>Ga0180430_10005385_pt1 | contig 10633 bp, 4 predicted proteins | sample SS_ome_9_FD_132999 | JGI IMG/M metagenome (GOLD analysis project Ga0180430, IMG submission 132999) | Hypersaline lake sediment archaeal communities from the Salton Sea, California, USA - SS_1_S_2 metaG | ecosystem: Environmental > Aquatic > Non-marine Saline and Alkaline > Hypersaline > Sediment... | reverse complement strand
TGGTTTCACAAGATCCTCTTCTTTAAACACGACCTTATAGATACAATGTGGGTCAGGATCATCATATACTGTTTTCAGTTGTTTTGGTTGGAGTTCAACAAAAGGAAGTAAATCAATGATTTCCTGTGCACCCTTTGAGACATTTCCATATCCTGCAAACCCAACAATCAACGGATTCAGTTCCTCTGGAATACCTTTGGTTTCAATGATTTCACCAATTCGTGCTATATGATTTTTTAGTTCAGATAGTGAGGAGTATTCATATGTATGTTTCACTTGATCAAAAGGGGTTGAAAGTTTATACTGTTGAAGCAAGCGCTGTCCGAAACCCCACAATGTATCGACCATTCCAGCGATACCAGCATATCGGCCAAAAAAGATTAATCTCCGGTTGTTCTCATCCATGATTTTCTCATAATCAATGAGGGTGACTTGTTGGTTCATCATATGTTTTAACATAGGTATATTATATGCTTGTCCCTTGATTATATGAGAAAAAAAGACATAGGTTTTCCTCGTTTCAAAAAATGAAATGGGAATCTCTTTTACAGCAAAAATAACATTACAAGATGAAAGATCTTCATTAACAATTGCTCCGTTTCTTTTATATTCCTCATCAGCATAGGCACGAATAGAAGAAGGTTGAATGATAGTTGAAATCTGATGTTTTTCTTTTAACTCATGAACATGGTCTGGGATTAATGGCACACGTTTTTCCCATTTATTCTTATCTTCTCGTCGAATACCAAGGGTTAATTGCATAGATAATCACCATGATGGTGCTATTGCACATATGGATTTCTTTTAAAAGCGTATCGCGAAAATAATCCTTAATTGTAGTGTATTACCTATATTTAGAATAAAAAAACGATATCACATGTGAGTTTTTTAATTTGACAGAATATTTAAAAACATCAATCAGATAATTATATGGATTTGAGGATGGATTATGCGAGTCATGTATGTGGATGATATGCCAGATCAACTTTATGCACTACAACAAGCCCTTGAGGATAATAATGTTGAGTTCATTGGAGCAAATAGTGGAAAAGAATGTTTACAGAAATTACAGGTAGGGCAACTTCCTGATTTAATATTCCTTGATATCATGATGGATGATATCAGTGGCTGGGAGTTATTTGATATTCTTAAAAGTAACCCATTATATAGTTCAATACCTATTTATTTTTTAACAGCACGAACTGATACTCTTGCAAAAGATAAAGGTATTCAACTTGCAGATGGATTTATAGAAAAACCATTTGATATGGATCGTATTATGAAATGTATTCATGATGTAGAACAAAATATCAAAGATACATAATCACATTTCTAATTTAATTATATTTTTATATATAATATTGATAACGATGGTGAATATACTGTATATAGAGATAAAAAAAATTCCAAATTTTTTTCAGATGTATTAATAATACGAATAAAATGAGTATTGCATTGAATCAAAATTTTAACAAACTATATATATTTTCTGAAGCTTAGGAGAAAAAAAAATTACAAGATATTGCACGTTCATTTGAAAAAAATCAGGGGATGCATCCCTTAATAACTTCACGAATAGTGTGTGGTTGAATACGATGAAGAAGTAATGGACTTGAAGATGGGTGGGACTAGGTGAATCTGTTACAAAGATTTCAAAATAAAAATAAAGGGAAACACATACGCATTTTTATAAAGTATTTTATCCTTTTATTCATTGTGTACTTCTTCATTCAGCCGTCCTCTATCCTTTTAGCAGATTCCTTTACTGAAACTCAATATTCTCCCGCCTCATATATACTTGGTATAAACTATGACCCAGTTGCTATTGGTCATACGGATCTTGGAAAAATCGATGAGGATTTATCTCTTATTTCAAATGCGAATTTCAATACAATTCGTTTAAAAACCTCAAATAATCTTGAGGTTACAGAATATGTTTTATCCATTGCTGAGGATTTTTACCCTGAACTCTCAATTCTTGTATCATTTGCTCCGTACCAATACGTTGATACGGTTCCCTTAGGGAAAGATTTTACTGAAGCAATCCGTGGATTTGATTGGGCAAATAAAACACTTCTAGAAAATAGTAAAACCTACGCTATCGATTTTATTTCCCACTTAAAACAATATAAAAATATCATTGGATGGGAGATATTTAATGATATTACTTATGGAGAGTATATTACATATGGTCAATATTATAATGGATTCTGGAATACACCAAGTGGACGTGCTGCTTTCCAAGAGTGGATGTATGATCTCTTCGATGGAGATTTAAATGCATTAAATAGTGAATATAACCTCTGGTTTTACAGCTGGAGTGATTTAAGCAATAATGCATTATATCCAAACCGGGGTATCATTGGGTGTGGGGACGCATGGCGCCGTCCATTTATTGAATTTTCATCTGTTAACTTTGGAAACTGGGTACAAGATATCACTGATACAATTAGAACTATTGATTCTAATCATCCCCTTACAGGTTGTTTTGGAAATACACTGTATATTTCACAGCCTACATCCAACTGCGTCAAAGAATGGGGTCTGGATTATGCACTTGTGAAAAATAGTCTTGATGTTGGAAGAACGCAGTTTATCTCAACTGCGACGGCAGGATTTTCAGATACTCCAGTAATTGTTATAGATTGGGGTATCCAAACAAATTATGATAATCGATCTGATTATGCAAACAATGAAACAGAAAAAGCACAAAAAATATCGGCGCAACAACTCATATTCGCTTCAAATAACAATATACAAGGGAGTTTTTACTATTCGCTCTATGATTCATCATATGTTCGGGATCCTGATTTTGGAATAGTAGAAAAATCTGGGACACCTAAACCCGGGTATTATGCGATTCAGAAAATGAACAGATTTCTTCAAAATCTTAGCAACTCTCTAAATGATCGATCTGACAATACAACAGTCGGTATTCTTGTTACCTCTGATGTTATCTATTCTCCGGTTCCCTGGGATCAAGAATTCATCAATCTTTATGATGAACTTTATCGAATGGGTGTGATGAGTAGTATTGTTACTGAACAAGATTTAAATCAATCAGTTTACACAATACAGAATACATATGACATTCTCTTTGTCATCTCTCGTGTTTATAGCTATGGATCGTTTTCGCAGGATTTATTTAATCACCTAACTTCTTATGTAGAAGATTACTCAGACAAAACGCTAATAATGCTTCCCATTCTTGGGATGTATAGTCAAAATGCTACTTATCAAAATGCCCTTGTTTTTGAATCTCTTAAACTGTGTGGTATTACAAAACAAGGACAAACTCCATCTGATATCTGGAATTATTATGGGAATTCGGGATCAACATACACCTATAATATCAATGATAATAAAAGTGATATCTATGGGGAAATTGTTCGAGGGTCAGCTCGATGGAACTGGCTTGATTTTCAGGTTAATGCACAAACAGTTGATACTCTCATTTCCATTAATCAGCAATCTGTGTCGTTGACTGCTCATACGCTATCTTCAAATTCAGAGGTTATTGCTCTTTATCCAGACGTTTATGTTTATGGATTACCTCCCTCTGTTGAAGAAGAGAATAAAAATCAATCAGCACAAGTGTTTACCCACATCCTTCTTGACCATTTAGACATCGTTCATGACCTGTATTTAGATGTTATTTCATTTACATTAGATGATTACCTTATTGCAGCATATTCTGCACATTCCCCTGAATTTAATACGATGATATGGGGTTCAAATAAACGTGTAGCTAATTTTTCAACAATACAGGGTGATTTTTCAGATAATACAACTTTTATCGCAAAATCAATGAATGCAACCGATGATATCATCATTGAAGCATTTACACCAGCAACATATACGATTTTACTTCCAGAGCATTGGAAAAAAACAACTCCTTGGATTCATATTTTTAATGGTAAAAATGAGGGAGTATCCTATACACTTTCAGGTGACACTTTGATGTTTTCTGCAGCTTCACCAGATAACTATTTGATTAAATATTATTATTCTCAACCTGCTGGTGTTTGGGTAACACGAATTATTCTTATCAGTCTTCTAATTATTGCAATTGCTTTGTTACTCAGATCGGTTGTCTGGGGAATTCGAAGGTTTTCATATCCTAAAGAACAAAAGATTCAACAGGTGTTTGAAGAAATAAAACAAAAATACTCTCTTGGAGCGTATGCGCTTATTGCCAATGATAAAGTGATTTCGCAATCTGAGAACTGGTTACCTGAGATTGAGGAAATGAGAAAACTCTATGAAAATACGCCGCAGGTCAATGTTCAAGGATATTTTTATGACATTATAAAAAGAGATGAATCAAGTGGGATTAGCATTGCAAAAAACGATATGATTGGAATGATAGTTGGAGTAAATTTGGATAATAAACTCGTGGTATCATGGTATCCCATGGGAATAAATGAACAAAACGCAGAGATGGGATCAAAACTCTTTACAAACAAGATCCTAAAATAATAAGCATATGGTAAGAAATAGAAAAATTGAGCCAAAAACCCTTGCTGTTTTATTTGCCTGTATTAATATCACATTGATTATTGCTGAATTTATTTACTTAATCTTTCGTTTACGTGATATCTTTTTGTATCCTTATTCAACGGTTGTCCCCCACTGGGTTGAGATTCTTATCAATATTGTACTTTTCCTTGTCTTATGTTTTATTCTTTTCCTAAGTTTATATCTAAGTTTTGCTACAATTTCAAAATTAAAAGGACATCGACGTCCAGCAAATATGTACTTATCAGAAATTCTTGAAACAGAAAAATATCCAACAGTTACCATAGCTATTTTTACCTTTAATGAACCAGTTGATATGGTACGTGAATCCATCGAAAAAAATTATTTTCAATTGAAATACCCCAAGGAAAAACTTCATTTAATCGTCTGTGACGATAGCACCGTGGATGACCAATGGAAACCCATTGCAGACTATGTGAAAGAACTTTCAGATAGAGGGTATCATGTCTCGATGCTTCATCGAGTAGTGCGTAAAGGAAGAAAAGCAGGGGCCTTTAATGAACTTATTAATAATTATGCGGAAACAGATTACGTTGCATTAGCAGATGCAGATTATGTTTATAATAGTGATTTTCTTGAAAGAACGCTTCCCTTTTTTTACACAGAAGAAAATGTTTTTGCTGTACAAACCCCTCAGTTTTTTAAAAACAGAAATAACACATGGATATCTAGACTTTCCTCAAACATACAGGAGTGGTTTTACACATTTTTAGGTACCTATAAAGATAAAGACAATTCATTTTTCTTTTGCGGAACCTGCGGTATCATCGATTTAGAAAAAGCAAAGTCCGTACAAATGGAAGAACAAGCAATCACTGAGGACTTAGAACTCTCAACAGAGGCGATTACTAAACAAGGATGGGTCACTCTTTATGTTGACCATGTTCTCTCAGAGGGGGTTGGTCCGGAGAACATGGGGCAAATTGTTGGTCAATACCTCCGTTATTCTCGAGGAAATCTTTGGTCACTTCGGCAGCATCTTGGGGATATTCTTTTAAGTAATAAAATGAGTTTTAAACAAAAAATTCATTATTATCATAACAACGCGGCTCTTGCTATGGGTATTGTTCAACTCCTTGTATTATTGGAGCCATTTTTGTTTTTGGTCCTTGGAATATCTGGAGCAAACATCCCGATTATCATGACACTCATGCTCTTTTTTGTCGGTAACCTTCTCTTTTTCTTAGTGTATCGGAAAACATTCCGAGAATTTATGTACCATTTATTTTTCATGAACACGATTACCTTTAAACTCGCAGGACAGTTCATTAAAGGATATATTCTCAACTCACCAGGTGAATTCATTCGCACAGCAAAAATTGATTCACATGAAAAATCAGTAAAAAAACGATTAAAATTCATATTTTCCCTTTTTTGGTTTGAAATCCTTGTCCTGAGTCTGCTATGGGTCTTTCTCCTCTGGAAAGCACAATGGTTTACCTTAGCATCAATAACCGCATTTTTTCAAAGCGTCATGCAACGAGGCATCATCAATTGCATACTGCAATTTGATATTGTCAATGCAATAACCACAGGGGCTTCAAATTTTGTAACCTGGACGGCAAATAACCCTACCCTTAGTGGAACGTTTTTTGTTTTTAGCTATTTTACTTTCTGGTATGTTGGAGGATTCTACTTAACGTTTATTGGTGGGAATCATCCAAAAAAATATCGTGTGACAGAAATAACTGTTCCTATGAAACAAGATTATTATGGGTCAGATATACATTCTATATCTATTAAGAAAGAAAAGCCAGTGGTTAAACCACAGGTTATTGGATTAAAAAAAGGTGGTGTTATGTCATCAACTGAAAAAGAAAATAAACAACATGCGGAGAAAATAATTAATAAACCCGTTGAGCCTCCCTTTGAACCTATTCATCAAAATGATGGGGATGTTGTCAATAAAACACCGATGAAACCATTAGAAAAACCAGAACCCCCAAAACCAACACTTCTAAAAGAACCCGCCATCCCAATACACTATGATAAGGATATCATCGCATCCATTGATATTTTATTAAATCAATCAGAGAATAAAAACAAAGAAAAGAAATCTCAATTCAAAATAGAATCTCCCGGGGTTCAAACACCTACTATTGAATACTCAAAACCCCCTGAACATGAAAAAAATATAGAGGAGGAATTTGAACAGCAGATTTATTCATCCTTTGAAAAATCCTTTAAACAAGGCTATGAACTTGGCTATAGAGATGCATATCAAAATATAAAAAAATCAATTGATTCTATTTGTGATAAATCAGAAAAACCCCTTGATTTAAGATACAAAGAAGGGTATGAAGAGGGTTATAAAAAAGCAATTGATGCAATGAAAAAACAAGAAAAAAAATTCATAAAAAAAAATACTGATTCTTCTATGGAATAACACATATTTTCCAATACTACCTGTATTTTTTTATTCATATGTCTCTTATATATTTTGCAAAAAGAACATATGGTTTCAAAGACCTCATATATAACTATATACCCAAAAGCTTTGAATATAGGGTATTCTTCTGAAAATCCTAGAGAATGTCTTGGAGGAACAAGGTGAATCAGATAAAAATAAAAGGAGCACGGGAGCATAATCTAAAGAACATTACCGTGGAACTTCCTCGAGATAAATATATTGTCATTACTGGGCTCTCAGGCAGTGGAAAATCATCTCTTGCCTTTGATACCATTTATGCTGAGGGACAACGACGCTACGTAGAATCTCTCTCAGCATATGCCAGGCAATTCCTTGGGTTAATGAGCAAACCAAATGTTGATTTTATCGAAGGGCTTTCTCCAGCAATCTCAATAGAGCAGAAAACAACAAGTAAAAATCCTCGAAGTACTGTTGGAACCATCACAGAAATCTATGATTACCTCCGGTTACTCTATGCTCGTATTGGGATACCCCATTGCCCTATTCATAATATAAAGATTGAATCTCAGACGCCAGAGCAGATTGCAGAAAAAATTCAGATAGAATTTTCTGAGATGATTACCATTCTTGCTCCAATCATCAGACAAAAGAAGGGAACCTATGAACAACTTTTTAAGGATCTAAATAAGGAAGGATACCTTCGTGTCCGTGTTGATAATGCATTGTATCGAACAGATGAGAAAATTATACTTGATCGATACAAAAAACATGATATTGAAATCGTTATTGATCGGTTAATCCCACAAAAAGACAGATCAAGGCTCACTGAAGCAGTTGAACAAGCATTATTACATACTGAAGGAACCTTGATTGTTCTTAAAGAAGACAATGCAGAGACGCTTTATTCTTCAACAATGGCTTGTCCGGTTTGTGGTCTTGCTTTTGAAGAATTACAACCACGTATGTTCTCTTTTAACAGCCCTTTTGGTGCCTGTGAAACCTGTCATGGTCTTGGAATAAACATGGAATTTGACCCAGATCTTATTATTCCAGATAAAACCGTTTCCATTGCGGATGGCGCAATCAAACTCTATCGGGGTGTTCATGACCGATGGCGTATCAAATATCTTGGCGCGGTTGCACAACATTTTGGATTTGATATCTTTACTCCAATTGAATATCTGAGCGAACAGCAATATGATTCTCTCATGTATGGATCACCGGAGACTATCTCCTTTAATCTGAGCATGCGGAAAGGTGAGACTATGTGGTCTGGGAGTCGTCAATGGGAGGGATTAATCCCACAGTCAGAACGATTATATAAACAAACAGAATCAGATTATCGTAGACGTGACCTTGAACGTTTCATGCGTGTTTCACCATGCCCAGCGTGCAATGGAAAACGATTGAAAGATAAGATTCTTGCTGTAAAAATCAGTGAAAAATCCATTGCGGATTTAACCGATCTTTCAATAGTAAAATGTATCAGTTTTTTTAACTCATTGATATTATCAAAAAAGGATCAGGAGATTGCCTGGCAGATTTTAAAAGAAATCAAAGCACGGTTACGTTTTCTAGATCGTGTTGGTCTTTCCTATCTTACCTTATCAAGAAATGCTGGGACACTTTCGGGAGGTGAAGCCCAGCGGATTCGTCTTGCAACACAAATTGGATCAAATCTCATGGGAGTCATCTATATTCTTGATGAACCCTCCATTGGATTGCATCAACGGGATAACAAAAAACTCATTGAAACACTGCATAAACTCCGGGATCTTGGAAACACCCTTATTGTTGTAGAGCATGATGAGGAAACAATACGAAATGCTGATTATGTGTTGGATATGGGGCCGGGTGCTGGTGTTCATGGTGGAAGAATTATTGCAGCAGGAACTCCTCAGGATATAGAAAACCATCCAAAATCACTTACTGGGAAATATTTGTCAGGGGAGCTCTGTATTAGTATTCCTGAGAAAAGACGGTCATCAACATCTTTTATGCATTTGTTTGGATGCCGGGAACATAATCTACAGAATATCACGGTGGACATCCCATTAAATGTTCTTACGGTTATCACCGGTGTTTCAGGGAGTGGTAAGTCAACCCTGGTCTATGAGATTCTTTATAAAGCGTTGCGAAAAAAACTGTATCAATCCCGGGATATGCCTGGAGACCATGATGGTATGCAGTTAGATCAAGCTGTTGATAAGGTCATTGTGATTGATCAAAGCCCGATAGGAAAAACACCTCGGAGTAATCCTGCGACCTATACGAAAGTGTTTGATGAAATCCGAAAAATTTTTGCATTGACTCCAGAAGCAAAAAAACGGGGGTATAAACCAGGGAGGTTCTCCTTTAATGTTCGAGGTGGACGTTGTGAAGCATGTAAAGGTGATGGACTCATTAAAATCGAAATGAATTTTTTACCTGATGTCTATGTTCAATGTGAGGAATGTAAAGGAAAACGATATAACAAGGAGACCTTGGAGGCAACCTTTAAAGGGAAAAATATAGCAGAAGTCCTCGATATGACCATTGAGGAAGCCCTATCCTTTTTTGAACATATCCCTGCTATTCATCGAAAACTACAAACGCTTTCCAGTGTTGGGCTTGATTATATTAAACTCGGGCAGAGCTCAACGACGCTTTCTGGTGGAGAAGCACAACGAATTAAACTAACTCGAGAACTTGCAAAAAAAAGTACGGGAAAAACCGTTTATTTACTTGATGAACCAACAACTGGTCTTCATTTTCATGATGTGAAAAAGCTTATTGATGTATTAAATAACCTTGTGAATAAGGGGAATACCATTGTGGTTATTGAACATAATCTTGAGGTCATAAAAAATGCGGATTATGTCATTGATCTAGGGCCTGAGGGTGGAGAATCAGGTGGCCAGATCGTGGCAACAGGGACACCTGAAGATGTTAGTTTGGTAAAAGAAAGTTACACTGGACAGGAGTTACGACCCGTACTAAGAAAGACTGAGGAAGTATGTTCGCAATAGATCATGTTCCAAAAAAACCCGGGTGTTATCTTTTTAAAGATACAGTGGGACATATTCTTTATGTTGGAAAAGCAAAAAATCTGTTAAAAAGGATTCAAAGTTATACAAAAAAAGATCATTTAGATGAAAAAACCCTGCACCTTGTACAAAAAATAGCAAAAGTAGATGTTATTATTACTGATACAGAGGTCGAAGCTCTCTTACTGGAGAGCACGTTGATAAAAAAACATCAACCACGCTATAACATCAATCTCAAGGACTCAAAGGGTTATGCGTATCTTCGAATTACCTCTGAGGAATATCCACGACTACTTATTGCACGAGGGAAACAAGGGAAAGGGCAGTATTTTGGTCCATTTGTCTCAGGGCAAGAACGAGATTATATTCTACAATTTTTAAAAAAAACATTTCGACTACGAACCTGTAAACGACTTCCTAAACGACCTTGTTTACGATATCATATCCATCTCTGTGATGCACCCTGTATCAATCAAATATCAAAAACTGAGTATCAGAAGAACATAAAACAAGTGGAACTAGTGCTTCATGGAAAAATCGATGAGGCAGTATATGAATTGGAAACAGCAATGAAACATTTTTCAGAACAACAATCTTTTGAACAAGCACTTCTCTGTCGAAATCAAATCACTGCATTACGGCATTTACAGGAACGTCAGAAAGTACAACGACAAAAAACCTATGATGAGGATATCAT
>Ga0180430_10005380_pt1 | contig 10636 bp, 5 predicted proteins | sample SS_ome_9_FD_132999 | JGI IMG/M metagenome (GOLD analysis project Ga0180430, IMG submission 132999) | Hypersaline lake sediment archaeal communities from the Salton Sea, California, USA - SS_1_S_2 metaG | ecosystem: Environmental > Aquatic > Non-marine Saline and Alkaline > Hypersaline > Sediment... | reverse complement strand
CGTGCACGGTCGAACCGTTTTGCAGCGGTACAAGGGCGATTCGTCGCGTGAGTTTCTCGCGCGGGTCAAAGAGCACGCGGGCGACCGGACGATTATCGCGAGTGGCGATCTTTACACGGCCCAGGACTGTGTCGACGTGCTCCGCGAGACGAGCGTCGATGGCGTGGCGGCCGCCCGTGGGGCGATCGGCAACCCGTGGATCTTCGAGCAATTCCGCGATCTGGTTGAAGGTCGCGAGCCCTCCCATCCAACAATCGCCCAGCAGCGCGAAGTCCTCCGCGAGCATTTCCGCTTGGCCGAATCTCTCTACGGTGAATCCCGCGCCGGCCGCACGTTAAGAAAGTGCGCCATCCGCTACGCCCGCCTGCACCCCGACTCGGAACGCGTCCGCTGCGATTTCATCGAGGTCAAGTCCCGCGCCGAGTGGGACGCGGTTTTAGAGAAGTGGTATGGGGAGGAAGTGGCTAGTGGTTAGTGGTTAGTGGTTAGTGGTTAGTGGTTAGTGGTTAGTGGTTAGTGGTTAGTTGGGATTTTATCGCGACGTTCGATGAGGCCGAAGTGTTAGCGGTCGGGCTTGCCCGACGTTTTCAATCCCAAAGGGATTGCTCGAAGCTTCAAACTATTCGTTAGTGGAATCCTGTTGAAATTCCGTTCCATATTTCAAAATAAAAGCCCAGGGCGTCGTTGTGCGACCCTGGGCTTTGTTATGCAATCCCTTTGGAATTGTTTGATTACTGAATATCCTCGTCCGGCAGTTCGGTCTTGATACCTTCGTCGATCGGCATGTCGGTCATCGTCGCGCCGGTCTTTTTCATCAAGCGGTCTAGCAAGGCTTTCATCTTTTCGATGCGTTTTGCTTGTTTGGGATCGCCGATTAGATTGTTGATCTCGCCCGGGTCGTTTTCTAGGTCGTAGAGTTCGGCCATGTGGCGGTCTTCGCTGCCGTCGCCGTGAGGGTAGCGGACGTATTTCCAGCCGTCGGTGCGGACGCCGCGGACGTTGGGCGTGTACGGGAACTGTTTTTCGTAGTTGTACTCGTAGAACCAGGCCTTTCGCCACTTCGCGTCTTCGTCACCTCGGAGCAGCGGAACGACCGATCGACCGTGGATCTTCTTGAGCGGTTTCTGGCCGCAGATTTCGAGGACCGACGGGGCGAGGTCGATGTTCAACACCATCTCGTCGATCTCCGTGCCCTTTTCGATCAGGGGCGGGTATCGCATCAGCATCGGGACGCGGATGCTCGGTTCGTGCATCGTGCGTTTGTCCGACATGCCGTGCTCGCCCAGGAAGAAGCCGTTATCGCCTGCAAAAACCAGCAGCGTGTTGTCAAGTTTGCCCGTCTCTTTGAGTGTCTCGTAGATTCGCCCGACGCTGTCGTCGACCGACAAGATCGTGGCGATGTAAGAAAGAACGAATCGGTCGAAATCCTTTTCCGCCTTCTTGCTGCGATCGGGGAACTCTTTGCGGAAACCGTAGATCGGGCCGTAAATGCCGTGCCACGTATCCAAGCGGTCGGTCACCCACTGCGGTTTCGTTTCGAGCTGGAACGCGGTCTTTGGATATCCGACTTTAATCTTGTCGTACACCTTCGCGTATTGCTCTTCGGGCGTGAAGGGCGTGTGCGGCGCCTTGTGACCGAGGATCATCATGAGCGGCTTTTTGCCCTTCTGCGCGCGGAGCCAACGACAGGCGACGTCCGTAATGCGGGTTGTGTAATACCCTTCGAGAACTTGTCGCTTTCCGTTGATGTTGAATTCCGTGTCGTAGTAGTCGCCCTGTCCGCTGTGCGAGCACCAGAAATCGAAGCCCGGCCGCGACGCGTCGTCCTCTTCGCCCATGTGCCACTTACCGATATAGGCCGTGTTGTAGCCGGCCGACTGTAGACGCTTGGGGAAGCTGTCGAGATCTTCGGGGTAATCCGTAAAGTTATTGACCACGCCATGCGTGTTCGCGTAAAGTCCCGAAAGGAACGACGCACGCGAGGGCGAGCAGAGCGACGTGGTGACGAACATGTTCTTAAACCGCGCGCCCTCGGCCGCGATTCGGTCAAGGTTGGGCGTCTTCAGGAACGGATGTCCCTCGCAGCCAAGCTGGTCCCATCGCTGATCGTCGGTCAAAATGAAGATGACGTTCGGTTGCTCGGTCTTTTCAGTTACCGATTTCTTATCTTTCTTTTTCGGTGCAGCCTCGGCGCTGGTGGTGATGGCGACGAGCATCACCGTGCATACCAATAAACAGGTGCAACGTGCGAAGGAACGAGGGAGATGGAACATGGCGGTCGCCTTTTCGTGTAAATCGGGGTCAGGAAATGTTGATGATCGAGAAAGTCCGGCCGTTAGGGAATAAAGGAGCCCTAGCGGGCCGAATATTGTGTGAAAGATACCACGAAATCGGGCTTTTTCAGCAATAGAGCTGCAAACTCTGTCGATTTTATGTAGCATGCCTATTGTCTTTCTTTGGCATAACTATTATTGTTTCCAGCAGATGGAATGTCAATTAATGTGGGGTTATTCTTGCCCCGCAGCCTAAGTCAGGTATACAAAAGGCCACGTAGGTATCCGTCTTTTGATTGACTAAGGACCAACAATCGGTTACAATAGACGGTGAAATTATATTTGTGATCGTGCGTTTACCGCACGAATCGGGCACACTTTTCGAAGCGAAAAGACATATATACTATGAGTACTAAGCCGCAACCAAATCCAAAACCTGCACCTGCCTCGGGACCTCCTCCGGCGAAGCCGAAGGCCGCGAAACCTGCATCGGACACTCCTCCGAAAAAAGGGGAACAGCCCGATTCTACGTCGCCCGACGGAGACGAGGAAGATCCGGATCATTACGGTGGTGGAGCAGGGTGGCGAAATTTCGCCAGCTTTCTTGTAAGTACCGTTGTGCACGTCATTTTGCTATTGGCGCTAGCTCTTTGGTCGATTGCGAACGAAGAGGATAATACGAGCATCGCGCTGGCCACCAATTACGAAGAGGAAGAGGAATTCGTCGAAGAAGACGAAATCTTGGAACTCGATGAAGAGATCGAGCTCGAAGAGCTCGAACTGGAAGATTTCACGCCCGAGGCGCTCGATCCGATGGGCATGGCCGACTTCGGTGGCGAGATCAGTGACGATCTGGTCGACGCGTCCCTCGAATCGGTTTCTTCTTACGATACGGCCGGCAGCCTTTTCGGTTCCGAGGGGGACGGCATGGCGACGATCGGCGATGGCTCTGGCGGTGCGAAGTTCTTTGGTGTGAAATCGCCCGGTAAGAAGTTTATCTTCGTTGTCGATAACTCGCTCAGTATGACCAAGGGCCGTTTCGAGATGGCCTGCATGGAACTTTTCCGCACGGTCAGTTACTTCTCGTCGAGTCAACAGTTCTACGTGCTGTTCTTTAGCGATACGGCGTATCCGTTGTTCTATCCGCAGACGGAGGAGAATTTTGCACCAGCTACGAGCGAAAATAAATACAAGCTTCGTTCATGGCTCGAACAAGTTCATCTCGTACTGCGAACCGACGCGCGGGAAGCAGTGGCGAAGGCGCTTGAGATGAAGCCCAGTGCGATCTACATCTTGACCGATGGTGCGTTTACCGACAACACGCATCAGTATCTGATGAACATGGAAGGGAACAAGGTCCCGATCCACACCGTCGGTATGGAACTGAAACCGGAAATCGGTGCGAAGCTCAAGCAGATCTCCGATAAGCATAACGGCAATTACCGACATGTTGTCGTTCCGCCGCAAATCAGAGACGCAGCGAAGCGACGTTGGGATAAGAGCAATATGCATCGCTCGCCTGGCCCGATCTGGGGTGTCGCGCTTGGCAAAGCTCGTCAAAACAAGAAGCCCGGAAATAAGAAGCCCGGCGGCAATAAGAAAAACTAGGAAGGGGCCAAGGATATGGCTCGCATTCTGGTCGCTCTCTCGGGCGGCGTTGATAGCAGTGTGACTACTGCCATTCTCAAACGCAGCGGACACGAAGTCCAGGGCGTCGTCATGACGCATGGACTCAGCGGCTGCGAAGAGACCTGCGGGGGCACGGTCGATTCAGAGGATGCGCGAAAGGTCGCCGAGTTGCTTGACGTACCGTTCCATCATCTCGATGTGAAAGACGCGTTCGAGGCCGAGATCGTCGATTACTTCGTCGAGCAATATATCGTCGGCCGTACGCCCAACCCGTGTATCGTTTGCAATCCGCGAATGAAGTTCGGGCAAATCATGAACCTGGCCGACCAGCTCGGTGCCGAGTATCTTGCGACCGGGCATTACGCACGGATCGAATCGCCCGGTGAGCGCGAAGTTCTCGCTTCGGTTCTGTCGCAGTTTCCGCCTGGCGAGTCGGACGAAGTTGCGCAGATTCCGCCGGAAGACACGCCGCGTCTTTTTCGTGGTAGCGATCCGACGAAGGATCAATCGTACGCGCTGTTCGCAATTCCCTGGCCGCTGCTCGGGCGGATTCTCTTTCCGCTGGGACATTACACGAAGCGGCGGATTCGCGAGCTTGCCGCCGAGCTCGACCTGCCGACGGCCGACAAGCCCGAGAGTCAGGATATCTGTTTCGTGCCCGACGGGAATTATGCCCGGCTGATCGGCGAGCGACGGCCCGAGTTCGACGGTTCAGGCGAGATCGTACTTACGGACGGCACGGTGGTTGGACGGCACGACGGGTTTTATCGCTACACGATCGGTCAGCGCAAGGGGCTGGGTGTCGCGCTCGGTACGCCGCATTACGTCGTTCGGATTGACGCTGACACTTGCACGGTCGTGCTCGGCGCGGAAGAGGATCTCGCGTGTCCGCGTTTCTATGCCGATCAGCTCAATTGGCTCGTCGACCCGCCGGCTTCAGTCTTCGACTGCCAGATCAAAGTCCGCTATCGCAGCCGCCCGACCGACGCCCGTGTTACGCCTCGTGCGGATGGCACGATCGAAGTTGAGCCCGTCGCTTCCTGCGGCGCGGTTACGCCCGGCCAAGCGGTTGTCTGCTATCGGGGCGATCAAGTCCTTGGCGGCGGGTTTATTCGACTCGATGGTTGATTCTTGCCTGGGAACGCCAATCTCCTGACCGGCACCGGGCTCTAACTTTGAATGATCGCCACTTCCTCCGCAATGATTTTCAGGCCCTCTCTGACTGCTTCGGGGTCACCGGAATAATTGACGCGAAGACATTCGTGCCGATGGGGCCAATCTTCCTCCAAGCCATAGAAGAAGTATTCGCCAGGGACGGTCAGTACGTTTCGTTTTTTAAGCCGCTGGTAGAGTTCCTTGCTTGTAATGCGAAGCCCGGGGAACCATAGCCAATGGAAAAAGGCACCCTCGCTAACGTGCATTGCCCAGTCGATGCCCGCCCCGTTGAAGAACTCGCTTGTCCACTGGCTTGCAAGATGGCTTTTCGCTTCGTAGAAGGGGCGTAAAATTTCGGGCCCGAACTTAAGGATACTTCCGTCTTCGATCCACGGAAGGGTCAATTGCTGTCCCAAGTTTCCGTTCGCCAATCCGATAATTGCGGTACACGAACTTATTCCCGCGGCGATCGGTTCCGGGGCGACGATGATCCCGGTTCGCGTCCCCGGCAGGCCGAGTTTGGAGAGGCTCATCATGAGAATCACATGGGGGGCCCAGTGAGGCTCCGCCTCTGCGAACATAACGTTAGGGAAGGGGCAGCCATAAGCGCTGTCGATGATCAGTGGAATGTCCCGATCGGCGGTTAGTTTGGAAAGCCTTTGGACCTCGTCATCGGTTAGCACGTTGCCGGTCGGATTCGTCGGACGAGAAAACGTGAGGGCACCAACATCTTCACGCTCGATGATTTGTTCAACCGAATCGAAGTCGACCCGATATTTGAAAATTCGCTTTTCGCGACCGAAGGGCCATTCGATTTCCGGGCGAGACGCGATGAACGTGCCCGCTTCGAGAATCTGGTCGCAGTAGCCGATATATTCGGGCGTTTGAGGAAAAAGGACGCGACGGCACTTTCCGCCTTCGAATCGGCCACCCAGCAAGTTTAGCAGAACGAAGCTCGCACTTTGCGCGCCATTTGTTATGGCAATGTTCTCCGGGCCGATGTCCCATCCGTACTGTTTCCGAAGCAGATCGGCCAGCGCTTGGATGAATCGAGGATTCCCGCGTGGCGGATCATAGTTGGAAAGCATTCGGTCGAAAACGTCGCCCTGCTGAAGCATTTCGTCCATCCGCTGGCGGATCATACGCTGCATTTCAGGCACGGCGGCTGGGTTCCCGCCGGCCAGCATGCGCATGTGCGGTTCGATGGTTAACGCCCGACCCAGGTCGTCCATCAATTCCATGATTCCGCTATGAGCAGTCAGTTTTTGGCCCATCAAGGAGAACTTATCCACATTCATTCTATTGCCTTTATTGCGGAATTGCTGCAGGCGGAATTCCGGCCGTTTCGATTTCATTGCAAGTGGCGTAACCGACGTAATCATAGACGATTTCTGGATTTCGAAAAAGATGAACGGCCTCCGATAGCGAAGGAATTGCTGCCTTGCCTGGCCATATATTTGTTTTGACGAGTAAATCTTCAGCCATGCGGGGGGATAACCTTGAGTGATTTCGACCTCGTAATAGGCTTCGTGTAGTGTTCGTATGAACACTGCCTCATTGACACCCTCTTCTACCTGGCGTAAAATGAACGTTTTATATGTTGATATCAATACCTCGCCCTGATAGCTTCATCGCTTTTTGCGACGTGGGGTCGGGCGACGGGTGAAATTTCTACCTTCGAATCAATTCTTGGAAACGGAGATTGACTGGGATGACTATGGAAAATCTGGCGATTAACACGATCCGTACGCTTTCGATGGATGGCGTCCAGGCCGCCAATAGCGGGCATCCGGGCACGCCCATGTCGCTCGCGCCTGCAGCTTATCTGATCTACAACGAAGCGATGCGATATGATCCGGCCCAGCCGACATGGCTCGGTCGCGACCGATTCGTACTCTCGTGTGGTCACGCCTCGATGTTGCTTTACTCGATGCTTCATCTGACCGGCGTTCAGCAGACGGACGGCAATGGCAAGCCGAGCGGCGAACTGGCCGTGACGCTGGACGATATCAAGAATTTCCGCCAGCTTGACAGCCGCTGCCCGGGACATCCCGAGTACGGGCATACCTCGGGTGTCGAAACGACGACCGGTCCGCTGGGGCAGGGAATCGCAACGAGCGTCGGTATGGCGATCGGTACGAAGTGGCTGGGCAAGACGTACAACCGCGACGGTTACGATCTGTTCGACGGCGATATCTACGTCCTCTGTGGCGACGGCGATATGATGGAAGGCGTCGGTTGCGAAGCGGCCTCGATGGCCGGGCACCTGAAGCTCTCGAACCTCTGCTGGATTTACGACGACAACAAGATCACGATCGAGGGCTCGACCGACCTGGCGTTCAGCGAAGACGTCGGCATGCGTTTCGAAGCGTACGGCTGGAATGTCGTGAAGGTCGCGGACATTAACGATCTGCCCGCGATGCGAGCAGCGATCGACACGTTCAAAGCGACTGACGATCGGCCGACGTTAATTATCGTCAAGACCGTCATCGGTTACGGTGCTCCGAACTTGGCCGGTACGCACACGGCGCATGGCGCCCCGCTGGGTGACGAAGAGATTCGCCTGACGAAGGAAGGTTACGGTTGGCCCGCGGACGAGAAGTTCCTGGTTCCTGACGGCGTTCGCGAACATTTCGCCGAAGGTGTCGGTACCCGTGGTGCCGCCGCATCGGCCGCTTGGACCGAGATGTTCGAGAAGTACAGAGCCGCCTTCCCGGCCGAAGCCGCCCAGATCGACAAGATCGCTGCAGGCGAACTGCCCGTCGGTTGGGACGCCGCCATGGAAGCCTTCCCGGCCGACGAGAAGGGGATCGCCTCGCGAGCCTCTTCGGGCAAGGTCCTCAATCAAGTCGCCAAGGAACTGCCCTGGATGATCGGTGGATCGGCCGACCTGTCGCCGTCGAACAAGTCGGACCTGTCGGGCGAAGCGTCCTTCTTGGCCGACAACTACGGCGGACGGAACCTTCACTACGGTATCCGCGAAAACGCGATGGGTTCGATCTGTAACGGTATCGCACTGACGGGTCTGAAGACCTACTGTGCGACGTTCTTCGTCTTTACCGACTACATGCGACCGGCGATGCGGCTGGCTGCCCTGATGGAACTGCCGGTCTTCTACATCCTGACGCACGATTCGATCGGCGTTGGCGAAGACGGTCCGACGCACCAGCCGGTCGAGCATCTCGCGGCCGCGCGAAGCATCCCGGGCATGATGGTCTTCCGACCGGGCGACGCGAACGAAGTTTCGCAAGCGTATCGCACGGTGATGGGACTTAAGAAGAATCCCGCGTGTCTGATCCTTACGCGTCAGAACCTGCCGACGCTCGATCTTTCGGTTGAAGGTGCTGCCCGCGGTGGATATGTCATCGCCGATGCGGATGGCACGCCCGATGTGATTCTGATCGCGACCGGCAGCGAAGTTTCGCTCTGTCTCGAAGCGAAGAAGGTTCTCGACGCTGATGGCGTCAAGACGCGAGTCGTCAGCATGCCCTGCATGGAACTGTTCGACGCCCAGGATGAAGCCTATCAGCAGAGCGTGCTTCCGGATTCGGTCACGCGACGCGTCGGCGTCGAGATGGGAATCGAGCAAGGCTGGCGAAAGTACATCGGTCGTTGCGGCCGATTCGTCGGCATGGAAGGCTTCGGCGCCTCGGCTCCGGCCGGCGTTTTGGCGAAGCACTTCGGCTTCACCGTCGAAAACGTCGTCGCCCAGGCGAAAGCGGCTGGCAAGTAAGCGGCTCGGCACTAGCCGCGGGTCTTTAAAAAAAAGTGGGCAGTAGGCAGTAGGCAGTGAAGAATGCTGCTACGCCTGATGCTTGATAAAAAATAAACCGACGTCGCGATTGATTTTGCAGCGTCGGTTTTTTGATGCGCGGAGAAATGTTGACGTTGATATCGCGTGATGAAATTAGCCGTCGAACTTGTTCGACGCTTGGTGGAATTGCGAATGGTACCGTCGCCCTGCAAAACGCCGATCAAGATCGGCGGCAAAAATATGAATGCTGAAGCGTCATCGATTGAGTTACAAATCCGTTCTCAGACGCTCGACTTCCGCTTGGATCGTTGTTAGCCGTTCGTCGAAGCTGGCGACAGCGCGGCAGCTGTCGTCGAGCGAATGGTACAATCCGTCGGTCGGTCCGCCTTGCCACCGGTCGGCTTCTTTGTGGATCGATTTTTTCAGTCCCCGTCTTAAGCCGCGCGTGAGGGACCAGGTCAGTACGAGGCTCCAGAGCAGCAGCCAGAACGCGCTGGAGATGTAGAACTCCGTGCCAAACAGTGCCGTCTCGTCGCCGCCGAACCACGAGTCGTAAAAGTAGTTCTTTCCCAACCGGAAGAGGATCGCGCCGATCACAACCATCAGCAGAAATTCGTAAACGAAACGCGTGAACCAGCCCGAGTGCTTTTCAGCCAGCCGGCGGATCATGCCCTGCAGGTTTTCCGAGACCGAGCCGACGATCGTTTCGCCTGCCGCTTGTGCCTCGGCCGAGACGGTTTCGCGATCGAGCGTCTCTTCCGAGAGTCGGGCCTCGTAGACGTAACCCTTCAGCGCGTAGGTCGATTCGTTAAGGCGGCCGTCGCTCCAGCATTTCATTAACGTCTCTTGGGGAAGGCTTTCCGCCCGGTCGCCGCGACGTTTTCGTCGGATCTGTCGGCCGGCTTCAACCGTTCCGAGCAGTGCCATCTGTGGCAGCGAACGTGCACGCATCAGCATCGCTCCAAAGACCCAGCTTCCCAGGCCGTGATACGCGCGGAGCACGAGGGACATGGGCGATACACCCCAGCGGGACGCCGTTTCGCCGACCAGCCGGTGTTCCCATTCCCGCACGCCGGCGGGCAGTTCCTTTCGGAGCCGATCGCACAGTTCGGTGACCAGCGCGTCGCGCTCACGGCCGATCGCCTCGCGAAGCTGCTCGACTGCGGGCAGATTATCGTCGATCTTTTCGCGGCACTGCTCGAGGGATTGCGCGATCAGGTCGAGGAAGTTCGCACGGCGAATGCGCGCTGCCGCTGCGCCCGAAAGTTCATTGCGCAGCAGGTCGACGAGTCGGCCGAATTCACCGCTCGGTTTCAGGCCTGCCTGGACGTCTTCGAGCGCCTTTAGTGTATCGATCAGGAAGAAGAGCGGTGACTCGCCCAGCGGTTTCAGGCCATCAGCCAGCAGGGGCTCGAGCGACGACTGCCAATCTTCACGCACGTCTTCGCTGCAATCTGCGAATGTCTGGACGAAGACGAAATGTGCCCCGGCGGCGAAACGGAGCAGCTCCTCGCGGACGCATCCGCTGCGGTATTTCTGCTGCGTGGCGGTAACCAGAACGACGTCGCAATGGGGCAAAATGTCGCGCAGTCGGGCCAGATTCGACGTCTCTTCGCCGGTCGGGCGGTCGTCAATGTCCAGGCTCGTGTCCGGATCAGGGCAGTCGATCAGTACGAGATTCGAGAGGATCGGCGCGTCACTGTGGACGAGCTCGACCTCGGCCGGATCGATCCCGAGCATTTCGGGAATCAGTCCGTGCCTTGCGATAACGATCGGCCGGGTCGTCGTCGGTCGTGTCAGGCTGCTATCGACGACCTGTCCACCG
>Ga0180430_10005379_pt1 | contig 10636 bp, 8 predicted proteins | sample SS_ome_9_FD_132999 | JGI IMG/M metagenome (GOLD analysis project Ga0180430, IMG submission 132999) | Hypersaline lake sediment archaeal communities from the Salton Sea, California, USA - SS_1_S_2 metaG | ecosystem: Environmental > Aquatic > Non-marine Saline and Alkaline > Hypersaline > Sediment... | reverse complement strand
CGATATTTCAAATAAAAAGCATCTTCTAAAAGAAAACTCTCCGTTTTCATACAAAGAAATTGTTGAATGGATTTCACGAGACTCAAGGTGAGTGCTAATCTCATGGTTAAATATGTTGGAATGGCCGTCCCTTTTGGTTTACACAAACCCTTGCGGATGTTTTCAAGGATCTGCTCAATGGAATCCGCATGATCAATCTCCGTATAGGTATACCCAAGCATATACGTTGCATGTGCGTCACTATTGGCTACCTGCGGCATTTTTGAGGTTGCTTTGAATCGTCGATTACAAATCCAGTTCACCCCATTTATTCGTTCCACAGCATGGAATTTATACTGTTCAAAATCTTTAAACCCAATTTTTGAGAAGGGGTGTGGTGCAATCGTAATTCCACCTTCATCTTCAACATACTCGATGATCTCATGTATATTTCGAGATTTTGGAATAGAATCAATATTTAATGCAAGGATATGATTGATGTATCCAAGTTTTCCAATTTCAATACCTGGAATAATCTTAATCTTGTACTGTTTTGAGAGTTCTTTGGCTTTTGTCAGGGAGAATAATTTATTATGATCAGTAATTGCGATTGCATCTATGAGTTTTTGTTTTGCTTTAAGAATCATTTGTTTTATATCATGCAGTGCATCCGCAGAATGGTTTGTATGAACGTGAAGGTCAATGCGCATATAACCACTTATTATTTTTTTTATTATATTTAAATATTTTATATCACTTATATAGAAGCAATGATTTAATAACATTTATGAAAAAAACAACTCATTAAATAAATAATGAGTAAAAATATTATTGCTTCCTTCGTGAAAAATTTGAACGAGAATACCGTGGTTTACTCTGTTGTGAATCATGAAAACTTCGAATGAGGGGGACTTTTTTAAATGAGGGATATTTCGCTTTTTTTATCAGAAGCGATTCATCATCTTGCACTCGCCGAAAATTATCATGATCCTTTTTTGTCAGAAGTGTTATCGCATCACCATTTTTTCCCGCTCGAGCAGTTCGACCAATACGATGCACATAGTCTTTTGAGGTTTTCGGTACATCATAATTATACACATGGGTCACATCCTTAATATCAAGACCACGGGCGGCAACATCGGTGGCAACTAGAACATCGATGTTCTGCTGATGAAGTCGATCTAAAGATTTCACACGTTTATTTTGATTCATACCACCATGGATCTCTGCAGTACTAATCCCTTGTTTCCGCAGATTTTTTGCAACAATATCTGTTTCCTTTCTAGTTGCACAAAACACAATAGCAAGACCTGGTGTTGCATGTTTTAACAAATGGACAAGCAATGAGAATTTATCATTTCGATTATAGATATCATAATATTTCTGCTGTAACTTATCGGTATCAACAAGTGATTTTGTTTGAATCATCTGAGGATTTTTTAGAAATTGTTGTGCAATCCTATAAATATCATTTGAAATAGTAGCACTAAACATAAGGGTCTGTCTATCGTTTGAGAGATGATGAATAATATCTTCAACATCCTCTATAAAACCCATTTCAAGCATTTTATCGGTCTCATCCAAAATAAAAAATCGAATAGTTTGTAAATCTATGGTTCCTCTACGAATATGATCAAGTAATCTACCAGGTGTTGCAACAACAACATGAGCCTGTTTGATATTTTTTATCTGAGGAGTAATATTTACCCCACCATAGATGCTCGTGATTTTTATATGCAGGTGTTTTCCAAATTCCTTAAACACCTCTGTTACTTGAAGACAGAGTTCTCGTGTTGGAGTAAGGACAAGGGTTTGTAATCCATTAGCAGGATTCATACCTTGTAGCAAAGGCAGAGAAAACGCAAGGGTCTTTCCAGAACCTGTTTCAGCTTGTCCAACAACATCTTTCCCTTGGAGAATCAAAGGAATACATTTCTCTTGTATTGTAGTTAATTCAGTAAATCCAGCTTTCTCAATTGAGTTTTGTAATATAGGGTCTAAAGGTAATTCATTAAATTTCATAGTTGTTCACCAATTAATTTAAAAAAAGTATCACACGTTCAGAGTTAAAAAATAAAGTATTATATGTATTATTTTTTGATACGCTTGTTTGTAGTTTTATATACATGTCACATGGAAACATTGAATCATAGTGAATCCAATATTTTAATATATTTTTGTTTTGTTTTAAGCCATCATTTGTGTAATTTTTATCATTTCCAGTACTATTCACGGTATCTTCACCAGTATTTTTAGGTTTTTCAGCAAAAAAAATAAAAAATCAAATCCATCAAAAATACATAATAATGGATATTGTTGTTTCTATTTCTTTCTCTTTCCCTTATAATCTCACTATATATAAATTGTTTTGCATATGAAAATCATAAAAAAAAATGAAGAAAAATATGGTTGTAGGAGAAAAAACTTGTAAGTAACTACCTAACACAAAATAATCTCTTTTTTAAGAAGAATGTTGACAATTCTTACATTGATTTGCGCCATCTGTGGTTGTTTTTGCTAGAAAATCATTACAATTATCCGTTGTAAATACTGGTTTCAAATGTAGAGTACATCGGATGACTTTTTTCTCAGTTGCATCTGGTTGTACTCTTCGTCTTCTTCGTTTTCCATTCATCTTAAATCAACTCGTTTGTTCTTCCACTTGAATAGCAACAATGGTACAAGTAAGAAATATCTTTTGACCAGCAAGTGGATGATTAAAATCAACAGTTATATCCTCATCAGTCATATCAATAATAACTCCTTTCAGATTCCTCCCATCAGAAAGGTTTAAGACTAAGACTTTTCCAAGTTCCAAATTCATTTCTGAGTTTATACGATCTTTGGAAACCGTCATCAGCAAATCCTCAGAGTGTTCTCCATATGCATCCTTTGCATCCAAGGTTACAGTTTTTGTCTCCCCAATTTTCATACCCACAAGATGTTCTTCTAATGCAGGAAAAATCTGATGATCACCAAGAACAAACGTAGATGCATCCTCTTTTGTTTTGAAAAACACTTTCCCATTCTCAAGCTTTCCTTCAATTGTCAATTGAATTGTATCTCCCATTTCTACTTCTTTCATAGTAACTCTCCATATCAATTGATAGCAATCCGCAAAAAGAAAGGTCAATTAAAATCTTCCACCATCCAATGAAAAGAATAATATCTAATCAAGTACGGTTCTTTCCTTTCACTCTACAATTTTATATGAACCAAAGACACTATAAATACCTTTGGATAACGAAAAAAAATGACGAAAAAACCACTGTATAAACCAGTGGTTTTATTGTTAGCGTGCTTAAAAGGGATTGATAACAAGAAGCTCTTTTTCTACACTTGCTAGATTTCCCGCCGTATCATAGACAATGACTTCTAGTTGTGATGTGCCTATCATATATTCATCCCAATGCCATTGATATGGAGGAGTGGTCGTTTCATGTTTTAAATCATCATCAATAATAAATAGTACCCGTGATATCCCTGATGCATCATATGCATTAACCGAAATCGTTATACCCCCAATGATTAACGGCATCGAATAGGATACAAGTTCTTTGTCAAAGAGATACAAGGAATCCTTTGGTTTTTCAAGGGTTAATGTTGGTGGGATGGTATCAGTGGATTCATCAATAAATTCAAGTTCTACAATATATTTTGCCCAAAGCGGGGCATCAGTAATTGGTTCACCATCATTGATAAATGCTATCCGATACGCTCCATCATAATCGGTTTGTCCGTCTTCCATCGTTGCTAGAATCATTGAAACACCACCTATTCCGATTTCTTGACCCTCAGTATCATACACCATGACATTTCCTTGTATTTCATCATAAGTATAACTAACCGTATATCCATCATCGGCAATTGCTACAAGACTAAACGTTGATGATAAACCTGAAAACTCATGTGCTAATGTTGTAATAAGAACACCAGTATACTCATATGGTCCAGAGATAGTACCAGTTACTTTGATTTTGCCTCCACTTCCCGATGTGGAGTCAAAAGCAAGTAAGTCCTCAATACTATAGGTTTTTTGTTGACCATTATACGTTAATGTAATAGCATTCATTGCACCAATGCCATCCATTGATAAATCAGATGAATTTGATTGAAAAATCGTTCCAGCACTAATGAGCGGAGTCATGAAGAACGTAAGCGTTATTATAATTGCATATATCTTAGGGTTCATGGAAGCATATGAATAAGAATTTTGTATATAATTTTTATCGTATACATTTAATTAATCATAATTTAGACTGAATAATAACTGAGAATGGAAAAGAATCACATCAATATATAAAAAAATTTATCTGAACACTAAAAAATCATTGTCAAATGTTTTATTAAACCATCCCACATTCACCTGTTTTGAGAACTTATGATTCAATATGAAGAAAGAAAGAACATGTCAGAAAAAACACTTGATCTTAATCGCGCTCGACAATCATTAATCGAGGAACTCGAAGCAGTAAATTGGTATCAAGAACGCATTGATGCAACAAAAGATGCCTCGTTAAAGGAGATTCTCTTACATAACCGTGATGAGGAAAAAGAACACGCAGCGATGCTCATTGAATGGATTCGCCGGCAGGACCCTGCATTTCATCATGAACTCGAAACCTATTTGTTTAAAAAGGAATCGATAACATCATTAGAAGAATAAAAAAATATCGTATCAATAGCAACGATTGCAAATAATATGTAATACATACTGTAAATTTCACTAGCCTAGAATAGATTTGATATAAGGGCCCCAACTGTTTGTGCAAGGAGTATTACTATAATTGCTATAAGCAGATGTTCTGCAATAACACTTAATGGATTTATCTTTTGTTTTAAGGCAATTCGATAGCTAATAATACAGAGTAAAAAACATCCCCAAAAAACACTGACGATAATCGCTAGGTTTAAGGTCAATAAAAGAACTGGTATCAAAAAAGATGATGCAATAATAAATTTTACAACCACCGTTGAAATGGTTGACTCCCAAATCTCTTTTTTCGTATGAACATTTTCTGATTCTTCAGAGATATGTATTCCAAGCCCATCTGAAAATGAATCAGCGATTGCAATAGTAAGAATACCGCCAATAACCGCGATTTGTGAACTTGTACCAGAGTTTAATCCTACTATTAACCCAAGTGTGGTAATTACTCCAGAGGTTAACCCAAAACTTACCCCTACTTCAATGGAATGCCGCATACCAAATCACTTATCCAACAGTCTTTCATAAGCTTATTGTAAAATATCAAGCACCATTGATTCATAGAGTATCCGCTCTTGAAAAAAACAGTTATCCATTGATTGTAAAAAAAAGAAAAAGAGAGAGGTGTGTAAACTTGTTTTACACAACATTCTTTGGATATAAAACGCTGTATAATGGATCTCCGCAGAGATGCATAGCTATATACCGAACATCACCAGCGTTCACCTGCCCGTCACCATTGACATCACCAGAGTCAAATAAACTCTCATAGCCTGGTGTACCACAGAGATGCATCGCTAGATACCGAACATCACCAGCGTTCATAACGCCGTCATCATTCATATCACCGGTGTACTCTGCCTCAGCTGCTATTTGAAGGGTAACAGTTACAGATTCAGAATAATCCAGCCCATCAAAGACCCGGTAGCTAAACTCCTCTTCACCAGTAAACTCATTTTCTGGGTAATAGGTAAAGGAGCCATCTTCATACAGACTAACTGTTCCACGGGAAACATCTGTGACCAGTTCACAGGTTAAGGCAATTGGACCACCATCAGGATCATTATCATTGTGTAGTACACCAGAGCCATCCACATGAAGAATTTCATTTTTCATCATTGGGTAATCATCTTTCACTGCAAGTGGTACCATATTATCCCCGGTGTGAACAATAAAGGTATGGGTTAGTGAATATATCCGATGACCCGCTGCATCAGTTGCCCATATCTTATAACTATACACCCCTTCTTCATTGCATGGATGCATATACTGATAATTGCTATCTGGATGCAAGGTCATCGTTTCATTAACCGTGTAACATGATGGACTCATGACTTCTACAGTGACCAGAGTTATATCATGTCCATAGACATCACATTGGATATACACAGGATTTCCAAGATCAACAACCGCTGGGTTCGTATGAATATTCTCAATCAGAATCGGTTGATCATGTTGTTCTCTGAAGCAATAAAGATACCCATTGTCACAACCAATATATACACTGCTATTAAACACCGCCGGTGAGGAATACACTGCTGCACCCATGATTGCATGCCAGATGATGTCTCCATCATTGATATCAACACAGTATACAAATCCATCAGCAGTTCCAACTACTAGTTTTCCTGACGCAATCGCAGGGGATGAAAACGAACAATGACCAATAAAGGACTCCCAGTCTTTTACTCCCGTATCTTTTTGTAAACAGGATATTTGTCCTCCTGCAGAACATACATACACTGAGCTATCACAGACTGCTGGTGAGGAAATCACTGCACCAAATGTAGCATAATCCCAAAGTAATGCACCAGTTGTTGCTTGTAAACAATAGAGATGCCCGTTAGTCGATCCAACATACACATAGCCATCACTTACGGTTGGTGAAGCAAGAATTGCCCCACCAGTAAGATATTGCCAGAGGAGTACCCCTGTATCTTTCTGATAACAATACACGTACGTATTACCTGATGCTACATATACTGAGTCATCGACAACAACAGGGGTTGTGTGAATGAAACATCCAGTTGAAACACTCCATTGTTCCAACCCTGTGGTTGCATTGATACAATATAATTTCCCATCATTAGACCCAATGTACACCTTATCTTCGAAAACAGTAGGTGAGGAATAAATGGGATACCCTGTTTTATAACTCCAAAGAAGAGTACCGGTCGCTGCATCCAAGCAGTAGAGGTGATAATCTGCAGAGCCAATGTACACTTTGTTGTCAGCAACCGCAGGTGAGGACCGGATAAATCCATTGGTATGATAACTCCATATAATAGTACCATCAGCAGCATTTAAACAGTAAACTGTGCCATCCATTGTACCAACATAGAGGTGTTCTGCATAGAACGCTGCGGGAGAGGACATGATTTTTGCATGAAGGGAAGTTTTCCATGCGACGAATGGATAATTTGGAATATGTGAAACAGAGCACCCGGTATTACTGGTATCTTTATGATATTGCGCCCACCAATCAAGGACAATATGTTTCTGCGAGTGAATATCTTCTTCATTGCCTGCAACATCATCAGAGTAAAACTCAATAAAATATATGCCTTCTTCATCCAATGAAAATGGTGTTGTGTAATACATGAAATCATTACTAATCCCTACACCGGATCCCGGAACCGGTGTCCACACACCATTAAACTGAATCCGATAATATGTGTGATCAACACCAGATAATGCATCATAGGCATCAAAGGAGAATTCATTGGGTATATCAACATAGAGATCATCTACTCCTGAGGTAAACCCATCAATTAATTTCGTTGTCACTGGTGGAGTGTTATCCACAATAAACACGGTATCACTTGTATCAACACCCATACCCAAATCATCATCAGTCACCTCAACCCGTATCAATGCTTGATCTGACTCGGGATAGGATGTTGTATCCCAGCTATATGTATTCATACCATGGCTGCATCCAACGGTATTAATAGGAATCCAATTCCCACCGTTATCAGCTGAGTAATACAAGTCAGCGATAAAGGTATCCTGTGTACCTGGATCAGTAACAGTCCACACGATATCATGTGTTCCACTCCAAGCTTCACCACCATTTGGTGAGACTACAGTTACTGTGGGAGCAACATTATTCACCTGTACCGTTGTCGAATCTGTATCAGATCCTCCATCATCATCGGAAACCGTTACTTGTACCGAATATATATCATAGGATGTATCAGTCGGATTATCATCTTCATATTGATGTGTTGCAGATACAGTAAAGGGACCCGTACCCGCACCAACTGACACCAAGGATGGTGCTTCTCCATCTCCCCAATTAAAGTTTAAGTTATAGGTATCTAGGGTACTTGGATCTGTGAAGGTAACAGACACGGTTGCAAAATCATTTTCATTTATTGTATCACCAGTAATACTAGTAATTGAAGGTGCAACGTTATTAATGGTAATCGATGCAGTATCTATATCAGAATCCATATAGTCTGATACCTGCAATCGTACTTGTCCACTGAAACCATCGGCATAGGTATGAGTTATCGTAGGATTTGTAGACCACCCTGTATCCCAACTGCCATCATTGGTGAAATCCCAGCGATATCGTAAAGGATTGTTATCAGGATCGCTGGATCCAGAGCCATCTAAGGTTATCAAAGATCCTTCGTTTCCCGTGTAAGGGCCATTTGCATCAGCAGTTGGTGCAGTGTTTGGAAATGGTTCCAAAGCAAATACATAATCAATATACCAATTGTTTGTTCCGTAATAATCCTGTAAATGCCATTTACCTCCAGTATACGCTACTTCATAATAACGGATGCTATCTGGATAATGTGGATCATTATTTTTATCATCATCTGAATCTGTTACCCAGACACCAATGTAATAGTCCTCTGGATTGGTTGATTTATCAACAGTTGGATCATAATTAAATCCCCAACAGGTAATAGCATGTCCGCCTGGACCATAGATTCCAAGGGCAACACCCCATCCGTTACGTAACCAAGTATCAATTAAACCCATCTCATCACTTGTGTCATAATCAGCATGAACATAATCATTCCATTTATATGGAGGGTACCAGAAATCTCCACCACCAGCAACATCGATTTCAGACCACGATGGCGGTCCTCCACCATAAGGTGGATCATTTGGATAATCGCCTGGAACGGTTCCATTAAACCACCATTGGAAACCAATATTACTTAATCCTCCTTGGTCCTCCCAGTGGTCATTGAAATGTTCGAACATGTCATCCTCAGTTGTCATAGCACCTTCTGTTGAATGAATGACAAGCCCCCATCCGGTCCATCTGAGCACATTTGATGCTGCAGCAGCCCAGCACATAAGATTATCATCAGTATCAATATTTGTTTTCTCTGCATCATACCATGTACCACCATGATGCTCATACAGAATATAGTCATCACCCGTTGGTACCGCTTTAGTTGATCTGAAGAATGAACTTGTATCATCATCAAAATCACAAGGTATTAAATCGTTTGAATCTACACCAGCAGTAGCCGTATTAGTAAATATCAATATACTAGATCCCATCAAAAAGATGGCAATTGATATTACTAAAATTGTTTTTTTATATATTATTTTATCCATATTTTTCCCTCATACATTATCTTTCTCTTTTAAATTTGAGTGAATTCAATGCATGTGTTTTTATAAAATGCACTCGCCCTTCTTTTTTATTGAGAAATCGGAATTGAAATACCTTCCTTTTTCCTCCCAATCTCTGTGAAATTGAGAATACAAAATACTTATTTAAAAGTTTTCAAATATATAATATATAAAAATAGAATATATTCAAGAATCGTACAATAATTCAAATTAAGAGAGAATTCAGATATAATAAAAATCAATATAAAGATAAGAAATGATTTTATGATTGGAGATATATTTAAATCATAGAGCATTGTTATTGATTTAGAGGGTTGTAATGAATAAAATAGTCATTATTGGAGTATTGTGCAGCATTCTTCTCTCTTTCCTCCCTTTGATTTCAGCATCAGATACAAACTCAACTATCTATGTCGATGATGATGGTGAAGCTGATGTGCGAACGATTCAAGAAGCATTAGATATAGCAAAACATGGCGATACCATTTTTGTGTATAGTGGAATGTATGAAGAGTGTAATCTAATCATCAATACATCAATAACCGTACAAGGAGAAAATCCAACCACAACAAGTATACAAGGAGATGGTTCTCATTCTATTCTTAGAATCTATGCAAATCAAGTTAATATATCTGGTTTTACGCTTACAAACGGAGGAGATATGATGGATGCATGCATTAGTATACTTGCCAATGATTGCTTACTAACCCAAAATATCATTGATAATTGTAATAACATGGGTATATCACTACATAATTCATCATCAAACATTATACAAAACAACATTATTAGCAATTGTTCATCGGCAGCAATTCGTTTCTTTCAAAACAATACAAAAAATTTCATTTCAAATAATAGCATAAAAAATAATCTTGGACCCGGGGTTTATTGTGAAAGGTCTCATGAAAATACTATTGTCAATAATACGTTCAAAATGAATATCGAGGGAATTCAAATCCATAATTCAGATAGAAATATGATATCACAGAATACAGTAGATGAAAGTCTTATAGGAATCTATCTCTTTCAATCCTCACATCAATTAATACAAAAAAATAAGATCTTTAATTGTTCAGATGGCATTTATATCGAAGAAAGTAATGAAAATGTCATTCATCTGAATCATATCAGACAAAATCAACAAGGTATTATTATATCATATGCTTCTGATAATCTCATTCAACAAAATAATCTTATAAAAAACACTGAGCAGGCAAAATTCACAACATGGCTTTCTCCAGATGGCCTCCCACTTAGTAGGTGGGATGAGAACTATTGGGATGATGCTGTACTCTTCTTTCCAAAAATAATACCAGGGATCCTTTTTATTCCAACAAATGAGGG
>Ga0180430_10005378_pt1 | contig 10638 bp, 9 predicted proteins | sample SS_ome_9_FD_132999 | JGI IMG/M metagenome (GOLD analysis project Ga0180430, IMG submission 132999) | Hypersaline lake sediment archaeal communities from the Salton Sea, California, USA - SS_1_S_2 metaG | ecosystem: Environmental > Aquatic > Non-marine Saline and Alkaline > Hypersaline > Sediment... | reverse complement strand
TCGATCCCGCCCATCTGCTTGGCGAACACGTCCGACCACACCCCGCCCACGCCGTCGTGATAGCAGGTGCCTTCAAAGCAAAGAACCGTCCCACCAACGCGGAGACGGTCCAGTAACGGCTGTGCCAGTTCCAGCGCCGCGTTGACCTGCCGCGACGGGTCCACTTCCCACAGGTATTTTCCGTTGTCTTTGGGCTGAATACCGTCCATGCAGTCGCCCAGGGTGATGATGGCGTCCAGGTAGGGCAGGTGGTCGGCCATGTCTTGCCAACACTCGTTCAGATACCCCTGCGCCATGTTCGGCGCGTAGATCGAGCCGTAGGACGTTTTGAATCGCGTTGGGCACGGTCCGAACATGCTGCCCACGTGCCAGTCCGATGTCAGCAGTATCCGATAACGGCGATGGGCCGCTCGCTCCTGCATCCCCTCCTCCTCCCCGTGCTATGGCGTAGCGAATACGTATTTGATCAGCTCGGCCACCGCCACGCTGGCCATTGATGCAAAGCCCGCCCATGATGCGATCTTGACCTGCATCGTTTGGATCATGTGGCTGTTGGCCTCTACCGCCCCTTCGATCTTGTCCATCCGCTTGACGTTGTTGCGCCCCCTGGCAATGTCCTCGCGATGCGGACAGCGCAGCGCTTCAGTCTCGATCATGGTTTCGGTGCGCGCGGCGCGGTCCTGTAGGTCGTCGATTTTGGCGTCAAGGGCCACCAATTTGTCCATGATGGCGCGGATGTCGTCGGGGGGCATATTCATCTCCTATGCGATGCGCGTTGCGGCTAATGTTGCGTCATTGAGGCTCAGGTCGCTCCCGCTATCCTCATAAGCGTACATCCGTACAATGTCACCCTCTGCCAGCTCTGCTTGATGTGCGCAGCCCTGGATGGTGGGATCGTTGGCGTCGCCGCCCGCCCAGTTGCCGGTCAACACCGTCGCGCCGATCTTGATCGTGATGCGCCGGTGACCTGCGTTGTTGGCTTGCCACGAGGCGTAGGCGGAACAGATATAGACACCGGCGACCTTGACCGTGATGCGGTCGGTGTTGGTGGTGGTACTGTGCAGGTCGTCGGGGTCATAGACATCCTGGTCAAACTCGACCGCCGTTTCAGTGTTGTTGACGATGGTAACGGCCCCGGCTACCATGTCCACCTTGCAGGTTGAGTTGGTCGGCTCGTAGGCTTCGTGATCCCTGGCCCACAGCTCCAACCGCTTAAGACGGGCCACTAGCGGCGTCAAGATGTTGGCGTTCACGGCTGCTCCTCCACTTTGATCGATACGCGCTCTCCGCTATCATCCACTCTGACGGCCACCTGCACGATGTGCACGTCCCGCGCCTGGCCATTCAAGTCGAACACCGTCACCTGGTCGCCCAGGCCCCAGTGCACGCCGAACTCGCACCCCGTCACGGATTCCACGTCAAAGGCGAATGTCTCGGTAGGCTGATGCTCCTCGATCCGTCCGTTCGCACCTTCGGTGAGATCGTCGTCCTCGACGGCGTTGCTATAATCGTATACCGCCTCGCGCCGGTTCAGCACACTGGCGGCGGTGCGGGTTGCGTCCTCTACCTCGATGACCTTGCGATTCGCTCGCTGCCCTTCGCCCAGGGCATAGACCACGTTCCGCTCCTGGCTCGTCATGATCTTTTGCGAAACATTGTTCATATTGCCGCGCTCAACACTAAATACTACCGCGCCGTCTACGCCGTCAGGATGGCGGTGATCTTGGCCCCATTGGCCGACTTTGGTGCGGAATTCTAGATCATAGCCGTCGCCCAGCGGGACGACGCCGAAAAATGCGGCGGTCGCTATCGTTTCCTGACTCATCTTGGCGCACTTGACCAGCGTCTCCATTAAATTCTGCCGTGAACAGCCGATCCGTATGCTGGTTCCGGCGCTGGCGTCCGCTTGCACGGAGAGATAGTCGCTGAAATCCCGATCACTGTCCGTTGCGCTGGAGCCTAGGTTCTCGTCCACCAGCTCTTTCATCACGTCGTCGGCGGCGCCGTTCTTTTTGGCCTGGCTTGATCCGGCGGCATAGGCCACGATAGGGCGGTCCAATATCTCGTTCTGATCCGGCCCGCTGAGCTTGGTGCCGCGCCGCCCATCTCGATAGGTCCGTTCCGGGTCGCGCGCAAAGCCTGTAAAGTCGATGTATCGCCGCCCGTCGACGATCTCCCGCCAGATTACCACGCGCCAGTCCAGGAACACTCTTTCCAGCCCCAGCGCGAAATCGCCAGGCAGCTCTAGCTCGAACCAGCCCAGGCCGTTGACGTTCTTCACATAGGCCAATGAGAGATAGTCGTTGAACAGGGTCAGCGTCTCGCCGGTCGCCTGATGCAACAGCGCCGCCTGGTATCTGGCTGCCATTAGTCCACCGCCGCCCATAGGCTGTCATATCGATCCCAGTGCTTGACGGTGACATACGGGAAGGTTGCCTCAATGTCCGTATCTGGCACGCCGCTGACCACCTTCCAGCTCACGTCGTCATAATAGCAGATGCCGCCATTAACGGACGGGCATTCAAAAAAGATGCGGACGCTCGTACAAGTCGCCGGCACCTCGAAAAACCACGTCACCTGCTCGTAGCTGGTGCCCGTTACGCCGGTGGACTGGCTTGCGACAATGTTGGTGCCGTTCGTCTGATCTTTGATCGTCACCCTCCCATCGTTGGTGCCGTCGCCCCTTGTCCAGAACGAGACGCATCCAATGTCCCCCGCTGTTTGCGAAGGGTCGCCTTGCCAGATCCATGTGTTGGCCGACGCGCCCGCTGTTAGTTTGGCCGCATCGCTCCCGCCATGCACATTCGTTGTCTCGTTGGCCAGCGCGCCGTCGCCGGCCACCTCATTCCAGGAATCCCAAATGTCAGCCCCGCCGCCGCCTGGCGTCTCGAAGCCGGTGTTGCTGAACGTCTCGCTCAACAGCTGGCCAGAAAGCGCCGCAAGGGTAATCTTGCCCCCCAATCCACTGCTGTTCTGCTCGGTCACGGTCGCCTGTGCTGCGCTGGTTCCGTATGCCCATTGCGCAGAGGCGACGAGGCTGGTCATGGCGCTATCTTTGTAGATGTAAAGGGTCAAATAAGCGTCGCCGTCGGAAGCAAGATCGATCTTGGCGTAGAGGGTGTAATCATCGCTATTGCTCGACGTAATCCCCGTGATAGCCGCCCAGCCGCTGATGAGATCGTTGGCGTCGCCCGTATCAATTGGGCTGTCAATGAGGTAAAAGCTGAGAACATTTTGCCCGCTTGTCGCTCTTGGAGCGGGAACCAGCTTGAGCAGACTCAGCGCCGCAGGGGTTGTAATCTTGCCCAACAGGTTGTTGGCGTTCGGGCGTGTTGGCCAATCACTGGTGACGGCAATGCCGCCGGGTACCTCGCCCGGATCACCAAGATCAAGCGTGACGGTTTCGCCCGCGTTGACCTTAAGGTCCGCTGCGATCTCTCGTCCCGTCGTCTCGTTGCGCACGACGGCCAGCGTGCCACTGCCCTCCACCTCAATAGTAGGCAATGTTTCAACGTCGCCAGAATTGGTTACGGTGAGCGTGCTGGCAACGATGGCCTGCCCCGTCACGTCAAAGCCAACATAGAGATTATCGTTGTCATCCCATCCGAATTGGCACCAATTGGCCGACGCCGGCAAATCAAATCCCACGGGATGAAATGATGCGCCATCCCAATAAACCATGTAGGTTTCTTGGTCAAATCGCGAGGTTGACATGCAATAAATCGTGCCATCCGGGGCCAAGGCCATATTGGTAATGATAGCGTTGGCGTCGTCGCCCATGGCCAAAAAGTCGAGGCCGTCCCATCGCGCCACTCGATATACCGTCACGCCGTTCGCTGTGGTAAAGTTCCCCGAAACGTATACCATGCCCGCGTCATCTATCACTACGTCATAGGCCGTGTCATTCAGCCCAGTTCCCAAGGCCGTCCAAGAGGTGCCGTCCCACTTGGCGATATACGCAGTATTGGCAACGCCGCCCATGCCCGAGAACGAGCCGACGGCGTATAGGTTGTCCTGCTTATCCACGGCCAGACCGTAAACGATACCGTCATCGGCTCCGGTCCCCAAAGCCGTCCAAGAGGTGCCATCCCACTTGGCGATCTTGGCAGTGTTTGCGACGCTCCCCATGCCGCTGAAAAAGCCGCCCGCATAGAGATTGCCTTCCGAGTCCATGGCTAGCGCCGCGACATAGTTGTCATCGCAGCCGCCGCCCAGCGAAAAGAAAGCAGTGCCATTCCAACCGATGATCCCGCGCGTGCCGGAGGTGCCCATGTTGTCCGAGGTAAACAGCCCCCCAAGGTAAAGCGTGCCGCCGGGGCCGAGAGCCATTTCGTTGACCTGGCCGCCATCCAACCCCGCGCCCACATCGCTAAAGGTGTCCGTTGAAACGTCATACTTGGTGATGTATTCCTGGTCCGTATCCGAGTCCCAGCTCGTAAAGTTGCCGCCGATGTACATGTTGCCGCTGCCATCGGCTTGAAAAGCCCTCACGGACTGATTCGGGCCCTTGTCCAGGTTGTCCCATACGCCGTCAAGCCTCGCCATAACATAGGCCACGTCAATGCTGCTCCATCCGTTGCCGCTCGTGCTGGTTTCCGTCGTCGCATACCAAAATGGGTCATAGCATTCCAATGTAAAGCCCCACAGCGCCCGGCGGTTGTCCAGCTTGTTGACGATCTCGGAGCCGTAATAGCAGTACAGGTCGGCGCTGTTGCTGCCCACTGTGGCCCGCAGCCTGAGCGGTTGCAGCGTCGCCGTGCGGTTGTAGCGATAGTTCTCGGCCACATCGTTGATCGCAGCCAGCACATTGGCGATGCCGTCCTTTTGCACCGCCGCCGCACAGGTCACGATCCGCATGTCCGCCAACTTGTCGTCCAACACCATGCCGGGCTGGCCTGGCACTCGATGCGTATAGCTTCGCACCGGCGCAGAGCCGATGCCGTCTAGGCCGTATAGTCGCACGCCGTTGGTGCTCAGATTGTAAGTCACGCCGTCCGGCGTAATCAAGCTGTACTGTATCGCTGCCATGTCTCTAATCCCTCCCAACGTCAACAGTAATGCCAGCAAACACCCGATCATTGCATCCTCCTCCTATGATCATGCCATCGACTCCAACAGCCGATAGCTGCCGACGACATCCACAGCGGGCGCGGTCGTCGTGACGTGGAGGTGGAATTGGTTGCCGCTCTGACCGTCGCCGTTCAATCCTGCCATAAAGTTGTCGCGAATCCGCTGGGCGACTTTGGACGGGGAGCGAATTTCTAGGCCATCCCGCCAGCCGTCGCCGTAGGCCCGCGCGTTCCGCTGCCCGAGCTGGTAGAACACGCCATCATTCAGCACGCCCGCAAAGTTGGCGATCACATCTCGGCCAACATTGCCGCTGATATGCACAATGGCCCGCAAGGCGTCGTCTGCTAGAGCCGCCCAAGCGCCGATAAAGTCGGTGCCGTGCGTCAAAATCGCCGCCTTGATGTCCGCAAAGAATCCAGCAAAGCCCGCAGCAATAACGCTAATTCGGTTGTCCCACACCGCCGGGAGCGTCATCACGTCCTTGACTGCTTCGACCACATCGGTAACGATCTCTCCCAGATAGCCCGCCGCTGTGGCATAGCCGCTCATATCGGCCAGGTTCTTGATCGCCGCCATGCCCTTGGTGGGGTCGGTCAGCCACTTGACGATGTTGGCCAAGTTGGCGGTGAACGAATCCACCTGGTGCTGCTTGATCTCGCGCCAGCTCATCTCAGCCAGCCCCTGCGCCACTTCGATGGTGTCTGAGATCGTGGTCCGCACGTCGCCAACCATGCCTTTGATCGTTTGCAGCATGGCGATTTTGGGCGCCATCTCTTCGGCTGTGGTGTACATGTCGTCTACGGCGTCCATCACTTTTTCGACCACCGCGACGCCATCCTTGGCGATCCGTTCGATCTTGGCCAGGTCGGGCGAGACGTAGGTCTCCAGCGAGGCGTTGGCAATGGTCATCGTGTCCGTGATGATCCCAACCCCCGCGCTCAGCCGGTCGGACCAGATTTTGAGGCTGGCGCTGATGACCTCTTCCTCGTCCAAGACAGGCAGCGTTTTCAGTGCCGCGTGGATGCCGCGAATCACGGGGACGACGTTGGTTGTAACCGCATCTCGGATCGCTTCCAGCCCCTTAGCCGCTGCCGACTTGAATTTGTCGCTCTTGTTGGTAAGTAGATTGACGGCCTGGTTCACGCCGTCCAAGATAGAAGCGATGGCGCCAAACCGTTGGCCCCAAATCTGCAAGCTCTCGGCAATGACCTCGTCCGTGTCGAGCAGCGGCAAGTTTTTGAATGCGGCGTGGATTCCTCGGATGACCGGAATCACGTATTGAGTCACGGCGTCCCGAATGGCGATCAGCCCCTTAGCCGCGCCGCTTTTGAACTTGTCCGACTTGTTGCTCAGCATCTCGACGGCTGTATTCACGCTGCCCAAGATCGCGCTGATACCCTGGTACCGCTTGGCCCAGAGGGCGAGAGATTCCGAGATCACCTCCTCATCGTCCAGTAATGGCAGGTTTTTGAAGGCAGCGTGAACCCCACGAATGACAGGGATAACATACTTGGTCACGGCGTCCCGAATGGCGATCAGGCCTTTGGGTGCGCCGCGCTTGAATGCTTCGCTCTTGTTGGCCAGCAGGTCGGCGACTTTGTTGGCAGCGTCCAAAATGGCGGCGATGCCCTTGTATCGCTCGCCCCAGATTTGTAGGCTGTCACTGATGACCTCTTCTTCGTCTAGCAGCGGCAGGTTTTTGAATGCTGCGTGAACGCCCCTAATAACCGGGATCACGTTCGCAATCACGGCGTCGCGGATTGTCTCCAACCCCTTGGGCGCTCCGATCTTGAATGCCTCCGATTTGTTGTGGAGCAGGTCCGCCGCCTTGTTCGCCGCGTCTAGGATCGTGGCAATGCCGCGATACCGCTCGGCCCACAGCGCCAGGCTGTCACCGATCTCTTCCGCCGCCAATAACGGCAATTGCTTCATGGCCGCATGGATGCCGCGTACGACGGGGATCACGTGGTCAACGATCCAGTCCCGCAGCCCTTCCAGGCCCATGGCGCCGAATCGGGAGCCGCTTGCCCTGTCGCTAAACGCATCCAGCGCTTCGATCCCCCTGGAGCCGCCGCTCATCATGCCTGCAAAGCTAGAAATCAACGATTGAAACGAGCGCCCCACCGTCGCCCATTTGCTGGCGTCCGGCATGGCCTCGTCCATGTGGCTCAGCCCGTTGACGACTTGGGGCAGCAGCTCGGCCATGCCCGCGAATGTCTGCTCGATCTCGGAAGGGCTGTGGCGTTGCATCCAGCTTGGGAGACCTGGCAGATTGCGAATCTTGTCGGCCAGCTTGTTGAGCCAGTCCGCCGCCCCTTGGAGCGCCCCCTTGACGCCGTTTAGTGTGTCTTTGAGCGATCCTAGTTTGCCGAGCAATTTGTCTTGGATGAACTCCCAGACAACCTTGAGCGCGGGATGAAGCGTGTTTTTCCACAACCCCGCCAAGGCTTCCACTTGCAACTTGAGGCCAGCGATGATTACGTCGGATAGCCGCTTGAGGACGGGGAGAACATTCTCGCTCAAGAATTGCCAGACGGCTTTCAGTGCAGGCCTCAGGACTTCGGTCCACAAAGCGGCCAGCGCCAAAATTTCCACTTTGACCAGCGCGATGGCAACGTTGGCCAGTGCCTCGAAAATCGGGATGATGTTCTCGCTGACGAATGCCCAGACGGCTTCCAACGCAGGCATAAGCGTGTCGTTCCAAAAGCCGGTCAACGTTTCGATGGCCACTGTGAGCTTGGTCTCCAACCACTCTTTAGCCGTCTCAAAGATCGGCTGCAAATGGTTGTCCCACACCTCACGGGTTTTGGTCTGGATGCCGCCCCAGTCCTCTTTCCAGGCCTTGACCAGCAATGCGACCGCTGCGCCAATCGCGGCGATGGGCAAGAGGACGGGAGCTAGAGCGGCGATCGTGCTCGCCGCCGCTGCGCCCGTTGTTGTGGCCCACGCAGTAACCGCCGGAACCACCGTGCCCGTTATGACGGCTGCCAAAGATGACATACCCGCGTACAATGCGCCAGCCAACACCGTCGCCAGTCCAGCCAGAATCGGCTCCAGGTTGTCACGAACAAAAGCCTGGACGCTCTCAAATACCGGGATCACGGTATCGATGATGTAGCCGCTCACCAACTCAAAGCCCGCCTGGACATTGGCAATGGCGATTGGCAAATTTTCGCCCAGCCATTCCGCCGCTGATTCAGCGATAGGCAAAATGTTGTCCAGCGCCCCCGAGACCATCGGCAGCGCCGTTTCCGCCAGCGTCGCCAATACCGGAATGAACGCCTCTCCCACTTGTTGCTTCACATCGGCGAATCGCGTCTTGGCCGCTTCGAGCCGCTGATTTAGCGTGCCCATCACTTCGGGCATGGCCGCTGTGTTGTCTTTGAGCTTGGCCAGCACCTGATTCATGAGCGCCGCTTGCTGCTGGCTCTTGGTCATCTCTTCCACCGATATGCCGAGTTGGTCAGCGTAGGCCTGGTTCGCCTCCGTCAAGTTGACCTGGATGCCCAAGTTGTCCAGGATCATAGGCGACAGGCGCCCGACGCCCTTGACCAGGGAATCGAGCATGTACCCCATGTCCTCGCCGGTGGCCGCGCTCACCTTGCCCAGGTAGCCCATGGCGTTGGGCAACTGGTCGGCGAACGTCTTTCCGACCAGTTGCGCAGCGCTGTTGTAGCTTTTCATCAGCTCGGTCTGGGTGATCATCCCCATCGAGCCCTTTTGGAGCGACGCCAGCATGGTGGACGCGTCGCCCGAGATGCCGGCGAACGCCTTGCGCACGTTTTCGATGGGAGCGGCTTTGGCGACCATCTTGCCAAAGGCGACGCCCAGGTCCACGACCTTTTTTACGGCCAGCGCCCCACCGACGGCGACCAGCGCCTTCTTCAGGTTCAAGCCGCTTTTCTCGGCCTTGGCCATGTTCGAATCCACGGATTTGAGCGTCCGCGTCATCTGGTCTTGGGCTTTTAGGATGAATTGCAGTTCACCAGCTGTTATCGCCATCGTTGTTGTCGCCGCCTTTTTGCATCTCTTCCAGTATCACGTCCACCATGGCTGCGGGGGCTTGGAGCAGGTCCGCATAGGACCAGTGCATGTACCGCATGATCGCGGCCTCAACTAGCAGGCGGTCCCGATAGTCCTGCCAGTCGTCTACTCGTTTTTTTCTGCCTCCAACGCCTCCTGGTGTTGGTTAATGATCTCTTCGATGGCATCTGCTACCGATGGCCGCAGCGCCTCGATGGTCTGGCGGGTAATCGGTTGGTCGGCGCTCCAATCAACGAGCCACGTCTGCAATTTGAGCACGTTGAACTTGGCGATGTCCAGGTCGATGCCAGCATTGCTTTCGTCGCTGCCGCTAACCCGCGTCATGGCGCCATTACTCAGGCGCTCTCGTTCGCCATAGTCCAGCTCGTTCTTGATCTCGATCCAACCCTCTTCCAACTCGTACCGTTTCGTGGCCGCGCTTACGAACCAGCTCATGATCCCCTCCGTTTGGTGTGAAACTCTAGCCGTCCCCGGTCATTGATGACGGCGGTCAAGCAGTCGCGCTTGAGTATGCGCTTGCCCATCTGGAGCCGCAACTGATAGCCGTCGTCCCTGCCCCGACTGAACCAGTATTCATCGGTGTCGATGATCCTAGCTTCACCGGTCATATTCATGATGTCGCCGTGCCCTCGCCACGAGCCAAGGGTGGCGGCCACCCTTCCGCCAACGGTCAGATGGCCGCCCTCTCCGATAATGCGCATTACATCCAGGTCCAGTCGCCGCGCGCATGAATGGCCGCGCTGAATCGAATGCCGCCGCCGACGCCAGCAGACATATCGTTAAACGACAGTCCACACAGCCCGTACAGGTACTTGGTCGGCACCAGCGACGAGGGATAGAAGTAGAATCGCTTGCCGGTGTCGGTGCTGTGCCCTGCATCGTACAGCGCGTCGTCCGTGTCGTCCCAGACGCCGGAAATCTCGCCGGTGCCGTCTGGGATGCCCGCCACATATTGCTTATTGGCGTCGCCGGGCACCGTCACGTCGTCGGTCTCAGATGCAAAGTTGAGCGTCGCATCTGCCACACGAGCGACGGGCGCAGCCGCAGCACTCCCGTCTGCGGCCAGATAGAACTTCATATTCTTGCCGTGGTATCTTGCCATAATGGCCTCCTACCGATAGTGAGCGAGGATGCTGAGCATCTCGTCCGCTCGATTGTCAAAGTTGTGCTCCTTCACCCGCTCCGGTAGCTGTTGCGCGATTCGGTGCCGCGCCTCATCGTGCGCCAGCCAATATCTGAGCAGATCCTCCAATTCGCCCGCGCCGCGATAGGTGGGCACGAGGTCGCCGAAAACCTCTTCGACCTCTGGGCGATAGTCGGTAACGAAAAACGTGCCTGTGGCCGCCAGCTCGTAGCATCTTGGGTTCATGGACTCAGCGCCGTAGATGTGCGTTGCGTCCAGTCCCCAGCCCATGCTCGTGCGGTGGATGTTGAGTCCGATCTTGGCGGCCCGGTACAGCTGCGCCGTCCACTCGTTCGGGACGATGCCGTCCTGCAGATGTGCCCGTAGCGGGCTGTCATCCT
>Ga0180430_10005376_pt1 | contig 10640 bp, 8 predicted proteins | sample SS_ome_9_FD_132999 | JGI IMG/M metagenome (GOLD analysis project Ga0180430, IMG submission 132999) | Hypersaline lake sediment archaeal communities from the Salton Sea, California, USA - SS_1_S_2 metaG | ecosystem: Environmental > Aquatic > Non-marine Saline and Alkaline > Hypersaline > Sediment... | reverse complement strand
GCGGTGCTGGACGGCTTCGAGGGCGGTCAGGATGTCCGCACCGCTGTCGAGAGGCGAAAGAGCGACGGCTGGTGCTGCAGGCGACCGACCCTGGAAGAGGGCAACAGTATCCTTCAACTCCTGGATGAAGGACTGCAGGCAGGCGGCCTGGGCATTGGCTCCACACTGGGCTACATGCGCGACGGCGTTTCCGCCCGGGAGTTTTTCGAAGTGCAGCGCCTGGCCGCCCTCTATGGCCGTCAGACCGGCGCCCATTTCCGCTACACGCCCGGAACCGACACCACCGAGACCAACGGCATCCAGGAACTGCTGGCCAACGCCGCGGCCTTGGGCGCGCCGGCCCTGGCCTGCCATTTCAACAACCCCGGCTACAACCTGGTGCACGAGCTGCTGGTGCGGATGCGGGAGCGCGGCATGAACGTGTGGGGCGAAATCTACCCCTATGCCGCCGGCTCCACGGCCCTGAACGCCGTTTTTCTGGCGCCGGAGATGTGGGAGGGGACCTTGGGCTACAAGTATGAAGAGACCATCCAGGATGTGGCCACCGGCGAGTGGTACACCCCGGAGAAGCGTGAAGAAATGCTCAAGAAGGAACCCACCCGTCCCGTTCTCGTCTTCAAGATGCCCGCGTCGGCGATCGTCGATTGGCTGAAGCTGCCGGGCGTATCGCTTGTCACCGACGGCATGCCCATGATTCCCGACGACAAGCTGACCTGGGACACGCCGTACGAAAATCTGCCCAACACCCATCCGCGGGCCGCCGGCAGTTTTGCCAGGGCCCTTCGGCTGGCGCGGGAGAACAACATCCCCCTGATGCAGATCATTGCGATGACCGGCTACAACTCTGCCGCGCCCCTAAGCAAAATGGGCTTGAAGCCTATGCAGAAGCGGGGTCGCCTGCAAAAAGGGATGATTGCCGACATCACCATTTTCGATCCTGAAACAGTGACCGACCAAGCCACCTATGAAAAGGGCACGCTCCCTTCGGTGGGCATTCCCTATGTCGTGGTCAACGGCACCATTGTCGTCAAGGACGCGAAGGTGCTCAAGGGGATCAATCCCGGCCAGCCCATCCGGTACGAACCGGAGAAGAGCCGCTTCGAGCCAATCACCATAGAAAGCTGGACGCAGGAATTCTATGCCGCCCCGCTGGATTTCGGAGGCGGCGTGGCCGGTCACCAGCCCCGTAAAACAGGTGCCCCTGGCTCGCAACCTGACACCCATGGCCACTAATGTCGGCAGTTGAACCTCTAGCTTATCCGATGCTGCCGCTCTCCGGCGCTGGTCAACCTGAACTGGAGATCTACGTCATGAAATCAAAACTTTATTGCCTTGCTTTAGCGGCAATTTGACCTGTACCCCGGGCCTGAACGGCGCGATCGATGCCGCCGACAGCAGCACGCCCGTGCTGGGCTGCACCGTCAGCTATTCCGTTTCCAACGTGCTGCCGACCTTTCTCGGGCCGGTGATCGTGTTCACAGTCTAAAACAAGTTTTGATCATTGACCATTGGGGAAGAAAGAATTTGAGAAACGAGTGTTTGCAAAGGCAAAGTCTCGAGAGATCGTAATGACCCTGTCTCCGCGCTTCAAACACGCTTTCAAAACCGCCCTGGCGGTTGTCATCGCCTACGGCATTGCGCTCTACATGGACTGGGACAAGCCTATCTGGGCCGGTTACACGGCTGCGTCCATCAGCCTCGATGCCACCGGGCAGTCGATTCAGAAGGGCCTGAACCGAATCGCCGGGGCGATGGTCGGGTCGATCGTCGGTTTTATCCTGCTGGCCTTCTTCATTCAGGACCGCTGGCTGTTTTTCATGTTTCTTTCCCTGCACGTTGCGGTATGCACCTATTTCAGCTTCGGAACGGAACGGTACAATTATTTCTGGCAACAGGTGGGCTTTTTCGCTTTGGTCGTCGGTCTCGACAGCGCCTTCAGCCCTGTAAGCGCCTTCGGCATTGCGGTCGAGCGCGCCCAGGGGGCTGGCACCGGCCTGCTGGTCTACATGCTTGTCGGATTGCTGCTCTGGCCAACGAATTCCCGCAACAGCCTGAAAGATGCAGCCAGGCAGTTGACGGCAAGCGTGAAGCAACTTTTCGCGAACAGCATCGCATGCCTTGTCGGCCGACCGGAAACCGGCGCAGCTCCGGCACTGAGTGCCCGGCTGGCGGAGTTGCAGCAGCGTCTTGACAACCTGCTGGACGCGGCCGAGATCGACAGCTGGGAGGTCAATGCCATGCGACCCGCCTGGCGTCGCTGCCGGGCGCAGATCGTCGATCTGAGAGATACGCTCGAACGATGGCAACAGGATTTCAATGAGCTGCAGGATCTTGATCTCGTGAACCTGGCTCCCAATCTGCCGGCCTTCGGTGCCGAAATCGAGCGGCGTCTCACGGAAATCGAGCGGATGTTTGCAGACGAACCGCCCACCAGGCCACCTTCGCCCATGAACCTCGAGTCTGACGAGCGGGTGCGGAAAACGCTCGCCCATTTCGACCGGGCCGCCTTGAGCGTCAGCAGGGACCGGTTGGCGCACATGGAGGCGGTGACGAGAGATCTCTTTACAACCGTCAGCGTCATCGGGGGGTTCGAGCGTCACCAAGCCGTTGCCGGCTCCCGCCGATCCGAAGCGCGCTTCACGCTGGATCGGGACCGGCTGGGTCAAGCACTGCGGGTCGCAGCGTCTGCCTGGCTCGCGTTTTTCGTCATCATATACGTACCGGACGTACCTGGTGAACTGGCCACTTTAGGGATCATCACCCGGATTGTCGTCGCGGACACCAAGTTTGCCTGGATTCCCGTCCAATCCCTGATATGGCCGACCTTCGCAGTCATCCTGGTCTCCTTCCCGATTTACGCATTCCTGATGCCCACGCTTTCGAGCTTCGCCGGACTGGCCGTCTTGCTTTTCGCCTTCGTCTTCGTGGTGGACTACGAATTGCACGACCCTAAACAGGCGTTGTGGCACGTGCTGTTTCTATTTCTTTTTCTGACGCTGGCCGGCATTAAGAACGCGCAAGCGTACAGCTTCCTGCATTTTTCCAATACCGCACTGCAGTGGGCCCTGCTTTTTCTGTTGCTTTCGCTGACGGAATACCTTCCGGTATCCCAACAGCCGGACCATGTTTACCTGTCCATGATCGGCCGTTTCTTCCGAAGCTGTGAGTTTTTGATAGCCTCCATGGGCTGGGGCACGGAATACAGGCCGTCGCTTCTAGCACGCTGGCGCAAAAAGTTCCATGCCTGCGAAGTAGCTACTCTGCCCGGCAAACTGGCGACCTGGGGGCGCTTCCTGCCGCCCGCCGCCCTCGGTCGCACGACGCCGGAGCAGGTAAAGGCGCTGGCAACGAGCCTCCAGGCGCTCTCTTTCCGGATGCAGGAACTGATAGAGGCGGGTGTCTTCCAACAGTCGGACTTGCTGGTGCGCGAGCTGCTGGCCGATGTGCGCCGCTGGCGTGTCGCTGTGCAGAAGATCCTCGGGCAGATTGCCGACAGACCGGAGACCGCCGAAACCGCCTCTTTGCAGTCAAGGCTGGATGCCATTCTTGTGCGGCTCGAAGGGCGCATCCAAGAGGCGCTTGACAAGATCGACGAGGCGAGGGTTTCCGCCGAGGAAAGCGGCAACATGTACCGCCTTCTGGGCGCCCACCGGGGGGTTTCCGAAGCGCTGGTGAACTTTGCAAGCAAAACGGTTGGGATCGATTGGACGCGGTTGCGTGAAAGAAGATTTTAGAAGATTTCGGATTTATCCTGCGGACTCCCACCCTTCGGGCGGGCTCCCGGTTTCGAAATGCGGATTGCGGATTTGAAAATGAGTGTGGATTTGAATAATTCTCAATAAATCAAGGGAGTTACTTGTGAAGCCAATACCGCACGAATTCGCCATCGGCGAGGTTTATATGCCGCCATTACTTGTCGCCAGTCTTTTGGGACTTCTAGCCGCTGTGGTGACGGCGCATCTGCTCAACCGCTACGGGCTGTCGAGGTTCTTTATTTATCCGCCACTGGTGTTCCTGGCGCTGATGGTCATTTATACAGTTTTTGTCGGAACCTTCATTATTGGTGTGTAGAAAGTGAAAACTTATCAGAAATATCTATTGACAGGAACCGTGGTTCTTGTAGCCGTAGTCGCTGTACTTATTAAATATTGGGACTATGTCACCAACCCCTGGACCCGGAACGGCCAGGTCCGCGCCCAGGTCATCCAGAGGACGCCCCGGGTGTCCGGCCCGATCGTCAGGCTGCCAATAAAGGACAACCAACTGGTGAAAGCGGACGACCTGTTGTTCGAGATCGACCCGCGCACTTTCGAGGCAAGTTTGGAGCAGGCACGGGCGCAGCTCGACGAGACCGGGGACAACTACCAGGCTTTGTTTCAGCAGGTCGAGGCCGCAAAAGCAAAGGTCGATGTGTCCCGCGCTGCCGTAATCCAAGCGCATAGCTCCATTAAGAAGATAGAGTCCGAGATCAAAAAAGACAAGGCGGATTATGATCGCCAGAGGAAACTGCTTCCGCGAAAAGCCACATCCCAGAAGGCTGTGGACCGGGCCAAAGCCAACTACGAGGTCTCCGTTGAGCAACGAAAAACGGCCGTGGCCGCTCTGGCACAAGCGAAGGCGTCTTTGCTCGAGTCGGAAGCCAATCTGGCTGAAGCAAAGGCGAATCTCGGGGCGGCGGGAGACGCCAACGCCGGCATCCGGGCCGCTCGTGCCGCCGTCCGGCAGGCGGAACTGAATCTCGAGTTTACCCGGGTCAAGGCACCGGTGGACGGATACGTCACCAACCTGAACCTCAGGCTGGGCAGCCAGGCCGTTGCCAACCAACCGGCGTTGGCGCTGGTGGATATGAACAGCTTCTGGGTCGACGGCTTCTTTAAGGAAACCTCCATCGGGAAAATCGGCGAGGGGGACAAAGCGGTCGTCACCCTCATGGCCTATCCAGACACCCCGATGGAAGGTTACGTGGACAGTATCGGCTGGGGAATCGCCCAGCAGGACGGCAGTACGGGTTTCGAGCTTTTGCCCAATATCAGTCCGACCTTCGAGTGGATTCGGCTGGCCCAGCGCGTTCCCGTGCGCATCCATCTCACCAATGTGCCGAAAGAGGTGAAGCTGCGAGTGGGAACCACCTGCTCGGTGCTGGTCATGACGGGGACCAACGGCAGGGAGAACGAAAAGCGACCCGTCGCCGTCCCTCGCGCATTGCAGTGAAGCACAGATACAAGGTTTCAGGTGTCAGGGGAAAAACATAAAAACTGAAATTTGCTGACTGGAGCTTGTCGTAGCGCAGCGGAGATCCCGCTTTAGCGGGACTTCAGGGAGTAACGCTCATGGTGGCCGATACGTTTAAATGGAGTTTACTGGTTGCGCTTTTCATCCTGGCTTTTCTGGTGAACGGCTGCATGGTTGGACCGGATTTTGTCAAGCCGGACGCTCAGTTGGAGGAAGCATGGCTCCAGCAGCACGATGAGAGAATAAAGAGTGAGCCCGCAGATTTTAGCGAATGGTGGTCCGTGTTCAACGATCCTGTGCTTGACAACCTCATCGAGATTGCTTCCCGGCAAAACCTGGATCTGCTGAGCGCGGGGCTCCGCATCCTCGAAGCCCGGGCCCAGCTAGGGGGTGCTATTGGAGCCCAGTACCCCCAGACACAGCAAATCAGCGGCGAAGCCACCGCCAACCAGTTGAGTGACAACGCCCCGAACGGGGCGGGGGCGGACAAGTTTTTCTACAATTACCAGATCGGTTTTGACGCCGCCTGGGAGCTTGACTTTTGGGGCCGGTTTCGCCGAGGGGTCGAGTCTGCCAATGCGAGTCTCCATGTTTCTGTGGCAGACTATGACGACATCCTTGTCTCGTTGATTGCCGAGGTAGCCCGCACCTACCTTGACATCCGTACCTTTGAACAGAGGTTGCTGGTTGCCGGGGAAAACGTCGGGCTCCAGAAGGAGTCGCTGGATATTGCGGCAGCGCGTTTTCAATTCGGAGCGGAAAGCCAACTTGATGTCAGCCAGGCCAAAGCACTTCTCAGACAAACTCAGGCAACAATTCCCCCTGTTGAGGCCAGCCTGCGCCAGGCGAAAAACGCACTAGCTATTTTGCTTGGCATCCTCCCGACCGATGTCCAGGATCTCCTGGGCCCACCTAAACCCATTCCCACAGCGCCCATTGAGGTCGCAGTGGGTATCCCGGCAGAGTTGCTCCGCCGGCGCCCGGATATTCGGCTGGCAGAGTTTCAAGCGGCAGCTCAGAGTGCGCAAATCGGCGTGGCCAAAGCAGATCTCTATCCCAGTTTCTCCCTGGTGGGATCCATTGGCTTACAGTCCAGCGACAAAGGCGGTGTTCTCTCCAACAACGCCAACTTCAGCGATCTGTTCACTTCCGGCGGCATTGCCTATTTCATTGGCCCCACCTTTCAGTTGCCCATTTTCAACTACGGGCGTCTCAAAAATAACGTCCGCGTCCAGGATGCCCGCTTCCAGCAGTTGGTGGTCAACTACCGGAACACGGTGCTGCGGGCTTTCCAGGACGTGGAAGACGCCACAGTGAGCTTTTTGAGAACGCAAGAACAGACTGGGTTCCTTTCCGACAGTGTTGAAGAATATAAGCGTTCGGTGGAACTTTCCTTGATTCAATACAGCGAAGGTTCGACAACCTACCAACGCGTGATCGATTCGCAGAGAAATCTGGCTCGCCAGGAAGACGCCTTTGCCTCGGCCACCGGTGCTGTGGGCACCAACCTGATTGCTTTGTACAAGGCCTTGGGCGGCGGTTGGGAACTGCGGCGGGGCAAGGATTTCATCTCCGAACAAACGAAGGAGGAGATGCGGCAGCGGACCGATTGGGGCAATCTTTTGCCTCCAAGGGACTTGTCGAAAGATAAAGAAGAGGCTCCACCCACTGGCCAGGGCGATTCCGGTGTTGAGTAAGCCGGATCTTTAGCGAGGTGTGATGTTGAGGTGTCAGGTTTCGGGCTTCAGGAGTGAAGGCTTTGATAACGAAAAATTATATGGGTTTGGAGGACAAGGGTAGAACGAATCTTCAACATTCTTTCTTTCCCTGCCCCCTGAACCTTGAACCGCTTCTGTCGGCAAAGCCATTGAACTCCGACATGGCATTGAGGTCTAGGTTCGCTATTCCGAACAAAAGCGGGAGGTGAGAAGTGTATCAGGATCTAGCCATTTTGGCTCTCTTTACTCTGATCTACAGTGCGATCGCTGGGCGCGTCGAGCGCACCTGGGTGAGCGGCCCCATCGTGTTTGCTATTTTTGGTCTGCTCATAGGCCCGGTTGGTCTGGACCTGCTGTCGTTCAAAGCGGACGGGGAAACAATCAGAACGCTGGCGGAGTTGACCCTGGCGCTGGTGCTGTTCACGGATGCTGCCGGTGCCGACTTGTCGGTGCTGAGAAGGACGCAGGAACTGCCGACCCGTTTGCTCTTGATTGGCCTGCCGCTGACCATACTTCTCGGTTTCGGGGTAGGGGTGCTCCTTTTCGAAAAGCTGTCCCTGTTCGAGGTGGCTCTCCTCGCGACCATGCTGGCGCCCACCGATGCCGCCCTTGGTAAGGCGGTGGTAACAAATGAAGCGGTACCCAACGCGGCCCGTCAGGGGTTGAATGTGGAGAGCGGCTTGAACGACGGTATCTGCGTGCCGATCCTCTTTGTCTTCCTGGTCCTTGCCACGCGAAAGGGTGGTGAAGGGGGGCCCTGGCAACTAGCTATGGTGCTGGTTGCCAAGGAGATCGGCATCGGTCTGGCCGTAGGCATGGTGCTGACCACCATGGCGACCATGCTTTTGAAGTTTGCCAGGGGGCAACAGTGGCTCACCCGCGCCTGGATTCAGGTTCCGGTTGTTGCCCTGGCCTTTGGCTGTTTTGCCGTTGCCCAGTTCCTCGGGGGTAGCGGCTTCATAGCCGCCTTTAGCGGAGGGCTTCTATTCGGCGGTTTGGCAAAGCGGCACCGTGAAGAGTTGCTGCTCGCGGCGGAGGGTGCCGGCGACACCCTGGCGCTGATTACCTGGGTGATCTTCGGCTCGGCAGTGGCGGGGCAGGCGGTGGGGCACTTCAGCTGGCTTATTTTGCTCTATGCGGTGCTCAGCCTTACCGCTATCCGTATGTTGCCGGTGTTTGTCGTGCTCACCGGTCTGGGGGTGAGCAACGAGGGCAAGCTTTTTATGGGCTGGTTCGGCCCACGCGGCCTGGCCAGCATTGTATTCGGTGTTATCGTACTGAACGCGAACCTGCCAAACAGCGGTCCCATTGCCATGACTGTGGTGTGCACCGTAATGCTCAGTATCCTGACCCACGGAATCACCGCCAACCCCTGGGCAAAAGCTTACGGTGCGCGGAAAAGGCTGGCGGAAGGTAGCGCCAGCAAGTGATTCAAAGAGGATCGACTTTTTAGTCACGGAATTTAGGAAACAACTATGATTGCCCACTTCATCCACCATTTTCTCAAAATCACCTGGCATCTTTGTACTCTATATTTAATGTTTCTTGCCTTGATCATGAGCGGTGCTGCGGTTATCGCAGCTACCGAGAAGGTCTTGTTCGGAAAAGCCCTCTACTTTTCCTTCATTACGGGGCTTACCGTCGGTTACGGCGATATCGCTCCTATCACAGCTATTGGCCGGGTTGTCTCTGTTCTGATGGGCCTCATCGGCATACTTTTCACGGGGGTGGTGGTTGCCACTGCAGTGGAGGCAACTCGGCACGCCTGGCAGGAAATGCAGAGTCAAGGCAAGCAGAAGCAGGACCGATCTAACGAATAAGATTAGATCACGCGAAACCGTGATCTGAACCGTTTGTTGGACAAGCCCGGTGGTCATATTATAGAAAAGAACTTTTCGAGCTTGAGTTGCCGAGTCGGCCATTTGAGCCGTTGCGAGGCGAGGAGAGTTGGCAAGATGAACTTTGCTGAAGGTTTTGTCGATTCATCATTCTTTATTACCGACATTCCGCACACCCCGGTTTCAAAAGTCAGGAATAAAAGTAACCGTTCACCAGCCCACATTTTTTTGGTCGAGGTGCCATTTTAGGGTTGCCCTATCCATTGGATCCGAGTCAGAAATTCTAGCGACTTCATAATGTTTGTTGAAAAGTGATTGCATTGTTTTCTCATCGGGACTGAGCAAAACCGTGACTTACGAAGAAGCCAAAGCAATCTACGATCTGGGTCAAGAATCCGTCATCGCCAAACTGATGGAGCTTGATCAGCGGGTGCGGAAACTGGAAGAAGCGGTGGAGAAGCTTTCGAAAAACTCTACCAATTCGTCCAAGCCACCTTCTTCGGACGGTCCGGAGGTAAAGAAACCCCCGAAAAAAAAGAGCGGTCGCAAACCCGGGGGACAAAGAGGCCGTAAGGGCTGTCAAAGAGAGCTGGTTCCCGTGGAACAAGCGGACGATCAAAAGGATCATTATCCTTGTCAATGCGAGAAATGTCGTGGACTCTTGGACCCGAGCGTCCATCGGGAAACCTCCAAGCCCGTCAGGTATCAAACCTTTGAATTGCCCGAAATCAAGCCGATTATTATCGTAGAGCATCGTTGCCATGAGCTGGAGTGTTCCTGCGGCCACAAGACCCGAGCTTCACTTCCCGAGGCGGTAAGTTAAAGCCAGTTTGGCCCGAAAGTGCATGCAGCCATCAAATATCCGAGTTCGGTTCATCGCATCGGACGCCGTGGGATTGTAGAGATTTTGGGCACCCTGTTCGGGCTGAATCTTAGTTTGGGAACGGTGTGCAACTGCCTGGATCGAATCAGTTCGCAATTGGAGCCTGTAAGGGAGTGGAACCTACAAACAACGCCGCAGAGCGAGCTCTTCGTCCTGCCGTTCAATGGAGAAAAACTTCTTTGGGAAATCAGTCTCATAACGGAGAGCGATTCACCGAGAGAATTATCACCGTTGTCCGAACCTGCCAATTGCAGGGAAAGAATCCCTTTCACTTCCTCTCCGGACTCGTGACATCTGCGTTCCAACGCACCTCACGACCTTCCCTCATCAACTAAGCAATCTTTCTGTTCGGTGAACGGTTACTGCAAGACCGTTCTTTTGACAAATTCCGAAGAAATTGGAATACAAATTCATAAGGTTTGAAAATAAAGTGAAATCTACGATTATAGGACGTTACATTGTTGCTGATCCGAAAATATGTCATGGGAAACCGCCTTACCGCTCGTACCGTCGCATGCGAAGCTCCAGCCGCTCCACCGCCAGGGAAAGGGCGAGAGTCAGCACCAGGTAGAGAACAGTAACGGTGATCCAGACTTCGAAAACCATGTAGGTGGCGGCCATGAGCTCCATGCCCTGAAAGGTGAGCTCGGGAATGGAGATGACGGAGACGATGGCCGAATCCTTGACGGTGGAGATGAACTGACCGGCCAAAGGAGGCAGAATCCTCACCGTCGCCTGAGGGAGAATGACGTAACGCATTTGCTGCCAACGGGAGAGACCCAGAGCGTAGGACGCTTCCCACTGCCCTTTTTCGATGGACTCGATGCCGGCCCGAACGATCTCCGTGATGCCGCACTGTCGTAAAAAAAGACACACCCTTTTTTCTCACAAATTGATCTAGACAATAGGGTCAAGTTCATTCCAGGAAATACTCCAACCATGGCCGTGCAATGTATAGCGTGCGTTACG
>Ga0180430_10005372_pt1 | contig 10647 bp, 7 predicted proteins | sample SS_ome_9_FD_132999 | JGI IMG/M metagenome (GOLD analysis project Ga0180430, IMG submission 132999) | Hypersaline lake sediment archaeal communities from the Salton Sea, California, USA - SS_1_S_2 metaG | ecosystem: Environmental > Aquatic > Non-marine Saline and Alkaline > Hypersaline > Sediment... | reverse complement strand
TGACAGACCTGTTCGGCCAGCAGCGGAACGAGGTCGAGCCCGTCCATGTCGGGCAGGTTGTCGCTCACCAGCCAGGCGTCGGCCTGGAAGCGACGGGCCAGCCGGAGAGCGGCCCGGCCATCGTTGCAGAAATGAAGCTCCAGCCTGCCGGCCGCTGCCGCCGCCACGAACTCGGGATAGCGATCCCAGGCAGGATCGACGATGACCACTCGGCCTGCTGGCATGGCGGAGCGCGGCGGTGACGTCGGTCGGGCGGCAGCCGCTGCGAGCCTGGCGGACCGCAGTCCGGGATCGACCGTGCCACGCTGGCCGGACGCTGAAAGGTTTTCTGCCATCGAAGGACACCTCGCTGATGGAATGCCGGTCGCCTCTGCTCTGCTCGATTCATCTGCATACGGCGTGCCAAAAAAACAGGAACTGAGAAAAAAAGTGCAAAATGCTGTGGCTCACGGGTAAAACATCGATCTGCAGCAATCTGCGAGATGGGCACCCCCCATTGGTGGTGAGGCAAATCGCCCCACTGAGTGGAGCGATTCGCTCCACTTGGGTCCTCAGGCTGATACAAAGTGGAGCGATTCGCTCCACCCCTCTTCCGGGTACGGCCATCGCGGCGGTCATCCCCGAGCCCCCCTGCCGCACTCCTCTGGAAGCTGTTCCGATGGCGTATCTCCGCAGAGCCTGGGCTCCCGTCGCGCCGTGTCTGGGGCGGGCTCCAGGAGGCTGGCGGTGGATGGGTGCGATCCTTGTGGTTGGCGGAGGCCTGCTCGCCGGGGGAGGCCTCGGGAGCGGTTTCGGCGGAGCCGGAATCGTTCGGGCCGAGGGAAATCTCGACGGCGTGACCACCGCGGGGATCCAGCTGGGCCCCCATGTCAGCGGACCGCAGGTCACGGCGGAGACGCTCGCCAACCGCGTGGTGCTGCTCGAGTTTTGGGGCATCAACTGCCCCCCCTGCATCGCGAGCATGCCAAAGCTCGAGGCGCTCTCCCGGCAACTGGGTCCGAGTGGGCTGGTCGTGATCGGGGCCCATGCTCAGGGCGGGCCGCCTGAAAAGGTCGCCGAAACGGCCCGCGAACTGGGGGTGACCTTTACCATCGTCGAACGTGCGACCGTCACTGGCGGGATGGACTTCGCCGGGATTCCCCACTGCATGCTGTTTGACCATACGGGCAAGTGCGTCTTTCGAGGATCGCCCTTCGAGGTGCATGACAGGGCAGTGGCCGCTGTGCAGGCGGCACCGGCAGCGATCCTGGCGGGCCGCGATCTCGTGAAGCTGGCCGACCTGGCGAAGCTGCTTCGTGACGAGGCGGCCTTCGGTGTCGTCTGGAAGAAGGCCACCGGCCTGACCAAGGCCGCCGACGAGGCGATCGCAGAGGAAGCCCGGTATGTCGTCGAACGACTCGAAGAGCGGGCCGGGCAAATGCTCGACGAGGCCCGCGGAGCGAAAGATTCCGATCCGCTGGCAGCCAGCCAGCTTCTGCAGCGGTGCCAACTCGGCTTTCGGGGCACGGCCCCTGGCAACGAGGCGGCCGAGCTGCTCAGAACGTGGCGGGGTGAAAAGGCGTTTCGGGACGGGGTGCGAGCCGGTGAACAGCTCGAGCGGCTCCGGCAGATGAGAGCCTTCGTGCTGCAGGCGGCCGGGGGAGCCGAGGCCGGCTCGCCGGAGATCGGGGCGGCATTGCCTCCGCCGATGCGGCGGAAAATGGAGGCCGTCATCGAGGCCATCCAGCGGTCGGCCCCGGGGTCTGGGCCGGCGGCCGAGGCGAATCGGATCGCGGCCGAGTTCGGCTTCAACGGCAGCGGCTCGTGACCGCCGCGAGCCTCTCCGCGTGACTCCTGGCCGAGCGGCCCGCAGCCTGCAGCGGCCGGGGCCAGCACCACGGTACGATGCGGCCGATGACCGACGTCCCACTCAAACTCGCCGTTGTCGCCGCCGGAGGCATCGCCGCCCAGTGGATCGCCTGGCGGGTGAATCTGCCGGCGATCGTGCTCCTGTTGGTCACCGGCTTCCTGATCGGGCCGCTGACTGGCTTCATCGATCCGGCCACCGACTTCGGCGAGGTCTACCGACCGGTGGTCTCGATGGCGGTGGCCGTGATCCTGTTCGAGGGAGGGCTGACACTCAATCTCACGGAGATCCGCGAGACCTCCCAGGCGGTCCGCAGACTGATCCTGTTCGGCGGCCCGCTCGTCTGGGGCATGACCGCGTGGGCCGCCCATGCCGTGGCGGGGCTCTCCTGGCCGGTCGCGGTGGTGCTGGGTGCCATCCTGGTGGTGACCGGCCCGACGGTCGTGATGCCGCTGCTGCGCCAGGCTCGGCTGACGCCTCGAGTGGCCTCGCTGCTCCGCTGGGAGGCGATCGTCAATGACGCGGTGGGAACCCTCTTCGCCGTCGTGGCCTTCGAGACCTACCTCGTCTGGCACGGCTCCCACGACGTCAGCCGGCTGGCCGTCTCCCTGGTGGCAGCGGCAGCCGTGGCCGTCGGCGGTGGCTGGCTGGCCGGGTCGGGCATCAGCTGGGCGTTCACCCGCGGGCACGTTCCGGAATACCTGAAGGCTCCGGTCTTGCTGGCGGCGGTGATCGCGGCCAACGCCCTGACCAATCTGATCCTCGAGGAGGCAGGTCTGCTGACCGTGACGGTGATGGGCCTCCGGCTGGCCAACTCCAGGATCGCCAGCCTCGCGGAGATGCGGAGGTTCAAGGAGACCGTCACGATTCTGCTCGTCTCCAGCCTGTTTCTCCTGCTCACGGCAGCCCTCGACCGCGAGGCCCTGGCGTCGCTCGATCTCCGCACCGTGGCCTTCGTCGGCCTGGTGATGTTCGTGATCCGGCCCCTGGCGGTCCTGGTGGCCACCACGGGCACGGGACTGCGTCTGGCCGAGCAGCTGTTTGTCGGCTGGATCGCCCCCCGCGGCATCGTGGCGGTGGCGGTTTCCAGCCTGTTTGCGGCGGCCCTCCACGACAACGGCGTAGCCGACGCCTCGCGGATGGTGGCGATCACCTTTGCGGTCGTCGTGGCGACGGTCTTCGTGCACGGCTTCACGCTCGCGCCCCTGGCGGGCCTCCTGGGCCTGACGGCGGCCTCGCGGCCGGGCGTGCTGATCGTCGGCGGCTCGCCCTTCGTCACCGACTTCGCCGCCACGCTCAAGAAGGCCACAATTCCCGTGCTCGTGGCCGACAGTGAATGGAATCGGATCCGGGGGCCGCGGCTGGCCGACGTCCCCACCTACTGCGGCGAGATTCTCTCGGAAGATGCCCACTTCGAAGTCGACCTGCAGCGGTTCAGCGCCGTGATCGCGGCCACGCCCAACGACGCCTACAACGCGCTGGTCTGCACCGATCTCGGACCGGAGGTGGGCCGCGGCAACGTCTTCGAGATTCCCTCGGTCCGGGAGCAAGGCGAGAAGAAGTCGCTCGCCTTCACGCTGGGCGGCCGACCATTGACCCGCGAGCCGGAACTGCTGCTCTTCGACTACCAGCTCGGCCACGCCCGCGGCTGGCGATTTCAGGCGACTCGGCTGAGCGAAGAGTTCGCGTACGAGGCCTACCTGGCGAACCGGGCCGAGGGCACCCGGGTGATTCTCTGGCAGAAGCCTGCGGGTCGGCTCTTCTTCCGGGCGACCACCGAGAAGAGCGATCCGGCCGCCGGCGACCTGATCATCGCCTACGCTCCGCCCCGCCCCGCCGCCCCGGGCGCCCCGGCGGGGGCGGCCTCCGACTCGCCCAGCGGTGACGGCTGATTCCGCTGAGCCCTACAATGCGGCGGCGGCCGTTTGCAGGTCAGCCCAGCCCGCTCGACAGGTCAGGAGATTCCCATGCCACGCCCGGCCGACGGCCAGGGGCCCATTTTCCTCACCGCGACCGACTACGAACTGCCGGCCGTCCTGCCTGACGGCATTCGCAAATACGCCAACTTTCGGGAGATGGCCCGGGGCGGTTCGGCGGTGCTTCGCACCTGCTTCGACCAGATCACCGGTCGCACGGTGGTGATGAAGAGCCTCCTGCCCCGCTTTCTCAACGACAAGACGGAGGAACGGAGGCTGCTCCGCGAGGCCCGCGTCACCGCCCAGTTGCAGCATCCCAATACGGTTCCCGTCTACGAGATCGGGCGGGACGAGTCGGAGGGCATCTACTTCACGATGAAAAGGGTCTCGGGGGAGAACCTCTTCGAAATCCTCAAGCGAATCGCGACCGGCGACACCAAGACCATCGCCGCCTTTCCGCTCCGGCAGCGGCTCGAGATCGTGGCGGGGGCGGCCCAGGCCCTCATGTATGCCCATGCCCGCGGCGTGATTCACCGCGACGTGAAGCCGGAGAATATCTGGGTGGGGAACTTCGGCGAGGTCATTCTCCTTGACTGGGGCGTGGCCAAGGTCTGGGGTCAGCCGGACGACGAGCCGCAGAACCGCTCGCTCGCCCGTCACCAGGAGGCGATCCAGGCGATCACGATGGCCGGCGATCGGCCCGGCACGCCGCTCTACATGTCGCCCGAGCAGGTGAACGTCAATCGGGCCGTGATCGACGAGCGCAGCGACATCTTCAGCACCGGTGTCGTCCTCTACGAGACCGCCGCCCTTCGGGAACCGTTCCGGGGCAGGGTCATCCAGGAGACGTTTGAAAACATCATCCATGACACCCCTCCGCCGCCCTCGAAGGTCAGTCCCGATCGCGGGATCCCGACGCAGCTCGACGAAGTGGTCATGAAGGCGATCGCCAAGAATCCGGCCGACCGGTATCAGACGATGCGGCAGATGCTCGAAGCGATCCGCGAGGTCGAGTTTGGCGACGAAGCGGGCCGGGCGGAATGAGCGACGCCCCCGGCGGTGAAGCCGGGGGCGTCGACGAAAACGCCTACAGGGTCGGAGTGCCGACCCGTTGCCGATCCGGTTCAGGCGACGCCCGCGGCGGCGGTCGCTTCCTTGACGGTCTTGATGATCGCCGCGGCCACCTTGTAGGGGTCGGCGTTGGAGGCCGGCCGGCGGTCCTCGAGGCGGCCCTTCCAGCCGGCCTCGATCGTGCCGACGGGAATCCGGATCGAGGCGCCCCGGTCGGAGACGCCGTAGCTGAACTGGTCGATCCGCTGGGTCTCATGCTGGCCGGTGAGCCGCTGGTCGTTGTCGGCACCGTAGACGGTGATGTGCCGGTCAATGACGCCGGCGCCGCCGAAGCCCTCGCAGATGCTCATGAAGACCTGCTTGTCGCCGCAGGTCCGCATCAGTTCATTGGAGAAGTTGGCGTGCATCCCAGAACCGTTCCAGTCGAGCTTGCCGAGCGGCTTGGGATGCCACTCGATCGCATAGCCATACTTCTCACCGATCCGCTCGAGCAGGTAGCGGGCTACCCAGATCTCATCGCCGGCCTGCTTGGCCCCCTTCGAGAAGATCTGATACTCCCACTGCCCGGCGGCGACCTCGGCATTGATGCCCTCGATGTTGATGCCGGCATCGAGGCAGGCGTCGAGGTGCTCCTCGACACAGGCCCGCCCGTGCGAGTTCTCAGCACCGACCGAGCAGTAGTAGGGGCCCTGAGGCTTGGGAAAGCCGCCAGCCGGGAAGCCCGGGGGATTGTTGTTCTTGACGCACCACAGGAAGTACTCCTGCTCGAAGCCGAACCAGAAGTCGTCATCGTCGTCGTCGATCAGGGCCCGGCCGTTGCTCTCGTGGGGCGTGCCATCGGCGTTGAGCACCTCCGTCATCACCAGGTAGGCATTCTTGCGGCCCGGATCGGGAAAGATCGCCACCGGCTTCAGCAGGCAGTCGGAATCACCGCCCGAGGCCTGTTCAGTGCTGGAGCCGTCGAAGGACCACATCGGGCACTCCTCGAGGGTGCCGCCGAAATCCTTCTCGATCCGCGTCTTGGATCGCAGGCTCTGCGTAGGCTTGTAACCGTCGAGCCAGATGTACTCAAGCTTCGTCTTCGTGCTCATCGCTGAAGTCGTCCTTACTTCGAAAAGGAAAGGGAACAGAAAAGCTCGCCGCCCGAGGACGACACGACATCGATAACGGCCACCGCCGGGGTCCGCAAGGAACCCGGAGAAGTTCCGGAAGCACGCAACCGCCTCGTCGGTGTCTGGAAGGCTTCGAGTACCCTACTAGAGCAGCAAGTCGCGTGCCAAAAAATGGGGAACACGCGGAGGCCTGGGAAAATAGGGTTTTGGTCCATTCAGCCGGCCGTGCGGCCGCCCGCCTGCGCGGCAGCAGCCGCGGCGACTGCCGAAAAGCGCGGCAACCCGCCCGGAGCCAGTTCACGGCTGACCGAGCCTCCCGCGGTCGAGATGGGCCAGGTAGTCGCCCGCGAGGATCAGGCGGCCGCCCGTCACCGGGCGAGCATAGCGGTAGACCCAGGCCCGGCAGGTGGAGCCGTCCTCCTGGGTCGCTGTCAGCCGTACTCGCCGAAACAGCGGCCGGCTCCCGCGACACTCCTCGTAATCATCAAGGAGGGCGAGCCGCCGGGCGGGCACCACCAGGATGTCGCCGTGGACCAGGCCGCTGCCGGCCACCAGCCCGGGATATTCTCCAAGGTCATAGAGCCTGCCCGGCACGCTGGCCCGCCCCAGATGGTCGAGGCCGGCAATGAGCCGGGCAGGTTCGCCACGGGCCAAGGCGGGCCGCAAGCTGCCGTAGACAAACAGGATCTGCTCGGCGGATTCCACGTGCGTGGTTCCACGGGGCGGGGAATCCCGGCCGGGGCCACCCGCCCGCCGGTCCTGGGATCATAGCCGGTCTTCGGGGGTCGCCGGTGGTGCCGACCAGGCGTTCGGTCAATAATCGCCCCCATGGCAGCCGCGTCCACCGTCGTCGACCCCGCAGCCCACGGCAGCAAGCCGCCCTGGCATCCGGGTCGTGATCTCACCGGCCGGCTCCTGTTTCTCGGGACGGGCACCAGCGTGGGAGTGCCGCTGGTGGGATGCGGCTGCGAGACCTGCCAGAAGGGCGGTCCCCGGGACGTTCGCACCCGGACAAGCATTCTCGTCGGCATGCCTGAAGGCCATCTGCTCGTCGACACGACCCCAGACCTTCGCAGCCAGCTCCTCCGGGAGAACATCGGGCGGGTCGAGGCGGTGATCTACACCCACGACCACGTCGATCACGTCTACGGGCTCGACGACGTGCGGCCGCTCTGCTTCCATTCCGGACGCCCCATGCCGGTGTACTGCGAGGAGCCGGTCGAGCAGCGGATTCGACGGGCGTTCGACTACGCCTTCGCGAGCAAGCCTCCTGCCGGCGGCGGCGTGCCCAAACTCACCTTTGAGCGGATCGGAACCGACCCGCTGGAGATTCTCGGCGGCCGTGTCGTGCCCCTCCGGCTGACACACGGCCCCTTCGACGTGCTCGGCTTCCGGTTCGGCGACATCGCCTACTGCACCGATACCAGCGGGATCCCGGAAGCCACCTGGCCGCTGCTGGAAGGCCTCGAGGTGCTCGTGCTCGACTGCCTCCGGCACACGAGCCACCCGACACACCTGTCGGTCAGCGAGGCGCTCGCCGTGGCGAAGCGGACCGGAGCCAAGCGAACGCTGCTGACCCATCTTTCCCACGACCTTCCCCATGAGGCGACCAACGCCGCGTTGCCCGCCGGCGTGGAACTGGCCTATGACGGCCTCGAACTCCCGGTTGCGGTCGACTGACCGCGGAGCCGCAGGCTGTTGGCGATCACCGACAGGGAGCTGAGCGTCATCGCGGCTGCGGCCAGCATCGGGCTGGTGACATGGCCCACGAGCGGATAGAGCAGGCCCGCCGCGACCGGAATCGCGACCACGTTGTAGGCGAAGGCCAGGGCGAGGTTCTGCCGCACCACCCGCATCGTGGCCTGGGCGAGATCGAGGGCTTTCGGCAACGGCGTCAGCCCTCCGGAAAGAAGCGTGACGTCGGCCGTATCGAGGGCGACATCGGCCGCCGAGCCCATCGCGATCCCGACATCGGCCGCCGCGAGGGCGGGGGCGTCGTTGATCCCGTCGCCGACGAAGATGACCCGGCCCCGGCCGGCTGACCGGTTGCGAGCCACCGCCGCCTCGACCCGGGCCGCCTTGTCGGCCGGGCTGAGGCCGCCGCTGGCGGCGGTGATGCCGAGCGAGTCCGCCAGCGAGCGGGCTGCGGCGATCGCATCGCCCGAAAGCATCTCGACCGCAAGGCCCCGGGCGAGCAGGTCGGCCACCACGTCGCGGGCCTCGGTCCGCGGTTCATCGGCGACGATAAACCACGCGGCTGCCGTGCCATCGACGGCCATGAAGACGGCGGTGCCGTCGGTTCGGCGGACCTGTTCGATGATGCCGTTCACCGCTGGCACCTCCGCATCGGCGAGCAGTCGCTCGCTGCCGATGATCACCCGCTTGCCGGCGACGCGGCCCCGCAGGCCCCGGCCGACGACCGCTTCGACCTGCTCTGCCGTCGGGGGCGAGATTCCGGCGGCGGCCGCCGCGTCGGTGAAGGCCCGGGCGAGGCCGTGCTCGCTGGCAGCCTCGACGGCCGCCGCCAGGCCGAGCAGTTCACGGAGCGGCTCCCGGGCGAAGTCGGGCCGGCCGCTTTCCGAACCGGCCTCCGAACTGGGATTCGGGACGGCATCCTGCCCGGCCAGGCCGGCCGCCACGATCCTGGGCTCGCCGCGGGTGAGCGTGCCGGTCTTGTCAAAGAACACGCTGCCCGGCTGGGAAAGCTGCTCGACGGCCGCGGCGGTGCGGGCCAGGATTCCCTCCCGGGCCGCCCGGCCGATCGCCACGGTCATCGCCAGCGGGGTCGCCAGGCCGAGGGCGCAGGGGCAGGCGATCACCAGCACGCTCACCGCCGAGAGCAGGCCCAACGCCATCCGGGGCTGCGGCCCAAAGACCGACCAGCCGAGGAAGGTCAGCACCGCGACGACGAGCACCGCCGGCACGAACCAGGCAGCGACCCGATCGGCGAGGTTTTCGATTGGAGCACGCCGGCTGTGGGCCTCGCGGACCAGCCGCGTGATCCGGGCCACCAGCGAATCCCCCGCCACCGCCGTCGCCTCGATGATCAGCGAACCGTTGCCATTGATCCCGCCGCCGAGCACCCGGTCGCCTGGATGCTTGCTGACAGCCAGCGGCTCACCGGTTAGCAGCGACTCGTCGCAACTGCTCGAGCCCTCGCGGACGATCCCATCGACCGGAATCCGGCCGCCCGGCTTGACCCGCAGCAGATCGCCGACCGCCACCGCGGCCAGCGGGATGATCGCGGCCGCCGCAGGCGAGCCGGCCGGTGATGGCTCGCGGCGGTGGCAACACTCACCGCCGCCGCCCGACTCCGGGAGCACCCGATGGCCCACCCGCTCGGCGTTGGGGGGAGAGAGGTCCATCAGGCTGCGGATGGCGGCAGTCGTTCCCCGGCGGGCCCGGCTCTCGAGCCGCTGCCCGAGGAGCACGAGCACCACGATCATGCCGGCCGATTCAAACGACACCGGCACGCTGCCGCCGGCCGTCCGAAAGGCGGCCGGAACCACGTCCGGGAAGAGCGTTGCGAAGACGCTCGAGCCCCAGGCGGCAAGCACACCCAGCGTGATCAGCGAAAACATCCCCGGCCGGCCCGCCCGAAAGCCTGCCAGGCCGCCGGTGAGAATCGGCCAGCCGCCCCAGAAGACGATCGGCGTGGCCAGCGTGAGTTGCAGCCAGCGGCCGGCCGCGCCAGTCAGGCCGACATCCGCGAACCAGCCGGCAAGGGCCGGCCCGCCAAGCCAAACCGGCAGCATCTGCCCGAGCATCGGGCCCATCGCCACAACGAGCAGCATGGCCGCCAGCAGGCTGCAGATCGCCAGCCGCCAGCCCTCGCGGCTGCGGGCCGCCGCAACTCCCGCCTCTTGGCCGACCGGCTCCAGTGGCATCCCGCAGGTGTCGCAGGTGCCCGGGCGTGACCGCGCTATCTCGGGATGCATCGGGCAGGCCCAGCCGAGTTCACCGACGTCGGCTTGGGCACAGCAGGGCTTGGGGGCTGCGGGCGTCGGCTCGGGCTGGATGACGTCGAGTTGCATGCCACCTTCATCGTACGCCATCCGGTTGGGTTCACCTCGCGCAGGCTCGGGGTGGGCCCGTGCCATCTCGCCGGACGCTCGCTATGGGCATCCTGCCCTTCGCTCGCTCGTGGGAAACCGAGCTTCGCCTTCCGGGCTGCGCTCGGTTTCCCAACGCCGGCTCGATTGGCACGGGCCCACCCCTCGCGAACCCGTATTCCACGCGCGCGGACGCCATAGAAGCCCCCCGGCGCGAGCCGGGGGGACGGCGGGCCGTTGGGCGATCCCGGTCCCCGGAAGCCCTGGTAACCATTCACCACCACCCCGCCCAATCCGCCATCACAACCCAACCACCCCTGGTACTTCAAACGCGGGACGGCGGGCCGTTGGGCGATCCCGGTCTCCGGAAGCCCCGGTAACCATTCACCACCAAACCGCCCCCTGCTCACCCAGCCTGCGATTGCCGAACCAGCCGCGCGAGCAGCTCGGCCGCGGCGGCCGAGTCGATCGCCTGCTCGGCCAGCCGCGCTGCAGCCGCCGGCTCGGCCGCCCGCCCGGCCGCAAACAGCACGGCCGCGGCGTTGAGCACCACCACGTCCCGCCGGGGGCCGGCTTCACCGCCGAGGACACCGCGGATCGCGGCGGCGCTCTCGCTCGGATCGGCCACTTCGAGATCGGCCAGCCGCTCG
>Ga0180430_10005370_pt1 | contig 10650 bp, 6 predicted proteins | sample SS_ome_9_FD_132999 | JGI IMG/M metagenome (GOLD analysis project Ga0180430, IMG submission 132999) | Hypersaline lake sediment archaeal communities from the Salton Sea, California, USA - SS_1_S_2 metaG | ecosystem: Environmental > Aquatic > Non-marine Saline and Alkaline > Hypersaline > Sediment... | reverse complement strand
GAGAAGCGCCTGAAGGAATTGCTGAAGCTGGTAAACCGCCCACTGGCGGTCCGTTCATCCTCGCTGCTGGAAGATTCCACCATGCAGCCTTTCTCGGGGATCTTTGAAACCTATTTGATTCCCAACAATCATCCCGATTTTAATGTACGCCTGAAGCAGCTTAAGGATGCCGTGAAACTGGTTTACTCTTCCATTTATTCCCCCCATTCGCGGCGCTACTTCGAGGCCATCAATTTCTCTCTGGAGGAGGAAAAAATGGCAGTGGTGGTCCAGGATGTGGTGGGTACCTACCACCAGGATCATTTTTATCCACACATGAGTGGTACGGCTCAATCGCATAACTACTACCCGGTGGCCCATATGGAACCGGAGGACGGCTTTGCCATAGCCGGGCTCGGACTGGGTCATTACGTGGTGAACGGGGAGCGGGCCTACCGTTTTTCACCCAAGTATCCCACCCTGGAAATGAGCTCGCTGCAGAGTCAGCTTCGCGATTCCCAGGTGGAATTTATGGCCCTGGATATGATCAACTCGGAAGTGGATTTTGTGGCCGAAGGCTCCGAAGCCAACCTACATCGACTGTCCATTTCTGAAGCAGAACTCCATGGGGTGCTGAAACATCTGGCCTCGGTCTACGACGTGGACAACGAGCGTATCGAACCCGGACTCAGTTCACCGGGTCCGAGGATACTGAACTTCGCCAACATCCTGAAGTACGAATATGTTCCTCTGGCCAGGGCACTGACCCTGATTATGGACGTAGGCAAAGAGGCTCTGGGCTCACCGGTGGAGCTGGAGTATGCCCTGGATCTGGACAAGGCCGACAACGGGAAACCTTCCTTCTTCATTTTGCAGATCAAACCCATGATGGGAACAGGTGGTGAATATACCTTTGACACGGAAGGACTGGAGAAGGAGGATATGATCATCTATGCTGAGAAAAGCATGGGCAACGGAAAGATTGACGACATTACCGACCTGGTGTACGTGGATCCGGAATCCTTCGACCACATGAAGACCAAGGAGATTGCGTCTCAGATCGAGCAGTTTAACCAAAAGCTGGTGAAAGAGGACCGCAAGTACATCCTCATCGGTCCGGGACGCTGGGGCACCCGGGATCCCTTCATCGGTATTCCGGTGAACTGGTCACAGATATCCAATGCCAAGGTGATTGTGGAAACCAGTTTGGAAGACTTCCCCCTGGATGCCTCACTGGGTTCCCATTTCTTCCATAACGTGACTTCCATGAATGTGGGCTATTTCAGCATTCAGCACAACGTGGCTACCTCCTTCATCCAGTGGGATGAGCTGAGCAAGCAGGAACTCATCGAAGAGTCCAGCTTCGTGAAACACATACGTTTCAAGGAGCCTGTTTGCATCATGATGGATGGAAAGAAGAGAATTTCTATTATCTTGAGGCATGCCTGTTTACCCACAGACTGACCGGCTGAATAACTATTACCCGACCATCGACTTCAGTCACACTGCTTTCAACCTTTTGATGCAGAAAAGGATTCGTACGGTCCTGATCATCAGTTCCGATTATGACTTTTTTATGCTGGAAGAAGATGGCCGCATCGATGAGCAGATATTCAACGAATATGTCTCTCTGAACCTGCGTTACCCTCCGGTTTTTGTGAAAGCCACTTCCACGGCAGAAGCTTTCAGGATGCTGGAAGAGGAGGACATCGATCTGGTGATCGAGATGCTGAATCTGGGTGAGGACGATGCTTTTACCCTGGCCAAGCGTATCCGGCAAAAGTATCATGAGGTTCCCATAGTGGTGCTTACCCATTTTAACCGGGAGGTAAGTATCAGGCTGCAGAACGAGGACCTGAGTGCCATTGACCATGTCTTTTGCTGGCTGGGAAATGCAGATCTGCTACTGGCCATCATCAAGCTGATCGAGGACGAGATGAATGCTCCCCACGACATCGAAGACATCGGGGTACAGTGCATCATCCTGGTGGAAGACTCCATCCGCTATACCTCCACGTACCTGCCAGAGCTTTATAAGATCGTGATGCAGCAAAGCCGGAACTTTGTGAAGGAGGCACTCAACGAGCATCAGAAAATGCTCAGGATGAGAGGTCGGCCTAAAATCCTGCTGGCCAAGACCTACGACGAGGCCATGGCCCTCTACCAGCGATACAAAGAAAACCTCCTGGGGGTCATAAGCGATGTGAGTTTTAAGAAAGGAGATACGCGCGACAAGGAATCCAAACTGGGAATCACCCTGGTGCAGCAAATGCGCATCGACGATCCCCATCTGCCTGCTCTGATGCAGTCTTCCGACCTCAGCAATAAGAGCCTGGCCGACAGCATGGGGGTGGGCTTCCTGCACAAGTACTCCAAATCGCTGTCGCTGGAACTGCGCAATTTCATCATACAGAATTTTGCCTTTGGACCCTTCATTTTCCGTAATCCAGATACCCTGAAGGAGGTAAGCAGGGCCGAAGATTTGCAGACCCTGCAAAAAAGGATCCAGGACATAGACGACAATGTGCTTTCCTACCATGCTTCCCGGAACGATTTTTCCAAATGGCTGAACGCCCGGGCAATTTTTCCCGTAGCTCAGTTGTTTAAATACGTTCGCGAAGAGGATTTCCCCCATAAGGGCGATATACGCGGCTACCTCTTTGAGGCGATTTCCTCCTACCGGATCAGCAAGGGAAGGGGTATTATTGCCCAGTTCAAAAAGGAAAGTCACGATACCTACCGCACTTTTTCCCGCATCGGGGAGGAATCCATCGGCGGCAAAGCACGTGGTCTGGCCTTTATCAATGCGGTGATCCACAAGTACAACCTCTATAACAAATACACCAATACCCTGATTACCGTGCCCAAGACGGTGGTGCTCAGCACCGATGTATTTGATGAGTTCATGGAGCGAAACAACCTCTACCGTGTGGGACTCTCCGATTTGTCCGATGAAGAGATCCTGCAACAATTTGTGGCAGGAAAGCTTCCAGGCTGGCTGCATCAGGATCTGTATGCGGTGATTGCTGTTAGCACAGCACCCATTGCTGTCCGCTCTTCCAGTAAGCTGGAAGATTCACATTATCAGCCTTTTGCTGGCATATACTCCACCTATATGATCCCGGTGAACAAGCAGGATCCGGCACGGACCATGGAATTGCTTACCTCGGCCATCAAATCGGTCTACGCCTCGGTCTATTTCCGGGAGAGCAAGGCATATATAGAAGCCACGTCCAATGTGATCGACGAGGAGAAAATGGGCATAGTACTTCAGGAAGTCTGCGGCACCATGCATGGCGATTGCTACTATCCCACTCTTTCGGGGGTAGCCCGTTCCATCAATTTTTATCCCATCGAGCCGGAGAAAGCGGAAGACGGCATAGCCAAGGTGGCTTACGGACTGGGCAAGTATATTGTGGACGGAGGGGTTAGCCTGCGTTTTTCACCTGCCTATCCCAAAAAGATCCTGCAGCTTTCGTCCAGTAAGATGATGCTCCGCGATACCCAGAAGCAGTTTTTTGCCCTGAACCTGAATGAGGAAAGTTACCATGTGAGCACCGATGATGCGGTGAACCTGGTACGTCACAGAATAGCTGATGCGGTGAAGGATCCCAGTTTCCGGCATGTGGCTTCGGTCTACGACTACGAATCGGATATGGTGCGGGACGGACTCAATTATGAAGGAAAGAAGATCGTGACCTTTGCCGGGATCCTGCAGCACGAAAGCTTCCCCCTGGCTGCCATTGTGAAGGATCTTCTGGAAATCGGACAGCAGGAAATGAACCTGCCCATCGAGATTGAATTCGCCGTAAACATGGATGTTCCCAAGGGGCTGCCCTATGTGTTTAATTTTCTGCAGATCAGGCCCATTGTGGAGACCGACCAGTCATCCAACATCGAAATCGGAACAGAGGAGGAAAAAAGCGCCATACTTTATTCTCAATCAGCCCTGGGCAATGGCGCATTTACGGGTCTTCGCGACCTGGTGTATGTCAGGCCTGAAAACTGGGATGCCTCTGCCTCCAAGGAGATTGCGCTGGTGATGGAAAAACTGAACAGCGGTTTTCGGGATAATCAAAGCGGCTATGTGCTGGTGGGCCCGGGCCGCTGGGGTTCTTCCGATCCCTGGCTGGGAATCCCGGTGAAATGGTCTCAGATCTCCGAAGCACGGATCATCGTGGAGTCGGGACTGGAAAACTACCGCATCGATCCCTCCCAGGGTACCCATTTCTTCCAGAACCTGACTTCCTTCCGTGTAGGTTATATGACCATCAATCCCTTCATAGGCGACGGTATGTACGATACTGCCTACCTCGACAGTCTGGAGGCTGTGTATGAAGATGAACGTGTGCGCCACGTTCGTTTTCCTTCCGAGCTCGATATTCTCATCGACGGAAAGACCCACCGGGGCGTGGTACTGAAGCCCTAAAGCAATCTGCTTCAAAGCGATCTGCGTCACAGGCAAGTCTATTTTCTACGAAATATTATTAAACAAATTCTGGCAGATGCTGTTATGTAAAGTAAATATCTGAATCTGAACTGAACCGGAATAAACATTGAACCATGAAAAAGCGTGAATTTCTAAAAAGATCGGCCATTTTAGGTGCCGGAACCCTGATAGCTCCCTCAGTGGCTTCATCCTGTATGAACAGTAATGCTCAGGCGGGTGCCACAGCTTCACTGGTGGCTATGAATGCCGAAGGTAAATTCACTCAGCCCGAGCTGGGTTATGCATTTGATGCCCTGGAACCCCATGTGGATGCCATGACCATGGAAGTTCATTATGGAAAACATCATGCCGGTTATACCAAAAAATTTAATGCTGCGCTGGAGCATGCCGATTTTCACTCCACCGATATCTATAAGTTGTTTGCCAGCGTTTCAGAACATGGCACCGGAATCCGGAACAACGGAGGCGGTTATTTCAACCACAACCTTTTCTGGAAGTTTATGTCACCCGAAGGAGGGGGCGAACCCACCGGGAAACTTGCCGAAGCCCTAGCGGCCGACTTCGGATCCTTTGCGCAATTTAAGGAACTTTTCTCAGCCACATCCGCCAGCCACTTTGGTTCGGGATGGGGATGGCTTTTGCTGGATGCCGATGGAAAACTGCAGGTTACTTCTCTGCCTAACCAGGACAATCCCCTGATGGATGTTGCACCGGTACAGGGTAAGCCGCTTCTGAACATCGATGTTTGGGAACACGCCTACTACCTCCATTACCAGAACATGAGAACGAGCTACATAGAGGCTTACTGGAACATCATAGACTGGAGATTTGTGGAAGCTCTTTACGAAGAGGCCACTTCCTAGACTTACCTTTTATTTCATATTCTTCTGATCCCTGATTTTGCAGCATCAGGCATGACTTTTGTCATGCTCAGAACCTGCTGTTAATCATACGTTCAGGGCTTGGTAAATCCCTGCATTAACTCCAATTTTGTGTAAGCATTTTCTGGGGTATGCTTTGTGAGCAAGCTGGCATTTTTGGCGCAGCCAATAAGCACCTTGCGATAAAGCATGCCCCCGGAGAACTTTCTTTACAAAACACAAATTTCGGAGTTATGAACGTAGATACCATCATGAACGACCTGGTTAAAAGGCATCCGGGTGAAGTTGAATACCATCAGGCAGTCAGGGAAGTCCTGGAATCCATTGAGGAAGTGTACAATGAGAATCCCCATTTCCGTTCGGCCAATATTGTGGACCGGATCATTGAGCCCGATCGTGTATTAGTATTCAAAGTGCCCTGGGCCGACGATCAGGGTAGCGTTCATGTGAACCTGGGATACCGCATACAGTTCAACAATGCCATCGGACCCTATAAGGGTGGTCTGAGGTTTCACCCCAGTGTGAACCTGAGTATCTTAAAGTTCCTGGGTTTTGAGCAGATCTTTAAAAACAGCCTTACTTCTTTGCCCATGGGTGGAGCCAAAGGAGGTTCCGATTTTGATCCCAAGGGTAAATCCAATGCTGAGATCATGCGTTTTTGCCAGGCCTTTATGATGGAGCTCTGGAACAATATTGGTCCCGATACCGATGTGCCGGCCGGCGACATAGGGGTAGGAGGCCGCGAGATTGGTTACCTCTACGGCATGTACCGCAAACTGGCCAGAGAGAATACAGGAGTGCTTACCGGAAAGGGTATCAACTGGGGCGGATCACTGATCCGGCCTGAGGCCACCGGTTTTGGCTGTGTGTATTTTGCCAAAGAAATGCTGGCAGTAAAGGGGGAGAGCTTCGAGGGTAAAAGGGTGGCCATTTCAGGTTTCGGAAACGTGGCCTGGGGAGCGGCTCTGAAAGTAACCGAATTGGGAGGGAAGGTAGTTACTCTTTCGGGACCCGACGGTTATGTGTACGATGAAGAAGGGATCTCCGGTGAGAAAATTGAATACATGCTGGAGCTTCGCGCCTCCAACGAAGACATCGTAGCTCCCTATGCCCTGGAATTTGACAGTGGGGAATTTGTGCAGGGAAAACGTCCCTGGGAAGTGAAGGTGGACATTGCCCTGCCCTGCGCCACCCAAAATGAGCTGGACGGCGACGATGCAGAAACATTAATTGCTAACGGCTGTGTTTGTGTGTGTGAGGGAGCCAATATGCCCTGTACGCCAGAAGCCATTGAAAAATTCCAGGAAAAGCAGGTCTTATATGCACCCGGAAAGGCAGCCAATGCAGGCGGAGTAGCCACATCGGGACTGGAAATGGCCCAGAACTCCATGAAGATTAACTGGAGCAGGGCTGAGGTGGACGATCGTCTGCACCATATCATGACCAACATCCATGAGAACTGCGTCAAGTATGGTACCAATTCCGAAGGTTACGTCGACTACGTGAAGGGCGCCAATATAGCTGGCTTCCTGAAGGTGGCAGATGCCATGGTGGACCAGGGTTTGATCTAGGCAAACTCGATCCTTTGCTCCAGGCAAGTCTCTTGGTATTACTCTAAGCTGGAGTCTTAGGCTTCCGGGCCTGAGCCTTATTTCTGCATACTTTGAACTTTGAAAGTTCTATCTTTGTTATAAAGGAAAATTTATACAATGATGCGAACTATTATGAAGCCCCTATGGCTATTTGCAGCTGCCATAATTCTATTCACAGGATGTGCAAACAAGGCTGAAGAGCCTGAACTATTTTATGTCTCACAGGGAGACGGGACCGAAGAAGTGAGTGACATGATCACTCAGCTGACCGGATCGAAAGTTTATTTCGGCCATCAGTCGGTGGGTCAGAATATCATTGACGGTCTGAAGCAGTGGGGGGATCTTGGCGCAAAGGATCTGTCCATGGGACAAAGCAGGGATTTTGCATCGTTAGCCGAGACTACCTTTGTGCATTTCAGAGTGGGAGCCAACCAGGACCCCCATGGTAAAGTAGATGACTTTGTCAGGCTGATAGAACAGTTACCCCAGGAGGATACGGCCACGGCATTTTTCAAATTCTGTTACGCAGATTTTCATGAGGGAACCGAGGTAGGTGAACTATTTTCTTATTACAGCGAAAAAATGCTCTACCTCAAAGAGAGTCGCCCCAACATCACCTTTATCGTTTCCACAGTTCCGGCCATGGCTGTACAGAAGGGCTGGCGAGCCTTAGCCAAAAAAGTATTGGGCCGTGCTCCCTATGGATACCTTCAGAATATCAGGCTGAATGAGTTTAATCAGAAACTGGTGTCGGAGTTTGAGGGTGTACTGCCGGTATTTGATCTGGCTAAAATTGAAGTTACCCGACCCGATGGAAGTGTGGAGACATTCCGGCACAAGGGAAACGATTATCCCTGTATGCCCGATTACTACGCCAGCGACTTTGGACATCTGAATGATTTTGGGGCAAAACTTGTCTCATACAAACTGCTGGCTTTCCTCTCATATTAGCTGAAATAGTGGCAAACCAAGCTTAGAGAAGATTCATCAACGATTTTGGACCATTCGTCCAAGGAAATTCTCTTTGGTAAAATACGAAAGACGCCCATTTTGGTAGTCGCTGTTCATTTGTGCATGATTTTGTCCGTTCTACTCAAGACTTATCCCGTTTTGGTCAAATCACTGAATCAGGGCTATAAGTTATTCGTATTTTGAAAACGTAAGATGTACATGCACTTGTAAATAGAAAAAGGCTAAATATCAACCACTTAGAAATTAATAATTAATTAAAAGAGAATATGGATACCTTAAAAAATGAATTGTTTGCTTACGTGAAGGAGAATACATTCAAAGAGACTGACTCACTTCAGTCCGATACAAAAATATTCGTAGAAGGCATCTTTGATTCCATGGGCTTTGCCCTCCTGCTGGATCATCTGGAAACTAAATACCAGATACAGGCAGAGGACAGTGACCTGGTGGAAGAGAATTTTGAATCCATCGATGCCATTGCCGACTTTATTCTGAAGAAAAATCCCGCGATCGTTTAGTATCAGCTTATACTAATTATATATGTGCGGTATCTCAGGTATATATAGCCCAGGTTCGTCCTTTGTTCGTTCCGAGGATGTCAGGAACATGCTGATGCAGATTCAGTATCGGGGTCCTGATGAGTCGGGTATTTATATGGGTGATGGAGTTGGACTGGGAAGTGTAAGACTGAGCATCATCGACCTGGCCCAGGGACAGCAGCCCATGTCGGATGAAGCCCGGGATTACTGGATCGTATTTAACGGGGAGATATTTAATTATATCGAATTGCGGGACGAACTGATCAGTCTGGGATATCAGTTCAGAACCAGCAGCGATACGGAAGTATTACTGACCCTGTATAAACACTACCGGGAAAAGTGTCTGGAAAAGCTGAACGGTCAGTTTGCTTTTGCCATATGGGACACCAAGCGAAAAGAATTGTTCCTGGCCCGTGACAGGGTAGGGATCCGACCCTTATATTATTACCGTGAGGGGGACAAGCTGGTATTTGGATCAGAAATCAAGTGCCTGATGGAATCCGGACATGTCCAGGCCGAGCCCGATCCGGAATCGCTGAGAAAGGTATTTACCTTCTGGACCATCCCCACACCCGATACTATGTTTAAGGGGGTGAAAGAACTTTCGCCCGGACACTACATGCTGGTAAAAGATCACCATACCGAGATCAAACCTTACTGGCAGCTTCAGTTTTCAGGGGATACGGGTCCGCAAAGTCCCTCCAGCCTTGCCTATGCCAAGGATGAGCTGGAAGCGCTGATTTCTGATTCCGTAAGACTCAGGCTACGGGCCGATGTACCCGTGGCAGCCTATTTAAGCGGAGGCATCGATTCCAGTGCCACCACCTGGTTTATCAAACAGATTGAGCCCGGCGTTCTTAACACCTTTTCCATTGGTTTTGAGAATCCGGAATTTGACGAGACTGCCTTCCAGCAAAGCGTATCCAAGCAGCTCGAAACCACCCATCATTCCATCACTTGCCATAACACCGATGTGGCAGACCATTTTGCCAAAGTATTGTGGCATACGGAGATTCCCCTGCTAAGGACAGGTGCGGTACCCATGTACCTCCTGTCGGGGCTGGTGAATCACTATGGAATCAAGGTGGTAATCACCGGCGAAGGAGCCGATGAATACCTGGGCGGATACAATATATTTAAGGAGGCCATCATCCGGGAATTCTGGTCACGACAGCCCGATTCGAAATTCCGGCCGCTGCTCCTGCAAAAGCTTTATCCCTACCTGGCCCAGTTCCAGGGAAGAAACTCAGCTCTGGCGAAGATGTTTTTTGGATACGGGCTGAAGGATACCGATTCGCCGATCTATTCCCACATGATCCGCTGGAACAATTCCAAACATATCACGGAACATTTCAAAAAGGGCTTTCTGGATGCTTCTGCACCAAATCCTGTGGATAGCTTCCTCGACAGCCTTCCCAGCGGGTTCAATGACCTGGATCTGCTTAGCAGGGCCCAGTACCTCGAGTCGACCCTGTTTATGTCGGGTTATCTGCTTTCCTCGCAGGGCGACAGGATGGGCATGGCCAATTCCGTGGAGGGACGTTATCCCTTCCTGGACCACAGGTTAATTGATTTCTGTTCCAAACTTCCCTGGGATCATAAAATAAAGGGATTGAACGAGAAATACCTCATGAAAAAGATGATGGAGGGACGCCTTCCCGAGAAAGTTGTGAAAAGACCCAAACAGGCTTACCGTGCTCCAGTGGCATCTAGCCTCACTTCCTCCCAGGCTCCCGAATATCTTCGTGAAGTGCTTTCCCCCGAAATGCTGAGCAAGTTTGGCATTTTTAATCCGGTCACCGTGGAGAAACTACTGGGAAAAATGGGAGAAGGGAAGACAGTAACTGAAAATGAAAATATGGCCTTAGCCGGGATCCTTTCCACACAGATCCTGATGGATATGTTTGTATCCGGCAACAAGCCTTACCGAGAAACAGAAATGCGGGTCAAGTGTCCCGTGATTTATGACAATACCTTAATCCATAAACAATGAGCAAAACAGAATTCCATAAGGATATCCTGAAAATCAAGGACATGGAAGGCCTTTTAGAGAAGATCACCAGCAAAATGCGTGAAGATGTCATGCAGAGACACAAGCGTTTCGGGGCTGTGATCGGACTAAGCGGAGGAATTGATTCTTCCGTATCTCTCGCACTGGCGGTAAAGGCTTTTGGTCCTGAAAAAATACTGGGTGTGATGATGCCCGAGAAGGACAGCAGTCCTGATAGTGAGGAGCT
>Ga0180430_10005368_pt1 | contig 10651 bp, 8 predicted proteins | sample SS_ome_9_FD_132999 | JGI IMG/M metagenome (GOLD analysis project Ga0180430, IMG submission 132999) | Hypersaline lake sediment archaeal communities from the Salton Sea, California, USA - SS_1_S_2 metaG | ecosystem: Environmental > Aquatic > Non-marine Saline and Alkaline > Hypersaline > Sediment... | reverse complement strand
GTCGTCGGCCGAATCAGCGAAACCAACCGACTCGACCGGTTCTGGAAAAACCGCCGCCACCGCCTCCCCCTCACCCGCCGTTACCAATCCGCCGCCTAACAACGCAATCCGCAGGCTGCACCCCCGATTCGGCGGGTTGCATGTGGCCGGTCACGCGTCCATACTATGGACGAAATGCGATTCCCCAGTTTCCACGAACCACGGAGCTTCACGATGACGAGCCTGCTACCCTACTGTCTGCTGATTGGAATGATCGCTTCGCTCGGAGCGGTGGGCGCCGCCGATTCGGCCGAAGGCGCCGAGCCCGAGGGGAGGATGCTCTCGCACGATGTATTCTTTACCCTTAAGGACGACTCGCCCGAGGCCCGTCGCCAGTTGGTGGCCGGTTGCGAGAAGTACCTGACGGGCCACCCGGGCACGGTGTGGTTTGCCGCCGGGGTGCTCGCCGAGGAGTACCAGCGCGAGGTGAACGATCGCGACTTCCACGTGGCGCTGCACATTGTGTTCAAAGACAAGGCGGCGCACGACAAGTATCAAGACGATCCGCGACACAAACAGTTCATCGCCGAGTTCAAGGAAAACTGGAAGAACGTTCGCGTTTTCGACTCGTGGGTGGACGCTTCCGCCGGGCCGAACGCCAGCCAATAAGGCGATCGGCGGATTCAAATCGACCACGCCGACCCCCTGCCCTTTCGCTTGCGATTCCGCTGCGCGGGCAGTGGAGAGGGCGCGGTTCGGCCCGCCAATCGTGGAAGCGGGCATCAACCTGACCGGTCGTCCACGTGGCGGGTGGGTGTCCGTCGGGGGACTGTCACCTTCCTGGGCGTTCCGCTAGTCCAGCACGATTTCTTCGAGGAAGATGCGGCGTTTCAGGTAGATCAACTGGTCGATGTCGGCCGTGAAACGGCTGGGGTTGTCCAGGTAGGTGCGATCGCGGCCGTGGGCGATCAGCTCGATCAGCAGATCGAGCACCTCGGGCGTTTGCACCCGGCCGCTGCTGATGTTGGCCACGTCGCCCAGCGGCCAGCGGTTGCCGATGATTCGCCGCAGGGCATCGCTATCCTGGAGCGTGGCCGGGTTGATCTCCGCGCCGTCGCCCGAGCAGTCGGCCAGGTTGACCAGCAACAGGGCCAGCGAGACGGCCAGGAAATAGAAGTCGGTGAGTTTATCCAGCGGTGAGAAGATCGGACTATAGGCGTCCAGATCGATTCCCTTGAGCTGGCCGCGCCGGCTGAGCATCAGGTTGCCGTTTTTCAGGTCGTTGATGGCGTAACCCAGGTGATGGATCTCTTCGAGCCACAGCAGGACGCTGGTGAGCAGGTCCAATGTTTGCGAGAGGGTGAGCCGTTCGGTGAACTGGTGAAACATTCGCTGCCGGCGCCAAGCTTCGCCGTGGGAGAGCTTGACGGCATGGGCGGCCTCGCGCTGAGCGTCGTCGGCCGAAAGATGGACTCCCACGGGGCGTAGCATGCTGGAATGTTCGCGCCCGGCCACCCCGGCCAGGTGATCGAGGGTGTCGCCATCGACGAGTTGCAGCACGTGGTAGGTGAAACGTTTTCCCTTGAGCTTGCCGGCGTCGAAGATGCGGATCACGTGCGGCGCCTCGGCTAAATCGCGGCCGATCCGCATCGTCACGTCGACGTGTTGAATGGCTTCCTTCTTCCGCCCCTTCTCGATGCGGTCGACCTTCAGCGCCACGCGAGGCGGGAAGTTGGGATTGTACAGGTTCAACGCCTCGTAAACGCGCGCAAACTGGCCGATCCCCAACTGACCGACGAGGATGTATCCCATCTCGCGGAACACTTTGTGGACCTTCTTCCATGCGGCCAGGTCGTTGCCGTCGACGATGCCATACCGCCCGACGACGGGCGAAGGGGTCTTGATCCGTTTCCCCGCGCCCTCGGTGGGCATGGGGGCCATCGACTGGCTGACATCCGGCATGACTCCCGCCAGGCTGAGCCGCAAATAGCGCTCGTCGAGAAACTCGCGGACGGTGAATTGCGTGAGACCGCGGTAGTCGCGGCATCGCTGTTCGTCCAACGCGTAGCTCAACTCCTCGAGCAGTCGGAACCAGGTGTTCGCCTCCGGCAGCGCGGCGGGGTCGACGTCGTCACGCTGAGCAATATACCGCCGATAGACCTCGCCCGCCGCGTTGGGGATCAATCGGCCCTCGCGCCGTCCCTGGTGAAGCAGATTGACGGTGACGATCGCCAGCCGAGCCGTGAGGTCGATCTTTTCGACGAACCGGTCGCGCGGATAGTTCGGATACCCCAACTGCAACAGCACGCGGAACACCCCGGGCCAGGCAAGACCCAGCCGGATCGACTGGTCGGCCGCCGGGTCGCGATGCTGCCAACGCGGCAACAGGTCGGTCACAAGCGACTGGTTCAGCACGATCCGGGCTTCCAGCGGCTCCAGGGCGTCGGAAAAACGTACCTCGCGGGCGGCATCGCTGGGCAGCCGCGTGCTGGAACGAATGCCGAGCGGGGCCAGCCCGTTCGACGCATTGCCGAAAATCAAATCGTCGATGATCTGCGCCACGAAGGGCTTCTGGCTCGCCAGATGCCGCGCCGCTTCGAAGCCCTGACGCAGGCAATCGGAAAGCGCTCGGGAGTAGTCGTTCTCCGCCTGGAATTCGAGCCGTCGTCGGTGGCGATCCCACTCAATGGCGACACGCACCCGGCCGTCATGGCGTTGCTCGAAGGGCAGATTCAAGTAATCGACCCAGTCGCGGGCATCGCCCGAGAAGACCGTGGACGAGAACTGGGTGCGCACCCGCGGCACCCGGCGCACGGGCACGCGAGGTAACCCCCCGGTGCCCATGCGTCGCAGCCAATGCCAGACGCCCTCCAAGTCGATGCTTGCCATGGAGGACTGGTTTTACTGCCCGCTACCCCCGCGGGTCAAGCGGTGCGGGCGGGATCGCGGGGGAATGGCGGGCTTGCCAACCCGAGCCCGGAGTGCCGAGCTTCGAGTCCCGCATCCGGTTCAGCCGTTGAGGATCGCTTCGGCCTCTTCCATGCCGGCTTCCATCACGTGCGGGATGCCGGAGACGGCGGCGGCTTCGTCGCTCAGGGCGATCAGGTCGGCCCGTTTGATGCCGTCGAGCCGGAATCGCCGCGCGCCGGCCATCAACTGGGTCAGCCCCGTCTGGAGTTTGTCCACGTAGCTGTGCATGGCCACCGCGCCCAGCGGGATCTTCTCGATCTGCTCGCGCCCGTATCGATCGGCGAGCGCCTCGTAGGTGGCGAAGATCTGCTCCGGGCTATCGCCGTACTGGCTGACCGTTTTGGGCAGTTCCTTCCAGTTGGTCGAGCCCTTGCCGCGAATCACGGCCTCGACGTTGTCGCCCACGAAGCCGGGGATCATCAGGGCCCTGCCCATGCAGACCGCGCGAAAGTAGGGCGCGCCCATGGCCAACACTTTGAAGATGTGGTCCTCGGTCGAGAAACCGCCGGCCATGGCCAAGTCGGGAATCCACTCGCCGCGAGTGGCCAACATCCGGGCGAAGCGGAACGCCATGGCTTGCAGGTGGAACGTGGGCACGCCCCACTCCTCCATCATCCGCCAGGGGCTCATGCCGGTGCCGCCGCCGGCGCCGTCGATCGTCAGCAAGTCCACCCGGGCCTTGGAGCACCACTTGATGGCCATCGCCAATTCCCGCGGTCCATAGGCACCGGTCTTCAGCGAGACGCGTTTGACCCCAACCTTGCGGCGGAGATACTCCACGGCGCGGAGGAAGCTCTCCTCATCGATGAACCCCAGCCGGCTGTGGCGCTCGAAGGCGTCGAGCGCGCCGGCCTTGAAGGCGGCCTGGTTCACCGGATCTTCCGGGTTGGGCGTGACGATGTAGCCGCGTCGGCGGAGTTCCAGGGCGCGATCCAAATCGGTCACCTTGATCTCGCCGCCGATGCACTTGGCGCCCTGCCCCCATTTCAGCTCGATCGTCTCCACACCGAGTTTCTCGACCACGTATTCGGCCACGCCGAGCCGTTCATCCTCGACGTTCAACTGCACGATCACGTCGCCGAACTCGTCCTTCCACTCACGGTAGAGGTTGATCCGACGCTCCATCTCCGGCGAGTGGGTCACCCGGCCGTTGTCGTCCTGTTCCAAGCCCGGGTCGATGCCACAAACGTTCTCACCCACCACCAGCGAGATGCCGCAGACGGCGGCCCCGGCGGCCAGCCCGTCCCAGTGTTTGCGGGCGATCTCGGTGGAGCCCAGCGCACCGGTGAAGATTGGCATCCGCATCCGCACGGGATTGGTGTGGCCATAGACGGTCGTGGTTTCCACCTCGGGGAAGATGGCCTTATCGGGATTGGCTTCGTCGATGGCCTCGGCCCCCAGGGCGTAGCCCAGGATGTTCAGGTGGGAGTAGTCGACCGGATAATCCTTGTCGTTGCCGGCCGTCAGTGCGCCGAAGGGCTCGGGATAGATCAATTCCCGACCGCGGAGTGAAGCACGGAAGACTTCGCAGTTGCCCATGCAGGTGTCGAGACAGCGCGAGCAGAGGCCGGACAGCGGGGAGACATTGCGGGAGCGATTGGCCGTACGGGTGGCGTCGTTCCCTCGCGGGGACTGAAGATTCACGTCGGATTCTCCTTGGCACGGTGGCGGACCTTGGCACGGTCCCGAGTCGGAAAAAATGAGTCTCTTGGCTCCGCCGGGCTCGGGCGTCGAGGCGCGAAGCCCTCCCTTCGCCCCGGCTGAGCCGAGCAGCGTTGCCTGGCCCCTCATTCTAATGATTTGAGAAACGTTGCCAGCCGGTCATGTTGCTAATACATACAATAAGAAAAGGTTATCAAGCTCTCGCCCTCATCGGCGGGACTCGGTCCTGGCGAGTGGTTTGGCAGCCGCTTCCGGGTGGGTAAATAGAATCGCCTGCCCCCACGGGGGTATTGATGGATACGCCAATTCCGCTAAACTGAATTGAATTGTGTGGCTCATCCTTTTTTCACCCGTTTCCGGTGCCTTCGCGCTAAGGAGAAAGCCAATGTTGGCAATTGCCCCAGGATGGGAGCTGAGTTTGGAACGCGGGCCCAACTGCATGCTGGCCCGTCTGTCGAAAGAGGGCCCCGGCGACGAGCTGCCGCCGCTGGCCGATGAGCTTTGGGAGCAGATGCGGCGGCACATGACCTATCAGGTCGTGCTGGAGATGGATGCCGTTGGGCGGCTGGACAGCCACATAATTGGCCAGCTCGTCAAGCTCTACAAGCGAATTCGCGAGCACGACGGCCTGCTTCGCCTCTGCGGGCTATCGGCCGAAGACCGCGAGGTGCTCCACCAATGCCAATTGGAGAGCCTCCTGCCGACCTATCCGGGTCGGGCGGACGCCCTGATGGGCCGCTCGCCAACGCCCAAACCGCGGTAGCACGCGAGATGGCGGGCAGCCGAAACGTTGCGTTCGCGCTGGGTGGCCAATCGTCGGCTCTACGGCCAGGTGACTTCCAGGTCGTTGTCGATTGCCTGGATGCCGTCCACGTAGCGTAGGGCCTCCTGGGCCATCTGCTTCTGGTAGTAGCTGCGGACCACGCCACGCAGACGGATGCGGCCTTCTTCGGCCTCGAACCGAAGGTTCCGGCCGGCCACGTGAGGATTGCGTTCTAGGGCCGTTGTCACGCGGTCTTCGAGCGGTGTGTCGATCATGACAGAGTTCCGGTGGGCTGTCGGAGGGGTGGGAGAAATCCGCGGCGGCGGGCAGCCAATGGCGAGAGTCGGCCGTGCTTGAACGGCATTGTCCCCCGGGGGGCCTTCGGCTTGAGCCTGGACGTCCGCTTCAGCCCAGCAGAAGGTAAACCGCCAAGGGAGCGAGCGCGACACCGACCAGCATGCAATTCAACGATTGCGTCCGCCGTTGAAAGCGTAACTCCTGGCGCGCGTCGGTGGCGAGCTTTTTCAAACATTTCCTGCGGTTTGCCGTGGTGGCGTGCTGCCACGTCCGGCGTTTTCCGGACGACCGGAACCCCGAGTCCATCGCCGCCAGCGCGGCGGCGAAAAGGGCAGCTCCCGCACGTGGATTGTCCGGCTCCAGCAACCGGGCAGCTTCCCAGTCGGCCTGATGCTCAAGCACCTGGGCATAGCGGCCGAAGACGAGTGCCGCATAGCAGGCCATCACGGCCAACAGCGGCACGATTTCCAGCGGCGAGCCGGTCAACCCCGCCAGCTCGCACCAGGGACTACCTGCCGATTCCAGGATCGCGGAGAGCATCAGCCAGACGCTCAGCGGCACGAGCATCGCCGCGCCCCGCAGCCAAAGGTGGCGACAGCGTAGATGGGCCACCTCATGCGCTACCACCGCCTCCACCTGACGCGGCGCCAGCCGGTCCAGCAACGCGTCGCTCACCAGAATGCAGCGGGCGTGCGGGAGAAAGCCCACCGCCGCCGCGTTACTCATCATCCGGCCGGTCGGCCAAATCAGCAGGCGACAGTCCGGCATTTCCGCCCGCGCAAGCAACCCGCGCAATCGCTCGTGGAGCGGACCTTCGGGCAACGGCCGAGTCCCCCACGCCATCCTCAGCAGCCAAGGCCAGGCAAGCAGGAAGAACACCGCCAGCAGTCCGAACATCACCACCGCGCCGCTGCCGTTCTCGGTGAGTCCCGGCGACAGCCGGCGGACAAGATCGCGCAGCAGAATCAAACCCAGCAGGGGAAGCAGCAATGGGGCCGCGATCACGCGCACATGTGCAAGCACATATTCGCGGCGCGTCGGACCGTCCTCGCCGAGGGGCTGAATGGCCGCTTGCCGACGAGGTTCCGAGGGTGCCCAGCTGTGCGCAGCCGGGGCTGACCCTTCACACACGGCCGGAAGCCCCGTGACCGAATTCAACTGACGCCGCGCTGCTCGCTCCAACGGGTACATTGCGGTCCAAATCAGGAGCAATGGCAGGATGGTTGGCAGAAGCAGCAGTATCTCGTCCAGCGGGCCGACGGCCACGGGTTGGACGATAGCCCGCCAGATGGTCGGCCAGTCCAGCACCAGGAGGATGCCCGACGCGCAGATCAGCCACAGCGCGATCGCACCGCGTTGCACCCATCGGGCGGCATGGGCGGGAGCCGCGAGATCCGCGGCCGGGGCGGTGATTTCAGCTGCGACGCGGTTGGCCCCGTGCCAGGCCCAAAGTCCCGGCAGTGCGGCGAGCAATACCACGCCGAGCAGACCCCACGGGCCTTCGTGCGTCGAGGAAACACCCGGCGCGGACCCCTCGCCCAGGGCGAGGGTCACGAGCACGACGATAAGCAGGGCGATTTGCATGAAAGGAACCGGCACGGTTTGCTGGTGGCCGATTCCTCCATGCTAACAAGCGGTGACCGGGGATCGCAAACGTTTGGGGTAGTCGAGTCCCCGGTGTCGGTCCGCCCGCGAGCTGAACGCTAGCCGCCCAGCCAGGCCGGCACCTCGCCGGCCGGTGGCAGTTTTACCACCCAGGCCTTGTTCAACTCGGGCATGGCCAGCACGTCGGCGAGGGCCTCGGCCGGCGGGCGGGTATCGAGGCTGAGGATACCCACCGCATCGCCACCCGGCTCGTCGGTCGGTCGGCCGACGGCCATCTGCGCGATGTTCAACCGGTGTTTCCCGAAGACGGTGCCCACTTTGCCGATCACGCCCGGCTGGTCGCGATGGGTGAAGATCATCAGCGTCCCTTCCAGGCGGCTCTCCACGCTGCACCCGGCTTTACGAACCAATCGCGGTTTCCCGTTGCCGAACAGCGTGCCGGCGGCGGTTGACGTCTTCTGCTCGGTGACCACTTCGGCGGTGATCAGCGAGCTGAACTCGCTGCTGTCGCTGCTGCGTTGTTCGAGCAATTCAATGCCGCGCTCCTTCAGCAGCACTTCGGCGTTGACGATGTTCGCCCCGCTATCCATGGCATGCTCCAGCAACCCGGCGGCGAAGGCGGCCGAAAGCAGCCGGGTGTCCTTCGAGGCCACCGTGCCCTCGTATCGCAGTTCGCAGCGCTTCGGAGGACTGCGGTCCATTTGAGCTAGCATGAGCCCCAGTCGCCAGGCCAGTTCCAGATGCCCGCGGAGTTCGGCCAGGGTGCTCGGCTCCAGGGGCGACATATTCACCGATTGCTTGATCGCCCCGGTCGTGAAGAAGTCGATCAGCAACTCGGCGGCTTCCACGGCCACGTTCGTCTGTGCCTCTTCGGTGCTGGCGCCCAGGTGCGGCGTGCAGACCACGCCGGGCATGCCGAACAGCGGGCTGTCGGTGCATGGCTCCTCGGGGTAAACATCGAGCGCGACGCCAGCGATCTGGCCGCTTTGCAGCCCCTCGACCAGCGCGTCTTCTTCGTAGATGCCACCGCGGGCACAGTTGATCAGCCGCGCGCCCGGCTTGAGCTTCGCCAGCGACCCTTTATTGATCAGTCCACGGGTTTCGTCGGTCAGCGGCGTATGGACCGTGAGGAAGTCGATCAACGGGAGTAGTTCGTCCGGTTTCTCGCAGGCGTCGATGCCAAGTTCCTTTGCCCGCGCGGGGGAGAGGAACGGATCAAACCCCACGACACGCATTTCCATGGCCAGTGCCCGTCGGGCGACCGCCTGTCCAATTCGTCCCAGGCCGATGATGCCCAACGTCTTGCCGGCCAGTTGGGTGCCCATGAATTTCTTCCGGTCCCAGCGTCCCTCGATCAGGCTTTGGTAGGCTGGATGGATGTTGCGCGCCAGGGCGAGCATCAGGGCCATCGTCTGCTCGGCCGTGGAGATGGTGTTCCCGCCGGGGGTGTTCATCACCACGATGCCGTGCCGCGTGGCCGCCTGCTTGTCGATGTTGTCGGTTCCCACGCCGGCTCGGGCGATGGCACGCAGCCGGTGGTTGCCTTCGAGCACGTCGGCGGTGAGCTTCGCGCCACTGCGGCAGATGGCCCCGTCGAACTGAAGTAGCAGGTCGTGAAGCTCCTGGCCGGCCAGCCCCGTCTTCACTTCAAAGTCGATATTGCCCGCCGCTTCAAGCAGGTCGAGGCCGTCTTGCGAGAGATTGTCGAGAACGATGATTTTCGGCATGTTCGGAAAAACCTGGTTTGGATCGGGTTGGTCACTGCCTGGGGTGCAGCGACGGAAAAATGCAGCCCTCAACATCAATCGTGACGCACAAAACCCTCGGAATGGTACGGGCACGGTGGGCTGACGCCGACGACTGATGAACGTATCAGCTTAACGATCCCGCTGGATGCGACAAGTGCGGGCGCGGAGAAGCTCCCCTAATCGGCGGGTTCACCGCGCTCCAACGGCCAGAAGATGACGCCTTGAATGCCGCGGGAATGGCCCGGAGAGGCCATCGCTAATGGCGGTGGGATGTCGCGAGGGCGGGATGTCGTGAGGGCGGGATGTCGTGAGGGCGGGATGTCGTGAGGGCGGGATGTCGTGAGGGCGGGATGTCGCGAGAATGGCCGGCCCTTCTCCCCCCGCTGGCCTAGCGTAGCGGCGAACTGGGCTGCTCCACCAGCCGAGTGCCGCCGGGGGCGGGGACGCCGTGGATTCCCGGCGTAAACCCGGTGCTGGCCCGTAGCGAGGCCACGCGGGCCGCCACCTCCGGCTGAAAGCGGTTCAGCCAGAGCGACTGCTGATAGTTCTGCAACGCGGCCACCTGATCGCCGGTTTGCTCGCGCAGATGACCCAGAGCCGTCCACGCGCGGCTGTTGCCCGGGTCAAGAGCCAGGGCCTCGGTCAGACGGGCTTGGGCGTTCTGGGCGTCGCCGTGTTCCTCGCAGAGCCGGGCTAGTTCCACTTTCGCGTGGGCCGAGCCGGGATTGCGGGCCACCCACGTGTTCAGCAGATCAAACGCCTCTCGGGTACGACCTTGCTCGCTCAGCAGCACGGCCAATCCGCGATGGGCCTCGGTGTGGTCGCCATCGCGCGAGATGGCCATCTGGTAGTAGCTTTCCGCCTGTCGCATATAGGTCGCGTTTTGCTCGGAAACCCCCAGCCGATGATAGGTGGCCGCTAGGTTGTAATAGGCGTCCACATTCTGGGCGTCGGCGTAGTTGGCCTCTTGGAATTCTTGCAGCGCGTCGTGGAAGCGAGCCTGCTGGAACAGGCGGACTCCTTCGGCATTGCGGGCCTGAGCGTCGATGTTGTTGCAGCCGCTCAGTCCGAACGCTGCGAGGCAGAGGGCGAGCGCAACGGGGCCCGCGGTCGCGTGGGTGGTCTGACCGGGCATGGCGTGCAACCTGATAAGCTGGGCTTGGAGTACTGCGCCGCGTGAGCCGCGTCATGCGTGGCCGTCGTCGGCGAATCGCGGGAGCCGGCGGTGTCGGGCGGCCGCTCGCCCGAGAACCGGTTCCGGGACGGCGAAGAATAGCTATCGTTGGGCCCGAGGGGCAAGAGCGGTTTTCATCGTTACACGATAAAGGCTTGTGTGTTTGGCGAAGACGGGGTGGATAGGGGGTCCCGGGGTGGGCCCCCTGCCCTTGGATCAATCGACGACCGCGGCGTGGAAACACCGGGGACGGCGAGACCTCCACCAAGCCGGCGGCGACCAATAGCCGGAAGGCGTTGCCTCCCGGACTGGGACCTGTTGAATCCCGGCTAAGGCGAGCGGCACAAACAAATCTACCGCTCAGGCCGTTCTTGCCGGGCCGGTCGGCTCGGCATGCTGACAACCATTGCCAGCAACGAGTTCGATTTTAGCAGAAAGAGACAAGACTTTTCG
>Ga0180430_10005367_pt1 | contig 10651 bp, 5 predicted proteins | sample SS_ome_9_FD_132999 | JGI IMG/M metagenome (GOLD analysis project Ga0180430, IMG submission 132999) | Hypersaline lake sediment archaeal communities from the Salton Sea, California, USA - SS_1_S_2 metaG | ecosystem: Environmental > Aquatic > Non-marine Saline and Alkaline > Hypersaline > Sediment... | reverse complement strand
TGGTCCGACGAGTTTCGGGGTGGGGGTTAGAGGCGGCGATGAGCGAGGATGGTGCTGGAGAGGACACCGAACAGGGCAATGGTTACTGAGCTGGCGGGCATTAGGATGGCAGCGATGACGGGGGAGAGGAGGCCCTGGACGGCGAAAAACAGGCCGATGACATTGTAGATGAGGGCCAGTGTATAGGCGGCATAGACGAGGCGGACACTCTCGCGGGCGTATTGGAGAATGTTGGGAAGTCGGGCGAAGCGGCCCGCATGGAGAATTCCGTCACAGGCGGGGCTGAAGTTGTTGGAATCTTCGGTGAGGACGATGCCCGCATCGCTTTGTCGGAGCGCACCGGCATCATTCAGGCCATCTCCAAGCATAAGTACCTGATGTCCGTTGTCTTGCAGGGACTGAATGAAGTGGAGTTTGTCTTGTGGCGACTGGCGGAATTTGAGGTTGGCGCCTTCGGCAAACAGGTGTTCGAGGCGTGAACGCTCTGCTGGGGTATCACCGCTCAGCAGCCAAGCCTCGCCTCGGGCGGCAGCGTGGCGGACTACTTCTTCCATGCCTTCGCGGTATTTGTTCTGCAGCGTAAAATAGCCGATGACTGCTTCGTCTATTTGCACCCACGCTGCAGCTTGTTTGTCTTCGGGTGCGCCGATAAGCGAGGCCGACCCAAGGCGCAAAAGGTGGCCACTGATCAGCGCTTCTGTGCCTTGTCCGGTGTGCTCAGCAAACGCTTCAACTGAGGGCAGTGACCCTATGGATTTCCAATACCCGGAAATGGCCCGGCTGACCGGGTGGTTGCTTTGTGCCGCGAGGGCCATCAGAGCGTCCTTTTGAGATGTGCTGAGCGTTCCTCCCACAAAGGCTACCTCGCTTTCAGCCTGCCGGGTCAGCGTGCCTGTTTTGTCGAAAACGACGGCAGTGATTCCGGCGAGAACCTCAATAATGTCAGTGTTTTTGATGTACATGCCTTTCTGACCAAGCAGCCGAATGGCATTGCCGAGGGTGAATGGTACAGCCAATGCAATGGCGCACGGGCAGGCGATGATCAATACGGCGGTAAAGGCGTTGATGGCAGTGCTCATTTCGCGAGGCAGCCAAAATACCAAAGTCACAGCAGCCACTGTCAGAATCGCTGCTGTAAACCGGCTTCCTGTTTTGTCTGAAAGCCGCACCCCCGGAGTCTTTTTCTTTTTTGAGAATGCCTCGTCATTCCATAATTCGGTCAGATAACTTTGCGATACCTCCCGCACCATGGTCACCTCAATTGCCTCTCCCATCTGCCTGCCGCCGGCATATACCTTTTCTCCAACCTCCACCCGTACAGGCGCCGATTCGCCAGTCACAAAGCTATAATCAATGCGTGCCAGACCTTTTTGCAAAATGCTGTCAGCAGGCACCAGCTCTTCATTGCGAATCACGAGCATGTCTCCTGTCCGGAGCTTGTCGAGAGTGACCGGGTGCTCGACCCCATTTTCAAGACGGTTAGAGGCAATGGGGAAATACGACCGGTAATCTCGCTCAAAACTGATGTGGTGATAGGTGCGCCGCTGAAACCATTTGCCGGCAAGGAGAAAAAAAATGAGCCCCGCCAGACTGTCCAGATAGCCGGCTCCGGTATGGCTCAGGATTTCGTATAAACTGCGTCCCAGCAGGGTCATAATGCCCAGTGCGATGGGCACATCAATGTTCAGATACCGGTTTCGAAGACCGTGCCAGGCAGAGGTCAGAAACTCGCGTCCAGAGTATGTCACCACAGGTACGGCCAGTAAGATGTTGAGTATGCCAAACCACTGGGAAAAGCGGGCATCCATGACTTTGTCAAGGCCCAGATATTCAGGAAAACTGAGCAGCATGATGTTTCCGAACGCAAAGCCGGCAAGGCCCAGTTTGTATGAGAATGCATTCCCTACGGATGTCGGTGCCTGCTTGTCAAGACTCCCCAGATGAATATCTGGCGCATACCCAATAGATGCCAGTAATTCAACGGCCTGCCGAAGGGTGGTTGTTCCTTCCTCAAATGTCAGATAAACTTCTTTTTTGAGAAAATTGACCCTAGATGCCAGAATGCCCGGAGAAAGTTTGTACAAATTCTCCAACAACCAAATGCAGGATGCACAGTGAATGGCTGGCAGGCGAAAGGTGACGCGGGTCCGATTGCCGTCTGTAAAATCGACCAGCCGCTCTCTCACATCAGTCTCATCCAAAAACGCATACTGACCCAATGTGCGCCCCCTAAGGCTGAACCCGGCCTTCGGGTCAATCTCATAATATCGGCACATGTCGTTCTGCTCCAGTATCTCATAGACCATTTGGCAGCCTGCACAGCAAAAGGGGTGGTCCTGATACATGACCACGTCACCGCCACATGCCTCCCCACAGTGCTTGCAGGCAAGACCTTCTTCTGTGGATATAACTGGAGGCGTGGCGTGTAGCGTCATAAGGCCTTGTTCGATGTATCGGAGCATGCAAGGTAACACCCGCAGGGTCGTCCGTTCTATGATGCGCAAATGGCCCGAATGGTGATTTTTGTCACTTCACTATCCGGGGGGGAGAATGAATAATGGGGCATTGTGTTCAATGGTTATGCTCCCTCGGGCCCTCCATGCCAGCGCTGATGTAATATGCCCCCCGGGTCACAATTTTCGTATTGGGCGTCAGCAGGCTGTCGAGCAGTGGCACATAGCCATTGAGCGCCTTCCCGATTGTGACCTCCATTTCAGAAAAGTGATTGTTTTCGGCGAGGAATACCATAGCTTGATCAGCAGTCTGCACCACAGCGCTTTCCGGCACTGCAAGCCGCGTGACGAGGGCAGTTTGGATCTGGCCCTGCACATATACGCCAGGAGAAAGGGCCGGGTTGTCTTCAAAGTGCACATGAACCCGGGCTGTCTTGGTAGAAGGATCAACCACGCGGCTGACCTGCTCGACTTCACCAACGTAGCTTGCCTGTTGCCCGGGCACCTTGAACATGACGGTTTGGCCCTTTTGAACGCTGGCAATGTCCTTGCCAAAGACCCCCAGTTCGATATGCAGGTGAGATCCGTCTACCACCTCAACCAGCAGATCATCCGGGTGCACAAAAAGTCCGGGGTTAATCGCCAGGTGGCTGATACGCCCTGCTGAGGGTGCTCTGACATTAATATGGGTCTGAAGCTCACCGCCTGCTTCAAGCGCTTCGGTATCGATGCCCACGAGCTTGAGCTCTGCCAGTAACCCCCGGTATCTGGCGCGGGCCATGTCATATTCCGCCATGGCCGATTCGCGGGCCCGGCCCGAGGTCGCCCCAGCCTCATCAAGGGCTTCTTGCCGCTTCAGCTCTTTTTGCCACTTGTCAAGAGTAGCCCGCACCTCAAGAAGCTCACCCTGTCGCCGAATCAGGTCCGGGTGGGTGATGCGCGTCAGCAACTCGCCCTTCCGCACCGGATCGCCTACGTAATGACGAACAGTACTGATAAACCCGGCTACGGGCGAGTAAACGGAGTATTTGCTTTGGGGCGGCACCTCAATCAATCCGGAGGCGCTGATGGTCTGATAAAACTGACGAGATTCCGGAAATCCGGTCTCAATGCCGGCCAGCTCCTGCTGGGCTGCAGTCAGGGTCGCCACTCCGGCTTCTGACTCATGATGGTGGTCATCGTGATTATGGTCGTCATGCGAATCAACAGGCCCGGAGTCTAACCCTGAGCTTTGGCATGACAGTCCGGCTGTCATCAGCACTGACAACAAGAGAGATAGATGGAGAATGCGCTGCCAGAACGGTAATGAGAAATGGCGGCCCGTTTGTCCGAGGGGACCTTTTTGTATGGAATGGAGAAAAAAATGGGTATGCATAAGGCAATGTCTGTTTATTGAGCTGATGCCGCTTCGGCAGTCAGATACAAGATTTCGAGAAGGGTGATATTATAAGAGTAAAGGGTTTCGAGTCTGAGTCTTCGGGTCTGGAGATGCGTTTCAGCAATTCGGGTGTAGTCGAAAAATGGAATGGCACCTTCTTCCAGCTGCAACCTGGCGCTGCTCAAAATTGAGTCGGCTGCGGGGTCAAGTGCTCGGGTTAGCTCATCGAGTTGGGCGCTCAGTGCATCGCGTTGCCGAACCAGTCCGTCATAGCGTTTTTGCAGATTGTGGCTGACCTGCAGTTTTTGCTGCTGGCTGACAGCCTGCCGGATCTGATATTGATTTATACGAGCCTGGAAGGCTCCTCGATTGGTCAGGGGCACATCCACTCCGAGATAGACTCCATGCAGCGGTACCTCAGGCCTGAGGCTCAGGTTGAGGTAGCTGACCGAGAATTCCGGCAAGAGGAGTTTTTCCATCAGCTCTCCCTGCAAGCCGGCCTGCCGGCTGAGTATGTCCCAGGTTTCCGTATGCAACTGGTTGGGCCCGCCAGTTGGTGCGACCGGTAAGATGAGGGGGGCTGGGGGCGGTGACTCCAGTCCGTCACAACTCAGATACCCGAGCCGCTCCAATTCAATGCGTGCATTGCGCTGATCGTTTTGTGCCGACAGCCATGCAGCTCGTGCATTAAGGGCGGATTGGTCTGCAAGTTGCTTTTCGAGAGCTGAAATGGCTCCCGACTGAAACTGGCGCGCTGTCATTTCGCTGAGGGAGTCGTAGCGCATGAACTGCTCTTCAGCGAGGTCGGCCAGGGCAGAGCGGAAAACCCAGTGCTGCCATGCCCGCCGCACATCCAGTGCAATTTGCTGGGTGAGTTGCCTGGTCTGGCTGGTGGCCATGGCGAGGTCCTGCGCTCCGATTGACCGCCTGACTGTGTTGGCGGGTTTGTTGCCAAGTCCTTGGGTGATTTGTACCGAATAGTCGAGCAGGGTGCCATCAAACTGGCCGTAACCAATCTGAATTTGGGTGGGAGGTAATTCGCGGATGGCATCAGCGGAAAGTCCCGCAATTTGCTCAGCATAGCGCGATTCCGTGAGCCCCGGATGGTTCGCCAGTGCCTGCTCAAGGGCTTGTTGTTCTGTCAGAATGGGCAGAGCTTCCGGCTGCGCATGCATGAGTGCAGGCAATACCACCAACAGCAGCACGGCCAATGCGGCCTTAGAGCTGGGTCCGGTAAGTCGAAGCGAATTGGTGAGCTTGTACAGAACAGGCAGCACGACCAGCGTCAGAATGGTGGCGGTGATGAGGCCACCTATGACCACAGTGGCCAGAGGCCGCTGCACTTCTGCTCCGTTGGTGGTCGAGAGCGCCATCGGAATGAAACCGAGGGCCGCCACTGTGGCTGTCATGAGTACAGGGCGAAGTCTGGACAGTCCGGCTTTTTCAATGATGCGGTCGAGCGGTTCGCCGACAGTGGATTGGCGAAGGCTGTTGACCGAACTGATCAGGACAATACCATTCAGAACAGAGACGCCGAACAAGGCAATGAATCCGATGCCAGCAGAAATACTAAAAGGCATGTCTCTCAGCCACAGTGCCGCAATGCCACCAATGGCAGCCAGCGGGACACCAGTGAAAATAATCAGCGCATGCCCAATCTGGCCAAAGGCCAGGTATAACAGCAGAAGAATCAGCGCCAACGCGGCTGGTACAGCCACCAATAGGCGTGATCTTGCCCGTTCAAGGTTCTCGAAGGTACCCCCATAACGAACAAGATATCCCGGAGGCAGGTCGAGTTTTGCATCGAGAATACCTTGGATTTCATCGACGAGCCCCGCAATATCCCTGTTGCGCAAATTCACCCCGATGGTGATCCGCCGACTGGCATTTTCACGTGAGATTTGCATGGGCGCGTCCCTGTATTCTATGCGGGCAAGTTCGCTGAGAGGGATGGTGGCCCCGCTTACTGAATTTACAAATAACTGGTCGAGGTCCAATTCGGAGCGAGCCCCCTCATTGAGTCGAACCACAAGGTCGAAAGTCCGCTGCCCTTCCAGCACAATGCCCGCTTTTTCGCCGGCGTAGGCGGCTCGGATGGTAAGATTCAGCTCGTCAATGCTGACCCCGTGCTCCGCCAGCTTGTCCCGATCGTAAATAACCTTCAACTGAGGCAGCCCATCGGTTTGTTCAACCTTAATATCAGCCGCTCCAGGTACGTTCTGAATCAGCTCCCCAATCCGGTCGCCAAGCCTCTTGAGAGTCTGATGATCATCGCCAAATACCCGGATGGCCAGATCTGTTTTGGCACCTGTCATGAGCTCGTTGAAGCGCAGCTGTATCGGCTGGGTGAACTCAAACGAAGCTCCCGTGATAACGGAAAGGGCCTCCTTCATTTTTTCCACCAGCTCCTCGCGCGAAGCGGCGCTGACCCATTCTCCTCTATCTTTCAAAATAATCATAATATCTGCATCTTCAATGGCCATTGGATCTGTGGGCACCTCCGCAGTCCCAATCTTTGACACCACATGCAGGACCTCCGGAAATTCGGAGCGCAAAATGTTTTCGGCCTTGGTGGTTGAGCGCATGCTTTCATTCAACGAACTACCAGGCGGAATGGTCATTTGCATGGCGAGGTCTCCTTCTTCGAGGGTCGGAATAAACTCTGAGCCCATTCTGGAAAACAAGACACCGGCTCCAATCATCAATCCCACGGCTGTTGCAAGCACGGCATAAGGGTGCCTCAAGGCGCCTCGCAATACCGGGGCATACAATTTTTGCAGAGAGGCAATGAATCTGTCGGACACGGTTTTTTTGTTATTTATTTTACGCGGCAGGACAAGTGTCAGAGCAACAGGCACGTAGGTCAGGGAGAGTAGTAAGGCACCCAGCAGGGTGAAGCTGAGGGTCAGAGCCATAGGCCTGAACATTTTTCCTTCAATACCGGTCAGGGTGAGTACCGGCACGAAAACCACCAGGATGATAAACACTCCAAACACGGCAGACCGGAACAAACTGCCCGATGAGTTGATGACCACACCCTCAAGCTCCCGGCGGCTGAGCTCCCTACCGGCATAGCCTGCGACAAGGGTATGCAGTACGCCCTCCACCACGATGACGGCCCCATCAACCACAATCCCGAAATCTATGGCACCCAAAGACATCAGGTTGGCTGAAATGCCGAACTGCCGCATCAGGATGATTGCAAAAAGCAGAGACAATGGGATGACCGAGGCGACAATCAGTCCTGCGCGCAGGTTGCCGAGGAGCAGGAAGAGCACAATGATGACAATCAGCCCCCCCTCAAGGAGATTGGTGCGGACAGTAGCGATGGCCTTGGAAATGAGGGTGGAGCGGTCAAGATACGGGTAGAGTTTGATGCCTTCTGGCAAGGACTTCTGGACCTCTTCAACCCGCTTCTGAACCTGAGCAATAGCCTCGGATGAGTTGGCGCCCTTCAGCATCAGGGTAATCCCCCCGACTGCTTCGCCCTTGCCATCCATGGTCATACCCCCGAGCCGCTTTGGGCTGCCAAGTATCACCCTGGCCACATCCCGAATCAGAACCGGCAAACCATTGGTATGCCCAACCACAATCCCCTCAATATCTTCCGTGCCGGAGACCATCCCCTCAGTCCTGATATACCAGGCATTAGTCGTCTTGTCAATAGAGCTGCCCCCGCTATTCTGATTGTTGCGCTCCAACGCCTGAAAAACATCTGATAAACTGAGCTCAAAAGCCTGGAGTGAGACAGGGTCTATGGAAACCTCATATTGCTTCAGATAACCTCCGAAACTGCTGATCTCAATAATGCCCTCGATGCCTGCAAGCTGTCGCTTTACAATCCAGTCCTGAATGGTGCGCAACTCCATGGGTGAATACCGGGATTCATACCCTGGCTGGACCTCCAGCACATACTGGTATATTTCACCCAGCCCCGTGGTAATGGGCATCAGTTCTGGTTGACCAAAACCAACCGGGATCTGCTCCATGGCAATCCCGATTTGCTCCCGGACATACTGCCTGGTATCCAGCAAAGGGACGGATTCCTTGAAAACAATGGTAACCACTGATAAACCGTATCTGGAAATCGATCGAATTTCAGTAACATCAGGCAGATTTGCCATCGACAGTTCGACAGGGGTGGTGATGAATTGCTCGACTTCCTCTGCAGCAAGAGAAGGTGAGGTGGTCACGACCTGAACCTGATTATTTGTGATGTCGGGCACTGCATCCAGCGGCAGGTGCTGGAGCGACCACAATCCAATTCCGGCAATTGCCAGAACGGCGGCACCTACCAGCAATTTGTTGCGCACCGATAGGGTGATAAGTTGATGAATCATTATGTTTCCTCTGTTTGAGGGAGAATGAAAAATGGTCGATGCCCCGGGCCGGTCTCTAAATACCGGTGATTCAGAAATTCCCGCGCACAAAGGGCCGGAATGTTTGAGGGGTGACATAACAGAATGCAGAGACAATCAGCTGGCGAATGCCAGACCTCGCTGGATGAGATTGTCGGTTAGACCAAGGAAGGGGGCTGGAAGAGTGGCGAAATAAATGGTATGGTGTGGGAGAATGCGTACTCAGGCAGAAGACTATCCTGCCTCTCGTCAGCTGGGGTATTTTCCGGAAGGGACTGTGGTAGAAGAAAAAAAGAGGATGCTGAAATCGACATGAAAGGAAGCTCGTGATGGGGCTCGTTGTGGTCGGAGTCGTGAAGCTCAGGATGGATAAAATGCTCACATAAAAAAGACTGCCAGTCGGCCTCATCAGAGGAGGCCAGGTGCTCTTGATAGTGAGCCCACAATTCGTGCAGTCTGAGCATCTGACTGAAATCATTTTTCGGGAACAGGCTCCCGAAAAGCAGGTAGACAGCTAATATGACAGACACGCTTTTCAACAGGTTCTCATGTTTGGTGAAAAGGTACGTATTCTCATGCTTTTTTGCAACAGGTACATCGGATCACTTGAGAACCAGAAGTGGAAAATGTGTATGCAAGGCCATCTTTCGGGTTACCCCCGGCTCTGTCAGTCGGCTGAACAGCCCTCTGTGAGAGCGAAACATCACGATGAGGTCTGCATCGAATCTCCCGGCTACCTCATCGATTTCATCAATGACTGAGTTACCGGCAGTTTGGTGGAAGGTGGCACTGATTTCAGGCAGTTTTTCCTGAAAGAGAGTCTCGAATTCTTTAAGTGAGAGTTCTGTCTCTTCATCAGGTGCTTTCTGAACATGTACCACACGGAAGACAGGATCGTGACGGGCAAGCAGAGTAGACAGGGCGATGAGGTGGAAGGGGTCAGATTCCAGCAGATTGGTGGCGAAGACAACCGAACCGAAAGAACTATACTCAGCCTCAGGAGGGACAATCCATGCAGGGCAGGGTGCTTTCCGCACCACGCTGGTGGTGACACTGCCAAGCAGCCGGTCGAGGGCGGAGTGGTTCTCACGTGTCCCCATTATGATGAGGTCAGCTTCGTCGCGGGCTGCAACTGAGGCAATGACCTCTCCCGGCACACCGATTTCAATGTCAATCGGGGTTACTGGAATATGCTGAATGCTGCCAGTGGTGATAACCTGGGAGAGACCCAGATCGATGAACCCCTTGAGTGCCTCCCGAGCCGCTTCGGTTCGCTCTTTCATCACTTTTGTAGCCAAAACCGGAAAGTCGAGAGGCTCGGTTTCCGGGTAGACAACATGCAGAACCTCCACTGAGGCCTCTGCAAAATCAGCAAGTTTCAGGGCGTACCGAAATGCTGCCTGCGACCCATCAGAAAAGTCGGTCGGGAAAAGAATGCGCTTCACAGAGTCCATCGTAGCTAAATTTTGAGGGAAGTACGGGGTTTTTTCGAATTTTGTAAATGACGAAAATCACAGCATCAATGCTTGGTGTACCGATATATGTCACAATCAGAAAGGCATCTATGAGATTGACTGCCCAAATTCACTCATTCGGCGATAGATGTCTGCGAGGTCGAGTTCATCAGCAGATTCCACTTCGCTGACTTGCTCGAGCAGCCATTGATCTTGTGCGCGCCCCAGTTTCATGGCCTCAGAATAGCGCATTTGCTCGTTGAAAGTGACCATTGAGTATTTTGAGAAGTAGTCTGTATAGGTTTGTTCCAGGGCTGTTTCGAGTTTTCGTTTCTTCATGAAGGCTGCATCATCGACATGGTCGCGCATCTCAAAGAAGTTGTCCTTCGCCAAATCTGCGATCGCATCAGCGTCGGCCTTGCGGTGAGCCTGGAAAGCTTCAAAGGCGTCTGACGTTTCTGTGTGTGAATCCAGAAAATGGTCGAGTACAAACACATCTTCAAAAGCGGCGTTCATGCCCTGACCGTAAAATGGCACAATGGCATGTGCCGAATCGCCGAGCAGAAGGGTTTTCCCGTGGCTTTGCCACGGATAGCATTTGATGGTGCCGAGGGGTGCAGTCGGATTTTGGTGATAATCGGCAATCAGGTCTGGCATATGACTGAGGGCATCCGGAAATTTGTCCCGGAAAAAGTCCATGATTTTCTCATCCGTATCCAGATGGTCGAATCCGTAGGGGTGTTCAGCATATGGCAAAAAGAGGGTGACTGTGAAGCTGCCGTCAAGATTCGGCAGTGCGATGAGCATGTATGTGCCCCGTGGCCAGATATGAAGTGCGTTTTTCTCGATTCTGAACCCGCCACCTTCAGCGGACGGGATGCTCAGCTCTTTATAGCCATGCGGGAGCCAGTCTTGCGAGAAATCAAAACGCAGGGATGCAGATTGCCTCATCATGGACTGGCGTACAACTGACCCTGCCCCGTCGGTACCAAACACGAAGTCGGCATC
>Ga0180430_10005365_pt1 | contig 10653 bp, 12 predicted proteins | sample SS_ome_9_FD_132999 | JGI IMG/M metagenome (GOLD analysis project Ga0180430, IMG submission 132999) | Hypersaline lake sediment archaeal communities from the Salton Sea, California, USA - SS_1_S_2 metaG | ecosystem: Environmental > Aquatic > Non-marine Saline and Alkaline > Hypersaline >... | reverse complement strand
TCAACTCTATGTTGGATTCGACGTAGACGTGTCCATGACACCATTCCCGCTGAGAACTTCTGGTCGAGTCAAACTTGGGAGGGCCAACGTATCAACTCTATATTGGATTCGACGTAGACGTGTCCATGACACCATTCCCGCTGAGAACTTCTGGTCGAGTCAAACTTGGGAGGGCCAACGTATCAACTCTATATTGGATTCGACGTAGACGTGTCCTTGACACCATTTTTCCTTGCTTTTTTGTGAATTGGCTATTTATTAGGGCTTTGCTGGTCGGTAGAAATGCCGATAGGCAGACTAGATACGACTTCTGGTGGGGTTCCCGAGTGGTCAAAGGGAACAGACTGTAAATCTGTCGGCGCAGCCTTCGAAGGTTCAAATCCTTCCCCCACCACCATATTCAAGCGGCGAATTGCCGCTCTTTTTTTTCTCGCTATCCATCTGCTAGACTTGGTGGTTCCGGTGCCATTATGGCGCACCGCGCCTGCCTTTACGGCCGTTTGCTGCCGATGTGGCCGCGTCACGTGCCGTTATGGCGCACGGAATTCTCGTCTGAGATCGACGCGAAATCGCTAAGTCTCTATAAAACAACGCCTTGTCGAGTTTGGCACGAACCTTGCTTATAATCAGGCCAGAACGTGCAAAAAAGTGTTTTGGAATAATAAACGGAGGTTAACAAGATGACTTACCTGGTGAACACAAACAGAATCGGCCGCGAAATCGACAACATGTTCAAGCACATGCTTTTGCAGAAGAGCCACGGCTGCTCCGACTGCTCCGATTTCATCCCGCGAGTCAATATCAAGGAAGACGATGACGCCGTCGCCATCATGTTCGAACTCCCGGGCATGGAGAAGGGTGATATCAAGGTCACGGTTGAGAACCATGTCCTGACCGTCACTGGCGAACGCAAGTTCTCCTCTGAGGATGAAAAGGATGGATTTGTTCGGACCGAAATCCTCAACGGATCGTTCAGCCGCTCGTTCACGCTTCCCAAGACAGTCGATACCGAGTCGGTGTCCGCCGACTACAAACAGGGTATCCTGACTGTATCGCTGGCCCGCAAGGAAGAGGCCAAGCCGAAGCAGATCGAGGTGCAGGTAAACTAAATGCGCCACCGGCGTATGCCGGTTCCTAGTTGGTAAGGTGGGGGCCGGTCAGATTAGACCGGCCCCCTTTATCACGATAACAACGAGGTGAAAATATGAGTAGAGTAATTGGAATCGATCTTGGCACCACTAACAGTGTGGTGGCTGTGATCGAGGGTAACGAGCCGGAAGTGATCGCCAACTCCGAGGGTGGTCGCACGACCCCGTCGGTGGTAGCGATCGACAAGAACGGCGAGAAACTGGTCGGAACCGTGGCCAAGCGCCAGGCGGTGACCAACCCATTGAACACGGTTTTTTCGGTAAAGCGGTTTATGGGCCGCAAGTTCGACGAGGTCTCCAGTGAGATCAAGAACTTCCCCTACAAGGTGAAAGCCAACGCCTCCGGAGAGCCGGTGGTGATCATGGATGGCAAGGAGCATGCCCCACAGCAAGTGTCGGCTATGGTCCTGGGTAAGATGAAACAGACGGCCGAAGAGTACCTCGGTCAAAGAGTGACCAAGGCCGTGATCACGGTGCCGGCGTATTTCAACGACCGTCAACGCCAGGCCACCAAAGACGCCGGCAAGATCGCCGGGCTCGAAGTCGAACGGATCATCAACGAGCCGACGGCGGCGGCGCTCGCCTACGGCCTGGACAAGAAGAAGACCGGCAAGGTAGCGGTCTATGATCTGGGTGGCGGTACTTTCGACATCTCGATCCTGGAACTTCAGGACGGTGTGTTCGAGGTGCTGTCGACCAATGGCGACACGCATCTTGGCGGCGATGATTTTGACAAGCGAGTCATCGACTGGCTCGTGGACGAGTTCAAAAAGTCGGACGGTATCGACCTGTCGAACGATCCGATGGCTCTCCAGCGACTCAAAGAGGCCGCCGAAAAAGCCAAGATTGAGCTCAGCTCGACCATGCAGACCGATATCAACCTTCCGTTCGTCACGGCTGATGCCTCAGGTCCGAAACATCTAAACCTTCAGTTGAGTCGGGCCAAGTACGAGCAGTTGGTGGACGATCTGTTGCAGCGTTCGATGAAGCCGGTGGAGAAGGCTCTCAACGATGCCGGCCTTAAGATCAACCAGATCGATGATGTTATCCTGGTTGGCGGTATGACCCGCATGCCCAAGGTGCGCCAGTTGGTCAAGGAGTTCTTCGGTATCGAGCCCAACCAGTCGGTCAATCCTGACGAAGTGGTCGCAATGGGCGCGGCTATTCAGGGCGGGGTTCTGACGGGCGATGTCAAAGATGTTCTCCTTCTCGATGTGACCCCGCTGTCGCTGGGACTGGAAACGCTCGGCAACGTGACGACTCGTATCATCGAGCGCAACACGACTATCCCTACCAAGAAGTCGCAGATCTTCTCGACCGCGGCCGACAATCAGCCGCAGGTAGAGATCCACGTGCTTCAGGGTGAGCGTGAGATGGCCGTCGACAACAAGACAATCGGCCGGTTCGTGCTCGATGGTATTCCGCCCGCACCGCGTGGTTTGCCTCAGATTGAGGTCACGTTTGACATCGATGCCAACGGTATTCTCAATGTCAGCGCCAAGGACACTGCCACCGGTAAGGAGCAGAACATTCGTATCGAATCCTCATCCGGACTCTCGGAAAACGAGATCGAGCGGATGGTCCAGGACGCCAAGAAGCACGAGGCGGAAGACAAGGAGAAGAAGGACCAGGTCGAGACTCGAAACCTGGCCGATGCAGCTGTGTTCCAGAGTGAGAAGCAACTCAAGGAGTATGGCGACAAGATCGGCGCCGAGGCTCGATCCAAGATTGAAGCTGCCACCGAGCGAGTGAAGGAGTCACTCAAGGGTGAGAACTTCGAGGAGATGAAGTCCTCGACCGAAGCTCTCAACCAACTCTGGCAGTCGGCTTCGGCAGAGATGTACCAGCAGGCTAATCAGCAGGCCGGTCCGGCCCCCGAGAATGGGGCGCAAGGAGACTCTGCCGGCAACGATGACAATGTCGTCGACGCCGATTTCGAAGAAGTGAAGTGACGTTTGGCTGTCCCAGCGAGTCATTGCGAGGCAGCCGGAGGCTGCCGCGGCAATCTCAATCTAGATGGATCTACGGAACGAGATTGCCGCATCGCTTCGCTCCTCGCAATGACTCTCGGGACGGGTAAAATGACTCGTTGCATTTGAGTCGCAACCGAAGCATCTTGGCCGGAAGAAGGTTATAGCTTAGTGAGTGAAAACTACTACAAGACTCTGGGCGTGAGCGAAGACGCCTCCCCGGAAGACATCAAAAGAGCGTTCCGCAATCTGGCCAAGAAGTATCACCCGGATCGCAACAAGGATGATGCGGCCGCCGAGGCGCGGTTCAAGGAGATCTCCGAAGCCTACGACACTCTCTCGAACGAAGGCAAACGTCGCGAGTATGACCAGATGCTCAAGTACGGCGCTTTCACCGGCCAGGGTACGCCCGGCGGTGGATTCAACGCCCAGGGATTCCCCGGCGGGTTCGAGCAGTTCTTCCGTCAGAGTGGTGGCGGCGGACGCGGTGGTTTCCAGTCGTTCCGGATGGGCGGCATGGACGGCATGCAGGGGCTGGAGGACATTCTCGGTGCGATGTTCGGCGGTGGTGATCCGTTCGGCCAACAACGTGGCGGACGCAGACAGCGACCAGGATCGACCAAGGGCCAGAACGCCGAGGCCGGTATCAGCATTTCTTTCTGGGAAGCGGTACACGGCACGACGCGGACTCTGACGATGTCCCCTTCGGGGAAGAAGATCAACGTCAAGATTCCCAAGGGTATCGAAGATGGCGGCAAGATCCGGCTTTCCGGACTGGGTGGCCCGGGTCAAATGGGTGGACAAAACGGCGACTTGATTATAACGGTGAGAGTGATGTCAGATCAGCAGTTCGAACGCAAGGGGAACGATGTTTACACCAGTGTCAAGGTGCCGTTCCAGAAGGCAATTCTCGGCGGTAAGGTAGAGGTTAAGACTTTGAGCAAGACGGTCGCGGTAACGGTCCAGCCGGGCACGCAACCGGGATCGCAAATGCGCCTGAAGGGATTGGGTTTGGAGGTCGGTGGCAAGACGGGTGATGTTTACGTGAAGATGATTGTGGAGTTGCCCGCCACCGTGACCGACAAGCAGCGCCAGGCCCTCGAGGAGTGGGAGGAGTAGGTGGACAAGCTCTGCATCTATTGCACGAGAAGAGAATCGGATGGATATACACTTAGCGACGCACATCTCATTCCGAGATCGCTGGGAGGGAGACTCAGTAGCCCGTTTTGTTGCACTGAATGCAATAATGTGATTGGTTGGAAAGTAGAGGCCAAGGTCTTCGACTCGCTCTTCTTCACGTTTGGCATGAAAAGGCTCAAGATCACCAGCCCTGAGAACGCTTTTCGAAAAATCCACATTGAAGACGATGATTCCAAGGAGCAGTATCGGTACTATGGTGATGAGCTCCTTGGAACTCCAAAGATACGTGACTCTGGCGAACGAGTTGGACCATTGCCACAACTCATCCAGATGTGGACGGGTGATATCGAGAAGAGGTTCAATAAGGAGTGGGCCGAGTTTGCCAAGGATGAAGTTCTAAAGGGAAGGACTTCAGTTCGCCTTCCCGGCGAAATTCACCACATCAAGAAGACTGGTGAGATCGGAAACCTCACCTTTACTGGTTTGACAAGCTTTCCGTTTTCCCTACTGGCGAAGATCTCGTATGAGGCGATGTTTTCCTTTGGGTTCATTTGCGATGAAATGATGCGGAGGTTTCGAGCGGAGTCGATACGAGTGGCAATAGAAAATGGGCGAATCAAGTCCATAGACTTCAATCCAGACTTCTGGCGCAGAGTAGGCAGATATCCACACCCTGTTTGGAAGGGTGACGTTGATTATGAGAAGCTGGACTACCAACCCTTCCATAGGTTGGATTGTCGAATAACCGACAGAGGCAATGCGTATCTGAGAATTTCATTCTGGCGACAGCTTGTCTTTGCCGTATATCTCGGAAGATGCTCTGCGGAGGATCTTGTCAACTCGGAGGTACTGGGTCGTGCCTATATCTTTCCCATGGAAGGGGATACAAGGGTTTACTGGGAACCATACCCGCCAGAGCTCAAAGAACGAAATGATTACGAGAACGCTGTGGCTGACATTGCTGCTGCAGATTGGGAGCAATTTGTGAAGGACAATTCATGAACTCAATCCTCATCGCCGGTACTATAATCGTCACCCTGGCTCTCGCCAGCTACTCGATCGGAGTTATAACCAAGCTTCGAAAGAAACATATCACCCCGACTGTATTGCGGTTTGTGACGATAGGAATCGCCCTTGATATCACAGCCACCGCATGCATGATAATCGGCTCACCCAACAGCCCGTTCACACTGCACGGGTTTATCGGGTACTCAGCCCTTGCTGTCATGTTGATTGACGTCTTCTGGATCTGGAAGCGGCACGCCATCGCGCCGGGCGAGAAGATCACCAAGGCTTTGCACTACTACTCGCTTAGCGCCTATTCCTGGTGGGTGGTTGCATTTATCACGGGTGGGATGCTGGCCATGGCCAACTAGATTTAAAATTCTGATATACGAAAGGGGGAGGCTATACGGCCGGTTGAGGAGCCGTATTGCGCAGGCGTGCTATGATCTCTTCAAAGGACGCCAGGTTAGCATCGACATCGTCGCGGTTGAGAATAATGCGAATGCGCGTCTCGTCCTGAATTCCCTTGACGATCATCTTGCCTGCGATATCGAGACGATAGAACGGCCGCGAGAATGACTCATAGAACTGCAGCTCGCCGAACTGTCCCAGTTGCACGATACACTCCCGGGTCATCGGTTCGCTTAGAACGGCACTTTTCATGAAGCTGCCATCGAAGCAGTCGTCCATGTCCTTGTACTCGACGATTTGCATCAGATTCTCTCAAAGAAAGCCCGAGGTCAATCGGCCCCGGGCTTCTCGTAGTCAGTAGCTGAGTCTACTAGGCCTTGGTAACCACGAACTCGGCGAACTTGTCACCGGTTTCGAGCCCCTTGGTCTGTTCGCACTTGAACTTGCCGTGGCCGTTCGGATAGGCATCGCCATAGGCCAGGTCCATGAAAGCGCGCGAGACGCCCTTGATCATGTAAGCACAGTGGCTCTTGGTACCCGGCATATCCGACTCATAATAGTCATAGGCACGGACGACCATCTTCTCGCCCGGGACCAGCTCGGTGATTTCGGAGTTGGCCCAACCCCAGGCGGTGAAGACGCCATAGGCGCCGTGGAGGACATCTTCCGGCTTCTCTTCGATCATCGGACCTACGACAGAGTTGAACTCTTCGGAGGTGATTATACCGTAGCCGGTGTGATAGCCGCACTCACCGGCGGCGTTTTCCAGCAGCGTCTCAGCGGCGTCATGGAGATCGTCACCGGCGGCGTCGAGAATCTTCTTGCTGAAACTGTTCCAGAAATCGGCCGGGAACTGATTGACCAGCACGCCAAAGGCCGGAATGAGGCCCTCGGAGTTGCCCGAGACCTTGAGCTTGGAAAGGTCGTTGATGACTTTGTTGCGATCTATAGCCATTGTTAGTTCCCTTCTACCAGTTGATGGTGAACTGCGAGGTGCCGGCACCGCAGACGATTGACTGGGTTTCTTCGACTTTGCACTCGGACGGCTGGCGGTCAAAGATCGCACCCCAGCAACCCTGAATGAAGCCCTGACCGATGAAATTGACCGGCTTGTCGCGCTGACCCCACTTCTTGACCCAGCCTTCGTCGACATGACAATGGGACATGACAGCCGTTCCACTGTTCGGTCCGAATTGGAACTGGATTTCTCCCATTCCGCTGAAAACGCAGTACTGCTCGGCGATGGCGATACGGTCGCAGGTGTCGGTCACATTGTTCTTCTTGAAATAGTCGCAAAGAACCTGACCGAAGGTTTCGCAGGACGCATCGGCAAGAAGCTTCGGTCCCTGGAAGTCCTGAGCATCGTCAGCCAGCTGGCTGAACAAAGAGGCATAGTGATGGCAGTGCAGGACGGAAGTCTGGCCGTTGACATAATGGCGCATCTTCTTTCCGTCGAACTGCTGATTGGGCTGGAACTGAATCTTCGAGCCCTGAGAAGTCTGCATAGTTTTAGTAGTAGTTGTCATCGCTTTCTCCTCTACAGCGTCTTCTTTACTTCATCCCAGGCCGACTTGAACTTCTGCACCATCTCAGGTGAGTCTGCTTCCTGAGCGGCTTTGTCAGATGACATACCGGTCTTCATGGCCAGCCGCATCTTCGCAGCAGCACCACCGGTTTTCTGAGCCTCATCAAAAATCTTGGCGAGTTGTGCGCCCATAGTTGAATCTCCTCTGCTTGTATTTAGCTCTGTGGCGTTAAGACCCTCTTTATCAGTTCTATCGGAATCGACGTTCTGCCCTATAGGGAGTTGTCGGGCGCTGTTGAAATGTTGCACAGCTGTAATCAGCAAGTTATACTCACCTTTGCAGGAGGTACCACCGTGGATGATATCGCTAAATTCAACGAGAAAATGTGGGACGGATACGCCGCCCAGAAATCTGAGTATACCCAACCCTGGCTGGAGCTTAGGCGTTCACTGGTCGAGGATTTCGCGGCCGGTAGGATCGATCCCATGCCTCGGCCTTACATGTACATCTACCCGCAGTACATCTTCGAAAACCTGGAAGGAAAGGATGTCCTCTGCCTGGCCGGTGGGGGCGGACAGCAGACAGCCGTGTTTGGCCTCCTGGGGGCCAATGTGACTAGCTACGATCTCACTCAGGGGCAACTTGATTACGATCGTGAAGCTGCCAGGAAGCACGGCTATCCCATTACAACTGTCAAGGGGGACATGCGCGACCTGTCCGCGTTGGCCGATCGGTCCTTCGACCTCGTATACCATCCGATTTCGTTGCCTTTCGTTCCCGACACACTGCCGGTATACCGTGAGGTGCATCGGGTGTTGCGATCGGGCGGTTTTTACCGCGTTGGTCACATCATGCCGGGCGTAAGCCTGATCGACGAGGATTCCTGGACCGGCGAGGGGTACGTCCAGAAGCGTCCCTATGGTCCGGGTGGGGTGCCTGACTGCGACTGTCGCGAGTTCCAGCACCTGCTGCCGGACATGTTCAACAAACTGATAGATTGCGGCTTTGCGATTTGCTCCGTTCACGAGGATCCGCGGCATTTGCATCCTATCGAGAATGCCAAACCGGGCACCTGGGATCATATGCAGGGATTCGTGATGCAGTATTTCTGCGTTGTTGCGAAGAAATCCTAGTTAATTGCCCTCGACCGCCGGTGGCTCATCGCGGCGCGGGAGAGTTTTGAAAGCCAGAATACACTCGTAGTACAGCGACTCCGCCAGGAATCGCGGAATGCCCCTTTCCGTGATAATCAACTCAAAGATCACCACCTCGGAGCCTCCGTCGAAATACGAGAACGAGACGTTGGGAATGAACCGCGTGGGGTCATTGATATACACCGACTCCAGTCTGCGGCCGTCGAAGTTCGCCACCGAGTCGATTGCGCGTATATCGGCGGTCGGGCCGAAATGCCGCCGAAGGGCCATCGTATCCGCCATCACCAGTTGCCAGAAAGGGTTCTTGCCAATCGTGAAGATGGTCACGGCAATGGTCGTAGTTGCGGAGTCGTAGGGTTCGCCTTCGGGAATGAAGGCAATCGAGTAGCCATCGGCAGCGGCCGCTTCGGTAATCAGCTGAAAACCGGCCGGGGGTCGCATCATGTAGATGAGATCTTTTCCCTCGTGAACGGCTGTGTTGCTGTCGAGGGTGCTCTCGGCCTCGATCGCGCCAACCAATCCTGGCAGCGTGACGAGGACCGCGATGAATACGACCAGTTTCTGACACATAGTTCGAATATCGGCGGAGAAATTCTCCAGACAAGTCATTTCCCCCGAAAATGTTGGGATAATCGAAACTCTCGTTTGTAGAAGGATCAAGTCGTTCGTATGTTAGCGGCTACTCGAAGAAGCAAGACCTATTACACTAGAAAGGGGAATTCAGCGATGCGACGAGGCAACGTTTTGACGGGGACCTTATTGGTGTTGATGGCATTCGGCGTCCTTGCAGTTTCGGCCGGTGCTCAGGACGACAGCTCCCAGGCACGCAAGCACGCGGGGGAGTGGGCGATGCAGTTTCAAGTCGATCGAGACTTAGACTTGAACTCGTTCGACGGAGCGACCTTCGCTGTAACCAAACACACTCATGGGAAGGCGTTTACTCGTTTCGCAATTGGTGCATCTGGCCAAGTGGACGGGTTTGACGGGCGCAATGACAACTACGATGGCCAGTGGTCTGAGGGTGAGTCCGACAACTCCTATATATCCTTGAGGGTTGGCCTGCAACGGCTGTGGTACATTGGAAAGATCCGACAAACGGCGCTCTTTGTTGGCCTGGGACCTGAAGCCAGTTTTGCCTACGATGAGAGTAGCTCTGAATCCCGAAACTCCAGTTACCCTCCGCCAAACTATCGCGAGAGTTCTTCGACCAGGTGGTCAGCAGGTCTAATCTCATCGATTGGAGTGGAGTGGTTTGTCGGACAGACGGTAAGCTTGACAGCCGAATACGGCTTTGATGTCGAATACTCGTACGTATCCCAAAAGACCCAACGGATCAACCGCGATATGAACGACCAGATTAGAACCAGCCACTCAAAGGACTCCCGGGATTCGATTGACTTTCAAGGTCGGGGTGCCCGCCTTGGCCTCGCCTTATACTTTTAAGCTCTCTCCGTGGGGCGGGCAATCGTCCGCCCTTTCGCATCACATCCGTCGATTTACCGGAACTCCCCTGCCTACAATCTGTTAACAGCGCAACGACCAATCCGGGGTTACAATGCGACGCCAAAAAGCCTCCAGGAAAGCTTGTCTTGTACGTATTGTAGCTGTATAATTGGCAATTGTGCCCTTTGTCACATGCAAACATGAAAACTACTAACAGATCGTTAACCATAAGTCTACTACGAGGTATTGTATGGCAGGTATCGTAGGATACGGCGCCCATTTGCCCCGTCATCGCATCAAGGTGGAGGAAATCGCCAAGGTGTGGGGCGCGGACGCTCCGAGCTACAAGAAAGGCCTGATGCTGCGTGAAAAATCGGTTCCGCCGCCCGACATGGACACGATTACATTATCGGTCGAGGCGACCCGACGTGCGCTGATCAGAGCCCAGAATGTCGACCCCAAGGATATCGGCGCCGTATATATCGGTTCCGAATCGCATCCATATGCCGTGAAGCCGTCCGGTACGACCGTCGCCGAAGCGATTGGCGCCACTCCGGACATTCATTGTGCCGATTTCGAGTTTGCCTGTAAGGCCGGATCGGAAGCCATGTTCGTCGCGCTGTCGCATATCGACTCCGGCGCCATGGAGTACGCACTGGGTATCGCCGCTGATACCTCCCAGGGTGCTCCTTCCGACGCTCTCGAATTCTCGGCCGCTGCAGGTGCTGCGGCCTTTATTATGGGTAAAGATAACCTCATCGCCGAGTGCACCGGAACTCATTCCTGGATGAACGATGTCCCGGACTTCTGGCGCCGCGAGCATGAGTTCTATCCCCAGCATGCCGGTCGTTACACC
>Ga0180430_10005364_pt1 | contig 10654 bp, 3 predicted proteins | sample SS_ome_9_FD_132999 | JGI IMG/M metagenome (GOLD analysis project Ga0180430, IMG submission 132999) | Hypersaline lake sediment archaeal communities from the Salton Sea, California, USA - SS_1_S_2 metaG | ecosystem: Environmental > Aquatic > Non-marine Saline and Alkaline > Hypersaline > Sediment... | reverse complement strand
TGCGAGACCGCGGGGCCTCGCTGCTGATGCTGTGCGGGCCGATGGACTCGCCGGGTTCGTACACGGGCACGCCAGTGGAAACGATGCTGCCGGTGCGGGTCGGGGCGGACGCGGGTTGGGAAGAGGTCGGCAGCTCGGTGTACCCGGTGCTGACGGCAGAAGGGCGTAGCAGTCTGGTGATGACGCTGGAGAACGACCCGGCGCTCAACGATCAGGCGTGGAGCCGGATGGCACCGATGGACCACCTGCCGCCGCTGCTCGGCGCGAAGCCTGGCGCCACGGTGTTGACCGTGCTCTCGGACTCGACCGACCGCGACCAGGGCTACCCGCTGGTGGCCTGGCAGCGCTACGGGACGGGCAAGTGCATGTCGATCGCGACCGATCGTCTGTGGCGGCTGCGCTACAAGACCGGCGACAAGTACCACTGGCGCGTGTGGTCGCAGTGCATCCAGTTCATGACTCTGTCGCGCCTGATGGGCGAGCACAAACGCATCCGGCTGGAGACCGACCGCGCGGTGTACGAGACCGGCGGGCAGACGCAACTGTACGCGCACGTGCTCGATGATAACTTCGCGGCCGTCGTCCAGCCGGGCTTTGATGTGTTCGTTGTCGGCGTGGACGGCGGGCAGGCCCGCGAGCGCGTCAGCCTCCGGCCCGACCGCGCGCGGCCGGGCCTGTACGAGGGTTACTTTACCGCCTCGCTGCCCGGCCGATACCGCGTCGAGGCCAACGAGAACGACAAGCGCATCGCTAACACAACCGAGTTTCAGGTCGCCACGGTCAACCGTGAGCTGTCGGACACCAACGTCGATATGGACAACCTCCAGCGCATCGCGAGCCTGACCGGCGGCAAGACGCTGAACCTGCAGGAGGTCGCGCAGCTGGGCACGCTGATCAACGCCGAGCCGGTGACGAGCACGGTGCGCTCCGAACGCACGCTCTGGGACAACGGCTGGGTGGCGTTTTTGCTGGTCGCGCTGGCGGGCATCGAGTGGATCGAGCGTAGGAGGCACGACCTGCCATGACGACCCTCGAACCGATCCGCCTGGACCAGCTTGACGCACGGCTCCGCGCCGTGTGGCTGCGCGAGCAGAAGCTGAACCTGATCGCCGGGCTGCTGGCGTTTTGCCGATGGGCGGTGCCGCTGTTCCTGGTATTCGTGTTCATCGACTGGCTGACGTACATGCCCGCGGCAGGACGCGCGGTGATGGGCGGACTGGTGCTGGGCGTATCGGTGCAGCGCGGGTGGACGCGCGGCTGGCGATTGCTCAGGCCGTTCGACGCGGTGCGCACGGCGCTTCAGATCGAGTCACGCCACGGCGAGATGAAGAGCCTGCTCGTCTCGGCGATCCAGCTGCGTAGCAACACGACAAGCGACGGCGGGTCTAGCGTGCTGCGCGAGTACACCTGCAGCCTTGCCGAGCAGGCCGCAACGACCCTCAAGCCCGAGCATTCGGTGCCGTACAGCCCACTGACGAAGCCCGGCATATTCGCCGCGGTCGCCGCCGGTGCGATCGTCGCTTTCGCCGCGGTCAACAGCACGTTCTTCACCGCAGGGGTCACACGCATCTTCGCGCCGTGGGTCGCGATCGAGTATCCGACGAACACGCAGATCACGCTGGCGCAGGACCAGCTTGTCATCAAGGAAGGCGACGGTGCCGTGATCGAAGCGCAGATCGGCGGAGTCATCCCCGATCAGGCGCGGATCTACGTCCGCACCGGTGAAGGCCGTGCGCGCGAGATCGAGCTGGACATCGCCGACGGCAAGTGCAGGTACACGATCGACTCGGCGTCGCGCGACTTCACCTACCGCATCAAGGCCGGCGACGACCGCACCACTTGGCAGGATGTCCGCGTCGTGCCCGCGCCCCGGCTGCAGCGCGTCGCGGTGCAGCTCGCCTACCCCGATTACCTGCAGCGCGAGGCCGACACGATCGAGGCGCTCACGCTGACCGCGCCCGAAGGCTCGTCGATCAAATGGGACCTCACGCTTGACCAGCCGATCAGCGCGGCAAGGTTCATCCCCGCCGGCGGCGAGCCGATAGCTTTGATGGTCGGTGAAGATGGCAGGTCGGTCCGCCTCGACCGGGGCGTCACCGCATCGCAGGGTTACAACTTCGAGTGGGTCGAGAAAGAAAACGGCTTCGCATTCACAAGCCCGCGATACTACCTGCAGGTCGCGTCGGACCAGGTGCCCCGCGTCGAGCTCGTGTCGCCGGCGAGTAACGTCGTCGCGATGATCGGTCGGCCGCTGGAACTCGCGGTCCGTGCGCAGGACGACCACGACATCGGCTCGGCACGCGTGCTGTACCAGGTCAACCAGTTCGACGAGAAGGCCTACCCCCTCGACAAGCCGATCCAAGCCGGCCAGGGCGACCAGCCGATCGACTGGGACTACCGCCAGGCGCTGCCTGACATCAAGGTCGGCGACACCGTTGCATTCACTATCGAAGTCGCCGACCGCTACCCCGGTGACGATGGGCCCCACGTCGCGCGTTCCGAGACCCGACGGATCACGTTCCTCTCGAGAGAGCAGTACCTTGAACAGATCGGCAAGCAGAAGGATCGGCTACTGTCGCGGGTGCAGACGATCTACCGCCAGCAGCGCTCGGCCCACCAGGTTGTCCGCGGGCTCAGCGTTGACGACGAGGGCTACCGCCAGGCCTGCCAGCTCGAGGCGATCCGCCAGGAGATGGTCCGCGAGCAGCTCAAAGAGATTGCCCGGCAGCTACAGTCCCTGCTCGACGACCTCGCGGCGAACGGTGTCGCCGACGCACCCGAGGGCGACTCGCTCGGCGAGGTGCGGGACGCGCTGCTGTTGATCGCCGACGCGGCTATCAAGGACGCCGCGCAGCTGCTGCGTACCCAGTCGGCCAGCAACCTCAAGACTGGCCAGTCGGCCTCTGACGGTGCCGCCGACGCGGTGAATGCCGCGGCGCGTGACCTGGCGAGCCTGGTGATGCTACGGAGCATCGACGCCGCGCAGGAGGTCTACGCACGCGAGGCCCGCATGCTCGCGCAGGAGCAGGCGGCGCTGCGCTGGCGGACCGTGTCGAACCTGTCCCGTGAACACGCCGAAACGATCGCGCAGCGGCAGGTCACGCTCGGGCAATGGACTGATTCGTTGACGACGCAACTGCTGGCGGGCATGCGTTACGACCGCCGACCTCTCGCGGTGCTGCGGCTGACCCGGAGCGTGAAAGAGCTGGTCGGCGCGGGAACGAGCGACACGATGCGTGAGACCGGGTCGCTGATCCAGCAGGGCGACAAAGACCGGGCCATCTCGCTGCAGGCCGAGACTGTCCGGGCGTTGCTCAACGCGGAGTTCAGTGTCCGGCTGAGCGGCGCGTACTCGACGGTGCTCAAGACCCGCGACCAGATCCGCGAGCTGACTCGGTCGCAACAGCGGCTCAGCGAGCAGACCGCGACGCTGTCAAACGACCAAGCCAGCCCCAATCATGCCGAGATTGCCGATCGGCAGGACGCGTTGCGTGAGCGGCTGATCACGCTGATGCTGCCGCCGATTCCCGCGCCGCGGGCCGAGCTGTTCGACGAGACCTTGCCGCAACCGCCACCGGTCGAGCAATTGCTCCGCGACACCGACCACGAGATGGCGCGGGCGTTGTCGCTGCTGAGGCGGGGCGAAACACAGTCGGCCGTGGCCTCGCAACAGCAGGCCGGCCAAACCCTTGCCGAGTTGACCAAGATCATCGAGGTGTGGTCGGTCGAGATGGGGCTGCAGGCCCAGGGCCTGGGCACGGTCGTCGCCGCGTCCAGCGACGGGCTGAGTCGGCTCGAGGCGTTCGAGGTGCGCGTGCTTGCGTTGCTGGAACAGACCGATATCGCTGCACTTGAAGAAAAGAAGACCGACAACCTGGTCGAGCCTCAGATGATTCTCAGCGAGGAGATCGGCGTCTTCTACCAGGACCTGACCAGGCAGTACGAGGCGGACCGGGACACGGACCTGCCGCCGGTGCTCGGCCCGCTGAAGAACGCGGAGCAAGCGGCGAACGCGGCGGTGCAGGCCCTGAAAGACAACAAACCCGACGACGCGATCGGCTACCAGGAACAGGCGGCCGACGCGTTGGCCCGGGCCCACGCCGTCGTGCTCGCGCAAAATCAGCGGCTGGGCTATCTGCAAGGGCTGCTGCTGTTTCAGCGGTCGGTCGGCATCGCCAGCGGCTCGATGGCCAACATCGTCGCCGAGCAGCGCGACCTGATCGAGGCCACCGAAGACATCAAGCCCGAGGACGCCGCCCCGCTGCTGCCGGTGTTCAACAACCTGCGTCAGTGCATGTTCGACATCGCGCCGGTGCTGAGCCTGGTCGCGGGTCGGCTGGACGTCGGCACGCCGCTGGCCTTCGCACAGACCGACTTCGAAGACGCGGTGGTCGCGCTCAAGGCGGGTGACAACTTCGAAGCATTCGACGCTCAGGATGTCGCCGCCGAGTCGCTGGCCGAGGTGCAGTCGCGCGTCGACCACATCGGGCTGCAAACCGCCTACGTCGCCGAGATCGTTGATCTGCTGCACACCACGACTTCGCAGGCCGCGTTGCTCGCGCACCGCCAGGCCCAGCTGAAAGATCAAGCCGCCTCCGCCGACACCGACCGCTTGCAAGCGCTTGCGGCCGATCAGCGCGAGCTGCTCGAACTGGCCGAGCGGCTGGACCGGCTGGTCGAGCTGTCCGCGGGCAACCCCGTGCTGGTCATCCCTACCGACCTGAGGGCGATCCCGCCAACACCCGAGCGCGAGGAAGCGGTCTTCCGCAACGTCTCCGAGCCGATGCTTGCCGCCGCGAAACAGCTTGATGCAGGGGATAGCAGCGCGGCGGCCCAATCGATGACGCTCGCCACAGCGGCGCTGAAGAAGAACGCCGAGTCGCTGCTCGTCGCGATCGAGATGCTGCACGGCCTGCCGAGTATCGAGATCACCGCGCTGACCGGGCCCCCGCTGGTCCGCCTGGTCAATGTGCTGGTGCTCGCCAGCGATCAGAAGCTGCTTGGCCGGCTGGCCCACGCCGCGGACGATGAAACTCTCGCGGGGATGATCGAACAGCAAAAACAGTTGGCGGCACGCATCAAAGAGATCGAGGAGAACCCCGAGAACGGCGATCCGCACCCGATGCTGACCGAGGCGCAGGCCCGCTTGAACGCTGTCGTCGCATCGCTGGAATCATCGCAGCGTGATCAGGCGCTCGAAAACATGCGTGCCGCCGACACCGAATTGCGACGCTTCATCGTCGAGCAGGCGGTGCTCCTCGAAACGAAGATCCCCCCGCCGGTCGCCAGCGATGCCCCCGGCGACAACCCCGACGGCAGCGACGAGGAGGCCGAGATTACCTCCGGCTTTATCTCCGACTTCGTCAGCGGCGAAACGCCCGACGACAAGCGTTCACAATGGAACGTGCTGGGCGAGCGCAACCGCGCCGCGCTGAACCAGAACTTCGCCCGCGAGCTGCCGCTGGAATACCGCGGGCTCTTGAAAGACTACTACGAGAGGGTCGCCAAATGAACAGCACCAGCCCGCGACGCAACAGACTGACCACGCCAATCATGGCCCTCGCATTCGTGCTGCTGGCAACGCTGTCGGCCACCGCCGAGAACGAAGCGGCCTTCGCGTTGACCGACGATGAGAAAGCGCCGGAACTGACCGAGGAGGCGGCGAAGGCGATCGACAATGGCCTGAAGTGGCTGATCGCAACGCAGAACCCGAACGGCTCGTGGACCTCGCGGGAAGGTAAGTTCGACATCGCCGGGACCAGCCTCGCGCTGACCGCGTTCATGGTTGAGGGCCACTTCCCCGGCTTCGGGCCCTACGGCGATGCGTTGAGCCGCGGCAAGGACTTCCTGCTCAAGCGCATGGAAGATTCGCCCTCCGGATCGATGGGCGTGAAGATGTACGAGATAGGCCTGTACACGCTCGCGATGTCCGAGCTTTGGGGCATGACCAAAGACCCGGAAGACAACGCGAAGATCCAGAAAGCGCTCGACCGCGCCGTGCAGATCATCCTCCGGAGCCAGAACCCGCTGGGTGGCTGGCGATACGCGCCGCGGCCCGACGCCGGGCAGGATACCTCGGTCACCGCGATGGTGTTTGTCTGCCTCGCCTCGGCGCGTGAAGCGGGGATCCTCGTGCCCAACGAGACGATCGAGCGGGTCACCAACTACCTGCGCGACCAGGCGTTCGACGAGGACCGCGGCGGGTTCGGCTACCAGGGCAGAGGCTACACGATCGCCTGCACCGCCGGCGGGGTCTACGCCGCGCAGCTCGCCGGCAATCGCGACACCGAATGGGTCGAGGCGGCGCTCAGCAGCCTCGAGAACGACCCGAAGATGTTCTCGCGCAAGGAGAACGGCTACTTCTACTACTCGCACTACTACGCGATGCAGGCGATGGTCCAGGCCGGCGACGATCGCTACGCCAAGTGGTACCCCAAGATCCGAGACGCGCTGATCGAGTTGCAGAAGCCCGACGGCTCGTGGGTCGAGAAGGAAGAGGACTACCCGCACAAGACGCCGATGGCGATCATCATCCTCGGCACGCCCAATCGCTATATCCCCGTGTATCAGCGATAAATTCGATAATGAGTCGCTTTTTGTCGGCGTTACCTTAGTAGATCGGAGCATACCATGGCCAGCGCACAACCATGTCGCCGCACGCTCTTCACAGCCCTGATCGGCTGCCTCCTGATCGGCATGGCTTGGCCCGCGTGGGCAGCGCCGCCCGAGCCCGAGCCGACGCTGAACGCGAAGGGCGAGCAGATCCGCGCGGAGTACGCCGAGACGCTCGAGACGCTAAGCGCCGACGTCGCTGCGGCGCTGCCCGAGATCGACGAGCAGAAGAAGACCGCGTTCCTCGAGGCGCGCGTCGCGGTCGAAGAGCTTGTCCAGCCCGGCGAGGACGCGAACCGCGAGCAGATCCTGGCCTACCAGGCCGACCGTGAACAGGCCGAGACCCAGGTGCTTGCCACCGCCCGGGCGCTGCTCGACGACGTGGACGGCGTCTTGATCAGCGAAGAGCTCGACAGCAAGCTGATGAAGATCGTGATCCTGCGGCACGGCACCCCGGCGGGCTTGGCCGAGTTTGCACAGGAAAGTCCTGAGCACAAGGCGTTGATCGACAACCTGCTCGCCGACGAGGAGCTGATGAAGATGGTGCTCGTCGCCGGCGGTGCCAACGGCGGTGAATACGGCGAGGCCATGGAGGTCTACCACTCCATCCTTATGGCCAGCGAAAAAGCCCGCGAACGTGGCACCATCTTCCACAACCTCGCGCTCGGCACGGCGCTGCATCAGCCCTGGCTCAACAGCAGCGCCGGTAAAGCCGATGGCAGCATCAACGCGGCCGTCTTCACGGATCACCAGACCCCTGAGGGACAGGTCGCACGCTACCTGCACTACGAAAAGGCCTACCTCAACGACGAACTGGACCCGGCTTTCGCGGATTTCGCCGCATGGGAGTGCCGATACATCACCAACGACCCGTACACCAACGAAGAGCTCGCCTGGGCTCGCGAGATGCTGCGCAACTTCCGCCCCGACCACATCACCAACCCGGACAATTCCTGGCGTTATGTGCTGATGGTCAAGAGCGACTTCCCCTACTGCAGCACGCGGAAAGACCCGACCCTGGGCATGCCCCAGCAGGAGGCGCTTGCGCTCGGCGGGATCTGCGGGCGACGTGCGTTCTTCGGCCGGTTCATCGCACGCGCGTTCGGCATCCCGGCGCGGCGCTCGACACAGACCGGCCACGCGGCGATGAACATGTGGACGCCCGATGGCTGGGTCACCCGCCTGGGGGCGTGGTGGACGATGAACTGGTGCGGGCCATGGGGCGGGATGGACTTCTACCTCGAGTCACAGGTGCGCGAGTTCGACAACGCGTTCATGCAGGTCCTGCGTGCACAGTGGATCGGCGACGCGCTGGACGAAGAAGACGTCAGCCTCCGGCGGTTCGGTCAGGGCGGTGGGCTTTGGAACGGCCTGGCGTTCTACAAGAAGGTTGCCGTCGTTGCGGATAACAACAAGGCCAGGCAAGAAGCCGAAGAAGCGATCGCCAAGCTCACCGCCGAAGAGGCCCGCCTGCTCGGCGAGTCCGACACCATCATCGGTATCGACGAAGAAGTCAAGCCGATCGAGATTGCAGAAGAAGATAAGAAGATCACCGTCGGCGAGGACGGCATGATCACCGTACCGGCCGTGGCCTGCGCCAGCCCTGACAACAACACGGACAAGGTGCTGTTCCTGGACAGCATCGGCGGCGGCATGCAGATCCACTACCTGCGCATGGGCACCCGTCCGGAGATCCTGCGTTACTACGTCGAAGCACCCGCCGCGGGCAAGTATGAGATCCGTGCGCTCGTCTGCACCGTCTCGCAAGAGGGCTTGGAGCTGACGTACCGCGTCAACCGCCGGACCATGATCGAGACGGTGCTGCCCTACACCAAGGGCGCGTGGGGTAGGAGCAAGCCGGAAGTTGTCGAGCTGCGCGAGGGCCGCAACTCGCTCATGCTGACCTTCCGCGCCCCCAACCGCGGGATCAGCATCAAGGCCCTCGAATTCAAGCCCGTTCAGTAAGCCGGCCACCCGCGGGTGACCGGGTCAATGGATAAGGACCGCTCGCTATGCAAAAGGTTGCTCCGCCTCGTTGTCTCGCGTTCGTGCTGGCCGCGCTGTGCCTGCTTGTTGCTGCCGGCCCCGCGCTGGCGGGGGGAGAGCCGATCTCCGGCACCGAGATCGCCGAACTGCAGGCCAAACTCATCGAAGCAGGCCAGTCCGCATCGGCGGCGCGGCAGAAGCTCGCGGTCCGCCGAGCGATCCGCCAGGGCGAGGCCCTGATCAAGAGCCATCCCGATGCGGCCAACCGCTTCGCCGTGCTCGGCGTATTGTTCAAGGCCCAGCAGACGCTGATCGAACTCGAAGACTCGCAGGAGAACCGCGCCGCATTTATCGAGACCTGCAGGAATCTCGCTGCGGCACCCGACGAGTACGCGGCCGTGCGGCTCGACGCCGACCTGCTGCTCTCGCAGATCGAGACCGCGCGTCGCGGAGAGGACATCAACGAGCGAGCCAAGGCGATGCTCCCGCTGATCGACCGCTACCAGGGCACCGCGGTCGAAGCCCGCGTGATCAAGATCGCGATGGTCACGGCGATCGAGCTGGGCGACGCGGCGCTGATTCAGGAGCTCCGTGAGATCATCGCCGAGCGCTGCCCGAGCGACCTCGAACTGATCGGGTTCATGCGCGACCAGCTGGCCGGGCAGGTCTTCGGCGCTCCGTTCGTCGGCCGGTTCGAGAGCTCGGACGGCAAAGCGTACTGGTTCCCGATGGACGCGCTGGGCAAGACCACCGCGCTGTACTTCTGGACCAGGGAAGGCGACGGCATCGAGCAACTCAAAGAGATGGCCAAGGGCTGGGAAGCCGTCGTCGCCGACCCGGAGCGGAATCCGGAGGTCCGCTACCAGTTCGTCAGCTTCAACCTCGATGGCCTGCCCGACGCCGGCGCGAGCATCCTCCGCGAAGCAGGCCTGGACTGGCCCGCGATGCACCTGCCCGGCGGCGTCGACCACCCGGTCTACAAGACCTACGTCCGCAACACGCCGAAGCTGCTCACGATGACGCCGACCGGCTACACCGCGATGGTGATGAGCGGCTCGACCCGCGTGAAGCCCGGCGGCTGGGAGCGCGCGTTCGGGTCGGGCCTGAGCCGATCGTGGTCGCGAGAAGACTACAACGTCCAGACTCAGGCGATCCTCACGGGCGAGTTTACGATCGTCGACCCGGTCGGCGAGTTCGACCCCACGGCACCGCCGGAATGGAAGGCCGTATACGGAGGCTCGAACGAACCGGCCAAGCGGCTCAAGCGCACGGCTGCGTCGGTCCCGGAAGACAGGCTGCGGGCGATCCAGGGCTGCTTTGTCAAGCCGCCGATGCGTTACGAGCTTTCATACGAACAACTGCTGGCGAATTTCAGCAAGGCGGATGAGCTGTGCCGGCGGGCAATCGCCGCGCACCCCGACGCCGATGACCTCTGGATCGTCCGCAACCGGCGGATCGTCGCGCTGATGGGTCTTTGGAAGGTCGAGGGTAACCGCGAGCACTTCGACGCCGCGGTGCAGGAAGCCGAGCTCGCGACTGACAAGGGCTACCCGGCGGGGACCGATGTGATCGCGCGTTTCTGCCTCGCGCGGCAAGCCATGAGGGCTGAAAGCGTAGACCGGCGTGCTGTGATCGAGCGTTTCGTTCAGGCCCATGGCGACGAGCCGGAGGCCGTGACGACGCCGGCGCTGGCGTCGCTGCTGGCGCTCGACATCGCCGACCGACCGCTGCACGAGAAGTACCGCCGCGCCAGCCTGGACCAGTTCGCCAACCACCCCGCGGTCTACACCGCCACCGCCTTCCACCTCGACCGCTACCACCGCTACTGGCTGTACCACCCGCCCTTCACCGCGGGCTGGACCTACGGCCGGCGGATGGACTACTTCTTCTCGATCGGCGACCACGAAGACGCGAACCGCACCGTCAAGGCCGAGTTCGAGACGCTCGATGGCAAGCCGTTCCGCATCCCCGAGGACCTCGGCGGCAAGTTCACGATGATCGAGTTCCTGCCGAGCGGTGCAAGCAGTCGCTGGCTGCAGCGGGCCGCTGGCTTTGT
>Ga0180430_10005363_pt1 | contig 10658 bp, 8 predicted proteins | sample SS_ome_9_FD_132999 | JGI IMG/M metagenome (GOLD analysis project Ga0180430, IMG submission 132999) | Hypersaline lake sediment archaeal communities from the Salton Sea, California, USA - SS_1_S_2 metaG | ecosystem: Environmental > Aquatic > Non-marine Saline and Alkaline > Hypersaline > Sediment... | reverse complement strand
GGGGCCTTCGTCGGCCATGTGGGAGGCGACGACTTTCTCGTCATCAGTCGCCAGGAACATGCGGAAGCCATCGCCGAAGCCGTCGCCGCCCTTTTCGAAGAGAGGGTTTCGGGGCTTTACAGCGCGGAGGATCGCCTCAAAGGATGCATCGTGGCGGAAGGTCGCGACGGCGAGATCCGGGAGTTTCCCTTTATCAGCGTTTCCATCGGTATCGTGGACTGCGATCTCCAAGCACCGTTCACCATGGGGGAGATGAGTCAGCGGGTGGCCGAAGTGAAGAAATACGCCAAATCCATCCCGGGCAATTCCTACGTGAGGGACCGACGGCCCCCGTTGGGCCGCCTTTCCTGAAGAGAAGAGGAGAACCGCTTTACTTTTGGAGGACCGAAATGCTCATCGTGGGGGAGAAGATCAATTCCAGCCGAAAGTCCATCGCCGAAGCCATCGAAAGGCGCGATGCCGATCTCATCGTGGAAACGGCTCGGGAACAGGCCAAGGCCGGGGCCCATTACATCGACGTGAACGCCGGGACTTTCCTCGAGAAAGAAACCGAGCACCTCTGCTGGCTGGTGGAAACGATTCAGGATCGGCTGGATTTGCCCCTCTGCCTGGACAGCCCCAACCCCCGGGCGTTGTCGGAAGCCATGAAGCTTCACCGCGGCGAGCCCATGATCAATTCCATTTCCCTGGAAACGGAGCGCTTCGAGGATCTGCTCCCCGTGGTCACGGCGGGGCCCTGCCGCGTGGTGGCCCTTTGCATGGCTCAAACGTCCATGCCCACCACCGTGGAAGAGCGCGTGAAAGTGGGGGCGGAGCTCATCGAGCGCCTGACGGCCCACGGGGTCCCTCTGGAGAAAATCCACGTGGATCCCCTGGTGCAGCCGGTTTCCGTGGACACCCGCATGGGAACGGCCATCACCGGGGCCATCGCCCGCATCATGGCCGACTATCCCGGGGTCCAGACCATCTGCGGGCTTTCCAACATCTCCTACGGACTTCCCCAAAGGCGCCTCATCAACCGAAATTTCCTGGCCCTGTGCATGGCGCAAGGCCTTTCTTCGGCCATCGTGGACCCTACGGACAACCGGTTGATGGCCACCCTCTACGCCGTGGAAATGCTCTTGGGCCGGGACGATTTCTGCGAGCGGTTCATCGACGCTTATCAGGAGGGGATCCTGGCCGAGTGATCCCCCCAGCCACAGCTTTCAGAGAAGGCGGGAGACCGGTCCCGTTTTCGAAGCCCAAGGAGGGAGAGAATGAGTGATTTTCAAGCATTGAACAGCAGCGTCATCAAAGGCGACATCCAGGGCGCCGTGGAAGAAACTCGCAAAGCCATCGACGAGGGAAGCCCCATCCAAAGCATTTTGGACCAAGGCCTCATTTCGGCCATGGACGAAGTGGGCGCAAAGTTCTCCAAAGGCCAGCTGTTCGTCCCTCAGATGCTGCGCTCGGCCAAAACCATGCAGGAATGCCTGAAGCTCCTGAAGCCCCTTTTCAAGGAAGCCGACGTCACTCCCAAGGGCAACATCGTCATCGGCACGGTCAAGGGAGACCTGCACGACATCGGCAAGAACCTGGTCTCCATGATGATGGAAGGGGCGGGCTTCACCATCGTCGATCTGGGAGTGGACGTGGCCCCCGAAGCCTTCGCCGAAAAAGCCAAGGAAGCGGAGGCGGACATCGTGGCCATGTCCGCCCTTCTGTCCACCACCATGCCGGCCATGCCATTGACGGTCCAGGCGCTGGAAAACGCGGGCATCCGCGACAAGGTGAAGGTGATGATCGGCGGGGCCCCGGTCACCGAAAAGTACGCCAGGGACATCAAAGCCGACGCCTACGCCTCCGACGCCGGCACGGCGGTCGCCGAAGCCAAGAAGCTTCTCGGCATGGCGTGACCCTTCTTTCCTCGCGCAGGCTCCCCCTGCGGAAGCAGGGAGCCTGGCGGAAAGCGAAGGGCAAAGAGCGCCCGAGCGAAAAGAACGCTCACGCAAAATCCGGACGATCGAATTCCTAAAATTCAAAACGATTTCGGATCGTTGTCGAGTTCCGTGCAAGCCATTTGGATTTCGATAACCGACAAGCCCCGTTGGGATCGCGAAGCGGCCTTCTCCGCCAGTATCGCCGGCTTCAACCCGTCAACTTCCTCAATCCGTCCACGACGTCTCCCGTCAGGTGAAAGCGAAGAACGGAGCGGCCGGCGTCCAGCAAGGCTTGGCGGTCCCCCGCCGCCTGGGCCTCCTCGAGGACGCCGAAGGTCATGGAGGCGGTCTCGCCGCCGGGCTCGTCGGGGATGGGAGCGTCCCGGGGGGAATCCGCCGTGATCTGGACGAAAAGCCCCCTCCCCGCATCCCCCTTGTGCAACTGTCCCGTGGAATGCAGGAAGCGCGGCCCGTAGCCCGTGGTGACGGCCAGACGGTACTTGTCCCGTAGCCGGACCCTCAAGGCCTCCAGGGCCTCGTCCACCCGGGAAGAAGGGGGCAAGTAGGCCTGGAGGGCCATGTAGGCCCCCGAAGACGCCCACTCGGCGAACCGGTCCAGCGCTTCCGTCGGACAACTCCCCTGGACCCTTCCGTAAACCCGGACGCCTTCGAATTCCCGGGAAGGCTCCGAACGGGGAAGCTCCCCCTTTTCCAGGTAGGCGGCCACCATTTTGCGGGCCTGGACCTTGGCCGACTCCACATTGGGCTGGTTGAACGGATTGATGCCCAAAATGTGGCTCGCCACGACCGTGGCCATTTCCCAGAGGAAGAACTGCCCTCCCAGGCAGAAGAAGTCCTCCATGCAAAGACGCACCACCGGATGGCCCGCCCGAACAAGGGCTTCCAGGGCGGCGTCCCGCTCGTCCTCCCCCGCAAGCCCGATGTGAACGAAAAAGCGATCCGCCCCGTAAACGTCCGGCTCCCCCAAGGGCTCGCCCACCACGGGAAGAACGCCCTTGCCCTCCTTGCCCGTGCTCTCGGCCACGAGCTGCTCCACCCAGTCCCCCAGAGAAGCGACGGCCGGCGACACGACGAGGGTCAGCTTGTCCCGCCCCTCCCGAGCCAGAGCCCCCATGATGGCCCCCAGGCGGACGGCGGGGTCGGTGTCCACCATCCCGAAAGCCCCCCGGCACCGGGAGATCATCTCCATGGCGTTATCCACGAGATGGGAGGGCTCCAAGCCCATGAGGGCCGCCGGGACCAAGCCGAAATAGGACAGGGCGGAATAGCGCCCGCCGATGTCGGGGTCGTTGAGAAAGACCTTGCGAAACCCCAGTTGCCCCGCCAAGTCCGCCAGCTTGCTGCCGGGGTCCGTCACGGCGGCGAACCTCCGTCCCGCCTCCCGCGCCCCCAGGGCCTCCAGCGCTCGGTTGTGGAAAAACTTGAAGAAGGAAAGAGTTTCCACGGTCCCGCCGGATTTGGTGGAAACCAGAAAAAGGGTCCGGGCCGGGTCCAGGCTTTCGGCGCGGGACAGGACCGCTTCCGGATCGGTGCTGTCCAGGACGTCGAGGACCGGCCAGCCTTCCCGAGGCCCGAAGGTTTTGCTCAAAACCTCCGGGGCGAGGCTGGAGCCCCCCATGCCCAGCAGCAGCACCCGTTCGCAGCCCTCCTCTTTGAGCTCGAGGGCCAGCTTTCTCGCCCCGGACAGCTTGTCCCGAATGGCTTCGGCGACGATCAGCCATCCCAGCCGGTTGGAAATCTCCGCCGGCTCGGGCTTCCACACCGTATGGTCGCGCGCCCAAATGCGCCGGGGAACGTCCCGCTTCTTCAAGTCCGCCAGGGCCTTCCCCACCTTGGCTTCGCAATCCCCCAACGCCGCCTCCATCATGGGAATCCCGCGAAGCGGCCGAATCCCTCCCTCGGATGCCGTCATTTCGTACCCTCCACTCATTGGTCCGTCGAAAAAATCGACCTTCGGTTTCCGTCATTCCCCGCAAAAGCGCGAATTCCGGAGAAGAAGCCCTGGATCGCGGGTCTCCGATTCGCTTCGCCCGGAACGACGGAAGCCCGGAAAGCCCGTGAAAAGGTTGACAAGCCGCATGCTCTGTCGTGCTCCACTTCGCGGGCTCGCCCTCCGTCTCGTCAATCCACGTCGTGCCGCCCGCAGAGCTCCCGCCACAAGGCTCTCACCCGCCCCCGCAAGCGCCCGAGGTCCCCCCGGGACGCCACGGGAAAGCCCTCCCCGGCCGAAGGCAGGAGCCCCAGCCCCCCCAGGGCTTCCCATCCGGCCTCATCCAGATGCGCCCCGGCACGATTGAAGCCAAGATGCACGCGATGCTCCAGAAAACGCAAGGCTTGGTAATCCTTCAGGACCCTTTCCGCCGCCTCGCCGACATGGGCCGTTTCCAACAGAGCTTTTCGGAGCATTCCGCCCATGTCCCGGCTTTCGGCATCCCCGTCCCCAAGCCCCCGGATCAGTCGCCATCCCTGGGCCCAAAGCTCCAAATCCGCCAATCCCCCTTCACCGAGCGTCAAGCTCTCTCCGCGGGCCCCCCCGGAGGCCCCTTCCCTCTCCATCCGCCGGCGCAATCGGCACAGGGACGAGCGCACCTCGTCTCCGTCGCGGGGCTTGCGAGACCATTCCCTGGCCTTCTCCTCGACGAGCCGCCCCAGGGACGCTTCGCCGCACACGACCCGGGCCTCCAGCAACGCCCGCATGTCCCCGGCGTCCGCCCGGTGCGTGTGGTAATCCTCCCAAGCGTCGAGGGTGACGACCAGCGGACCGTAGTTGCCCGACGGGCGCAGGGGAGCTCCCACCGCATAGCCGGGCCCTTCCTGCAGGGGAGTGCTCAACATGCGCAGGAACCGCTGAATCAAACGAATCGCGTCCGCTGGAATGCCCTCTTCGGAAGCGCCGGGAGGCCGTCGGTAAACGAATGCCAGCTCCAGCTCCGACAGATAGCTCATGCGCCGCCCCCCCAGTCTTCCCAATCCCAGAACGCAAAGAGGAAGATCGCCGCCGAGCCCTCGGGATTCGAGAATGAATTCGTAGGTGCGCCGCAAAACGTAATCGGCCAGACGGCTCAGCTCCCCTTCGAGATTCTCGGGAGGAAGCGCCCCGTCCAAGTCGGCCAGAGCCAGTTGCAGAAGACGCTCGTTTTTCAGGCGCCGAATCCACTCGACGCCCTCCTCGTAGCTCGAATGGGGAGCGAGAATGGAATCGCCCGTTTGCTCCCAATCGGCAGCCTCGGGGCACTTTCCTCCCCAACTGGCGACGCCTTCCACCAAGCTGGGCTGGCGGGACAGCAGATCCCCCACGAGCTCGCTTCTCGCCAATGCTTTGCAGAGGCTGCGGCACCAGGGAGATTCGGTGCGGAACAGGCGAAGGAGGCCGGGACGGCGGCGCACCCGCCCCAAATAGGCTTCCAGTCGCGCCGCGCTCCCCGCCAAAGTCTCGCGGTCCTTGAGATGGTCCAGGGAGCAAAGGGATTCCAAGACCCTCTCCTGAAACGAGGGAGGAAAAACCTCCAGGTGGACCGCCAGTCGCTGCCACTCGGCGGGGAATTCCCGCTCGAAGCCCCCTTGGCAAAGCTCCCCCGTCACGACCTCGCCCGAAGAGGAACCGGAGGACCTCTCTTCGAACAGGGCCTCGAAATGACCGTGCACCGCCTCGCACCACCGGCCCAGCTCCTTGAAGAAGGCCCCTTGGCCCCCGTCGAAGCCAAGGGCCAGGGCCAGTCGCTCGCGGGCCGCGGACGAACGGGGAAGCTTCTGGGTCTGGCGGTTTTGATCCAGTTGAATCCAGTGCTCCGTTCGGCGCAGAAAGACGTAGGCTCGCTCGAGCTCGTCCACCACCTCCCCCGGGAGCAGCTCCAGCTTCCGGATCCGCTCCAGACAGCCCAGGGTGCTCGGCGCTTCCAGCCCGGCGTGGCGTCCCCCGTAGATCAACTGGAAGGACTGGACCATGAACTCGATCTCCCTGATGCCTCCGCGCCCCAGCTTGACGTCGAACCCGTCCCATCCCGGCTTGGGACGAGGGGCTTCCCGCAAGATGCGGTCCCTCATGCGCCGAATCTCGTCCAAGGCCTGAAAGTCCAGAAAACGCCGGAAGACGAAAGGACGCACCTCCCTCAGAAACGCATCCCCCAGGGCGAGGTCGCCGGCGGCGGGACGGGCCTTGAGAAGCATCTGCCGCTCCCAAAGCACGCCGTGGAACAGGTAATATTCGGCGGCGCCGCTCATGGAAGGAACCAGAGGACCGTCCTTGCCTCCGGGGCGCAACCGCAGGTCCACCTGGAACACCCGGTCCCCGTCCACGGGGTCCGCCAACAGGCGAGCCAGCCACCGGCAAAGGCGATCCATAAGTAGAATGCGCTCCCCCCCCTCATCCCCTGGTGCGGGGGGAGCTTCATGGAGATACAGCAGATCCACGTCGGAAACGTAATTGAGCTCCCTTCCTCCCAGTTTTCCCAATCCCATGACCACCAGTCGAAGGTCCCGGCGCAGCTCCGTCCATCGGCTCGCCCCTTGGCCGTCGGTCCACCAAAGGGGCTTTTCTCCCAGCCACTCCAGTCCGACCCGCAAGGCGACGCACGCCAAGTCGCTCAATCCGGCGGTGACTTCCTCCAAATCCGCCCATCCTTGCAGGTCCCGCAAGCCCAGACGCAGGAAATGGCGCTGCTTGAAACGACGAAAAGCCCGCTGGAGATCCTGAAAGGAGCCGGCCCCCTCCGCGCAAGCCCGCAAATCTCCCTGGAGCTCCTCCCGGAGCCAAGGCCGATGGAGATGGTCGTCGCTCGCCAGCCAATCCTCCGTTTCCGGACGGGCGGCGAGCAACATGTCCAAATACTGGGACGAACGGCGAAGGCGCTCGACTGGGGTCATGGATTCTCCCATCCGCATGCACGGGGAAAGAAGAGCGTGAAGAAGAAAGGCTTCGATCTCGCAAGTCCTTATGGTAACGCTCCCTTGGCGTGCCTACAAGTTTTTTGGTAGCATGGAAGAAATCCCCGAAGAGGGTTGGGCGAAACAAAGGCCGAAGCGAGCCGGAGAAAAGCATTTTCCTCGTCCCGCACCGCCATGAAGGGAAAGACGAGATGATCGAAATCGGAAGCGTTCTCCAAGGGTAGGGAGGAAGGCGGCCCTTGGTTGCGGTTCGTCGGCGGATGGGGTATTTTGCGAAGGCGTCGAATTCGGAGAAGGCGGAGCGGAGCCGATCATGGAAAACAGCGAAAGGGAGGGGGCGTGAACATTGCGGGCATCATACCGGCGCGGTACGAATCGAGTCGCTTTCCGGGAAAGCCTTTGGCAAGCTTGCGTGGAAAGCCCGTGATCCGGCACGTGTACGAGCGGGCGCGCCGGGCCAGAGAGCTGGACCTGCTCATCGTGGCCACCGACGACCGTCGCATCCTGGAAGCCGTGCTGGATTTCGGCGGCGAGGCCATCCTCACGCGCAAGGACCACGCCAGCGGAACCGACCGGCTGGCCGAAGCCGCCAGAACCCTGAAGCTCAAGCCCGACGACATGGTGATCAACATCCAGGGGGACGAGCCCCAGGTGGAGCCCGTCATGATTCAAAAGCTGGTGGAAGCTCTCAAGGAATGCCCCAACTGCCCCATGGCCACATTGGCTTGCGAAAGCCGCAGCGAAGCCGATTATCTGGACCCCAACGTCGTCAAGGTGGTCGTCAACGGCAAATGGAAGGCTCTTTACTTCTCGCGGTCTCCCCTCCCCTTCCACCGGGACGGCAACGGACCGCCGTCTTTTCTCAAGCACCTGGGCTTCTACGCCTACACCATGGAATTTCTGGAGATTTTCACCTCTTTGCCGCCGGGAGGCCTGGAGCTCGCCGAGCAGTTGGAGCAGTTGCGGGCCCTGGAAAACGGCCACGCCATCCAGGTGGCCAAGTCCCCCTTGGAAACCCGCGGCGTGGACACTCCCCGGGACCTGCAAGAGATCGAGGCGATCTTCGAAGCCCTTCCCGACGAGATCGACTCGGATGAAAAGGAAAGCCCTCGTTGATCTCCCCCTTGTCTTTTCAAGTCACGCATGGCGACACCTCCCCGGGCTCGGGCGAGGCCCGGCGAGGAAGCCTCGTCACCCCTCGAGGCGTCGTGGAAACTCCCATGTTCATGCCCGTGGGAACGCAGGGGTCGGTGAAAAGCGTCTCTCCCGACGAGCTGGAGGAGCTGGGAGCGCGGATTATCCTGGGCAACACCTACCATCTCTACCTGAGACCGGGGGCCCAACGCATAGCGGACCTCGGCGGCCTCCACGCCTTCATGCAATGGCCCCGCCCCATCCTCACGGACAGCGGGGGCTTCCAGGTGTTCAGCCTGGCGGCCATCCGCAGGATCGAGGAGGACGGCGTGGAATTCCAGTCCCACCTGGACGGCTCCCGGCACCGCATCCGTCCGGAGACTTCCATGGAGATCCAGGCCCTGCTGGGCAGCGACATCGCCATGTGCTTCGACGAATGCACCCCCTACCCCGTGTCCCCGGCCTACGCCCGCCAATCCATGGAGCGGACGCTGCGCTGGGCCGAGCGGTGCAAGGCGGCCCCCCGTCCCCCGGGACAGGCCCTGTTCGGCATCGTCCAGGGAAGCGTCTTCCCGGAGCTGAGGCTGGCCTGTCTCGAGGGGTTGACGGAGATCGGCTTCGACGGCTACGCTTTGGGGAGCCTTTCGGTAGGGGAGCCCAAGGAAAAGATGCTGGAGATTCTGGAAGCCGTGGCGCCCCGGCTGCCCGCCGACCGCCCGAGATACCTCATGGGCGTGGGCACTCCCGAAGACTTGGTGGAGGGGGTGAGACGGGGGGTGGACCTTTTCGATTGCGTCATGCCCACCCGCAACGCCCGCAACGGCTCCCTGTTCACTTCAGCAGGCATGGTCCAGATCAAAAACAGCCGCTACGCCGACGACCCCCGCCCCATCGAGCCCGGATGCGAGTGCTACACCTGCCGGCGCTTTTCCCGCGCCTACCTGCGCCATCTCTATTTGGCGCGGGAGCTTCTGGTGTATCGTTTGAACACCCTTCACAACCTTCATTACTATCTGAGCCTGATGGCCTCCATGCGGGAAGCCATCGCCGAGGGCCGTTTCCCGCAATGGCGCCAGGAGTTCTACGCCCGTCGCGAAGCGCCCTCCGCCTCGTGACCCCCGAGCCCGGGGGAGGACCGAAGCCCGTTTCCCATGCCGAAATTCGTTTGGTGCAAAAAGGAAGAACGCCGCATTCCCGCCTACCGATGCCTCACGTGCTCCGAAAGCTGCCACGGGGATTTGGAACAGGACGAGGAGATCAGGGAAACCCTGGAGAACCTTTTACAAGACGGAAAGATCAAGGAGTTGTTCGTGGTGAAGCGAAAAGAAGAAGCCCTCGACGCCCCCTCTTCGACGAACAAAGCCCCCGCAACGTCGGAAGCGGACAAGGAACAGCTTTTCCTCTACGAAGACGGACGATTGAAGCCCTTTTCCCCCGAGGACTACACCTCCTCCACCCTTTACCGGGTGGTGGAGTCCTACGAGGTGGAGCGCCGCTGGGTGTCTCCCGAAAGCTCCTCCACGGTGGTGTTCGAGGGAAAGAAGCCCGCCAAGAAAACCGTTCCCGCCCTGCTCCTGCGGGACGGCTCCGGAGTGATCCTCGAGGGCTGGGAGGAGCTGGAATCCCGTCGCGAGCAATTGGCCGAAGCCCGAGAAGTGCTGGGGGTCGTCCCCGTGAAGCAGGTTTTCGTTCTAAAACGAAAATGAAAGGAGACGCGCCATGAAGATGGAAATGGTGGCGGCCATACCCGTCTTGACGGCCTGTTGCTGGACCATGATGACGATGGCGGGGGGACCGCCGTCGGCCCGCTGCGAAAGCGACCCCGCGGAGCTTCCCCGGCCCCGTCTGGAAAGCTCCGTCTCCGTGGAAGAGGCCCTTCAGGCCCGAAGGTCCGCAAGACGCTACGGAAAAGGACCCCTGACTTTGGCGGAGGTGTCCCAGCTCCTGTGGGCCGCCCAGGGAATCAACGATCCTCGGGGCTTGCGCACCAGTCCTTCGGCGGGGGCCCTCTATCCTTTGGAGCTTCTCGTGGTGGCGGGGAGCGTGGAAGGGCTCGAGGCGGGGGTTTACGCTTATCGGCCCCGAGGCCATGTCTTGACGCGCCGCCAGGAGGGGGACGCTCGGGATGCGCTGGCCCGGGCGGCCCTGCGGCAATCCTGGATGAGCGAGGCCCCGGCCATCATCGTCGTCGCCGGGGTTTACGAGCGGACCACGGGCAAATACGGTCGCCGGGGCGCTCGATACGTTCACATGGAAGCGGGCCACGCGGCCCAGAACATCTACTTGCAGGCCGAGGCCCTGGACTTGGCCACGGTGGTGGTGGGGGCCTTCCACGACGAAGCCGTCCAGGAAGCGGCGGCCTTGGACCCCGACGAAGTCCCTCTCTACCTCATGCCCGTGGGGAAGAAGGCCCCCTGAATATGTTGGTCGGACCACGTCAACCTATTCAAATAATTGATTTTTTCGTGGTCCGACCAAGATGGCCAAGATGGCTTCTTCTCCGCGCCTCCGCACGAGCTTTGAAGGGAAAGGACGCCCCATGGAGAAAGAGAGACGCAAGCCCCGTCCCCCGTGGGCCGTGCGCCCCGTCACCCCCGAGGAGGTGTACACCGACCGGGCCGAGCACCTGGAATACCTCTACAAGGCCGCCCTCGACGCCGTCGGGAGGCGGTCCATGTCCGCGGTGCTCCTCGGCCAGCG
>Ga0180430_10005362_pt1 | contig 10658 bp, 6 predicted proteins | sample SS_ome_9_FD_132999 | JGI IMG/M metagenome (GOLD analysis project Ga0180430, IMG submission 132999) | Hypersaline lake sediment archaeal communities from the Salton Sea, California, USA - SS_1_S_2 metaG | ecosystem: Environmental > Aquatic > Non-marine Saline and Alkaline > Hypersaline > Sediment... | reverse complement strand
CGACGCTTAGCGCGATCGCGAAGAATGGTGTCGAGCTTAAGGTTCGTGCCCGAGTGACGGTCCGAACGAACCTCGACCAGCTTATCGGTGGTGCGACTGAAGAGACGATCATTGCCCGTGTTGGTGAAGGTATCATTACGGCAATCGGTTCGGCCGAGACGCACTTCGAGGTGATGGAAAACCCGGACAAGATTTCGCGAGCAGTGCTCGAGCGAGGTCTCGATACGCAGACGGCGTTCGAAATCGTGTCGATCGATATCGCCGATATCGACGTGGGCGAGAATATCGGTGCGCGGCTTCAGGCCGACCAGGCGGAAGCCGACACGCGTGTTGCTCGAGCGAAGGCGGAAGAACGTCGCGCCCATGCGGCTGCTCGCGAGCAGAAGATGCGTGCAAGTGTGGTTCGCAATCGGGGCAACGTATTGTTGGCCGAAGCGGAGGTTCCCCGTGCCATGGCGGCCGCCTTCCGAGAAGGCAACTTCTCGACCGGAGGCGACGGTCCGTCGTCGGGTCCGATTGGCGCGGCGTAGTTTTGCGGTGCGGCACGCCCGATCGTCCAAGGATATCAGGGCGAAAGTAGCAGTCGAGCGTGTCGCAGACGTAATGCATGTATCCGGGAGCAGCTCGAGTCGGCTCGCTTCCGGACGAAGGAATTCGCCTTCCTGGCTGTTGCACCTATTGGTTTGCCCCGGGAAGAACATGGATGTATTGTAGTACAAAAAGGAGTTTGTTATGGCCGAGCCTCGTCAAGGTTCGTCGATTGTGACGGCGTTTAGGGCTCTATTCATGCTCTGTTGTTTGGTGGCGATTCCGCTTGCCGCCGTCCTGGGGAAGACGTTTCCCGGAGCGATCGATCGGCTGATGGAAGGAAAATGGCCGATCGCTTCCGCAGAGGAGCTGGCCGCGGCCGAGAGTGTAGCTGGCGAACCGACAGGTGTTGCGTCTGCCGACCCCGTGATGGATCCGCATCTCGTTGCCAATAATTCGATCGCACCGTTGCCATCCGCCGGCGAGCCGGGCGATGCACCCGGTTTGCTTTCCGATCATGTCATGCCCGCGTCTTATCAAGAGGCGATCGATCCGGCGTTTTCCGCGTCGCCCGAAAATCAATCGCCCGTTGCACTCGCCGCCGCTGCGGCCGCTGCAGCCACGCCGAATGCCGCTACGCGAGGTAGTGATGGTCAGCTTTCGCAAATGTTAACGCGATTCCGCGAGCTCGGTGCGGTCAACTACCGAATGGAATTCTGGGGCGGGGGGCAAGATTACTATCGCTTCCAATGCCAGATGGCTGTCAATGGCGCGTCCGGTTTCCGTTGCCATTTCGAGGAGACCGGTGCCGACCCATTGCAAGTTATGTCCACCGTTTACGGGCGGGTGCAGAAGTGGGTGAACGAGCAGAGTGGTGCGACAAATATTTCGGTGCCGAATCGCCCGGCCTTGATCAATGGGGTCAATTCGTTTTCCAGTCCAGCACCGTCGATGAACGGCCGTCCGAGTACGATTCCCTCGGTTCCGCCGTCCAGTACGACTTCCGCCGTGCCTGCAAGCGTACGTTCGGCTCGCAATTACACGGTTGTCCCGGTGCCGAATACGCGAATGAATTCGACGTTACATTCGCAAAATCAACCTTTGTCGGCTGCCGTACATGATGGTCGCCCTCGCGATCCAAGCCGTGAGGATGCCCAGGGTTTGGCCGATCTGATCAATGCGTACGTTGGAGACGATTGTGCATCAGTAGCGGTTCATAGCAAGGCGGCACCCGCCGCCGTGCGTTGAGGACGGAAATGAGCGTAAGAAGCCTGAAGACAATTGCGAGGCGCAGATTGTCCGGTATCGGAACCGGCCGCACTTGCTTTCAGGCCTGTCTGACAGCGGTTCGAATCGGTGCGCGGGCTTGCCATGCCAGCGAGGTAGAACATCCACTGATGGTCGTTGGCGGACGGCTCGGTGGTGGAGGATTTCAGGCTGTCAGACAGCGACTTCACAGGCTCGATTCCGCACATGCTTCGTTGCGTGGTCCTCGTGGGCCGATCATGCCACCATCGGCGAGCCGAACCGTCGAGCTAGCAGAACTCGAGGCGGTTCTTTTTTTGTGTAAAAGTCCGCAAAAATTACGCAAAATTGCTCAGCTTACGGGCTTGCCGGACGCAACGCGAGTGCGTACACTTATTGGTCAGCTCAACGAGATCTACGACCGTGAAGGTAGTGCGTTTCGGGTCGAGTGTATCGCCGGTGGTTATCGGCTCTACACGCGAGCGACTTTTGCTCCATGGCTCCGCCGCCTTCACGGGATGTCGATCGAAGTTCGGTTGTCAGCACCTGCGCTCGAAACGCTCGCAGTCGTTGCGTACAGGCAGCCTGTAATGCGTGCCGATCTGGAAGCGGTACGCGGCGTTCAGTGCGGGGAAATCTTGCGGCAGCTGATCGAACGAGATCTGGTCCGAATCGCGGGACGAGCCGATATACCAGGCCGACCGTTCTTATATGGTACAACTCGCCGATTTTTGGAAGTTTTCGGGCTCGGTAGCCTCGAACAATTGCCGATAATCGAAGGAGCGGATGAGGACGGTGGCGTCGAAATCGAACCGCTGGATGATTTGTCCGCCGATGACCTGGAAGGAAATTCGGATGGAAAAAATGGGAATTCCGCCAAAAGTGGCTTTGCACAGACGGAGGAAATTCCCGATAATGCTGTTACACACGCTAAACAGGCAGCTTTGGTCGACATTAACGATGTCAACGATTCCGATGGGGAGGAGAAAGTGAAGACGACGACGATGAATGAAGTTTTGGTCCGTGAAAATATTGAGGCAGGCGCCGACCAAGAATTGATTGAAACGATCGATCGTGACATTCCCGAGGCGGTTGTTTCTCTCGAGGAAGATGAAGAAAACTTCGCTTACGGCGCTGAAGAAGAGGAGTATGAAGACTTCGAAGACGATGAATTCGAAGACGAGGACTTCGACGAGGAAGACTTCGATGATGAGGACTTCGACGACGACTTCGATGAAGAAGACGGCACGTGGGAGGAAGTCGAAGACGACTGGGACGACGAAGAGGACGATGACGATGAAGATTGGGAAGAGGGTGATACCTGGGAAGATGAAACTGACTGGGATGACTGATCTTCACCTCGGATCGAACGGGTGATTCTCCCTTATACATTGATCCACTGAAATCTTTACCATAATGTGGATCGTAGCTTGCGGCGCGGGTTTCTCTATTTTGCCCGCGTTGCTTTGTTTCTTGCTGCCTGTTTTTCTTGGAACCTTCAGTGGCTGGTTTCTAATTTGCGTCGATCTATGATGCGCTTCTGCCTATTCGCATAATCGCCCCTCTTCTTTTGCATGATCTATCTAAGGGGCGGGAACGTCGAGTAAACTCGACCGCTAACACTTCAAGGCAATCAATCTGCGAGACAGGATCTCCTGACTTGCCTGTCTCTCCTATTGTGTCGTGCCGTCATGAAGAAATGCCGCTCTATTTTACCTTTTCCCTACTTCGGGAAAGATTCATATATTCCTGTTTGGCGCTTTGGACGATGAATAGAGATGAGTCTCCATATAGAAGATGCTGTATGGTAATCTTGGTGCTTTGTCGAAAATACTAGCGTGAAAATAGGGTTTATCATGACCGAGCGTAAGTCATGCCTCGTGCTTCGCAGTCGTCGCGTACTTGTTTTGGGAGTCGCAGTTCTTGCGGTTCTTTCCTTATCCTTCTTGGAGTGCACCGCGCAAGATGCACAGGCGACCGTTCAATTGGAGCGTCCGCAGTGGGAGATCAAGGTGGGTGACAATCTCAGGTCGGATCGCCGGCCGGTCGTTTCTTCGGTTGCGATCTCCGCCGATGGTGAGCGAATGGCTGTCGTGGGCGATGATCACCGGATTCGAATCTATACGACCGCGGATAGGGAGCTCGACTTCGACATTCCGCTGCATCGCGATTGGGTTCGTGAAGCCGTGTTTCATCCGACGCGTCCCGAGCTTTACACTGCAGGTGACGATGGTCTGATCCGGCGGATGTCGGCGGCAGGGAAACGGATGGGCGACGAATTTGCAAAGGTCGGTTTCCCGATCCGACGGCTTGCAATCCGAACGGATGGAACCCTCGCCGCTGCCGGTTTCAATAAGAAGATCCTGATCCTTGACGACAAGGGTGAAACGATCCGCACGCTGGAATATCCTGGTGGCGACGTCCGAGCTTTGTCGTTTTCGCCCGGTGGTAAATATCTCGCTGCAGGCGGCCGTACCGGGATCGTTCGAATGTGGGACGTCGAGACGGGCAGTAAACTGACCGATTACGGAACGGACGGTGACGAGCCGGTCCGACCGGTCGAAGCGATCGCGTTTTCGAGCGACGGGCGACAGCTCGCTGTCGGTGGCGAGGATCGTGTCGTTCGGATCTGGAGCATCGACGAGGGACAATTAGAACGTCGACTGCCTCAGCGTGCCGGAGCGATTCGGGCAATTGCGTTTTGTGGAAGCGATCGGCTAGTCGAATCGCGAACCGCGGCTGCCGGAGAACATCCGCTTCGCGTTTGGGATGTGGCGAGCGGCACGGCCGAAACGGATCTTATCGGTCACACGGGCACGGTTTGCACGCTTTTGTTCGACGGTCGAACGGGGCAATTGATATCGGGCGGATACGACACGACGGTTCGCGGTTGGCAGATCAGCGATAAGCCACGTCTTTCGCCCGCCGAGCGTGAAGCCTTGCGTCTAAGTATGCAGGCGAAGGAAGAAGCAGATCGGTAATTGGATTAGGGAAACGGTTAAGAAAAGAAGCGGCGTTTCGAAAGTGTTTCGAGGCAGTTCGCGGATTAATAAACGATTAGGAGAAGTCGCGACATGTTGACACGGAAGTCACTATTAGGGCCCAAAGGTCCAAGGCGATGTCATCTGGAGCAGTTCGAAGCACGTAATCTTCTGGCTGCCGATCTTCATATCGGTGCTGTCTATTTCGAGGCCGGAGGCGGAGTCGATACGGCAGGCGACATGATCGAAGTCACGTATGTCGGTGGCGCTGAAGGGACCGAACTGACGGAGCTGATCATCGATACGGACAAGATCGGTAACGGTCTTGACGGCGGTGATCCGTTCCTTGACGTTTCGACCGGCGCGCTGGGCGACGAAGGCGTTTACGGCTCGGTTCCGTTTAAGATCGAATCGTCTGACGGCTTTTCGGTCGACAGTGTCGAGTATTTGGACGGCGGTACGACGATTCGCATTTTGTGCAGCGGCTTTCAGGCTGGCATGAAGCTCGAGCTATCGGCTGACTTCGACGAGTATGGATTCCCCGGCGGTGGCGGAACGAATGCGGTCGTCGAAGGTGGCGAATTCCATGGATCGCATCTCCGTGCAACTTTCGAAGCGCCCCATTACTTCACGGCGTATGCGGACGCGACGTTCGAGGACGAATTCGATTTGAACGATTCGCTAGCGTTACCCAACGACGCGTACATTCCGCAGAGTCCGAATATGCCACCCGACGCGCAGCCGGGCGAAGTCTACACGGCCGGTGGCGAAGATACGACGACCCAGGAACTCAAGCCGATCACGATCTCGGGTATCGTCTTCGAAGATACGAATATGAATCTTATCTTCGAATCGTCGACCGACACGAGGCTCGAGGATGTCTGGGTGACGCTTCTGAAGAAGAATGAATCGAGCGGTCTGTATGAATCGACCGGCATGACGACGCAGACCGAAGCGGATGGCTCGTACGAGTTCGATGGGTTGACGCCGGGCACGTATCGAGTCGAAGAAACGCAGCCGACCGGTTATGTAAGTGTCGGTGCGATTCCGGGTACGGTCGACGGCGAAGAGCACGGTATCGCACCCGACGGGGATACGATCACTGAGATCGAGCTCGAGGGTGGCGAGGATTCGATTCGCAACGATTTCGCCGAAGTTCGCCCCGCTTCGCTTAGCGGTCATGTCTTCCACGATTTGAATAACAATGGCGAGATGGATCCGGGCGAGCCGGGAATCGAGCACGTGCGGATTCAAGTCGACTTTACCGATACGTCCGGCTTGGGGCTCGTGCAGATCCCGCGGTTTACATTTACGACGGGATCGGACGGTGCCTGGTCGGTCGATAATTTGCTACCTGGCAGGTACACGGTATTTGAATCGCAGCCGTTGGAATACGTCGATGGAAAAGATGACATCGGTTCCGAGGGTGGCGTCGTCGATCATCCGAACGATACGATGAGTATGATCGATTTGGGCCCGAACGTTGACGGAACCGATTACGATTTCGGCGAAATCCAGCTCGTTTGTATCAGCGGTCGCGTCTTTGTCGATCCGGATGAGAACCTGCTTTATGATGCGTCGATCGATACGGCGATTCCGGATGTTACGATTCAGCTTTACGACGATGCGGGAACGCTTCTGGACGAGATGCTGACCGGAGCGGACGGTACGTACAAGTTCTGCCCGCTCGAGCCGGGAACGTACTCGGTCGTCGAGATTCATCCGGATGGATATATCGACAGTGAAGATCGAATCGGTACGCAGGGTGGAAATCACAGTGGGACCGATTCGATTATCGACATTACTTTGCCGTCGGGCAATAGTGGCGAGTTCTACGATTTCACGGAGAAGCTGCCCGCGTCGATTGCGGGTCGTGTTTTCGGTGACGTGAATGACTCGAAAACGATCGATGACGACGACACGCCGCTTGAGGACGTGGTGATTTATCTGCTCGACGAAAACGGAGCGCGAATCGCCCAAACGACGACGAACAAATTCGGCGCTTATATCTTTAAGAATCTGACGCCCGGTACATATGGGGTCGAAGAGATTCAGCCCGACGATTGGTTTGATAGTAAAGATTTCATCGGTAAGGTCAATGGTACGCACGAGGGACAGTTCGACGGGAACGATAAGATCATCAAAGTGGAGCTCGGTTCGAGTGACGCTGGTGTTAATTACGACTTCCTCGAATTCGAACCCGCGTCGATCAGCGGATATGTCTTCCAAGACGGCGAAGCGATTTGGCACGAAAGCGACGACCCTCGTCCGGAGCCCCACACGGTGCGTGATGGTCTGCGAACGAGCGACGATACGCCGATTTCAGGGGTCACGCTTCGCTTGACCAATCATCTTGGCTTGCCGATTGAAGACGCGGCGGGTAATCCGATGACAACGGTTACCGACGCGAACGGATATTACGAGTTTACAGGGCTGGAGCCCGGACCTTACGTCGTTTGGCAGACGCATCCTGAAGAGTATACGGACAGTATCGACACGCCGGGCTCTAAGGGAGGTGCGGCGGTTAACGCGCATACGCGGGCGCTGCTCGATCCGACGATCTTGACGCAGTTGGGTCAAGATCCGAACGACGATGCGATTCTTTCGATCGACCTTGAGGCCGGCGAACACGCGCGGAACTACAACTTCTCGGAAGTGCAGTATACCGAAGGTCCGCCACCGCCGCCGCCACCACCGGAAAAGCCACCGGGAAGCACGGAAAAGTTTTCCGCTTCGCCGATGCCGATGCCAGTGCCGGTTCCGCAGCTCGATTTCCCGATCCAAGTCCAGCCGCCGATTTCCGGTGGCGGTGGGATGGTTGAGCATGTGTGGCACCTTAGTGTCATCAATGCGGGCGATCCCCGTTCGACCGACTCACCCGATTATGCCGGCGAGTTGCCTGCAACCGCGAACTTCGATCCTAATGTTTGGCAGGCCGTCGATATGCAGGCCGGGCAGTGGAGCGTTGCGGGACTTGACGGAGTACAGATCGCGCAATACCAGTTTGGTTCGATCGATTCGCTTCCGATTGTCGGCGATTTCGACGGTGACGGGATCGACCAGCTCGCCGTTTATATCGACGGGCATTGGGTGATCGATCTCAACGGTGACGGGCAGGTCGACGAGGAAGATCTCTGGGCACTGTTGGGCAAGTCGGGCGACCGACCCGTTGTTGGCGACTGGGACGGTGACGGCAAGGATGATATCGGCGTTTACGGTCCGGTCTGGCCGGGTGACGAGATCGCGCTGGCGAACGAACCGGGTTTGCCCGACGCGCAGAATGCCACGCGTGACCAGGAGAAGAATGTTCCGCCCGATCGCGATGCGGCAGCGGCGCAGATTCGACTGCTCAAGCATGGTGCGGTCGGTCGCGTACGAGGTGACGTAATCGATCATGTCTTGCGTTACAACGGTACGGCGATTGAGTTCCCCGTCTCGGGCGATTTCAACGGTGACGGAGTGACGACGGTCGGCGTTTTCCGCGACGGTCGATGGCAATTGGATGTTGACGGCGACGGCATGCGAAGCGACGCCGATCTTGACTTCCTCTTCGGAAAGGAAGGCGATTTGCCCGTGGTGGGCGATTTCGACGGCAACGGAATCGATCAGATGGGAGTCTTCCGTGGCGGTCAGTGGATCGTCGATTCGAACGGGAACTTCGAGATCGACGCGCATGACGCGGTCTTCTCGTTCGGCGAGGAAGGTGACGTCCCGATGGCGGGCGACTTCAACGGCGACGGCGTCGATGAAGTGGTTGTCTATCGTATGAATCGGGCCGGATAGAGGAGAGTTGGCAGTTGTCGGTTGGCAGTTGTCGGTCCATAGAACGAAAGTTGACGGGAACATTGATGGCGATCGTATCCTTTTGTTTGAACATTATTGCGAGAATGAAAGAGATTTCGGTCCAGTCGGACGGGCGCGAAGTCGGTCGTTCGAGTCGTTTCATGCGGCGGAATGTTTTTTTCGATATTTGGCAGTGTGAAGAAGTTTATATTTTTTCGGTTCGTCGTCTCGTGGGGCGAATCTCTACGAACATAAGGAAGTAGATTCATGTTTGCAAAAACGTGGCTGAAAAGTGTCAGCATAGTTGTTGTTTTGACCGTGTGCATATCGTTGACAATGGCGGCTCAGTCGCAGGCGTTCGAGCCGCGGTCGGCATCCTGCTCGGGTGTGGACGGATGCGGGTGCAGCGGCTGCGCGGAGTCCTCCGGATTCGCGTTCCAGCTTGTACCGCAATGCGTTGTCGATTTTTTCAATAAATCGTGTACGAGCTCGAAGCGAAGGTCATGCTGGCCGCAACCGCACCAGTGTCGAGATCGCGCTGCCGTTCAAGCTCCGTTCAACGCGATGGTCAAGAACGGTTGGCGACGCGAGAATACGTTTGGCGATAGTTACTTCGATGAATCGAATCGCCTCAACGAATGGGGACGTCGCAAGGTCCAGTCGATCATGCTTTACACGCCCGCCGAGTATCGGGCCGTCTTCGTGCAGATTGAAAACGATCCGAACCAGACGGCGGCACGCGTCGCGTCGCTTCATAAATCGATGGGTGAATTGGCGCTCGGTCGACCGATTCCGCCCGTGCTGACGACGTACGAACCGGCCGCGAGTTGGCCGGCCCAGGACGTGGGGCTCGTGATTCGTCGTTACTATCAATCGGCTCCGAATCCGACGCTGCCCGAGAGTGGCGGCAGCGGTGTCTCGGGTACCTCAGGCGTGATGGAAGGTGGCGGACAGTAAACGTTCGACACTGTTGAAAATAAAAAAACGCCGCAACGTGTTATCGTTGCGGCGTTTTTTGTTTTGTTGAAAGCTTCGGTCGCCGATGTCTTATCGTAGCCATTGGCCGCCGGGCAGGATCTGGTTCTTGATCGCTTGAGCGTACCAGTACTTCCAAGCGTTTTGATCGTAGCTGAAGTTTTGCCCCGTAAGTTCGATCAGTGCGTTTAGAACTTCGTAATTCTTGTGATCGCGATTGATGTACTTCGGTCCGCCGCCCATGCCGAATCCGCCGGCGCTGTTGAAGCTCATCGCATTGTCGCCGCCCTGCTTGATCACCTTATACTTGTGCGTTGTAACGACTGCTTCGACCAGCGGTCCGACCGTCGTCATGTCTCGCATAATTCGCAGTGCGGCGCCCGCCCGGTTGACCAGGCGATTATCTTTCGATTGAAGCTGTCCGACGAAATAGGAAATAACGTTCGGGTCGGTTTTGTCCTGCAGATAGTCGAGACACGTGAGCCGAATTTCTTCGTCTTCGTCGACGATCGCCAGCCGAGCCAGTTCCTGATTCGCCGAGCCGGCCGGGATGTTCGCCAGTGCCTGGACGAGCAAGATACGTACTGGTCGCAGCTTTTCGCCCCCGAGCATTCGGATCAGAGCGTCGACGGCAAGGGGATCGGAAATGTTGCGGAACTTATCCTGCGCCTGCATCGAACGCTCGTCGTCGAGCCATTCACGCCATTGCTGGATTTGCTTGTACCAATTCTTCTGTGCGCGATCGACATTTTCACGCGACTGTTCGATCTCGAGCTCTTGCGGCAGTTTCCAGCCTTTTCCGGGCACTTTGATTTTACCCTGCGCGATTTGGTGATCGTCGCGCGAGTTCCACCATTGGCCGTCGATATAAACTTGCCCCAACGCACGTCGGGCGGTCGCTTGGTTCGGATCGAGTTCCACGACCCTTGCAAGGTGAACCTTGCGAACCGTATGCAGACCGTTGTCGCGGCACCAGTCGGCCAGCTTCATCTGGGCCTCGACCGTGTCGGCGGCTTTCGGGTAGAAGGCGTCGTAGTGAAGCTGTTCCGGTTTCGGGTAGGTGATCTTGCTGATCTGATTGGACGGGACCGATATGACACCGCCGCCGTCGAGTTCGACGACGCGGATCGAGCTCACGCCCGTCTG
>Ga0180430_10005357_pt1 | contig 10668 bp, 8 predicted proteins | sample SS_ome_9_FD_132999 | JGI IMG/M metagenome (GOLD analysis project Ga0180430, IMG submission 132999) | Hypersaline lake sediment archaeal communities from the Salton Sea, California, USA - SS_1_S_2 metaG | ecosystem: Environmental > Aquatic > Non-marine Saline and Alkaline > Hypersaline > Sediment... | reverse complement strand
CGGCACGCCGCCGCGAGCCGAGTCAGCGCCGCCCCGTCGTCAAGGTCGACACACCCCTCCAACGCCGCCAGCGTCAGCGCACGGTACATCGCGCCCGTATCGAGATACGCGATCCCCAGTCGCTCGGCCAAGTGCCTGGCGATCGTGCTCTTGCCCGAACCGGCGGGCCCGTCAATAGTAATAATCAGCTGCGTATCCAAAGTCCGGCCATTATAAACAGCCAAGGCACCCTTGACAATGACGTCCTCTTATGGCACAATGACTAAGAATGAGGGGGCAGACAACGGCGGGCCCGACATGGATGAGCCTGGAGCGGGGTGGCAGGCGCCCGCTGACAACGCGCGCAATGCACGCCAAACCTACCGCCTCATGCTTCACTCAGTGCCACCATCCACAGAGACAATGTGTCACCTGCCTGCCTGCGCCGGGGGGCGGGGGTGTCTAGAGACACACAGACAAAGGTAGGCCCTTGCCACGCGCGGGCCTGGCGCTGGCCGTTTTGGCGGCCAAACCACGAAAAGTTGGAGTTGATTCAAAGTGCAACCCGTTGCCGGGTCGATGAGGCAGAAAGAGCACGCCCTGGGGTCACTGGTGATTCCCAGCCAGAAGCTGACATCCAGACCGCCAGTGCACCCGTCAGTGCGAGCCCGCCCTGCCGGGCGCTGGCCGGGCCAACGTCTGTATACCTCTCGCGAGACAAAAGCATGCATCTAGCCATCGGTCATTATTCCATCGGCGCCCATGACGGCGTCAATACGGTCATGTGGCGAACGATCAACCGGTTATGCCAGATTGATCCCACCTTGCACATCACGCTCTTTGGCAAGGCCACCGACCACATCGAGGCTTTCTTGCCATGGCGACAGGGCCGACTGGAATACTGCAACGTCGAAGAGATGAGCCCCGACTACGCCATTCCCGGACTGGAAGACAAGACGATCAAGATTCAGCAAGTGCATGATTACATCTGGCACGGAACAAACGTCGCCGGCCGCTTGCAGCAACGCTTTCGCGACGCCAACGTGGTCCTCATTGAAAATCTCTCCGTCGGTATCAACCCTTCCATCACCTATGCGTTCTATCTGTGGAGCCGCCGAGAGTACCAGCAGGGCACTTCCAAACGCTTTCTCGTTCGCGTACACGATTTTGCCCAGCAGCGACCGGCAAACTTCCAAAATATCAAAAAATTCCAGGCCTACCTCCCCGCCGATATGCCCGATTGGCACCAGATATTGTATCCCGCCACCCCTAACGTCGAATATATCGCCATCAACACCACAGACTACTTCCGCCTCTTGGACCACGGAATCGAGGCACGACACGTCTGGTATGTGCCCAACAGTATCGACCCCTCTCTATGCCACAAAGACGACGGCCAAGGCCCCTTACGCGAGCTGTTGAACCGCAAAAAAGGAATCGATCCCCACGCCTCGCTCCTCTTCTACCCCGTCCGCGCCATTCCCCGCAAAAACGTCGAAGAGGCCTTCTTCCTGCTCAAAATGCTCAATATCCTCGCGGCCGACCCCGAGTATCAGCAAAAGTACCACCTCGACACCACCTTTCACCTGGTCGTCTCCCTCGAGGGCTCCAGCCCCCAGGAGAAGGCCTACACCCAGCGACTGAGAGACTACGCCCGTGACCACCAGCTGCCCGTCACCATCGACATCAGCGACCTCGTCGCCCTGCACCGCCAGTACCATCCAGATCACCCCGACCGACTGCTCAAGTACGGCGTCGCCGACATGTACGCAGCCGCACGCATGACCCTGACCACCTCCGTCATGGAGGGCTTTGGCTTTGTCTTCATCGAGCCTTGGGCCGCCTGCGTGGGCGTCATTGGCCGAAACCTGCCCGCCGTGTCCATGGATTTCAAAAAGGCCGGACTCTGCCTCGATCACCTCTATAACGTGCTCTTGGTCAATGGCGAGGACTTCGCCGATTTGGGCGCCGACGATCCAGATGCCGGACTGGAACGCCGCCTCGCTGAGATAAAAAAGCTCGACGACAGCGAATATCTACGCATGATTCTCCAGAAAAACGGCGCCCCGCTGCGAGCGACCTTGAAAATGTTTAGACCCGAGCGACGACAAAGTGTCACCCAGAATATCGTCCAGAGCAATCGACGCAAGGTCCTCGACAACTACGCCACCCCCGCCGTGGTCGATCAACTGCACCGCATTATTCTCGCTCAGGAGCCAACCTATCTGTCCCCAAGACATACGCGACAGATTTCAGAAACCCTGCCGGCCAACGCCTACGACACGGACTAGCCACACACCACCTGGTCGGACCGAATCGCTCCGGGGAAAATAACGTCAACGCCCAAAGGTTATCGGACAAAGCGTAGTGGCTTAATAAAAAATTGATTTCGACATAACCTGCTCTCCGTGGAGGGCTTACAGCTGCGACCGAGCCGCGGCCCGTTTGACATGAAGAGTTCTGATCGTATATTTTCCTATAGTATCATGCTGCCAAAGACCCTTTATAAAAATCCACCCGATTTGCACTCAAGAGCCACCGAAGGGCGTACCGATACTGAACGAGGCGTAACCACGCAACCGACAGCGGTACGCGTTGGCCAAGCATAGTGGTGTTGTAATGACGGTCCGGTCCGTTCAGTGACCGACCAAATTCAGGCTGCGGTGAGCCCAAAAAGCGGTTCCAGTACCGCCGCCGAGAGGAGAGCCCATGAGCGTACTAGCCAGGTTGGCCCGGTCCAAACACTGGGCCCGTTTAGCGGTGGGCGTACTGGTGGGCTTCTACCTGTGGCAGACCTGTCACGGCGCCGACCAGCAGCCCCAACCCTCATCGGTCAAGCTGGCCAGCACCGTCGTGGCCAGCCCCGCCAAGCTCACCAGAACACCCGACCACACCGACCGGATCGTGCACCTGGCCCAGACGGATCAGATCGAACTGCTCCAATGGTCGCTGGCCAGCTACCAGGACAAGGTCCAGGATTACACCGCCACGCTGCACAAACAGGAACGTATCAAGGGCAAACTCAAAAAGACAGAAATCATCGACGTCCGCTTCAAGCAGGAGCCCTTCTCGGTGATGATGCACTGGCGCAAAAACGCCGGCGCCATCGACAAACTGCTCTACGTCGAGGGAAGCAACGACGACAAAATGATTGTGCATCCGACGGGACTGCTTTCATGGATCAAGAGCGTCGAGCGCGATCCCCGCTGCAAAGCCGCACGCAAGTCAAGCCGACGCACGTGCGACCAGTTTGGCTTCTCGCGGACGATGGAGAGCCTGCTCGAAGTGTACCAGAACGCCGATGAAGCCGGCGATCTCAAAACAGCCTATAAGGGACTTCGCGAGCAAAAAGGCAAACGTAAGGTGGCCGTGCTGGAACGACGACTGCCGCCGAAGAAAGACTATCCGTACGCCCGACTGGTGATGGAGTTCGACGTCGAGTATCTCGTGCCGACGAGGGTTACGTGCTACGACTGGAAGAACAAGCTGCTCAGCACGTATGCCTACACGGACTTGCAGTTCAACGTAGGCCTCAAGTCGGCCCAGTTCAAACCCGCCGCCAACGGCCTCTAAAACGCATTGTGTTTTTTGGGGGGTATTTTCTGGCCGGTATGTATACGTGGCATATAGCAGGCGTAGGGCAGGCTACAACCCGCTATACGCCTGCTGCCGGAGCCGGTTCACTCATCAATAACGACCTCTTGCTCGACAGAATTGGCCAACAACTCGGACGTTACTGCAACCAATCTGATTGTGACCCTACCCTTTTTCTTCGCCAACGGGATCTTGCCGTCTTTGACCTTAACCGCTGCGCCGTCCACATAGGCGCGCACGCAAGCAATGTCCCGGCTTGATGGCGCTGACACGCCATAAGAAACCGTTTTTGGGTGCGGCGCTAAAGAGTGGTCCACATGCGAGGTGATGCAAACTTCTGGTTTTCGAGCCGACAATTCTTGGCAGGTCAGCGCCGCCTGGGCAATAAGCATGGCGTCTATCTTTCGCGCAAGTGGCAAGGCTTCATTGGCGAAACAACCATTTGCCCTGATGGCAACACATATATTATCGCGGACAAATTTAATCCGCGTGTCATTCTTGCGAGATTGTTTAAGGAAGCTTGTGTCGCCAAGTTCATATGGTCTTTCTGCGGCAGCGTATGTGAGAGCCAATGCTTCTGTGGGCATAGTATTTGTCGTCATTACGGCAAGCAAGTACTCTTGAGCCGCGCCTGAATTGGGGGCTACACACAATCGTACATCCACCTCACCGTTCACGCGGTATCTTTTGGATTCTATGTATCTATCCAGCTTGCCTTTCAGATACTTCTCAACAAACCGCGGATCGTTTCTCTTTTCAGGAGACAGTTTCGCCAAAAGTCTCTCTTTACGTTTAGCCGGTAGTTCAGCAGGCAAGGGCTGGGAGTTTTTAACCAAGCAACACCAAGACCATCTCCCTGCGCACCACGCATCGTCTCCAAACTCTACGATTTCATATGATGTATTCTCCTGCGTTACAAGTTTGGGGTTAGAGAGCAGTTTTTTGTCGATTCTTGGTGCTACTCGAGCAATGGCTGTTTTTGGCCAGCCTTGAAACCCGACAGCTTGGCCTACAGTGCCCACACGTTTCTGGTCAAGAATAGGATCTGCAACAGTAAGCGAGTGAAACCTTATGGGCGGCCTGTTTTCCCCCCCAAAGACACTGGGTAGTCCCACAGCACCTGCGGTTAGAGCAACAAAGCCGATGAATGAATGGAGAACACGGCTCACCTTACGCCTGGCAAATGAAATTGGAACCCTATTTGGATACATCCAGCTGGATATAGTACGTCCAGACCATGCCCGACTTCTCACACACATACGCCTTAACCCGCCTTTCGCCTGGAATTTCGCTGCTAAAAGTGCATATTCTCTTCTTGCCTGATTTTAATATTGACGTTGGACATTTTCTTTTCAACCTCGGCCCTTTCAGTTGAAGGCAGTCTACAGTAAACAAGACACCAGATGTTTTCGGCGTCACTTCCAAAGTTGCTTCTTGATCGATTGCAACAACGGGCCTGTCTATTTTGACTTCAAAAGGAGCCTCTAATTTGCCTAAAAGGGGAGCGTTTTGGATAACCGTATCAATGTGTTCACACAGTTGATTCAGTACGGCAATTGCATCTGTAGAATCATCTTTTACCCAAGCATATACACAGACATTCTTACGCACATAAAATAATTCTGATGAATGACTATTACTGAAGGACATATCACCTATTCCTTTAGCCTTCCAAGGATGCCCTTTTTCAAAAAGCATTGCAGCAAACTTCAACCTTTCAAGCAGATGTAAGTGGGCTTCTGTAGCGTTTGGATACACAGCAATATGAATTTTTCCGCGCAAGCCCCTGAAATTCCAGTCATATCGGCGCCCATCAGGCCCCCCATGATGCCCAGGAATCAATGTCGCGCCATAATGTTCCAGTTCATCGGAAAAATCTGCGGCTGCTACAGAATTGGCATCGTCCCTGGGCCAATCCACGAAGTCGTGATCAGCCATTGTTTGTTTATCAGCAAAAGTCCGAGTATGAAGAGACTCGTAGAGCGTGTTTAGGCGTTTATGTCTAGTTTCTGGATCTGTTACCCTTGTGTCAGCAAGAGTGACGGCTGACAGTATACTTGTAATAAACACAAACCCGAATGCTGCTTTTCTGGACGTTTTCATCATATGCTCCTGTGAATTCGGTTATCAACTTTTCTCTATTACTCGACTTCACATACAGTCGGCGTACCTGTTACTGTTGTCCAATCCTCGCCGCTTTTGACCACATAACTTTTAAATGTTGCTTCGGTTAGCTTGGTAGGCAATAACGCCGTATGAGGTGCACTTTCCGGACTACCATCACTATCGACCTTACATGAAGCATCATACACCTTGCTATCAGCCCACCCAAATTGATGATAATTCCAACACGTTGTGTTCCAGCCAGGACTGCCTACCGGATCAAGGTAATTTGTATCAAAGCAACCAGGCACACGATTACCAGGCACCCCGTCTTTTACTAAATATTGTGCGCTTGCACCTATTGCGTTGCCATAAATATGAACCAAATTACCCATATCAGCACAGTTCCCTGTATCATTGTCCCAAGGCTCATCAGCAAGCCACTGAGTCAAATCAAACTTTTGATCGTCAAAGCTTGTAAAACTGCTATATTGTGGTCCTCCTACATAATCAAGGCCACAACCATTAAGGCCACTTGTGATTTCATGCAGGGCGTCTGCTTCTGAGTCTTCTCCCTCGGCCCACCGGACAGCTTGGTCAAGGACAGCAAGCCAGGGTGTTGCTTGCGGAGCAGTTGGAGTATCCAGGACAACATATAAGCGGCAATCATCCTGATCCGGGGGTGCCGTATAATACCACGCGTTTGAACCGTCTGTACACTTGATCTTCCACTCGGCGTCATAGTCTTGATACTGCACAGTGCTGTTTATTGTTCCTTCCGCGGTACAGAGCATGCTGGGCGACGTCTGCGAAGTGGGCCACGTGACCGTGCTTGAGTCGCCCCAATCACTGATATTCCAGTTATCCCCGGTGGTTTCGGCGCGGGTCTTGACTCCGCCTTCGGCCTGGCTCAAAGCTGTAGGACTCCAGAATGTTGCCGTCGCGTTGGCAGTGGCCCCAACTGTCCATGCTGCGGGCTCATTGCGGCCAGCCGTCCTGTCATATTCTGGGGTCGTTATGCCATATATCCCGTGATTGCCACCATAAGATGCGTGGATATTAAGGGTTGCCGTACCGACTTTTTAGCCTCCTAATTCGTAGTCTTTATCTTGCCTTCGCCTGAGCATCTTTCACTTTACGTTCGTACTTACCCTTAACCTCGCGACTGATATTAGGATAGCTCAAGAATCCATTATAGTTTTCAACGGCCTTATGCCATCGACCTAAAGCTTCGTATGATTCCCCTGCTTTCCTGTATACCTCATAACATGTTTTGTGGCCTTTATGCAGAGCTACATACTCTTGGGCATATTGTGCCGCTTGTGAAAAGTTCTGCGTTTTCATGTAAAGGTCTATAAGCTCAACGTGAGATTTGCGTTCTGTCCGAAGAAGTCTGCGCCATATAAGCCGTCCGTTTTGTTTTTTTCCTTCGCGGAAATCTATTTCTGCTCGTTTGTCCGCCCGATGAGTATGTACGATTGTTTGTAGGTTTTTTATCGCCTCATCGTACCTGTCTGTCAGCCCCGCATATATGATTATTTTAGCAATCCAGTAGTGAGCTTCCTCGCTGGTAAGGTTAGGGTATTTCTCCCAATGCTCAAAGTAGGCAAGCCTTTCCTCCACCATCGCCGACCGTTCCATTGCCATATCACGGCGAGGGCCTTCCGGTATCTTTTCAATATCTTGTAAAGAGGGTATACGGCCAAACCATCCGCCTTCCCGAGGTTTGCCGGCCTTGGTCATATTACTGATCATCGCAAACTCAAGAAACAGGATATCTTCTGCGATCCAGGTGCCTTTTGGATACTCTGAAATGACTTTATACAAGTCTTCAATAGCACCTGCGACATCGTTATGATAGAAGAACTTTGCTCTGGCCAGTAACAGGGCGGCATCATCGGCGTACTCAGAATGCGGATACTTCGAAAGCAGCTCTTTGAGATCCTTCTCTCGCTGAGTATCTACAAAAGGTTCCCCCTTCTCTTTTGCCATAGCCCACTGCATCTGTTCAGGCATACCTGACCCAACAGCTCCTTTCTTGAGCAGCAACCGGTAGATCGGATAGTCGCGTATGCGCTGCTGATCCCAGCGCAGTTCCATCTTGTCTTCTGCTCCTAGCGATGAGTCAATGGATATCCATATCATCGCACTAATTACTATCATTGCCAGTTTTCCAAAAGGGTTATAAGTATTTGACTTTATCATTTTCATTTCCTTTAATTTTTGTCCGTACTTTCTTAATTATGCAACCACAGGAATTTCTTTGCTGTTGCCCAATATGTTTCACGGTGCAGTAAAAACCTCTGGTGCCGGTGTGGTGTGAGTCATACCTGGGTGATCCCCGGCAGCCTGCCCACTTGGATTAGCAAACCATGTGCTTGTTGGGTATAACCTATAATCGTCGGTGCCACCATCATTGAATAACCAGTCTTCATAGTCTCCCCATGAGCCAGCACGCTTTTCATTGCATGAGGCATCCCAGTTATAGCCTGCTGCCGTTGCCCACTGGTGATAATTTGCCCAGGCATATCGACCCGCCGCGGGTGTTCCGATGGGATCAATCTCACGAGTTTGTATGGCGTCAATATCACCAGAACTGAAAGCAGGATAATCCGTGGACCACCTGTGACACGTTCCTGAGACGCCCTGAGCACCGATTAAATGGACAAAGTTTGAGGAATCATAGGCACATGTTCCATTATAGGTATAATCCCCAGCTATTCCCGCTAAAACCTCATCGCATATATCTTCAGCATCTTCAGGATCAAACAATGACTTGTCACAGCCCCAGCAATAATCACAGCTCAATTCATATACCTCTGCCGTATGAGAACCAACAGGCGTTCCCCAAACCACGTAGAGCTTGGTACTTTGATCTGGATTCGCTAATGTATGAATCCATGTATTTGAGCCAGCAACACACTTATACGTCCAGTTTGTAGTGTACGCTTGCCATTGCACGGCGTCATCGATATCCCATTCCGAAATACATGTCATATTACTCGTAGGCCACTCCGTGCCAAACGTATTACCTGTATTGTTTCCCCAATCACCAATATTATGACCGTCCCCGCTAGTTTCCCCTCTTACGGTAATATTTTCTTCCGGTTGAGAAAGATCGGTCGAGGCCCAAAAGGTGACAGTTGCTGTAGCGTCAGCACTAATTGTCCAAACGGCAGGGTCGTCACGGCGTGCGGCTCTATCATACTCTGGCACTGTAACCCCGTCTATTGAATGGTTGGCTCCACCGTAATCGACCGTATTGCAGTCTGGAATAATCGCCTGTACACTGGTTGCTTGATCCTGAATGGCCACAGCATCATCTCTTGTGCCGGAAAACCAGGGAATACTGTTAGGCAAGTCATTGTCATATACTTTCAGGGTAATGTGCGTTGTGGCTGTATTGGGAGCAATCCATACAATCGAAGTGCCGGTATTATCACCATATTTCCATGTTCCCGCCGTTGCTGTCCAGAAAGGATAGCTCGTAGACATTGCATCCGCTGGGAAGCCTTCCTGGCCCGTTGCGGTATCACACCAATGGTCTATATCGGAACCGCGAGAACAACTGCAATCGACACTTGCCCCGCACAGATACACCCCATTATCAACCGGGGAATTTATCTTGCCGCCCCATATGGGAGTGTGCACATCCCACACTATGTCCGCCGACGCGGAATCGGACAGCACGGCTAACGCCATGATTGCCATTAATAGCTTGTTCATATTGCTGTTTCTCCTTTCAAGTGTACCCCAGTGTGTCTGTTGTGTACGTAAAATGAGTGTAAAATGCTCCGGTACGTGAAACCGTTCTGGCTAAGGCCCCGGATTGGCGATTTCCTGATTGATGATCTGCTCGATTTCGGTGAGTTTCTTGAGCACTTCCGAGATCATTCGGTATATCTCGGTGTCGTCGGGGTAGTCGCTTTGGAGTTGAGAGAGTCTTTGCATGCTCAGGCCCAAGTCGGAGGATATACATGATGAAACCATCTTGGCGGGAAGGCGTGTTTTCATGCCGGCAATACGGTCCCTAAGCCAAACCAAGTGTTCTTGCTCTTCTTCTTCGTTGTCAAATTGCTGATAGGGCAGGGGGACGGCCTTGTTTATGTCGCAGTCATAGATCGTTTTGAAGTATTGTCGAGCATCGTCATTGCGGCCTTTTTGAAGAACGAGATTACCCAGCATCATATGGGCTTTCAGGGACAAATATGTCACATTGGGTTCATCTCCGGACTCCACGGGTAACTCACGAATTACCAATTGCAGACATTCAATGGCTGCTGGGTGGTTAGGCTCGGTGCCTTCGGGGATAATGCAGATATTGAGTTCGCCGAGGCGGTAGGCGACTTCCGGTAGTTTTTCGTAGGCGGGGTGTTCCCGGATGACTTGAGCATAGGTGTCTTTCGCATGTTGCCCTTGGGCCGGGAGTGCGTCGTAGGTTCTTGCGAGAAGATGTTTTACTGTGGCAGCCTGATCGTCTGTCAGGTTTCGGCTTAACGCTTCCTGGCAAGCGTCGAGCGCTTCCGCGTGCCGATGTCTTTGGTAAAGGCCTTGGGCCAGTTGTATCAGGACCGCGTCGTCGTAGTCCGTGTAGACAATCTGTCCTTCCGGCAGCGTAAGCTCGGTTGGGGGTTCCGCTGACATGCCAATCGAAAAGAAGAGGATAACCAGGGTAAGGGGTGGGCCCCAGAGACTATTGCGCGTCATGATTGAGCTCCTTTCGTAAGATGTTGCCTTTTGCCAGCCAAATACTCTTTCGGAGAGTCCGCATTCGAATGCGTTGTTGTTCTGTCCCCATAGCGGAGCCACCATGCAGATTGTTGAAACAGGAACGGATATTTTTTTGATTTTTTCTTGGGTCCGCCCCCTATTGACGCCAGCGTCAAAAGCCCACGTTCAGCAGGAATGGGCGTAACGTATTGTAAGTACAGGTGGTTATGGCGATTTTGTGGTTGATCGGCGGATGCGGCCATGTATAATGTAAGCTCTTAT
>Ga0180430_10005353_pt1 | contig 10675 bp, 23 predicted proteins | sample SS_ome_9_FD_132999 | JGI IMG/M metagenome (GOLD analysis project Ga0180430, IMG submission 132999) | Hypersaline lake sediment archaeal communities from the Salton Sea, California, USA - SS_1_S_2 metaG | ecosystem: Environmental > Aquatic > Non-marine Saline and Alkaline > Hypersaline >... | reverse complement strand
AAAATATCCAAAAGCGAAAATTAAGCAGAAGATAGAATATAATAAAATTGTTGCTGCAATGAAAAAAGAGGGGCCTGTAGTATGCGAGAAAAGAAAACTTAGACAACAAATTATGGTTAAGTATATGCCTGGCGAAACTAGACAAAGAAAACTAAAGGAGGCTGGATTAGAATGAACGCCGGAGCATCAGCTGCTTCAACGGCGGCAATGGCTGCAGTCGTAGCATCTAACAATGCACGAGAAGAGGCAGAAGCTGAAGAAAGAAGAAACAGAAACAAAGGACATGATCAAATTTACTTTGAATCAGATTACAGCGGAGATCGAACTGGAAGAGAGATAGCCAAAGTCTTCAAATGGAAATGGGAAAACAATACTTTATGGAAACCTAAACCCAGATTCAATTGGAGTGCTTTCTTTATTTCATTATTTGTTATGGCGTTCGTTCTAGCGTTCATTGGAATATTTTTAGAAATGTCCTCAGACAGATATTGCTATGATATATTTTGTGGATTTAGTCATGCTTGGATAATGTTGTTTGCTATACCTCTGGCGTTGTTTATGGCATTGTTATTAGGCGGAGATAGTTCAATAGATTATATTACTATCAATGAGTATGAGAAGAAGACCTATGTATTAATTAAGGTTTATGATTCAGATGGATACAGGAATGTTGACGATGACAAGATTCATCTGATCAGAAATAGAATTGAAAGGAGGTTAAAAGAATGACGATTAAAATAGTTTATAAGGACGGGACAGATGAGGAGTTCATTGAAGGTAATCTTTATAATTATAATGAAGACCTAGACTTCATTGAAATAATCAAAAGATCTTATGACAAAGACGATGATTATGACGAAGACGAAGACGTTGAACTAGCCCTTATTGCTAAAGATGTCGTTAAAAAACTTGTGGTAGAATGATATTGTATTTGTATTGGGTTATATTCGCAGTGATCGCATTATTTGTGTTCTCTGGTATTAGAATAGTTAGACCTACACAAAGAGCATTGATAGAGAGACTTGGAAACTACAAGGGAGTAAAACAACCTGGATTCCATTGGATCATTCCTATTATCGATAGGATGATTAAGGTTAACATCACGGAGAGAGTTATGGATGTTGATCCTCAGGATATAATTACTAAGGATAATTTGAATGCTGAGGTAGACTTGATGGTTTATTATCAAGTTAAGGAAGATGAAGCTAATCTTAAACGTTCAAGATATGGAGTTGACGACTTTAGATATCAGATTGTTTCGCTTGCTCAAACAACAGCTAGAAATGTCATAGGTGATATGGTATTCAAAGATGTTAATAGTAAGAGGAATGAACTGAACAAGCAATTAGCTAAAGTTCTAGACCAACAATCTGATGCATGGGGTGTAAGAGTTGTTAGAGTTGAGCTTAAGGAGATAAGGCCACCGAAGGATGTTCAAGAATCTATGAACAGAGTTATTAAGGCTGAGAATCTCAAGGATGCTGCCAAAGACGAGGCTGAAGCTGCTGAAACAAAAGCTGACGGTGAGAGAAGAGCTGAGATTAAGAAGGCGCAAGGTGTAAAGCAGTCTTCTATTCTTGTAGCTGAAGGGCAAGCTAAAGCTTTCGAACTTATCGAGAAGAAATTCGGCGATAAGGCCCAATTATTAGAGAAGCTTAAAACAATCGAAAAAACATTCCATAAATTGGATAAGATTGTAATCCCTGAAGGTAAGAGTCTGGTTAATGTTCTGGGCAACTTAGCCGGTGCTCCTACTAAGTAGATTTAATTATTTTTTTTTCTTTTTATTTTCTTTTCGCATTATTAATAATAATATTTATAAACAGAGTTTAGTTATATATATTATGGCTAAAAACAAACAATCTACCGGTATGAAGATCTTTCTAGGAATTGCGTTAGCTGTTATACTCTTTGCTCTCTTCAATCTTGGTGTTGCTGCTTTCTACGACTCACCACAATACGATGATTATTGTGATGTCGTTGGCCCTAAAACAGTTGCTCCGGATGCTAACGCAGATGATGGAACAGCTGAAATACAAGATTATGAGACTTGTTACGATGAATATGATGCTGCTAGAGAAGCGTATAACAATAATATTTTCTACCTCTTTGTTGTTGCTGGCTTAATATGCGCAGTAGGCGGACTATTTATTACTAATCTATCATTCCAGATCGTTGGATTAGGAGCTGGAGTTGGGCTAATCATTGAAGGAATAGCAAGAAACTTGAATAATAAAGTTATGGCATTCTTCGCTGCATTGGCTGTATTTATCATATTATCATATTTCGTGTATAGGAAGGTGAAAGATTAAAATGGCATGTAAATCAAAAGTTAAGAGTGGGGATTACGCTCTCTGGGGAGGCAATGTATACAAAGTAAAATCAGCAGGTTATATTGCTCATCCAGAAACACTGTTAGGTGGAAGAAAATCAAAGCCTGGCTATTATGCTATGTTAGAACCTGTAGACAACTATGTTGAAGAACCTGACGGATGGATCAATCAGAGATTCATCAAGAAATTAACAAAGACTCAATTAAAAAAATTAAGGAGTAAGAACTAAAATGGCAAAAGTGTATGGTTATGGATATGGAGATAATAGATATTTCGCTCAGATGAGTAAAAAGAAGTTTATTAAATTAGTGGCAGATAAGGACAAAGCTTCTGTTAATTGGGTAAAACAGAGAACGTCTGAAACTGGTAACTCGGAAGAGTTACGAAGAGCTCGGAAAACCCCTAATAAAATTTTGAGAGGAAATGATTAAAATGGCAAAGAAAAAGAAAGAAACAATTAACAAGAAAAAAGTTGAAAAACTATGGAGATATTTCAAAAGAAATGACCTCTTAGAAGACAGATCAGAATATGATGCACAAGATCTTAAATCTACTTATCCTGATTTAAACAAAGCTGAAGCTAAATATCTTTATTTAAAACTTCAAAGATGGAGGAAGAGATAAAATGGTGACACAAGTTGTTTCACACAAGCAAGCCCAAGAGATGCGAGCAGCTAACCAGCAGGCTATAAACCGGCTGAAAGCCCAGATAAGACAAATGGAGTTACAAGCAGCTAATGCATCGTCTACATCTAAGAAGCTTAAATCTAGCGTGACATCTCAAAAGAAACAATTGAGAAGTCTTCTTGTAAGAGGAAAACGGCTAGACAAGCTTTTAAGAGAAGGTAGAGTTTCTAATCAGGGCCAGACTTATGTTGTTCAGTAGATTCTTCTAGTTCGTCGTATAACTTAGCCTTTAAGTTATTTGTTATTCTTCGATGTAGGACTACAAGCATCATTACTAGAAAAATTAACATGACAACTACAGTCCAAGTGTAGGCTTTTGGCTCTGTGTATAATTTGATATCCTTAACTTTGTCTTTTTCAGATTCATTAGCATAGGAGTATGTAAAGTGATAGTATCCAGCGGGCCCTGACCAGATCCCACTCCAGTCTGTCGGCATATTAAGGATACATATTCCATCTTCATCTACATATTCGTGATAATCCTGCCAGTGGCTCATCTCGTGGATTGTTATTGCAAACACTGCAGCACCGATTAGCGCAAAGAATACAATTATTAGGAAGCAAACGTTTTCAATCCATTTCATTTTATCTTCTCTCTGAGTATAAGTCTCCTATGATATCTCGCATACCATTCTTATCTTTCCAGTTGAAGATGTTTGGGGAGACATAATGACTAGCTGCAGTTCTAATGTCATGTCCAAGATGTGCAGTCAATGCCAGATCACCTACTCCCAAACTCATTAACCACACTTCTAATGTTTTTCTTAAATTATGAGCAGAGAAGTCTGCTGGATGCTGAAGTCCTGCGGCCTTCGCAGCCTTTTTTATCCCCCTATCAAGAGATGATGCTCCGATAAGTTTTAACGTGTCGTCTGCAGTTAGATTATTATCTTTGATGTAATTTTTAAGGTATCTTGAGAATTTAGTTGAGATCGGAATGATCCTAGTTTTACCTCTACCCTTCTTCTCACCTTTCTTAGCTTTCGATTTAGTTACACGGACATGGATCCTGTGATTACGCAGATCACAATCAGATACTAAGATGTGTCGCGCTTCCATAATCCTGCATCCAGTATTTAATAACACTATGACAGAGTGGCGCTGCTTGTTATTTAGTTTATCTTCGAACTCCTGATACTCATGAGGAAAGAAGAATCTATCTTTGTTGTTTTTTAGTGAATAGGCAGTTCCGTTTTTTCTTGTTAACGATGGCATTATACCCCCTTAAAGTATAGTAAAACATATCATTCTACCATCTTTATAATAAAAGATGGTAATTAAACTATATAAATATTGACTTGATTTTGGAACATTTCTATCTATTATTATATACCTGTTATTCTAGGCAGCCTGTGTGAGAGTGCTAGCAGCTTATTTTTTGAATTAATAATTAAGCGTTTAAATCATTAGGGTAAGGATATGTTATAACATATAAAAAGATATGTTATATCATAATAGAAAAGTTTAAATATTAGGTTTTGTTTACTAGTTAATAATTAAGATGGTATCAAAACAAGGCGTCATAACATTCGGGATCAATGAGCAGTTCGAGAAGGTTTTTGATCGGTTTTTAAAGATGGTAGATAATGATCCAGAATTCAAGAGACTAATAGGAGCTAAAGTAACATCAGATGGAGAACGAGATAAGCGTTACATGAGGAAGAAAAAGACAGCTAGCAAGATTAGGTTTGTAATATCTAAGTATGTTAGCGATAATATTAAAAAACAGAAAGCAGCTACCGAGGCCGCTGGGAGTTCGGAATAATGGGATACGGATATATGCCTAAGATTACAATCACGAAAGCGTTTCAGCGTAATGATCGAGGAAACTTCAGATATTATTCACCTCTATTTGATCCTGCGTTTCCAAGGCGTAAGCCGAAAGCTCCAGTATTTGATTTGGATGCTAGGCCTTCTAAATATATCCACATGAAAGTTAAGACCGAGAAAGAATTAATTAGATTTATATACGATAAATTTGGACCAGGGACTTATCGGATTATAGCGCATATAAGAGGAAGAAAAGGTAGCTGGACTTTCTGGAGAGGACAGATCACAGACGAAGGATATCAGTTTACACAGAAGAAGTCGACAGAAAGAAGAGAACTAGAGAAACTAAAACAGGAGATGGAGGAAGCTGAATCAGATGAAGAGCGTCAATCGATTCAAGATATGATGGATAGTAACAAAGAAATACTTAAATTAGACAAAGATACTGTAAAACTAGGTTTTGTGCCATATCTAAAACCGAGTGTGAGAAGAGGAGTATTCGCTTTTTGGGATGATCCAGACATGGGATATAAAGATCAGCTAGAAGAAGAGTATGGTTATGGCGAAGATGAAGATGAAGCGTCAATCGAGGAATTAAAGAAACAAGAGAAGGAGGACGAGGAATACTGGAAACAGTATGATGGAATGGCTTAAAATGATGTTAAGTAATAGACAAACTTCAATAGGATGCGCTAGAGTTCCAACGATTATCCGAATTCCTGATTCAATGGTGGAATTTAATAAAGAACACGATAAGTTTAGAAAATTAATGATTGAGGCTCTAAGTAAAAGATTCAAAGAATATCATGAAACGATAGCAGATTGTGTTTCGCAGTCTTTAGCGTTTTTATGTAGCATGGGAGCTACAAAGGATATGGATAAAATAAAAGAAATTAAGCTTTGGAAGAAGTTCGTCGACATGAGTCCTATCTACGAAGGAATTGCTGTCCAATTAACTACAATGCTAACAAAACATCATTGTCCTCAGATGTATGAACAGATGAACAAAGGGCACGTGTATAGTCATTATAAATTAACAGTCATAAAGGAGACTGTTTTATATGTTATGGAATATTTCGCTAAAGAAAATCTGCTACTTTCGACAGAGGATTTCATCAGACGTCCGAATGTCGAAAAGTGGTTAACGGAGAATTAAATGGCAGAGCAAGCACAAATACAAAGATTAAAATATTGGAGAGTTCCAATGCCACTCACTGGTAATGGATTCTTCTTTGGAAGAACTGACAGTGGAAAGAGCTGGAAGATGTTAGCTATAGTCCAAGGATATCATAGTCATGGCTATAAGATCTGGGATCTTTTCGGAGGAAAGAGACATGAAGGACCTTTCTGGAGTTTTGAGAGTGAAGAGTCTAGATTATGGAAAGAGTTTGAAGCAGAAGTAGGTATTATGAAAGGAAAAGGACCAAAGAGATATAAGGTTAATTTATTAGTTCCTATGTTTTCTACCGAACTCCCTTCTAAATATGCAGAAGATCTTCCAAGAGTTGCTACTAAAGTTTTCACAATTCCATTTCATTCAATAGACCTCGAAGATGTTAGCACTGTAACTGGGCCATTATCTAATAACGCCAGATACTTATGGAACCAACTAAAGCACGACTTAGGAAAGGAAGCTAATGGTGAGGACATTAGACATTTAATGAACACAAAATATTCTGGATATAAGAACCTTTCTATCTACAAACTATTTTTGAGGCCAGCTATAAACAATCATCTTATAGGAAGCAGAGATTTTGATTTAAATTTAGATTTCGTAGATGAAGCTAAAGAGAAAGATAGAATATCAGTCTTAGTAGATGATTTTGTTCCTCCTCAATTTAAGTTCTTTGTTATCTCTTGGATGCAAAGAAATATTATGGACTTAGCAATGAATGATAAAATTCATAAAAAGAACATCGGAGTAATGAGAGAAGTAAACATGTTCATGAAAGTTCAAGATAAGTCTAAAGAGGATGAGGACAGAACTCAAATCTTCAGGAACCAAGTTTCAGACGTTGCAAGATATGCTCGTTCTGGTTTATTTTTATTTATGGACACACAATCTCCATACGAAGTGAAGGGGTTAATCGAAGGGCAGGAGGATATCTTAGGAATTAATGAAATGCCAGGTGCTAAAGATAGAGATGAATTATGTGATCAATTGAAAAGAGATAGAAGAATTAATGATGTAGTCATTAGACTTATAGCCAAAATCCCAGTCTTCAAAATGGTTTTAGTTACAAGAGGAGAACGTGCTAAAATATTGCAAAGAGTAATGCCTCCTAGAAACCAATGCTGGAAACCTACATGTGGAAACTTTAATAGCTTCTGGGGAAGAAGAATAAATAAATGGGTAAAATTAAAACCATACATTGATCAAATCAAAAAGGAGTATGCAGAAAGGAATTATGAATGGGAAGAGAAATTAAGGAAAGAACGTGAAAAGAAAGAAGAAGAGAAACGAAAGAAAGAAGAGGAAGCTCTAAAAGCTAAGGCTGAGAGACAATCAAAAAGAAGAGCAGCCAAATCAGAACCAGAGAAGACAGACTTAGAACAAACACAAGATGATGTAAATAAAGCTCTAGAAGAAAAGAGAAAACTTGAAGAACAAGTGAAAGCAGAGAAAACTCAGAAAGAAATAGATGAATTGGAGGTTGTTCAAGTATAATGGAAACTGTAGAGCTAGTCATTCAATTAAGCAAATTAGTAGGAGGAATTTTTATAATATACTATTTGTATAAAATAGAAAAGAACACTCGTTAAGATGGAACAAAAACAAGAAACAAAGAAAGCGCCGGAAAAGAAGAAGGAGATTCCTACTTTAAAGTTTACTACAGATGAGATAAACAAACTTAGTATCACTGCCAAGGATAGAAAGTATGCAGTTAAGAATGTAGAGCCGTTATATCCTAAGAATGACATGGAGAGAATTGACTTTTTTATTAATTCCTACAGGTTTCTATCACATTTGTTGAATACAATGGAAGATAGTGATGGTATTAAGAAAAAGATTAGTGATTATATAGGTAGTGTAACAGACCTATATAAGAATCTTATAACACTTAGATCAAAATATCAAAACAGTCCATCTTTCAATCGGCACAGAATGAAAGATAAAATGTTAGACTACGCTAACGATAATATTCTGTTAATTGATTCACTGGTTGATGCCGTATTCCCACTTGGAAGGACAGTTAAAATGTTTGATCCAGATGAGGAGGCGGCCTTAGCATAAAATGGTAGATAAAATTAGGCAGATCGAAAAGGAAGGAATGTTAATGGGTGTTTCATGTCATCCTGGGTGTTGGAAAAATCCAATGGAGGGTGATGATTTAATAGACGACGAAGAGGAGGAAGAAGATGATGGAGAACAATGAAGAAAAATTTGGAATGTCAAAAGGACTTGATGATAATCTAGAGAAGATGCACAAGAAAGGTTACAAGATAATGTCTCACCCAGACATCATGAAAGACATGGAGGATATGCCAGATGATGTAGCAGAAGAACTTGAGAAATTGTTTAAAGGTTTTAAAGATGGGACAATTGATCCTGTTGACGTTGGAGAACCTGTGGATTTAAAAGAATTAGAAAAGGAGGACCCCGAGTTGTTTCAAGAGCTAATGAGAAGAGCGGGAGAAGCCCAAAGGGGATATTTAAATGAGTAACGCTATAGTTTTAGGAATAGTGTTCGCTGCATTATTCGAGATTTGTCACATTGTTTTAGATGTTTATGTTATTCATAAAATAAAAACTAAAAATGCATTTTTAGCTAGAGTAAAAGTAGTTATATCCTTTGTTGTGACTGGCTTTATATTATATCTACTATTTAGTGGATTTTATACAATTAGTCCAGGACAGAATGGTGTTGTTTCTACTGTTACTGGTAATAAAAAGATAGTAGATGATGTCGGAATTCATTATAGTTTTATGTCTTCTGTAGAAAAGTTAGATACTAGAAAACAAATGTTAAAATATCCAACTCATGATATTACTTCTAAGGATGAGATCGTTACATTAGATGAACAAGTGATTGAAGTTTCTGCTGTAACTGAATTTCAAATAGTTGATTCTCGAAAGTGGGCCATAGATAATATAGAAGCCAAAGATAAGCTCTATTATAATATGATTTCGTTAATTCGTGAAAAAATTAGAGCTAATAATTATGATTATGTTATTAATCACAGAACTGAGATTAATGAAGATATATTAAATGAGTTAAAAGAGATAGAATCTGTTTATGGTATTAGCATAGATAAATTTTATCTATTAAAAACAACAGACGTTCATAATGTTAGAGAGGCGAAGTCCTCTGCTGAAGCTTCTAGAATAGAGAGTGAAGCTTTGATAGATTCGTATGAGGCAGAAGCAGAAGCTCTACAAAAGAAGTATAATTCAATCGACGACAAAGACTTTATTAAATATATGGAATTAATTAATGCTTTAAAAGAAGGTGATATTAATACCATAGTAGTAGGAGCAGACTCAAACGGGATCTATATGATTCCAGGAGGTAATAATGGCTAGAACCTTCTGTGTAATATGTAAGCAATATTATAATACTTATCCAGTGATCTTAAAAAACAGCATAGCGAGTATGGCTATGGAGTTTGCTATCAGAGATATCTATTATTTTGATGAAAGAAATGAGGGCTTATGTGAAAAATGTAGGAAGATGATTTACAACGATCCAGTTAAAATGATTAGAATGTGGTTGTTAGCTAAAGCACAAATTATGGTTGTTGCTTCAAAGCAGAAGACTAAAAAAGATAAGAAGAAATGGGAAGATGCGATTAAAGTTATAGAGAAGAGAGAAAAGGAATTAGAGAAGACACCAGAAGTTAAGGCTCTATATAAGAAGAACATGGAGGAGTTAAAAGATGCGGACATTTGAAGAATTTCAACTAGAAATGAAGAAAGCTCATGACTGTGATAAGTGTCGTGGCAGAATCTTTTGTGTTTCCGTAGATGCGTTAGGAGTTAAGAGATGTGCTTATTGCAATCAGGTAGTTAATTATCCAACTCCAACTAACGAGGAATTTATCTCTTGGTTAGAGAAAGGAAGTAAATCTCCTGGCATTATTAAATTCATTGAGGAGGCACGAAAAGTTTTCGGAGTTGTTAAGAATGGCAATACATTGTGAGTTATGCGGAGAGATGATTGTTAAGTATAAGATGGATCTAGGTGATACTGTTGTGATTGAAGTTGGAGGAGTAATTAAATACATTTGTGATGACTGTGCAAGAGACATTGCTAAACAATTAATAGACAGATGATAATTCAAAAACTATTATTTTGGTTGCTAGGATTTGTATTGATTGAACTTCTAGGCGTAGTCCTGATAGAATATTTATTAAGGAGGAAAAATGCAAACGTTAACTGAGCCATTCAAAGTGAATCAAAGAATGTTAGAAAGACAATTAGTTAGAGCTAAAAAGATGATAGCTCGATGTGTTCATCAAAAAGATAAACACATGATAGGACCGATTGAGATGCTTAACCAAGAGCTATGTTTAGTAGTTGCTGACTTTAAATGCCAAAATCCTAAATGTCAAACACCTGAAAATTTACAAATCCATCATCTTATCATGCGTAGAGCTAAAGAGTTTATGGACATCTGGCGTTATTTATCACAAAGATATTATTGGGCTAATCAAGTTGTTCTATGTCAGAAGTGCCATAGACATTATCATAAATTAATGGGTAAGGATGTTGGTGAACATGGTAAGTGTATAACTAAGACAACTATTACTCGAGTTAAAAGGAGGTATAAGGCAAATGATAACAGAAACAGAACAGGTGCCAAAAAAGTCACCAGAACAGATAGCGAATGAGAATGCTATAAAACATTTTAATAAGATAGCAGCAAAAATAGATTCTCCTTTT
>Ga0180430_10005351_pt1 | contig 10676 bp, 18 predicted proteins | sample SS_ome_9_FD_132999 | JGI IMG/M metagenome (GOLD analysis project Ga0180430, IMG submission 132999) | Hypersaline lake sediment archaeal communities from the Salton Sea, California, USA - SS_1_S_2 metaG | ecosystem: Environmental > Aquatic > Non-marine Saline and Alkaline > Hypersaline >... | reverse complement strand
TTCAGGACATCGATAAAAACAGCATCACCATTCTTTAGATCACCCAATGGGACCCAACCATTTTCAGTAAGAATAGGGTGACATGCTGTGGCCCTTAATTTTTTGCCATCATCCAAGATCATTTCGAGAACTGGCTTAACACCAGATCGTACAATTTCATCGAAAGGCTGAAGCCGCATTTCGTCACCAACAAATGAACGAATCTGAACACCTTCATTCCATTTCATACCACGTGATTGATGGCCATGCACGTATTTATTGGGAACATCTTTGAATTGTCCTTTGCTTTTGTTGTCTTTAGTGGGAACACGCGTGTCTTGCCCACAACCACACATACACTTACCACTCTCAACATCGGGATCACCACCATTGAAATGAACAAAAGCATCTTGAATAGTCATTTTGAAGCCTTTGCCACCATTGTTAAAATGGAGTACAGTATCACCAGCCACACATCCTGTAGGAGCTTCAATCATCACTGATTTAGCTGCAGGATACGTGTGCCCACTTACACCGACGTGCTTACCTGTAAACAAGTCCACAGTCTTCTTAACAATGTTGCGTTGATAATCACGAGGCTCAACGCCTGTCTTTTTGATCACGGAATCGATCATAGCATCTCCTGTTGTAAGAACCTTGATATCAATATGTGGCAGGAGGGCATTATCTGTTAATTCCTGCAATACTCAATCCCATTGATCACCAAAACCTCTGGAAGAACCTCTTCGGTATTGCTGCCCTTCACCAGATCAAAATGGCCATATTGATCACGTTCGATCTCACCAGCGTAAACACCAATCACATCCTCCTCAGAAACTTTCTTCCCATTCACATACCAAACCTTGAAACCATCAGTAAATTCAACCGCAGGACCATCTTCTCGATGTAACCTACCATCCACCCACCACACTCCAGAACCATCAGCACGCTCAATAGCAGGACCATCAACCCGATGACGCTCACCACTCAACCACCACTCCCTATCTCCATTGGCATCCTCAATAGCAGGACCATCCTCACGATGCAGTTTCCCATCCAAATACCACTCCGTGCGATCATCAAAAACCTTCACAGTATACTCTAGCATCATTGTCTCCCATTGTTTTATCGTTGAAAAAAGAACCCCTCCCAACCATGTGGCAGGAGGGAATTCCTAGTTAATTCCTGCGATACTCAACCCCATTAACTACCAACACCTCTGGAAGAGCCTCTTCGGTTTTAGGACCCATCACATCCTCCTCAGAAACCTCATTCTGACACCAATGGCCGTCAATTAATATGTGTGAAGCCGGGAGTTCAAGACCCGTCACCGACATGAGCCGATAACGGTAACGCCTAACAATGTCAGCATATTGCGTCGAATTGATATATTTGGGAGTGCCATCTTCATAAAAGAAGACAATGTGACCCGGTGTATCAGTGGGCTTGTGGGGATCGTTGGAGAGATAGGCATCAGCATTGGCGACATATGTCCCAACCACAGCACCAATACTACGAGCAGCTTTATCAAGTTCCTGTTCCAAATCCAAAAACAGGAGTGAACGGGATTCACAAACCCATTTAATAGAATTCATTACCGTTTTGGTCTTGCTGCCCATCACATCCTCCTCAGAAACCTTCTTCCCATTCAAAAACCACCGCCTAGAGCCATCAGCACACTCAACCGCAGGCCCATCCTCTCGATGGAGTCTACCATCCACCCACCACTCCTTAGAGCCATCAACATATTCCACAGCAGGACCATCCTCACGATGCAGTTTCCCATCCAAATACCACTCTTTACGACCATTATCAAAAACCTTCACAGTATACTCTAGCATCATTGTCTCCCATTGTTTTATCGTTGAAAAAAGAACCCCTCTGAACCATGTGTCAAAAGGGGATCCCTAGTTAATTCCAAGTTAACCCTGGAAGCACCAATTGAACGACTTCCGATTCTTCATCACGGCAGCAGCGTAATCAGTAAAAACATTCGCAAAAATCTCATCATGCCAAGAATTACCAATACCATGAACAAACTCATGTAAAGCAATCGCAATCAAACGATCACGCTCAGTAAGCTTAAAACGCTTCTTGAAAGACTTTGAATAAGTAGAACTCTGCTCAACAATCTTAGCAGGGCTCACATAGTAAACCTTACCATAAGAATCACTTAACTCAAACTGAGCCTCACAATCCTCATCAAAAACAAAACCAACAGAGAACGCAGATTCAACATCAAACAAACGATGCAACTCAAGAAGAACACGACCCCAATACTTCACAAGCTTCTTAGAATAAGAAGAAAAACCATCAGAATCAGGCCGATAATAATCAGGAACCACCAAACCAGACTCATTCTTCAACACAAAATCCTCACCAACAGTCACAACCCTACGAGACTCAACCATCTCAAAAGAACCAGTAGAAGGCCTCGAAGATCCAGAAGATCCCTTAAAATCCCAAGAAAACTCCAAAGAACCACCAGAACTCCCAGAATCCCCCAAAGGCCTAATAGAAACACCAGCAGGGACATCAGCAAGCTTAACAGAATCCCCAGAAGCACTAAAATCACTCTTAGCACTCACATTAACCAAAGAAGAGATCCGATTAGAACTAATATGAGCAAGCTTACTACCAACAAAATGCTCATACCTAGGAACCCTCGCACTCCTCAAAGCAGACTGACGATCAACAGCCAACTCAGTAATAAACGCAGACAACTGACCAGCAAAAGGATAAACCAAACCATCCCGATTAGAAGTCAAAACATCAGAAGACTTCCCAAAGATCTCAATAACAACCAACTTGTTCAGCTGACACCAATTGGTGAACATCGGAATCCCGTTGACCCTAACAACACAAGTATTAGAATCAGCATTATTGGTAAACACAGTACCAAAATCAAGATCCTTACGACGAGAACCCTTATAGCAGACACAAGCGCGCTCAACACCGTTGACCACAAAAGCACCAGACCACTGACAAAAACGAGCAAAACGCTCACAAGCAGCCACAAGATCCCGAATATGATCACCCTCAATCACAACACAAGATCGAGTGCCATCAAAAAGATCAGAAGCCTCAGAGATCTCATAATCAGCACCAGAGCCAGCCACAATGAGACCACCAGTCATAATCTCATAAGAAAGATTACTATAATATAAAAGCTCTTTAGCCTTACCAAAACCACCCACAGAACCCTCAAAATTCTTGCCAGAACCACCAAGACACAACAGCTTATTGACAAGAATATCACGATCCATCGGAGGACCATCGTTGATCACAGTAAGAACAGTATTCCCATCATCATTAAGCTCAACACAAAACTCAACACGATCAGAACCACAATCAATCGAATTCTGAGCAAACTCACGAATCAAAGCCCAACGCCAATTACCATAATCAAGCTTAGACTTAGCAAAAAACTCACGACCAATCTTAACCTGAGCCATACCACATCTCCCATTGAAGAAAAGAACCCCTCTACAAATATGTGGCAAAGAAGAATATCCCGTCAATTACGAGTATGAATCAATATGCCTCTTCCAATGTTTATTATGAGCATCCCTAAAAGCATCTATATATTTAGGAACCTCAGATCCCAAAAGCCCATCAATATTTTCAAAAAACTTGTCATCATACAAACTAAAACTAAAAACCCTACTAAAATCATGACGATGCTCAAAGATCCCCTGAAAACTTTTCAGATTGAAGACCAAAGAAAAATCATCAGAAATCTTAAAATTTCCAATAGACTGATAGGCACCACCAGAATATTCAGAAACCCATATAGTACCTTGTCTGCAGCCATAACCAAGAACACGTTCAATGCTCACATAATAATCACCGACAGGACGCTTAACACATAAGTGGTCTAAGACAGCATCAACAGGATTCATCTAAGCCACCATTCAAGAATGAACAAACAGCATCAGTCAAACGCACACCACTAACATTCGCAAAATAATCCAACGTAACCAACTCACCATCACACTCAACCGAAGGATTCAGCAACGCATCCCACACCTGATCAAAGACACCATCCTTAACCCAAGTGTTAACATAATAGTAAGAAACCCCAATGACCCTAGAAATATCACCAATAGTATACTTAAACCCGCCAATATTAATATTACCCTTCCTGCCACGAGGATCACGATCTTCCCTATTTTCAAGAAACTCAGCCCATTTATCGGCAACAGATTTAAAAGTCATCAGACGATTATGTATATCACTATTAGAAACTTTCTCGATGTGATTACAGACAAAACTGTCTAAATGCCCAGCATCCTTAAGCTCTTTAGCAGCATTATGCGAAATACCAAGAAACTTTGCAGCATTGGAAATGTTCATAAAGTTCTCTACCTCAATGTGTTTGCCAGCCAAAACATCACTCAAAAGACCTAATTGAGACAATTTATTCCAATACAAATCAGAAAATCCAAAATGACGCATGATTTCCTCTTTGGAAAAACGTTTACCTCTAAACTGAAATCTCTTTCGAGGCCTTCCCCTTTCAATTTCCTTGCCATCTAAACGATCCTGCAAATGCCCACTATCACGTAATTGAAAAACACGTTGACGAGTTATCCCAAGGATTTCACAGGCATCATTATAATCAATCGGTTTCCCATTGTATGTGGCACCCAAGGCATTATCACATTTAATACACTTAGTCTTACCAGTAGAAATACTAGAGCTAAATACTGAGAAAGTATTGCCACATTTACATTTTATGTCAACCTTAGGCCTTTCATTAGAAAGATACCTATTAGTGATCGTTAGGTTATCATTTATCTGATACCCAGGCTTGTAAACGGTCATCATCTCAGAGAGATTTTTAGAATGAATAGAAGTAGCACAACGACGGCATTTCGTAGTAAAACCCTTCGTTAAATTGTAAACATATATCTTGTGCCGATCACCACAAGAGCATTCACAAGTAACGTGTCTGGAGTCATATTTATCAGATGTATCGACAACAGTCCATTCACCAAAAACATTACCAACCTTGATATCATCAATAATCATATATGCACACCCGATTTCCTTACTGGAAAAACTTAAATAGATTCCAAAAGAACCTCAAGAATCCTTGCCTTCATAAGGTCATTATCAGCGATACACTCATGATGCTTCTTCAAAAGAAAATTCAAAGCAACCTCACGGTCTTTCTTTGAATTTATGTCAATGGCTCTAATGCTGGTTTCAAACTTAGCAAACGCCTCTTCCACAATACTCTCCCTCTAATAGCAATTATAAAAAGATTCATCGATGGTCATAAGATCATACTTATCAATGAACCACATTACAAAATATTCGGGAGTCCAAGCACCAGAACGCCTATATTCAGCAAAAGCGTCCTGCAACTCATCATCACTCCCAACAACTATCCAACCATGTCCACAAAGACCCTGAAATAGCTCATCAACTCTGTTGCAATAATCAGAAAAGCACAGCAAATTAGGCATATATCCCCCAAATATCAAAGTTCAACAACAACCCCAGGATCTACCCCTTCTGAACCAAAATCAGCGATAATTATATCCATCACCCGACATAAATGAAACGCTTTCATTTCAATGGCGGTCAAACTATCAAGCCTGCGACCAACGAGAGATCTAGCTAATTCTTCTACCCTAAATTCAATATTGGTGTGGACTATCTGCGGTCTTTTCAAGAGAACCTCACAATTTATATAACCACTTTGTTTTGGGACTTTCAATAATTCTGTTCAATCCAAATGTGTCAGCGTATTCATGTTCTGTTAATCCCAATGATAAGGCTCTATTATAAATGGTCTTTTTGTGGATTCCATCATAATTATATGTTTTGTGACTTCCACCAACCATTCTAAAATTAGACGCTTTATAAATGGTACCAAGGTGGCTATCATTATCACTAAAGGATTGTAAATACATTATACTAACGTTCTTTTTCAGCTCTCGAATCAACAAGCTAATACATTTAGTTGCAAGGTTATTACATTCAACAGTGAGACAAAACCTCGATAATTCACAGGTGTTTGCAATATGTCTAACAGGATTAGTAACCAAGGCAGCACCTATTACCCTTTGATCGACCTCATAGACATATGCCTTGATCGGTTGTTTATATGATGGACCAAGGTAATGATAATCAGATAAAATATCATTTACTTTCTGATGTGTTGTTTCCTTGATGATCACATTATTTAAATTTATTTCTATTTTAGCTCTTATTTTGAGTGCTCTGCTCTGTTTTTTGTTTTGAATCCAAAGTTTTTCTTCTTCAATTATTTCGTCAGTAAGAAATAATGGGTTATAATCTTGTATATGTGATGGAAGATCACCAATTGGTTTGTTGAGCATACACTCATGAAGGACATACTTGAACTCATGGGCTTCTCGATGGCAGTTCGCACATAATAGGACACATTTCTGTATTTCTTCTATGATTGTATCCAACTTTTTAAGAAGATTGTTACTAGAAATATTAAATTTTTTGTCCTTTATATGGTGAAACTCAAGCGCAGATTGACACTTAGAATATCCGCACAGGCAACATTTATTATCAAAAAGCGATATTAAATACGATCTTCTATGATTCCTAATATCTTTTTTCCACTGCGAATATCTAGTAGTATTTTTTATAGATTTAGGCTTTTGTTTTCTTTTTTGCTTATCAGATTTTTCTTTATTTGCTTGTTTGATTTGTTCATTTTGCTTCACTCTCTTTGCCCATTTTGATGCTGTTGATTTTGAGCAGTTCAAAAATTGAGCTATTTCTTTAAGAGTTTTACCTTGTTGTCGTAATTCAATTATTTGCTGCCCAGTTGGTGTTATATCGGCCTCTATATATTTCGAAAGTGTTGCTGCCGATATACCCAATTGCTCCAAGATTTCATTCCTTGAGAAACCCTTATTTGATAGATCGTTAATTACTTTCTGTAAGTTCACCATTAAATAACTCGAACCAAATACTCCCGGCAGGATTCGAACCTGCAATCTACGGTTTAGAAGACCGTTGCATTATCCAATTATGCTACGGGAGCGAAAAAATCAAATATTATACTTAACAGACAAAAAATTCTCTTCACGGAACCGCCAGCAATCCGTGATCAACGTAAAATCAGGGTCAACCTCCCTAACTTTGTCAACGAACAAAGAAGTCACGGCAGCATCACGGCAAGCCGACAAAATCCCCGAAACTTCAAAATACGACCTCTTGGACGGAAAATACACAATAGCCCAATCACCAACACCACGCTTACGATCAGATTCTTCAACTGGTAAATGCAAAGTACCAACATCAGCATTAGTCAAAGAACGCATACGATCAACAACAAGATCACAAGATTTCTTTGAATCTTGGCGGGAAATCACGTCATATTTCAATTCTCGCATTTCAACCCCTCATTAGACTTATTGAGAATACCCATCAATTTGTTTACATACGGGAATTCACATTCCTTGAGATAGAACTGGAAAACACTATCCCTGTAAACTGACCACACCCCTGTGTCAGGGTCAAAATGTGCCGTAAATTGATAACTCATAAAGGACTATTCCTATGGGATACCTTAGTTAAAAACTCAACATCATCATCACTAACCACGTTAGGATCCAGCTCCCTAGCAACCTCAACAAGATCCAACAAAACCTTACTAATGCGAACGATCTTGGAAGTGTTATCAATAGTAGGGCCATTACTCCTATTACGAGTGATCTTGAAATTTGGTTGATACTCAATAGCGTTAATCTCAACAAGATCAGACAAGGAAGCTTTAACTTGCTGAGGAGCTACTTTGAATCCAAGTTCATGTGTAAGCTTATCACACAGTTTCTTCATGGTAAGCTGGCCAGAAGAATACTTATCAAAATTCGAAGAAAGTCAAAAGGATAATTTAGTCTTCTGTGCATTCGTAATTCTCGTTCTCATTATTCTTCCTCCTCCATATCAGGGAACATATCATTAAAGCAAGATCCACAAAAAGAACTTATCAACATTTCACGATCTTCAGCAGATAAATACGGAAAGGCATCTTGAATAAATGCTCCGTTTTTCCATTTCAAGAAATCTTCTTGCTCGACTTCAATATCATAAGCCTTATCACAGCCACGGCAAGTTTTAGAAATTATTTTATTCATATGGTACCCATCAATTGAAATAGGGGCGGTGGGACTCGAACCCACAAGAGGAAACCTCGACGGTTTATGAGACCGTTGCGTTTGACCAATTCCGCCACACCCCTGTTTCTATTTCACTAAAATACAGACCAAAAACAAACAATTACCCCACAGAGCAAGAACCAACAAAACCAGGGTTCAACCTCTCAACAAGAGGCAACAGCTCATGTCGAATCAAATTCCGACTAAATCTTGTGTCATCATTCGAAGGATCGTTAATAAAAAGCAAATCAGAATTTTCAACCATCCCCACAATCCTCTCCCTACTAAAATTCAAAAAAGGTCTAATATAATTCCCCCTAACAGCCGGAATAGAAGATGCATTACCATTCCTAATAAAAGAAAACAACCTCCACTCCGCAACATCATTCAAATGATGAGCCAAAACAACCCTACGATCCAAAAAACCATCCAAAAACTCATAACGAGCCTCCCTAAAATCAGCCTCTGATGTAAGCTTACCATCAGATCTACCAACAGTCAATGGCAAATGTGAATAATTATCCCTCACAAACTCCTCAAAAACACCCGAGTGCTCTGTCCCATGGTTAAAATGCAATAAATGCACATCCCTTTTACCATTAAGCAAAAAATTCAAAGCAAAAACACTATCAACCCCACCAGAGAAAGCAAGATAAACTTTACGGGGGATTTTTGCGGTAAGTTTTGTAGACATTTGGGCTCCTCTTTGAATTATGATATAAAAAGACCGGCAGCGATAGGGCGGGTCGCTGCCGGTCAGGGCAAGGGGCGAGACGGGCAATCAGCCCCTTGAAATGCGAGAGGAAGAGGGCAAGAAGACCTCTCGCATGTTTTAAATACATCTTTGAAAAAAGAACCCTCTATTTAACAAAATCAAACCATTGGTGTTCATTAAAGTGGTCAGGACGGGATTCGAACCCGTACGCCCATAACGAGCACGGCATTTTAAGTGCCGGATGTCTACCAATTCCATCACCTGACCAAAAAGGGAGGGGTTACTCACCCCTCCCCAAACTCGTGGGCACAGCCACCCACGAGGGAACGACTTACGGCTTCACATAACGAGTGCAAGAGCTACCCACAATATCCAGAAAAGCCTCCAAACGAGCAGCATTGCGACCAGAAACCTCAGCAGCACGAGTAATCGTACCAGGCTTCAACGCACGCTTCTCATTAACCTGAATAAGCTCCTCAGCAACCTCCTCAGACACAAGATCCATCTTCACAATCTTACGCATCGCAGATTCCAAAGCCTTCTCCACAACCTCACTCACACCCTCAACCGCAAGCACATCACGATTGAACTGAATCGTAGCCTCAGTGTCCACCACATCCTCAGCAGCATCCTCACCAAGAACCTCCTCCAACATCTCATACTGATCATCCTTGATAGTATACTGAGAACTCCGATCCTGAACAACAAAAGTAACAGACTCACCCTTGCCATTCACAACCTTCATAGGAGTCTCAGGAAGAACCCCATTCGAAGTAAAACTCTCGATGAAATTCGTCGAAGCAAAATCATATACAACCTGCTTCGGAAGATCCATCTGAGCCTTAACCTCCTTCATCTTCGAAGAAAGCTTACGAAGCTCACTAACAGCAGAATCCACCTCAGGACTCACCGACGTACGCCACAAAGTCTGCTTCTTCTTCTTAGGAGAATCAGAACTCTTAGCCTTAGCCTTATCAGCAGCCTTCTTAAACAAACCCATAACCTACACTCCAAAAGAAAAACCGTTCGTCACGACCACCATTAGTCGCTTTCGTTGATAAACCCCTGTGACACCAACAAACCAACCGTAAATTCCAGCATCACAAACCCGAACAAGCCCCCAAAGCATCCCAAATATCCAAAAACTCACCCACAGAAAACTCAACCTCCACACTCACCCCACCAAAACAAAAACAATCATCAACAACCTCAGACCCAATCTGAACCAACGCCTCCCCACAAGAATGATTAGAAACAATAACCACACAATCCCCAACCTGAAAACCAGCCCTAGCAACAGCCTCCCTAACCCCATTCACCACATCATCCTCAGTAGCAAAAGGATCCACAACAGACCAAGAAACACGATAAACCATCATACACCTCCAGTCAAATGAGAATTACAACCCTCAAGATCCAACGTCAAAACATGAAACTCACGACCACGGAATAATTTCTTATACCGCACAAGACACTGAAAAACACCATATCGAACAATCTCAGCATCATGCTCATTCCAAACAATATCAATCATACAAGAACCCTCAAAGCACAACACAAAGAATACTCAATACTACCCATTTTCAAAGAAGACCTAACCTTCACCTCACGCAACAACTCATCAACCTCATCATCACGGACATCAAGAACCTTACGAACAAGCCTAAAAGGCCCACTCATATCACAAAGAATCATGTCAGTCCTACGATCATCCCACAGATAAAATTTAACAAATGACTCACTAGGAAGAATCACCACATTAAAATCATCACAAATAAGACAAACACCACCAGCCTTAACAAAACGATCAAAAACATCCATAAAACCTC
>Ga0180430_10005347_pt1 | contig 10680 bp, 10 predicted proteins | sample SS_ome_9_FD_132999 | JGI IMG/M metagenome (GOLD analysis project Ga0180430, IMG submission 132999) | Hypersaline lake sediment archaeal communities from the Salton Sea, California, USA - SS_1_S_2 metaG | ecosystem: Environmental > Aquatic > Non-marine Saline and Alkaline > Hypersaline >... | reverse complement strand
TCTCGATCGAATCGCCAAGCTGGAACGGGAACTGAAGCACCTCGCCCGATCGCGGGAGACCAGGACCAAGGCACGTCGCAAGTCTCAGATGCCGCTTGTCTCGCTCGTCGGCTACACAAATGCCGGCAAGTCGACCATGTTCAACCTGCTCACCGATGCCGGCGTGCTCGTCGAGGACAGGCTCTTCGCCACCCTCGACTCTACGATCCGCCGTGTTGACCTACCCGACGGCTCGCCCATCCTCCTGTCGGATACCGTCGGTTTCGTTCGTAACCTGCCCCATCAATTGGTTGAGGCATTCCGCTCCACCCTCGAAGAGGTGAATCAGGCCGACCTGCTGCTGCACATCATCGACGCCGCCGATCCGAATCCGGACCGCCAGATTGCGGCGGTACACAGCGTGCTGCGCGAGATAGGCGCCGCCGACATTCCCGAGCAGCTCGTTATCAACAAGACCGACGTTGCCGACCCGGTTGCGGTCAGGCGACTGCTGGAACTTCACCCGGGTGCAGTTGCGACATCGGCGGCGACCGGAGCCGGAGTCACCGATTTGTCGGCGGCGGTGACCGAGCGCCTCGCCGAGGCCACCGACGACGTGGACCTGGTGATTCCCTACGACCGTGGGGATCTGGTTGCGCTGATCCACGACATCGGCCGGGTCTCCGACACCGAGCACACAGACGCCGGCACACGGATTTCCGCTCAGGTTCCGAGCACAGAGATGCATCGATTTGCTGGATTCGTGGGGGACCAGTCCCCACGACGCGATCCCTAGTGACGTCGACTGGGGTGGGGCAACACGGTTACGCCTGATCGGGTTGTCAATCGAAGCGCTAGATTCACCACCGCCAAGCCCACGAGAGCAGCTCCCAACCCAGATTGATCCCCAGCAAAGGCGAATCCGCCGCCGATCAAGAGGGCGATATTGAAGAGCATGGTCTTCGACTTCAGTACTGACTTCCCCATCCTCCCCACAGCCTGTGTTGTCGCGAATCGCAGCGCTGTGTTTCCTATTGGCGCCGTCAAGGCCAGCCCCATGTTGCCGATCTCGCTAGCTGCTTGATCTTGCAGGGCCAAGAGCAATCCCCCAGTCGCCAGTCCGTTCACCCAAAGGGTCTTAGATCGAAGGAACCACTTCGACATCCGACGCTCCTTTCAGTTCCCTTGCTACTCGAAATAGTCTCTCACATCAAGTCCAGGACGTTCTTGTCGGGAGGCTTGCGCTCCTGGCCCGTTGTCGCCGCAGCAGTCGCCGAACGGCGGTGACGCACGACGGGTACCAGCACCGCAGAGATGTAAATCACCTGAATCCCCAGCGCCAGTAATCCGGCAATGGTCAGCCCGAGCGACGTCGGTATCGCCGGTATCACCGGGATGAGAGCCCCCACCACCCAGGCGATCTGGAAGAACGTCTCGGCGTTGGTGAACGCACGGCCCCTTCCCTCCTCCGGAACGGTGGCCTGGAGCAATCCATCGAAGCCGAACTTGGCGGTGCCCCAGGCGAATCCGGCAGCCGCCGCCAGGAACGCTGCGGCGGGCAGGCCAAACACCTGAGCGGCGACGAACGCCGCCCCCGCCTCGATAGCCAGTCCGGTGACGACCATCGGCTCCTCGGAAATCTTTCGATCCAGGATCGGGGTGACGAACGCAGCGATGAAATAACCCAGTCCCGCTGCGGCGAGCAGCGCCGAGAAGTCGAGAATCCCGGCCTCCTCGTCACGGAAAGCAAATGCAACCAGCAGCAGCAGGAATCCGTTGAGAAAGCGCACGCCCGCCGTGGCGAACCTCGCAAGCCGCACCTCCCGCGGCGCCGCTGCTCTGCGGCGGGCCGCTCGCGCCTCACGGCTGCGGTCTCGATCCAACCGAAGCGGAGGCAACCCAATCGCCGACAGAGCAGACCATGTGAACACAAGGGCAGCGATGATCAGGGTGATCGATGGATGGCCAAAACCTACACCGAGCAGGCCGAACGGAACGATGATGGCGCTACCGACAACGCCGATCCGGGCCAACTGGGCATTGGCAGCAATCAAATCCCGCGAGTCCTCCAGAACAATTGGGACAACGCTCGAGCGGCTGATCCCATGAAATCTCGACAGCACCAGCAGCAGAAACGCCATCGGGAACAGCAGATACGTGTCCAGCCAGATCGCGAGCCCGATCGCAACAAGAGCCCGCAGAGCGGCGCTGATAACGAGCCCACCCCGATAGGCCCCGGGGAACCGGGCAAAGAAACCGCCTAGGAACGGTCCGATCAGAGCAAACGGGGCCAACGTGATGAGAAGGTAGAGGGCAACGTTCTCTCTCGCCTCGATTGAGGGGACGGAGAAGAAGAGCGTCGTGCCCAGCGCCATCGCAACCAGCGTGTCCCCGGCAGTCCCCCCTGCGTGTGATTGGGCGAGACGGCGAAAGCCCGGACCGCGAGAGGTGAACATCAGTCCGACACGGCGTGCCAGAGCACCAAGGGCGGCCTGTATCCGGCCTCCCTTGTGTTCTTCGACGGGTGCGGGCGCGGTCATATCCTGAAGTTAGCGCAACCGGCACAAATGGTCGTTGCGCGTACGGCGCGGCATGGGCTCACTCTATGGTGGGCGGCGATGATCACATTGAGCCAGATCACCAAGACCTTCCCCGGCACGACAACGCCCGCAGTCGACAGTCTTACCCTGGAGATCAACGAGGGCGAGGTGGTTGTACTCGTCGGGCCGTCCGGATGCGGCAAAACGACCACATTGAAGATGATCAATCGCCTCGTCGAGCCAACCAGCGGCACGATCACAGTCGCCGGACAAGACATCCTGAGCCTGCAAGCCCACGAATTGAGACGCGGCATCGGCTACGTCATCCAGCAAATCGGGCTATTCCCACACAAGACAATCGCAGCCAACATCGCAACAGTCCCCACGTTGCTCGGCTGGGATAGGGCGGTGACCGCACAGCGTGTAGACGAGTTGGTTCAACTCGTCGAGCTACCAGCCGAAATGTTGGACCGGTACCCGAGCGAGCTGTCGGGCGGGCAGCGGCAGCGAGTCGGCGTAGCCAGGGCACTGGCCGCCGATCCCCCGGTGCTGTTGATGGATGAGCCATTCGGCGCGGTCGATCCCATCGTGCGGGCAAACCTTCAAAACGAGCTGCTCGACCTTCAGGCACGGCTGCACAAGACCATCGTGCTGGTGACCCACGACATAGACGAGGCGCTGAAGCTCGGTGACCGCGTGGCAATTCTCAACGTGGGAGGAATCCTCGAGCAGTTCGGATCGCCAGAGGAGATCCTCCGGGCTCCGCAGAGCGAGTTCGTTGAGGAGTTCCTCGGGGGCGAGCGCGGGCTGAAGCGACTCGCCCTGATGCCGGCATCCGCCGCAGGCGTGCGGCGGGGACCCATGATCGACAGAAGAGCAACCAAGGAAGCCGCGCTGCAGGCCGCCGCTGCCGAAGGAACCGACTGGGTTGGCATCCTCGACGGTGACCGATTACTCGGGTGGTTATTCACCGCGGCCATCGCCGCGGCACCAACCCTCGCCGACCTCGCACCAAAGCCGTTCTGGGTGACACTGGACTGTGAGTCGTCGTTGCGGGAAGCACTCGATGCCGTCGTCACCTCCCATGCTCGAGTCGCCGTTGTACTCGACCGCGATCGTTACGTAGGCATGCTCGACATAGACACGATCGGCGAGGTGGTCACTGAATGATCCTCGGGCAACAGGACGGGCGCCCATTCATCGACTGGGCGTGGATCGGCAACCACACTGATGAACTCTGGGAACGCTTTGTCGAGCATGTCGTCTTGACCGGCCTAGCGGTGGCGATAGGCCTTGCTCTGTCATTGGTGCTCGCCGCAATAGCAATCCACTGGCGCAGCACCTACCAGCCGATCCTCGCCGTCAGCAGCATCCTCTACACCATTCCCAGCCTCGCCGCTTTTGCGTTCCTCGTAGCCGTCTTCGGATTGTTCTCGTTGGCGACGGCGCTCATCCCGCTGATCACCTACACGCTGCTGATACTGGTTCGCAACATCGTCACCGGGATCGACGGTGTACCTGATTCGGTGAAAGAAGCGGCGGACGGAATGGGCTATCGGCCGGCGCGACGCTTCCTCACCATCGAGCTGCCGCTGGCTGCGCCCGTGGTCATCGCCGGATTGCGCGTCGCCACGGTCACTGTGGTCGGGCTCGTTACCGTGACCTCGCTACTGGGACGCGGCGGGCTCGGATTCTTCATACTCAACGGCTTCCGAAAGTCCATCGTGTCCCCTACTGAGATCCTGGTTGGAACGGTGCTCGTTGTCGCTCTGGCCGCCGGTCTCGATGCCCTGCTGCTGGGGCTGGAACGGCTGATGACGCCGTGGCGACGCGGGGAGACGACATGACCGAGTTCTTCACTGAAGTTGCCGAATGGTTCGCCGATGCCGACCATTGGATCGGGGCCGACGGGATCCCCATGCGCACCCTGGAGCATGTGTGGCTGGCGGTATTGTCCACCGGCATCGGCGCCGCAGTTGCGATACCACCTGCCGTCTACCTGGCACACCGGCGCATTGGGGCGTTCACCGCCAACGCGCTGATCAACATCGGAAGGGCGGTACCGTCGTTCGGCATCATCGTCATCGCCGGATTGCTGTTCATCAATGCCGGACTGAGTCTCCGATTCTGGCCGATCGTCGTCGCCCTCGTCGCCCTGGCCCTGCCTCCGATCTTCACCAATGCATACGCCGGTATAAGCTCCGTCGAACGGAGCATTGTCGAATCGGCCCGCGGCATGGGCTACACCGACGGCCAGATCCTTCGTTCTCTGGAGATGCCCCTCGCCACGCCGGTAATCCTCGCCGGAGTCCGTATTGCTTTTGTGCAGGTAATGGCGACGGTCCCGCTCGGCGCAATCCTCTCCAGCGGAGGCGGTTTGGGACAGTACATCGTGCGTGGCTTCGCCAAGGGAGTGGCAGGCCGGGCAGAGGTCTTCTGCGGCGCGTTGCTGGTTGCGCTACTCACTGTTCTAGCCGATTGGACGTGGGGCAAGATCGAACGGGCCGCCATCGATGAAGGGGTGCGAGCCATCACCTCGGGCTCCTCGCCCTGACCGTCATCGGGGATAGCGGACCCTCTCTAGGATTCTACGAATTGGTTCCCGTGTTCTGGGAGCAAACGCGACAGGAAGGAAACCCATGCGGACTACTCGCCGCAGCCGCGCTTTTGGGGCGATTCTCGTAGCACTGGCTCTGCTCACAGCAGCGTGCTCCGGAGACTCGGGTGAAAGCGCAAAAGCAGACACTCCAATCACGGTCGCATCGTTCGGCTTCTCAGAGAGCGTCATTCTCGCTGAGATCTACGCCCACGCTCTCGAAGCCAATGGCTATTCCGTGGAGCGCAGGCTGAATCTCGGCCCGCGTGAACTCATCTTCCCGGAACTCGAGGCCGGCAACATCGACCTCCTCCCCGAGTACGTCGGTTCGTCGCTCGTCGTCGGCTTCGGCCTCGACGCACCATCGGATCTGGATGCAGCAGTCGAAGCGCTTGGAGCCGCTTTCGCCGACCTCGACATGGATGTCCTCGACCCGGCTCCGGGGGAAGACAAGAACGTGTTTGTGGTCACCCAGGATTTCGCCTCCGCCACCGGTGTCACCTCCGTCTCGGATCTTGCCGGCGCAGGCGACATCACCCTCGGCGGCCCACCCGAATGCGAGGCACGAGACACCTGCTACCAGGGACTGCTGGGGACTTATGGTTTATCCAATATCTCTTTCGAGTCGATCCAGGAAGGTTCCGCCCGGGTGGCGGCACTGGAAAACGGCGAGATCGACCTCTCGCTGCTGTTTTCCACTCAGCCGGTCATCACCGCAAAGGGCTTTGTCGCTCTCAATGATGATGCCGGGCTGATTGCCCCGGAGAACATCATCCCTGTTGTCAGCCGGGAGGTAACCGACGCATTCGGTGACGACGTCACCTCGCTGCTGAACTCCATTTCAGCGAAGATCACGACCGACGTTCTGCTCGACCTGAACGGCAAAGTGGAACTCGACGGAGAAAGCGAGGCCGACGTCGCGGCCCAGTGGCTCGCCGACAACGGTCTCGACGGCTGATCGAAGAAGACTTGCACGTCGAGGACGCCCCACGGGGCGTCCTCTTGCTTTCACACAAGCTTCATAGTGGCGATCGTTGTGCCTTCATCCGGGTTTGCTCTGATAACCGTGTCAGATCGAAAGGACCACCATGACACGAAAGAGCATTCTGGTAGGAGCAATCGTCGGAACGCTGACGCTGGGGAGCGCCGCGGCGTTTGCGGATACAGTCGTCGAGGATGGAGACGACGCCCCGCCTCCCGTGGTGCAGACTCGAGCGCAGACTCAAGAGCGAGTGCAGACACAGGATCCGGCGACCGGCGGCGCTGAAGAAGCGGTGCAGACCCAGATCCGACAGCAACTCCAGGTACAGGACCCCGAACCGGCGACCGAAGATGCTCAGCAGCTCCAAGAGCAGGCACGAGTTCAGGTCAGGGTCGACGAGGGCGCCCAGACCCAGGAGGGGACGCTCACTCAGACCCGCACCCAGACGAGGAGTCAGGTACAGGATCCCGAGACTTGTCCCGACGAGTGTGCCGGCGATGGAGAAGGCAACGGCTATCAGGTCGGCGACTGCGACGGTGAGGGCCCCGGCGACAACACCGGGCCGGCCGATGGCACCGGCCATCAGAACGGGAATGGCGGCGGCGCCTCACCGGCCGGGGACGGCAACGGAGGCGGTAGCGCCAACGGTGGCAACTAGCCAAACCACCTCTTTCATTGGAAGAGGGCTCGCGGCAGCGGGCCCTCTTCAGCGCGCAGTAGGCCGTAACATCGTCCTATGAGCAGCGGCAAGATACTCATCGTTGACGACGAGAAGTCGATCCGGACCCTGGTCCGGTCCTACCTGGAAGCGGATGCTTTTGAGGTCATCGAGGGACAGGACGGCAGCGATGCCGTCGGCCTGGCACGATCTGCTCATCCCGACCTCATCGTCCTAGACGTCGGGATGCCGGTCCGCGACGGCATCGAGGCATTACGCGAAATCCGCACCTTTTCCGATGTGTATGTAGTGATGCTCACTGCCCGTTCCGATGAGATAGACAAGCTCGTCGGTCTGTCGGTCGGCGCCGACGACTACCTCACCAAGCCGTTCAGCCCACGTGAACTTGTAGCCAGGATAAAGGCCGTACTTCGCCGGCAGAGGGGGAACACCTCTCCGGGAACCGACGACACGCTCCGGTTTGAGGGCATCACCATCGACACGGCTCGACGTGAAGTGACCGCCGGCGATAGAGAGGTTGGCTTGACCACGCTCGAATTCGACCTGCTGGTTGCCCTAGCCGCCCAACCCGGTCGCGTCTTCTCCCGCCGACAACTCATCGAAGCGATCTGGGGTTGGGACTACTTCGGGGACGAACGTGTCGTCGACGTTCACGTCAGGAAGCTACGCAGGGCTCTTGGAGACGACGCGGGTGAACCGCGTCTCATCGGTACCGTCCGTGGCGTCGGCTACAAGTTCATCCCGGAGATGTGATGTTCGGCAAGCCGTCTCTGCGTCGCCGGCTCATCGGCTCGTACCTAGTGGTGGTGATTGCCGTGATCGGGGCCGTCTTCGTAACGGTGCAGGGCCTCGTCCCGCAGTTCTTCGAGAGGGCGGTGCAGGAACGGGTAGGCCCTTCGTCGGAGAACGGCCCGAACCAACAGCAGGGGAACCCGGAGTCGCCCGGCAGCGGTCCCAGCGGTACCAGCGGTACCGACGGCCCATCGGCAACTACCGACGCGCCGTCCAGCGATGCTCCCGCGACCACCGAACCAGCTGAATCGACCACATCAACCACGACAACACCGCCCCAACCCACCGGGTCGACGATTGGTCCGGGAGGCACGGGTCCCGATCCGGGACAGGGCGACGGCGAGCCGGGAGGGAACCCGGACCCCGGCGGCGGCGATCGCGGCGGCGCAACGACCACCACCATCGACGCGTTCGGACCTGGTGCGGGCGTATCCGCTGCGGCGCCCATGGCCGCCTCGACCGAACGCAGCCCGGTGCCCGAGGAGATCCAGCAGGATTACGACCGTGCCTTGACCAGCGCCCTCGTCATCGCCACGATCATCGGCCTGGTCATTGCCCTCGCTCTGGGTTGGCTGCTGACCCGCCGGATCCTTCGCGCTTTCACCGGGATCAAAGAAGGAGCCAGCCGCCTGGCCGATGGGCACTACGGCGTGCGTGTACCGGTGCCTGCCGAAGTGGAACTTGCAGATCTCGCGGAATCGGTCAATACACTCGCCGACTCGCTGCAGCGAACCGAGCAGAGCCGAGCTCGCCTCGTTTCGGACCTGGCCCATGAGATCAGGAATCCGCTATCGACGATCGAGGGTTACATGGAAGGGCTCATCGATGGAGTCCTGCCCGAGTCCCGAGAAACATATGAGGCAATCGCAGCTGAGGCGCATCGGCTCAAGCGTCTTACGTGGGACCTGTCGACGTTGTCGAAGGCGCAGGAGGGCGCTATCGAGTACAGCTTCGAGACGCTCGATCTCAACGAGGTCGTCAAGCGGGTAGTCAACGCTCTGCTGGGCCAGTACGAGATAAACGACGTGGATCTCATCATGGGGCTGGAGGCGGACCTGCCATGCCGGATCGACACAGATCGCATCGCACAGAGCCTGACCAACCTGTTGGGCAACGCGCTCGCCCATACCCCTCCCGGAGGAGCGGTAACGGTAGGAGGCTCGGCCGACTCCCGCTGGTGCCGGCTGACCGTGACCGACACCGGCGATGGGATTCCCGAGTCACAGCTGGAGACGATCTTCGAAAGGTTCACCCGTCTCGACGGAACTCACGCCGGAACCGGTATCGGTCTCAACATCGCCCGAACTCTCGTACGCGCGCACGGCGGTGACGTTATCGCCTCATCACCCGGACCCGGCAAAGGATCCACATTCGAGATCAAGCTGCCCCGCCACTCGGAGCACTAGAGAATCCGTGCCGCCAACTCCGCCAGCGGGCTGCGCACCGATTTCTCCAACGTGATGTGACCGAACAACGGCTCGCCCTTCAGCTTCTCGATGAGAGCGGCGAGGCCACCGAACGGCGAGATGTACGGGTTGTCGACCTGGCTGAGGTCACCGCAGAACACCACCTTCGAGCCAGTCGCGATCCGGGTGAGAATCACCTTCAACGTCGGGTACTCGAGGTTCTGCGCTTCGTCGATGATCACCAGCTCATCGGTTATCGACCGGCCCCTCAGGTAGGTGACAGCGGCCATCTCGATGAGGTTCCGCTCCATCAGTTCGTCGATGGCGCCCTTTGCCGATTGTGGGTCACCGCTGAATAGTGCATAGAGATTGTCATGAACGGCGGCCATCCACGGCGCCAGTTTCTCGTCGAGGTCGCCCGGGAGGAAGCCCAACTCCTGCCGACCGACGGCGACAAGGGGTCTGTATACAGAGATACGTCGATAGCGCCCTGCTTCGATGGTCTGCTCCAGGGCGGCAGCGAGCGCCAGGAATGTTTTACCTGTGCCGGCGACCCCCATCATGGATACTGCGGTTACATCGGGATCCATGAGCAGATCCAGGGCGAAGGCCTGACGCACGTTCTTCGATTCGATCCCGAATGCCTGCCGCGCTCCGGGTACCCTGACGATCGTCGACCCGCCAACCGTGTCTATGACACGAGCCACGGCGGACTGCGAACCCATTGCCTTGAGAATCACGTACTGGTTGACGAACAGATTCCTGTCGTCGAGAACGGCCTTGCCATCCGAATAGAGCTGATCGATGGTTGCGGCGTCGACTCCGAGTTCCACAACGCCGCTGTACGACTCATCGACGGGAACCGTGTCGGCGCGGTAATCCTCTACCTCCACCCCGAGTTGGGCGCCCTTGATGCGCAGCGAAGCGTCCTTGGTGACGAGTACCGTCTTTGCACCGCCGTCCACCATGTTCAGACACGTCGCCAGAATGCGGTGGTCGGGCGTCCTCGGATCGAGGGCCTTTGGCAGACGGTCGGAACGGGTTCCGTTCAGCTCGATCCGGAAGGTTCCCCCGCTTTCGAGCTGTGCCGGCCGGGACAATCCTCCCGGCTCTGATGCCCCCACCTGCTCCAGCGTCCTGATGGCCCTACGGGCGTTCGCACCTACCTCGTCAACCCGCGTCTTTTGACGATCGAGTTCCTCTACGACGACGAGGGGAAGAACAACATCATGTTCATCGAAACGTAGGAGAGAGAGGGGGTCGGCGAGTAGGACACACGTGTCAAGGACGTAGGTTTTTCTCGTCACCCTGGCCTCTTCTATCTCTAGCTGACTACCCAAGACTCACCGCCTTCGAGTCTAAAAGCAAGGACCTACATGTTTCCTATCGGCAGACCGCCTACGCTTTGTAAGCATGATCGACGGGAGGGTTCTCATGCGGATCGCGGTGATCGGCGCCGGTTCTTGGGGAACGGCGGTGGCGGACATGGTGGGCCGGAGACAGCCGGTAGCACTCTGGGCGCGTCGGCCTGAGTTGGCTGAGGCCATCAATACCACGAGAACCAATCTCGACTACCTACCCGATCACCATCTCTCGGATCATCTCAGATGCAGCGCAGACCTCGGAGAGACGCTGCGCGATGCCGAAGCGATCGTGATGGGAGTTCCCTCGCACGGCTACCGCTCCGTGCTGGAATCGGCCGCCGG
>Ga0180430_10005343_pt1 | contig 10685 bp, 7 predicted proteins | sample SS_ome_9_FD_132999 | JGI IMG/M metagenome (GOLD analysis project Ga0180430, IMG submission 132999) | Hypersaline lake sediment archaeal communities from the Salton Sea, California, USA - SS_1_S_2 metaG | ecosystem: Environmental > Aquatic > Non-marine Saline and Alkaline > Hypersaline > Sediment... | reverse complement strand
CGACATTTGCCAGCCGACCGCAGCGGCGTGTTCAGCGGCGGTCCGCAGGCCGGCTTGCAGGCGCACACCAACTTTGTGCTGGAGGGGTACTGGGTGCACGACCAGCCCGAATCCCCGATTCCGACGCCCAATGTGCCGCTGGAGCAGTTTCTGGAGGATTCGGTGGCCGCCATCGGGCGAGGCATCGTGCCCTCTTTCAACCTAGAGATCTATCAGGACGGCGGGATCTCGCCACAGTCGCGGGATTACCTGCTGGCGCTCAAGGAGCGGGTGAGAGGATAGAATCAGACAACAGCCCCGAGCCATCAGGCTCGGGGCTGCTGCTATTTCGGCGTGGCTTGGTGTCTAGCTCTGCTCCAGCGCCTCGGCGACCTTGCCCTTGAACTGGCTCATGTACAGGTTGTAGTAAAAACCCTCTTGCGCCAGGAGAGTCTGGTGGGTACCCCGCTCAATGATCTCACCATCGTCGATGACCAGAATCTGGTCGGCGCCGCGGATGGTGCTCAGACGGTGCGCAATGACAAAGGCGGTGCGTCCCTCCATCAGCTTGAGCAGCGCCTGCTGAATGTGCACCTCCGTGCGCGTATCGACCGAACTGGTAGCCTCGTCCAGGATCAGGATGCCCGGATCGGCGAGCATGGCCCGCGCGATGGCCAGCAACTGCCGCTGTCCCTGGCTGAGGTTGCTGCCGCGCTCCGAGAGTTCGGTCTGATAGCCGTCGGGCAGGCGATGGATGAACACGTCGGCATTGGACAGTTTGGCGGCGGCGATCACCTCCTCATCGGTGGCGTCCAGCCGTCCGTAGCGGATGTTGTCCATCACCGTACCGGTGAACAGGAAGGTATCCTGCAGCACGATGCCCAGCGTGCGGCGCAGGTCGCCCTTTTTGATGTCGCGGATGTCCTGGCCGTCGACCAGGATCTTGCCGCTGTCGATGTCATAAAAGCGGGTCAGCAGGTTAATGATGGTGGTCTTGCCGGCGCCGGTAGGGCCGACGAGCGCCACGGTCTGACCGGGCTCGGTGCGCAGGCTGACATGCTTGAGCACGGGGACATCGCGGTCATACCCAAAGCAGACATCGTCAAAGACGACGTCGCCGTGCACGCTGGGCAGCGAGAGGGCATGGGGCGCGTCCTCCAGTTCGGGCTGCTCGTCGAGCAGTTGGAAGATCCGCTCGGCGCCGGCGAGAGCTGATTGTACCGTGTTGTAGAGCTGCGCCAGCTGGTTCAGCGGAAAGCCAAACTGCCGCGAGTAGTTGACAAAGCTGGCGATGACTCCCACAGTGGTAAGGCCACCAACGGCCATCCAGCTCCCCACAAAGGCCACGATGCCCATGCCAAAGTTGTTGACCAGGTTGGTCAGCGGCCCCATCAGACCGGCATAGGTCTGGGCATAGATAGCCGCACCCCTCAAGCGGTGGTTTGCATCCTCAAAGTCCTCGGTGACCTCCTCCTCGCGCACATAGGCTTTGACCACGCGCTGCCCGGTGATGGTCTCCTCGATGATACCGTTCAATTCGCCCAGCGTCTGCTGCTGCTCGCGAAAACCACGGATCGTGTGCTTGCCGATAAACGCTGCCAGCATCAGGATGAGCGGAATGATGATCATGGTCACCAGCGCCAGCCAGACATTCAGCACCAGCATCATCACGGCGACGCTCACGATCGTGAGAAAGCTCGAGATCAACTGTGTGACCGATTGGCTGAGCACGTTATTGATGGTGTCGACGTCGTTCGAGAGGACACTCATCAGGTCGCCGTGGCTCCGCCGGTCAAAGTAGCGCAGCGAAAGGGTCTGCAACTTGGCGAACAGGTCGGTGCGCAGGTCGCGAATGGTCATCTGCGCCACGTCCACCATCAGGTACTGCTGCAGCCAAGTCGCGCCGGATGACAGCAAATAGACCCCTACCATCCAGGCCAGCATGCCCACCAGTCCGGGCACGTCATTGGTGGCGATGTACAGGTCGATGGCGCGCCCCATCAGCAAGGTCGCCAGCGCAGTGCCCACCGATGAGACGACGACCGCCAACGATACGATGATCAGACGCCCCTTTTGGCGTGCGAGGTAGCTCCAGAGACGACGCAGGACGCCCTTGGCATCCTTGGCGCGGGCTCCGCCGCCACGGGGTCCGCGCGGCCCTCCTGGCCCACGGCGCCCGACAACGTTCTTTTGTTCCTGAAAGGCGCGAAAGCGCCGATTCCTTTTGGGTTCGCCGCTCGGGCGCTGTTGCCGCGTGTTCTTAGGCTTGTCCATTGGCCAAAGCCCCCTTTCCTAGCTGGGACTCGTAGATATCGCGATAGATGGGGCTCGACTGCATCAGCGTCTCGTGGGTACCCTCCGCGGTGAGCGAACCGTCCTCGAGCACCAGGATCTTGTCGGCGTTCAGCACCGTGCTGATGCGCTGGGCAATCACAAAGCTGGTGCGGTCCTTCATCAGGTTGGCCAAGGCCTCTTGAATCTCTACCTCCGTCTCGACGTCGACCGCACTGGTGCTGTCGTCGAGGATCAGGATAGTGGGCTCGATCAGCAGGGCGCGCGCGATGGCGATGCGCTGCTTTTGCCCGCCAGAGAGGTTGACGCCGCGCTGCCCCAGGACGGTGTCGTACCCCTCGGGTAGCTCGCTGATGAACGCGTGGGCCTGCGCGGCCTTGGCCGCAGCCACGACCTGTTCATCGCTGGCGTCAGGTTCCCCGTAGCGAATGTTCTCGCGGATGCTCCCGGAAAAGAGCACGGCCTCTTGCAGGGCGATACCGATGTTCTCTCGCAGCGCCTCTTTTTTGACGCCGCGCACATCCTGGCCGTCGATGGTGATCTGGCCGGCGGTGACGTCGTAAAAACGGGGGATCAGGTTGACCAGGCTCGTCTTTCCCGAGCCGGTCGCTCCGAGTATGGCCACCATCTGCCCGGGCTCAGCCTGAAAGCTGACCTCGCGCAACACCGGATCGCCATTGTCGCCATCATAGGCAAAGGTGACATTGTCAAAGACCACATGCCCCTCGGGGTCAAAGTCCGACAATGCGTCGGGCTGCTGCTCAATCTCGGGCTCGCTATCGAGGACCTCAATGACGCGCTCGGCCGAGGCTTGGGCGCGTGAGGCCATGATCAGAATCATTGCCACCATCATCATGGTGCGCAGAGCGGTCAAGAGATAGTTGATAAAGGCCAGCAGGGATCCGAGTTGCAGGTTCCCCTGGTTGATCTGGATGTTCCCGAACCAGAGGATGGCGACGACGCCCAGGTTGGTAATCAGCATAACCAGCGGCATGACCACCGAGAACAGCCGCATAGCCCGCACCGAAATGCCAAAGTAGGCGCTGTTGGCCTGCCCAAAGCGGGCCTCTTCGGTACCCTCTCGAACAAAAGCCTTGACCACGCGCACGCCGGACAGGTTCTCTTGCATCACGGTGTTGAGCTGATCGAGTCGGCGCTGCACCCTGGTAAACATTGGCTGCGCCTTGGTGATGGCCCAGATCATCACGGCAAAGATCAGCGGCATGAGCACCAAGAAGAGCAAGCCCAGCCGTGGGCTGGTGATGGCGCCCATGATCAACGCGCCGACCATCATCAATGGCCCGCGCACCATCATGCGCAGCGCCATGGACAGCATCTCTTGAACCTGCTGCACGTCGTTGGTCAACCGGGTGACCAGCTTGCCGGTCTCGAGCTTGTCGAGGTTTCCGAACGACAGCGACTGGACCTTGCGAAAGACATCGCTGCGCAGATCAGCGCCAAACGAATAGGCCGAGCGAATGGCAAAGATGGAGCATCCCGCCCCGCCGACGGCACCGACAAGCGCCAGGCCGATCATGAGCAGGGCCATCTGGATCACATAGCTCAGGTCGAGCTGGGCGATGCCGATATCGACCATGCGCGCCAGCACGGTGGGCTGCAGCAGGTCCATGGTTACTTCCAGGACCATCAACAGCGGGGCTATGAGCGTCACCTTCCAATAGGGCTTGACGTAGGGTAGGAAACGTTTGATCGTACTCACGGTCTCTCCTTCGAGTGCGGTTGTAGTAGGCAGTTATCCTTCTTGTCCAGAATTGCTTTCTGTTGCCTCCGCAGGTTGTCGCTGACACGCATCAGCAGCCGCCGCAGCAAAAGTACCTCCTGCGGCAAGAGGCCATCGATGGCCTCGCGCTCGAGTTGATCGAACCGCGCATCGACCTGCTGTTTGATCTGTCGCCCGCTCTCGGTCAAGAACACGCGCGAGACCCGCTGGTCGTCGGGGTCGGCGCGGCGCTCGAGGAACCCGGCACGCTCCATGCGCTGGATCATCTTGCTGACGGTGGCGGGCTGAACACCCAGTGACTGCGACAGATCGCTGTGCGTGCGGCCATCCTCGCGCCACAGTAGATCCAGCGTGCGGCCCTGGCCACGGTACAAGCCGAGGTCATCCATCAGGGCGTGGATGCGATTGTGATGCAGGTGGCAAAGTCTGCCGATCGCCCAGCTAAGCCTTGCCTCGTGTCTGTCGGTCATGGCATCTCCTATAGTCGGCTAAATATCAGCCGGCTAAATAATAGCAGGTTGGGTCTCTACTGTCAAGTACCCAAGAGGATCTGGCGCCATCCCCTGCTACTTTGGCGCGCGCCTGCGGCTACTCTATACTGGTCGGGTGAGACGCAATACGCTTTCCGCCGCGCTGTTCCTCGGCCTGATGGTCGCTCTGCTTGCCGCGATGCTGAGCATGACCGGCTGCGCCGCCGTCTGGGTGACACCGACCCCCACCCGGCTCGCGCCCACGATCACGCCAACACCCACCCGCACCCGTCCTGCGGCCACCCCGACGCCCTATCCCACGCCGACGCGCATCGGGCCGACCCCCACGATAGCTCTGGCTCCGATCTCGCTGGAGGACGCGCCACTGGCGTTTTGGTCCGACCCGAACGACATCAGCGCGCTTTTGCACGACGGCGAGGTGATCTGGGCGACAGTGCAGGGCGGCGTGATCCGCTGGCAAGAAAACGGTTCCTGCCGGCTCTGGACGTTGGATGACGGCCTGGCCTCACAGGCTGTGCGCGGCCTGGCACTGGACGGCGAGGGACGCATCTGGGTGGGGTACGCCGATCAGGACGGTTGGTCTTGTTTCCAGGATGCTGCCTGGCGCCACTATGCCACCCGCCAGAAGGCGGTCGAGACGCACTATGAGGCGCTCTTGAGCGCTCGCCAGACCGATCCCCGCCTGTGGAGCAGCCGTCCCGAGAGCGACTGCATCTGGCTGACGACGCTCGAGGGCCGCGTCCGCTCCTATGATGGCTCGCGCTGGCGCCTCTATACCGAGTACAACGGCATTACTCGCGGCACCTGGCTGATCGACATCTCGGACGAGGGTCAGGTCTGGGCGATCGGTCAGGGGGTGAGCACCTGCGAGGAGGGCGACGTCTGGTGGCAGGATCACAGCCTGTTCGCCGACATCCCCGGAAGCTATGCCATCAACGATCTGGCGGTCGACAAGACGGGCGGCATGTGGCTGGCCTATGGCGGCGACACCGAGGAAGCCGGCGGGGTCTGCTGCCTTCACTGGGAGGAGAATCGCTGGGCCGGCTATCTCCATGCGCTCAATCCTTCGATTCCCACCAAGGTTCACAGTGTGGTCGTCGATCCCGACGGTACCATCTGGCTCTGCGGTGAGGGCGGGTTTTCCTTCCATCACCCCGGTACGCCCTGGAAGACGCTGCCGCTGGAGGGCGTGGACGTCAAGAGCTTTGGCAGGGATGCGCAGGGCACGCTCTGGCTGGGCACATCACGGGGGCTATGGCAGGCGTCTGCAGATGGTGGAACGGTCATCGGCCCCTGGCGGGTGCCTGCGCCGCTACTGGGTAGCCAGGTCCGCGATCTCGCTTGGGACGAGAAGGACCAGCTGTGGGTGGCCACCACTGGCGGCGTATCGATCATTCCAAGGGACGGCCAGACGCGGCTGATGCGCGATGGCGAGTCGTTCGCGCTGGTGGCCGGCGAGGATGGGGCTGTCTTTGTCGGGGATAACCAGGGGCTGACCTATTGTGATGCTACCGGCTGCGAGTCGCTGCTCGACGAGGCAGTAGTGGCTCTAGCCGTCGGCCCCGAGGGCTCTGTCTATGCTTGCACGCAGGCGGGCATGTTGTTGCGTCAGGAGACCGACAGCCTGGAGGAGGTGGCCGATCTGGCCTCTCTGGCCGGCTGCCCACCCCGCGATCTGGCCATCGACGGCCAGGGTACAGTTTGGTTCGCTTGCGCCGAGGGTTTGGGGCAGCTTGCCGCCGACGGCACCTTTTATCTGAACACGGTGGCAGATGGGCTCCTCAGCGAAGACGTGCGCGCGGTGGCGGTCGGGCCGGAGGATGTGCTCTGGATGGCCACCGCCAAGGGGCTGGCGCGGCGTCGGGCCGATGGCCGCTGGACGCGGTTCACGACCGATTCCACCGAGGGCGGTCTACGAGACATGCAGATGTGGGACGTGAACGCCATGGCGGACGGGGTACTGTGGATGGCGACGGAAAAGGGCATCTCGCGGCGTCTGCCGGAGAATGCTGATTGGTTCTACTTTGACCTGCCCGGTGCCAGACGGGTGATGCCGTCGGAGGACGGCTCGGTCTGGATTGGCACGGTCGGCGGCTTGTACCGGCTACGAATCGACCAACTGGTAGCCATCCCCGAGAGCTAGGCAAAACAGCACCCCCGAGGGTTAGCCCCCGGGGGTGCACTCGCCAGCGGAGCGGCTAGCGCCGAGGCTCGAGTTGCGCGGGCACGCTGATGGTCAGCGGCAAATAGGTCTGGTGAGCAGGCTCGGACGGAATATGGTCCGGTACCACCGAATAGATCACCGCGACGAGCGGGCGTCGGCACTCCTGCGGATGCTCGCTGGATGCCAGGGCATACTCGACCGAGCCACTCTGGTGCGAGCCGATGAGGATCCCCTGATTGCTGTCGGGATCGCTGATCCAGCTCTGGGTCAAGGCGGTCACGTCGATGCCGGACCACTGCTTGGCGCCGCGCAGCGTCCCGCTGCCGATTGGGTCGAGGCCGTCCATCGGGTTCGTGTTGGCGTCCATCATCTGCCAGGTGTTGCCCGGGGCATAGAGGTCAATGTCCAGCGGCTGCGCGTTGGTGGCCTCGGTGACATAGAGCCCGAGGTTGGCGACCAATACTTGGCTCTCGGCGGGAATCTGACCCAGATCAAAGCGGACCATGCCACCGCGGTCAGCCCCAGGGCGGAGGCGCAGGCTGGTATCGTCGTCGTGCATGTCCAGCGGCCAAGAGACGAACCAGGTATCGCTGGCGCCCTGGTAGCCGTCCACACCCTGCTGCAGCACCAGCGTCTCGATCTGGCCGCCCTGCAGGTCGAGCGTCAGCACGTCGGACCACATCCAGTTGCCGACCGCGTCGCGGGCGCCGATCTTGAAGCTGTGCTCACCGAGGACGCCATAGCTGTAGCTGTAGCGCCAGTGGCCGCATTCGTTGGCCACGGTGTTGCCCACAAAGGTGTACTCGCTCTCGCCGGGGGCCTGCACCCAGATCTGCAGCCGGGCATTGTCCTCCGCCAGGCCGGTCAGTTCGATCTCGGCGAGCGTAGGTTGAGGCATGGTCCCCAGCCCTGCCGAAGTCACGCCCATCACCATAGGGGGCATCGGGGCGGTGGCATCGACCGTGTAGCTCACCGAGGCCGAGGCGCTATTGCCGGCGCCGTCGGTGGCCGTCACCGTGTAGGTGTGAACGCCCTCGTCTTGAGAGTAGCCCACCTCGACGACCGTGACCGGGCCCTGGGGATCGCTTGCCGAGAAAGCCGGCGCCGGAACCGTGCTACCGGCATAGAGTCCACCATCGGCCGGCGCGTGGATGACCACCGTCGGGGGCTCGTCATCGACGGGACCGGCCCCAAAGATCACCAGCGGATCGATCGCCACGTTTTGGGCCCTTTCGTCGCGCGCGCTGCCGTGCGTGGCGCGGAAGGTATAGCCCTTGGGCAGCAGTTCTTTGGTGACGGCGTTGGCGGCCGTGTTACCAAAGGTGCGCCAGCCGGAGGCATAGAACTTGACATTGACCCCATCGGCCGGAACCTCGGCGCCGTCGATTTCGTACACCTCGACGCGGACGGGGGTCGTCTGGAACACCACCAGCGGATCGCCAGAGACGTCCTGGGTGTTTTCTAGCGAGGCGCCATTGTAGGTCATCCGGAAAGAGTAGTTCTTGGGCAAGAGTTCTTTGCTGACCACGCCGCCCGAGGTGCTACCAAACGTCCGCCAACCGGAGGCATAGTGCTTGACGCTGCCCTCGCTGGGCAAGGTCCCGAGGTTGCCGGCGCTGTCTCGTAGCTCGACGCGGACGGCCACGGTGCCGAACACCACCAGCGGATCGCTAGAGACGTCCTGCGTCTTTTCTAGCGAGGCGCCATTGTAGGTCATCCGGAAAGAGTAGCTCTTGGGCAGCAACTCTTTGATCGCCACGCCGCCCGAGGTAGCGCCAAAGGTGCGCCAGCCGGAGGCATAGTGCTTGACGCTGCCCTCGCTGGGCAAGGTCCCGAGGTTGCCGGCGCCGTCTCGTAGCTCGACGCGGACGGCCACGGTGCCAAACACCACCGGCGCGCCACTCGAGATATCTTGCGTCTTTTCGAGTGATGCGCCCTCATAGGTCATCCGGAAAGAGTAGCGCTTGGGCAGTAGCTCTTTGCTGACCACGCCGCCGGAGGTGGTGCCAAAGGTGCGCCAACCCGAGGCATAGTATTTGACGCTTCCTTCGCTGGGCAGCGCGCCCAGGTTACCGGCGCTATCGCGCAGTTCGACCTGGACGGCCTGCGTCTGGAACCGGACAGTTCCGTTGCCACCGACGTCCTGGGATCTTTCCAGGCTGGCGCCGCCATGGGCCATGCGGAAGGTGTACGATCTGGGTAGTAACTCCTTGCTGGCCACCCCACCCGCCGTGCTGCCGAAACTGCGCCAACCGGAGGCATAGTAGCTGACCACGCCCTCGCTGGGCAGCGCGCCCAGGCTGCCGGCGCTGTCGCGCAGTTCGACGCGGACGGCCGCGGTGCTGAACACCACCGGCGCGCCGCCCGAGATGTCTTGCGTCTTTTCAACCGAGGCGCTACCGTAGGTCATTCTGAACGTATAGGTGCCAGGATCGAGGGTCGCGACCACCTGACCTGAGGCGTCGGTGGTGCCGAGGTACTGCCATCCGCCGTCATAGACGCGGACGGCGCCACCGCTGAGCGGAGCCCCCGAGCTGTCTTGCAGTTGGACGGTGACCGCATTGCCCGAGAGGGCCGAGACGGTCATCGAAAGGGTCAGGAGCAGAGCAACGGCCAGAACGCATCTAGTGAGGTTGGCTTTCATCGGAAACTCCTACTCGTAAAGCGCTCGTAAAACGGTACGAGGCTAGTGTAGGATTCCGAGGTTACGGTCAGGGCGCTTTATTGTCTCATTATGGTTACAGAATACATGGAATCTTTACTTGGAGGGGATATGAAGACGAACCGTGGGCAGTTGTTCATCGGTGGTGCGCTGGTGGCATTGGGGCTGGTGCTGTTGCTGGGCAAGGCGCTGCACATCAACTTGTGGGGCATTCTCTGGCCGCTGGCCCTGATCGCCCTGGGCGTCTGGCTGGTGATGCGCCCGAAGCTGGCGCCAGAGGGCACAGTGGTGCATCAGCGCCTGTTCGGCGATATTGAGCGCAAAGGCATATGGGATGTGACCGACGAGGAAATCTGGATGTTCGCCGGCGACGTCGATCTCGACATGACCCAGGCTGATCTGCCCTTGGGAGAGACGACCATCCACTATAGCGGCTTTGCCGGCGACATCACGCTCAAGGTTCCCCCCGAGCTGGGGGTCAAGGTGAGCGCCAACGTGTTTGCGGGCGAATGCAAGTTCATGGGCGACAAGCAGAGCACCTTTCTCTCACCCATGCGCCTGGTCAGCGACAATTACGAGACCGCCGAGTCCAAGGTCCATCTCGAGTGCAATACCTTTGCCTCGGACATCAAGGTAGAGCGCGTCGCGTTCTAGCGCGGCGGCCAGCGCTCGAGCAATGACTCGAGCGCCGCGAAAGAGGCAACGGTCGCCAGGGGTGTCGATTCGGCATTGGCGGCCTGGCGATCGGCGTACTCGCCCTCGGGGCGAAGCAGGTAGATCGTGCCCATGCCGAGCTGGTTGGCTCCCGCGAAATCCTTGAGCAGGTTGTCTCCCACGTACACTGCCTCGTCAGGCGGGCAGCCGAGGCGCTGTAGCGCTTGCCGATAGGGCCAGGTCGAAGGCTTCCAGCATTCACGTCCGCCCTCGTCGGAAAAGACCACCACCGCAAAATGCGCTTCGAGCCCCAGCGCGCGCCACTTTTTTTGCTGCACCCGCAGGTAGCCGTCGCTGATCAAGCCAAGGTCGTAGCGTCGCTCCAGGCGTTCGAGAAGCGCGCGCACGCCCTGGAACGGCTGGATGTCGGGCTCGTGGCAGCGATAGACCCGCACCATCTCGGCCACCCAGGGATGCTCGGGCAGGCCCGTTTCACTCAGCCACTGGTTGAACGTCGTGCCACGCACACCCTCGCCATAGAGGCGCTCAAAGCGCGCGTATCCCTCGTCGTAGCAGACCCCCAGTTCCCGCTGCGCCCATTGGGCCACGGCTCGGAATCCGCTCAAGACATAGTCTCGCTCGGGATAGAGCGTGTCGTCCAGATCAAAGATGACGGCGCGCAATGTCGTCATATTGCTCCTG
>Ga0180430_10005340_pt1 | contig 10687 bp, 8 predicted proteins | sample SS_ome_9_FD_132999 | JGI IMG/M metagenome (GOLD analysis project Ga0180430, IMG submission 132999) | Hypersaline lake sediment archaeal communities from the Salton Sea, California, USA - SS_1_S_2 metaG | ecosystem: Environmental > Aquatic > Non-marine Saline and Alkaline > Hypersaline > Sediment... | reverse complement strand
TCACCTGTATCATCCTCTTCACCGTCCTCATCACTATTCAGCAGAATAAAAGGATCATCAGCGCCTGTTCCGTCTCCCGTTCTATCGCCTGTCTCATATCCCGCCTCATTTCCTGCCCCGGTACTTGTCTCCTCCCCGGCATCCTCCTCCCCGTCGCTGTCAAGGAATTCCAGCTCTGTAGTACCCATTTCCGAAGTCCCGATCATTGAATCAAATGCTCCGGTCACCCACTTGTACAGGTGTTTCCTGTCACTGCTGAATACCACGGCACGCTTAAGCTCCGCGGGTTCGGGAACCTTTCCTGTTTGTTCATACACCTTGAGCCGCAGAAAACGCGGCAATCCGAACCAGGGATATGCATGCACCAGTTCGCCAAGCTCCTCAAGCTGTGCCTCGGTAAATGTGCCTGTCCTGATGATTTCAACGAGTCTGTCTTTATCCATAATGAGGGAATTTCAGGTTACCAGTTGACGAATGCCTTGTTGAAAATATCTTCCAGGATATTTTCGATGATCAGCTCGATCAGTTCTTCCTCCACATCTGCAAGGTTTTGCCCGGAGTCGTAGTCTTCATATCTCGAAAAGCTGGATTCAAAACTGGCATCAGGTTCAATATTATTGGTATAGACCACACTGATGGAAATGGTGAGCCTGTTGCGGGCGGCTGTTTCATTTCCGGTGATTGCCGTGGGTTTCGTTTCATAATTCCTGATCTCCCCTGAAAAGACAACGTCCCCCCCGGCCGGAACCTGCTCCAGGCTGGTATTGGACTGTATCTTATCGACCAGCGCATCGGTGAACAGCTGACTGAGCTGTGCCTGAACCACCGGGGCCCGGTTGGGAAAATATTCGATGGTGACCGTCTTTATCTCGGGACTGATATTCACCCCGCTAAAGGAATAATTGATACTCATGGTCTTACATCCCGGCAACAAGAGTATTCCCAGTACAAACATGACAATGAGCCATGCTGCCCTGCCCGGCAAAATCCTTCCCCCCTGTTTATTCAATGCCATATTCCTTGATCTTTCTATATAAAGTACGTTCGGATATGCCCAATTCTTGTGCAGCGTACTTTCTTTTTCCCCGGTGCTTCTCGAGGGCTTTCCGGATCAGCTCAATTTCCTTATCTTCCAGCGAAAGTGACTCTTCCTGGATCTCCTCGGTATCCTGAATCCGGTCGTCCTGGTTGTGATGACGGGCACTGGAAAGTATCTTCTCCCGTTCGTGATGTCCACCGTCTTCTTCTCCATACAGGTTCTTGATGATCTGTGCATTGTCGTCCTGCACCGCAGATCCCACATCTCCCTTCATCATGATCTCCCCTACCAGCTTCTTGAGGTCGTTCATATCCTTTTTCATATCAAACAGCACCTTGTAGAGAATCTCCCGCTCGGAATTGAAAGCGTCCTCAGAGATTCCCTGTTTCTGTATCAGTGCAGGCAGACGGGTATCATTGTATTCCGGCAGGTACCGAAGGAGGGTCGAGGGAGTGATCTCCCGCTCCTTTTCGATGATGGAAAGCTGCTCGGTGATGTTCTTCAGCTGGCGCACATTGCCGGGCCATTCATATTTGAGCATCACCTGCTTTGCCTCCTCGGTAAGCACAACCGGCGGCATCCGGTAGTTTTCCGCGAAATCTGAAGCGAATTTCCGGAACAACAGCAAAATATCATTTCCCCGGTCACGCAGCGGGGGAACATGTATGGGAACGGTATTCAGCCTGTAGTATAAGTCCTCCCTGAACTTACCGCTCCTGATGGCCTGCGGTATATCGATGTTCGTTGCAGCAATGATCCGTACGTTCGTTTTCAGCACCCTGGATGAGCCCACACGGATGAATTCGCCCGTTTCAAGCACCCGCAGCAGCCTTACCTGGGTCGACAAAGGCAGCTCGGCAACTTCATCCAGGAAGATCGTACCGCCATTTGCCTCTTCAAAATACCCTTTCCTTGTATCATGGGCACCTGTAAATGATCCCTTTTCATGACCGAACAATTCTGAATCGATGGTGCCGTCGGGTATCGCACCACAGTTAACAGCAATATATGATCCGTGTTTGCGGGCCCCTGCATGATGAATGATCTGCGGGAAGGACTCCTTTCCCGTTCCGCTCTCACCTGTGATGAATACGGAGAGGTCGGTGGAAGCCACCTGCCTTGCAATATCTATGGCGCGCTCCAGTGCCGGATCGGTCCCGATGATCCCAAACCGTTGCTTAATTTGTTGTACATCCATGTTTACTGACAAAATAACCTGTAAAGTCTGACAAAATTACAATAATTGTTTGAATTATGAAGGCGCACAGAATAGTTTGCCATGTATCAGAAGGAAATCTACAAAAACCTTACATTTGTTGAAACAGTGGTTGTACAATTATGCTGAAACACCAAATAATTACAGGAATTATCCCCGCAAGGTATGCCTCCAGCAGGTTCCCCGGAAAACCCCTGGCCATGCTGGGAGACAAGCCCATGGTCCAGTGGGTGTACGAAGGCTGCAAAGACAGTTTCGACCATATTGCCGTTGCTACGGATGACCGGCGGATTGCCGATGCAGTGGAAGAGTTCGGTGGACAGTGTATCATGACTTCACCTGACCACCGCACCGGGACTGAACGGTGCCTGGAAGCGGTACAGCAAATGGACCGGCTGCATGGTGTTCAAACAGATATCGTTGTAAATGTACAGGGCGATGAACCGTTTATCCGCCAGGAGCAGATCAGGGAACTGCTCGGGTGCTTTGAAAACGCATTGGTTGAGATCGGTACGCTGCGCAGGCAGTTTTCCGGAGATGAGAATCCTTCTGATCCGAATATTGTGAAGCTGGTGACCGACCACACCGGCCGGGCACTTTACTTTTCCCGTTCACCCATTCCTTTTTTCAGGGATGGAAATCAACCGGGACCGGACCAATACCTGAAACACATCGGACTCTACGCCTTCAGGAAAGCCACCCTGGAAAAGATATGCAAACTTGATCCTTCGTCCCTTGAACAGGCCGAATCACTCGAACAACTGAGATGGATGGAAAATGGTTTAGCGATCCATACACGGCCGACGGCCCACGTCAGCATAGGTGTAGACACGCCTGAAGACCTGGAAAGACTGCGTGAAAGGATCAGCTGATCACATCGCCGGTTGATGGTGATGCCCGCCGCACATTCAGAAATGATACATGCCTCCCTTATTCGTGGTAGAGTGCATTCACCGGGTTACTTCGTGCGGCCCGCAGGGTGATCACGTTCACTGTGATCATGGTGATCACAATGGCCACTGCAGCGGCCAGCAGGTAGACCCCCGGGGTAAAGCCGATGTTATATGGGAACACCTGGAGCCAGTTCTTCATAAAGAAGTAAGCGATGACCCACGCCGCGACAATGGAGATGCTGAGCAGGTACAATATCTCCCTGGAAATGATCATCAGCAGGCTCAGCAGGCTGGCGCCCATCGATTTCCTGATGGCAATTTCCCGCAGCCTCCGTTCCGTATTGAAGATGGTCAGCCCGAGCAGCCCCAGGCATGCAATAATGATCGCAAGGACAGAGAAAAGCAGTGAGATCCTTCCCGTGCGCCGCTCTTCCCGGTAATACTTGTTCAGCTCCTGGTCCAGGTAGAAATACTGAAAAGGCTCATCCGCCGTCATGTTGCTCCAAAGTTCATGGACCTGCTCCAGGGCGCTGCTGCTGTAGATACTTTTCTTTTCAAACCTGATGCTGATGTACCCCGACTGTGCCCTGGAACCGGTTTTGTAAAAGAACATGTACGGACTGATCTCTTTCCTGAGCGAACTGTGGTGAAAATCCTTTACCACGCCAATTACTTTGTATTCGTTGTAACCTCTTTCGCCAGTAGGACTCTGAATCACAGTACTGAGCGGATCCTTGAACTGGTAATGCTCCACAGCCGTTTCGTTCAGCACCACGCACATGGTATCGCCCGGATAACGTTCATCGAAGAACCGGCCACTGTTTTCCGCTATGCTCAGTCCATAGGTTTCCAGGAAACCGGGATCCACGAAATTGACATCGAACATAAAATTGCTTGAACGCTCGGCCCCTTTTTTCTGGAAGGTGCTGGAAACATTGCTGAACCCGAGATAAGTACTGGAATTGGAAGCGCTGGCCACACCCGGAATTTTTTCTGCCTCCTGGCAAAAGGCATCGATCTTGTTCTGCAGGGGATACACCCGGTCCATCACCAGAATGTGTTCGTCCATAAAACCCGGGTCCTTGTTCACAAGGTAACTCACCTGCATGGTTACCACCAGGGTTCCCACGATGATGGCCACCGAGATGGTAAACTGCAGAATCACCATCGCGCTCCTGAACAGCACCGACCCCCTGCCCCTGAGCGCTCCCCCGCGCAGACCGGCCAGGGGATCGTACCTGGAAAGATAAAATGCCGGGTATACTCCGCTGAGCAATCCAACTACAAAGGTCAGCAGCAATACCCCGGACAGGATCACTCCCCTGCCGATGGTGCTGAAGGAAAGGGTGATTCCCATGGAAGTATTGAAGTAAGGCAGGGTCACCTCAACGATGAACAATGCCAGTAGCAGTGCCAGGATGCTGAGGACCAACGATTCTGCCAGGAATTGCAGGACCAGCACCCTGCGCTGGGATCCCACCACCTTGCGCATCGCGATTTCGCGTGCCCTGATGGCCGACCGGGCAGTAGACAGGTTCATGAAGTTGATGCTTGCAATGACCAGGATGAAGAAGGCGATCAAAGCAAAAATATAGATGTAAGTGCGATCGTTTACCGGCCTGAAGCAGTTTTCCTCACCATATTCAATATCCGGATTGAGGTGAATGTTGGTCAGGGGCTGCAAATACACCCCGAAGACATTTCCTCCCGCCGCCCACTCTTCCGGGGTAACATCGAGCACCTCCTTCAGCTGGCGCCTGATATTCTTCAGCATCAGCTCATTCATTTGCTGTTCCACCTTCCTGTAATCGGTCCCCGGAGCAAGCAGCAGGTAGCTGTAAATGGAATTGGTCAGCCAGTTTTCACTCCGGCTTTCAGGGATGTTGGACATGGATAGCAGGAAGTCGCAAAAGAAATGTGAATTGTCGGGAAACTCCTCCATCACGCCCGTAACCACGTAAAAATTATCCTCGTTGTTGAATTCCAGGGTCTGCCCGAGTGGGTTCTCCGTCCCGAAATACTGCATTGCCTTGGTGCGTGTGATCACCACCGAATTGGGTTCTTTCAGAACAGATTCTGCATCACCGTAAAGCAGTTCAATGGAAAAGATCCTGAAAAATGAGGAATCGGCAAATACCACATTGTCCTCGATCCCCCGTATATTATCATTCCATACGAACTGTTGGGGATATACTTCCAGCCTTACATAATCCAGCACTTCTTCAATCTCCCTGGTCACCGATGGTGCCAGCACGTAGCTGGTCCACGCCCCCCTGAATTTATTGTTCCCGATATTGCCGTCGATATAGGCCCTGTAAATCCTGTCTGCCTTGTCATGAAACCGGTCGAAGCTGATTTCCTTGGCGATGAATAATATAATAAGGATGGCACTGGCCAACCCAATGGCCAGTCCGGAGATATTGATAAAGGAGAAGATCCTGTTCTTGCTGATGTTGCGTAGTGCAACACTAAAAAAGTTTCTCCACATACACCTGTTTTCAAATGTGTACCATACGTGTCTGTCCTGCAAAGGTAACAATGAAAGTGAAATACCGCCTCATGTTCTGTAACCACTCCTGCATCAAACGCCCGGGCAATCTATGGGGGCTCCTGTCAGGATCCTGCGGATCAGGGCGTTGCATTTCCCTCCTCGTAGGCACTATCTGCCGGCAGGTCTGGTTGCATGCTAGCCTCAACGGCCAGGGCATCACAGCGTTCATTTTCCGGAATGTTGGCATGACCTTTTACCCAGGTGAATTCAATATCGAACTGACGGTGCAGCGTGATGTACCGCATCCAGAGATCCGGGTTTTTTTTCTTGCTGAACCGCTTGCGCTCCCAGGCCCAGATCCACCCTTTTGCGACGGCATCCACCACATATTTTGAATCTGAATAGATCTTCACCTTGAGGTTTTTGCGGGTAAGGGCTTCCAGTGCAACGATCACAGCCAGCAGTTCCATCCTGTTATTGGTGGTGCGCCGGAAGCCTGACGAAATCTCTTTCCTGTGACCCTTGTAAAGCATGACCACCCCGTAGCCTCCCGGACCGGGGTTGCCTCTTGCCGCACCGTCAGTATAAATGGTTACCTGGTCTTTTACCATGGCCCAAAATTAGATAAAACACGCACAAAACCTGCGTTCTGTGCGTGTTTCACTATGTAAAAAAGCGATTATCGTACCAATTGCATCTCTTCGACCAGGTGTGTTGCACCGGCAAACTTGTCGATTACAAACAACACGTACCTGATGTCCACGTTGATACATTTCTGCAATTCGGGCTCGAATGCCACATCACCGCTCATGGCCTCCCAGTTGCCATCAAACGCCAGGCCGATCAGCTCTCCTTTCCCGTTTATTACCGGACTGCCTGAATTGCCGCCGGTGATGTCATTATTGGTAGTGAAGCAAACCGGCATTGTGCCATTGAAACCATACTGACCGTAATCTTTGGTCTTGAAAAGTTCCTTGAGTTTCGGGGACACCACGAATTCGTAATTGTCCGGATCCTCTTTTTCCATCACTCCTTCCAGTGTGGTGTAGTGCTCATAGAGCACGGCATCACGTGGTTCATAGTCGCCCACCGAACCGTATGTAAGACGCATGGTGGAGTTGGCGTCCGGATAGAAATCCCGTCCCGGGTACATCTCGATCAGTCCCTTGATATAGAGCCTGCTGCCTTCCTGTATTTTTTCGCTGTAGGCCATCATGGCCCCACGCATCATATTAAACTTATCGAAGAAGGAGGTAACCGCGATAAAGGTCGGGTCCTTCTCCAGTTGCTTCAGGCTCGGATCATCGAGGAATTCCATATACCGGTCCTGGTCCACGATCATGGATTTATCGAAATACTTGTCGACATACTTGTCCACATTGCCTTTGTATTTCGAATCCACCTGGGTCACGAAATCAGGAAGGTACTGTTCATCCACATCCTCCAGGAGCAGTTGCAGCATGGCTTTCATGACTTTCTTGTCCGTGGGGGCATTGTAATCCTTGTAAAAATCAGCCGCAGATTCCTTCAACCCAGCTGTGATGGCAGCAAGGGCTTCCTCTTTCACTTCATCCTGGCTCAGGACGGAGTGAAGCTCACGCAGGGCAAAACCCTGGTTCACCGATTCCATTCCAAGATAGATACACTCGAGGAGATACTGCCAGGTGTGCTCATATTCCCTGCTTTCCTCCACGCCGGTTCTGATCATCTCCAGTGCATCCCCGTAAATTTCCTTGCGGTCCTGGTTTTCATGCACCCAGAGTTCGAAGGCCGCCTCCTGCGCTTTTTTCTTGTCCACCACCTGCAGGTTCATGAGGCCCTGTGACTGGCCGATACTGTATTTCCAGTAATTGCTTGAACGTGAATACTTCGAGGCGTACTGAATGCGTACCTTGGGATCTGCCTGCATGTCGGCCATCATGATTTCCTGCTTGATGCCACGTATCTTGATCCGGTTGGGATGATCGATGTCCAGCAGTCGCTGCACTTCATCAGAGATCATGTACCGGGTCGTGCTTCCCGGGAATCCGAGAACCATGGCAAAATCTCCTTTTTCATAGCCATTCAGCGAAACGGGCAGATAATGCTTCGGTTTGAGCGGAATATTCTCCGGGCTGTAATCAGCCGGTTTTCCATCAGGACCGGTATACACGCGGAAGAGGGCAAAGTCGCCGGTATGGCGGGGCCACATCCAGTTGTCGGTATCGGCACCGAATTTACCAATCGACTCCGGCGGGGCGCCAACGAGCCGCACATCACGGAAGGTCTCGATCACGAACAGGAAATACCTGTTTCCTGCAAACATGGGGCGCACCTGTGCTTCGTAGTGTGTTCCTTCGGTTGCTTCACTGCGGATCCTGCCAATTACTTCACGCATGGCTGTGGCACGTTCCTCCGGACCCATTTCATCCAGTACATCCTCGAGTACCTGGTCGGTCACTTCTTCCATCCTTACCAGGAAAGAGATCGTCTTGCCTTCGTTGGGCAGCTCCTCCTCCCGGGTCATGGCCCAGAAACCGTCCTTCAGGTAATCGAACTCCACGCTGCTGTGGTACTGGATCTCACCGTACCCGCAATGGTGGTTGGTCAGCAAAAGACCTTCACCTGAGATCAGCTCAGCGGTGCAACTGCCATAATCCAGGGCACCTACCGCATCCTTGAGGCTCGCATTGTTCACACTGTAGATCTGCTCAGCGGTAAGCTCCAGACCCATTTCTTTCATTTCATCCATGTTTACCTGCCTGATCAGGCTCAGCAGCCACATGCCTTCATCGGCACGGACATTCAGCTGGAATGACAGCAGAAATGCAAGGACAATTGTCAATACTTTTTTCATTGTTCAAATTTTTAATTACTGAATTTAAATACGTCCTTTCAGATTCAGTAACGTTCCGTTCAGGTTCAGTTTTCAGATTCTAAATCGTAAAATAATCAACGCAGTACAACCGGGTTATGTTCACTGCGCAGACCCAATTCAATCAAACGGATACAAATATTAAAAAAAAGATTCAGAATATATAGTCTGAGTGTTGAAGAATATGATCCTGCTTGCGCGTGATTGTATATCAGCCCTGGTAAAAAGAGCGGTTACCCGGACCCGAAATCGATCAGCAACTGTTCGTCGGTAAGCCTGAAAGACTTGCGATGATAAGGTGAGATGCCATGCATCATGATGGCCTCCCTGTGCCTGAGGGTTGGGTATCCCTTGTTGGAAGCCCATTGGTAATGCGGAAATTGTTCATGCAACAATAGCATGTGATCGTCCCTGTAGGTTTTGGCCAGGACCGAGGCTGCAGCTATGGAAAGGTATTTACCGTCGCCTCCAACAATGCATTTGTGTGGGATTTCCTTGTAGGGCCGGAACCTGTTGCCGTCAATCAGCAAATGGGCGGGTGGTTGCAGCAACTGATCCAGTGCACGGTGCATGGCCAGGAAAGAGGCGTTGAGGATGTTTATCTCGTCGATTTCCCCGGGTGTGACAGCCGCAACGGCCCAAGCAAGGGCCCGGGCTTCGATCTCTGCCCGGAGTGTTTTTCTCACGTCAGCCGACAGTTTCTTTGAGTCATCCAGTCCGTCGATGCAGATTCCTGCCGGAAGGATCACAGCCGCGGCGTATACCGGGCCGGCAAGGCATCCCCTTCCTGCTTCGTCGCAGCCTGCTTCGACCACGCCTTCCTTGAAATACGGTTCAAGCATTCTCTGTGAGTACCTTTTCAATTGTTTTCCAGAGTTCCCGGGCGGTATGGTCCCAGCTGTAGCGTTTCCGGCGTGCCTTGCCTTTTTCGATCAGCTGTTCACGCAAACCCTCTTCCCGCACAATACGGATCATCCCATCCCTGATACTTCCAGGACTTTCCGGTTCGGCATAAATTGCAGCATCACCGGCGATTTCCGGCAGACTGGTCACTTTGGAAGCAAGGATGGGAATATCGCAATTCATGGCCTCCACCAGCGGAATGCCAAACCCTTCGAAAAACGGTACAAAGGTAAGCGCCCATGCCGAGGCCATGATATCATTCATGTCTTCTGAATCCACCCTGCCGGCAAAGATCACATCCTGCTTGTACTTCATCTGGTCCAGCTGGTCCTCCATGGCTTTGGTGAGGAAAAACTTCTTGCCCACAATCACCAGTTTGAATGGACTGCGGTACTCCTCGCGGAACAATTCAAAGGCCCGCAGCAGGTTCCTGATGTTCTTCCTGGGATGGATGCTGCCAACAAAAATGAAATAGGGTGCCCCGCCGGTATACCTGTCCCTGACCTCCTCCGCCCGCTCGCTTGTTACCGGGAAAAAGTTTTTGCTGGCACCATTGTATACCAGGTCGATCTTGTCTTCATCTACTTCATATGTATTGATGATGTCCCTCCGGGAGTATTCTGACACCGTGGCAAGTCTTGTCGCGGCATGTGCGTACCTGGGATAGAAATACCGGTAATACTTCCTGGAGATCCATGGAAGATCCCTGGGACGGTGCTCAAAATTGATGTCATGGATCACATTGCAGGAAGGGACGTCTGAACGCAGGCTGATGAACCCGTCTGTGGACAGGAACACATCGGCCCCGATTTTTCGCAACAACCGCGGGATGCGCAGTTCAAACCAGACATACCACAACAGGGGATGACGTGTTGGCGGTGGCAGCACCACCGGCACAACATTATCACCGAATATCACCTCATCGCTGTAACTCCTGTCGAATATAAAATAAAAGGTGTGTTCCGGGTGATCTTTTACGATCCTGCGCATGGTCTCGTATGTGAACCATCCGATCCCGTCAAGCTTTCCAGGCATCAACAAGCGGGTGTTTACCGCAATCTTCATCTATAGCTTATCAGTTTCTATCGAAAAATATGGGGCGAACTTATTACATTTGTGTTGAAATAAAAAATATATTTGACAAGCATTCCAGCTTGCAGAATAATATAACCACGGTTTGAAAAAGAAATTTCTCTCTAACCTGTTATTGCTTGTATTTCTGAATCTTCTCATCAAACCTTTCTGGTTTTTCGGGATCGAGGTGGCAGTGCAAAACCGGGTTGGTGAAGCG
>Ga0180430_10005339_pt1 | contig 10688 bp, 8 predicted proteins | sample SS_ome_9_FD_132999 | JGI IMG/M metagenome (GOLD analysis project Ga0180430, IMG submission 132999) | Hypersaline lake sediment archaeal communities from the Salton Sea, California, USA - SS_1_S_2 metaG | ecosystem: Environmental > Aquatic > Non-marine Saline and Alkaline > Hypersaline > Sediment... | reverse complement strand
GTCGGCGATCCCGATCAGGCGGCCAACGATGTCGAAGGAGAAGGCTCGCTGTCAGACGAAAAAGCTACCGAGGTCTCGCCGCTCGAAATCGTCGATGTCGGAACGGGCAGCGGAATCATTGCGATTTGTGCGGCCAAGCATTTACCTTGCGCGCGGATTACGGCAATCGATCTTAGCCGCAGCGCGTTGTCGGTCGCTCGTGAAAACGTAAGTCGCCACGGTGTCGAAGATCGCGTTACGCTAAGGCCGGGCGATCTTCTGACCGGACTGCCCGCCGACCAACGATTCGACATTATCGCGTCGAATCCACCGTACGTCTCGGAAGAAGAGATGACGGAGCTTGCTCCGGAGGTGAAGGATTTCGAGCCCCGAGGCGCCCTCGTTGGCGGCCGCGAAGGGACGGAAATCATCGAGCGCCTGATTCCGCAGGCGGCAGAGCGTCTCAACCTTGGCGGGCATCTTCTGATCGAACTGAGCCCGATGATTCACGACCAGGTTGTCCAGCTTATCAAGGCGGAACCACGGCTGCGGTTCGATGAAACGATTCGGGACGCCTCTCGTCTGGATCGGATCGTTCAGGCGACGAAAGTGCAGTAGTGCAGCGTTGCTCGGATCGCAGAGATTTGCCCCCATGCCGTGGTTTTCCCTGGGATGCCGGGTGAAAACTGCATCGCGGGGAGCTGCTTCTCAGGGCCCAAACGTTGCGAAAATCACCGTCTTTCTGTGGAAGTTTTCTTCTCGGCGCGTGACATCTTGAATTCGAGTAATTATAATAATTGTTACCCGATTCTACTATTTTGGGCCTCCCCTTGTGTTTTGTTCAAAGTTATCCTTCCGCTTTTGACCGCCTGCAAGCAGCCTCGATTGACGATTGGCTTGAATTGCGGGACCTGCCAAGGATTGTGCGACACGCATGTCTGAAGATACGTTTACAATGCCGACAGGCAATTCGTCACCGTCAGGGCATCGATTGCCCGGCCGAAGTCGAGCGAAAATATTGATTCCCTTCGCACTGCTAGTCATTGCGTTGTGTGTCGCTGCCTATTTCTATTTCTCCGATTCGTACAATGGCACCGGCGGATTGACGCCCATTCTCATCAAGGTAGAGCATGGAGCGTTTACCAACGAAGTAACTTGTCGTGGGAATGTCGAAAGTGCGACTAATATCGAGGTCGAGTGCGAGGTGCGATCGAAGTCGGGCGGTGGTATCGAGATTATCGAGATCGTTGAAAACGGCGTCGATGTCAAACAAGACGACATAATTATCAAGCTCAATTCCGAGCAACTGAAGACGGACAAAGAGCGAGAGCAGATCGAGTATTACCAGAGCCAAGCGGCGTTGATTCAGGCGGAAAGTGCGCTCGCCGCTGCCGAGTCGAGTCTCGAAGAATATCAGAACGGGCAATATGTCATCGACTTGCAGTTGATCGACAATCAGATTTCGATTGCGAATGAAAACTATCGTCGCGCAAAAGAGTACTACGAGTATAGCCGGCAGCTCGAGGCGAAAGGATATATCACCCATCAGCAACTCGAGGCCGACCAATTCGCGATGGAAAAGGCGAACAACGAACTTGCGGCCGCCAAGAAACGCCGTGAAGTGCTTGAGAAGTATACTTATAAGCAAAAGATGGCAAAGTTCAAGGCCGATATCGAAACGGCAAGAGCGAAGCTTCTAGCGCAGCAGAGTAGCAATCGGATGAAGCAGGAGCAGTTGGATCGAATCATCGAGCAACTCACGAATTGCGAAATCAAAGCACCCAGCGACGGGCAAGTCGTCTACGCGAATCGGCCCGGCAGTCACGGTCGATCTTCGATCGTTATCGAAGAAGGCGCCAACGTTCGTGAAGGGCAGGTAATCGTCCGCATTCAGCCGCCAACCGTTACCGATATGCAGGTCAAGGTGCGAATCAACGAGGCGCACATTAACGAGATCAAGCAGGGGCTGCCCGTGCGAATTACGCTCGATGCGTTTCGAAAGATCCCGCTCGACGGAATCGTAGAGACCGTTAGTCCCTATCCACTTCCGGCGCCTTGGTACAATTCGCTTGCGGCCCGTGAATATGAAACGGTTGTGCGCATCGATTCCGAGGCCGACTGTTTGCGTCCGGGGCTGACGGCCGAGGTGAAGATCATTGTCGAAGAGATTCCCGATGTGCTCCGCGTGCCGCTGCAATCGGTGTTCGGGCATGGCACAAAGAATTACTGCGTAATGGTCGACGAAAGCGGTCATGTGGTCAAACGCGAAGTGACGATCGGTTCCTCGAACGAGAAGTACGTCGTGATTCAAGAGGGACTGAAGCCGGACGATATGATCGCGGAACACGCGTCGGCATTTCGAGAGCAGCTTGATCTGCCCAATCTCGAAGCGATGCCCAAACAACCCGGCCGAAGACCTGGAATGGGTGGCGGACGACCGAGTCACGCCATGTCTACCGGCAGCCAGGGTCGACCGGCTGGAACCGGCGGCGGACGCCAAGCGATGTCCAGCGGCGGCGGTTCGTCAACAAGGTAACGGCTTGATTTCGCAACTTCCTTACTTCCTAACTCGCTCACTCCCTTACTCCCTTTAGTAAATTTATGAGCACGACCGAAACGGTACAACATGCGGCACAGATAATCAACGTTACGCGCGAGTATGAACTCGGGGCGGAGACCGTTCGTGCGCTCCGTGGGATTCAAGTCGACGTGCCGACAGGTGATTACGTCGCCATCATGGGGCCGTCAGGGTCGGGGAAAAGTACGATGCTCAATCTGCTCGGGTGTCTCGATCGCCCGACGGCTGGTACGATTCTGCTCGGTGGTGAAGATATCACGATGGCTGACGACGATCGTCTGAGCGACATTCGCGCGTCGCGGATCGGTTTTATTTTCCAGTCCTACAATCTGATTCCGCAGCTTACGGTACTTGAAAATATTGAAGTGCCTCTGTACTATCAGGGTCGAATCACGCAAGAGTCTCGCAATCGGTGCCTGCACTTGGCCGAGATGGTCGGGCTAGGCGATCGCCTCGAGCACCGGCCGACGCAGCTTTCGGGTGGTCAGCAGCAGCGTGTGGCAATCGCGCGCAGCTTGATCAACGATCCGGTATTTGTCTTGGCCGACGAGCCGACCGGTAATCTCGATTCGGTCACGACCGAAGAGATTCTCACGATTTTGGACCAACTTAACAACGTGGGGAAGACGATCATTATCGTCACGCACGAACCGGACGTCGGCGATCGGGCGAAACGGATCATTCGCCTTAAAGACGGTCTGGTCGAGGAAGATCGACGGCAACGAACGTAATGGAAGACGACTCTTTTCAAATCGTCAGACTCACCGGTCCCGGCCGAGGTGCCGTCGCGACCGTTGCTCTTGAGGGTGCGGGCGCTGCCCGTGCGGTTGCGGCGTGTTTTGGGATCTCGCCCGATCGTCTAGCTGCGGTTTTACCCGTCGACGCGCCGCGACTTCGTCGTTTGTTTGACGCAAAGGATGATACCGAGGAAGATCTCGTCGTTGTGCGTCTGTCTGCTGATCGATTCCGTCTGCACGGTCACGGTGGCGAGGTGGCGGTCGATCGAACCGTTTGCTTGCTAGAAGAGCAGGGCGGTCGATCGATCGATGCGGACCGTTGGATCGAAGCCGAGCATGACGGAACGACCCGCGGCGAGGCGCGGCGACTGCTCGCGCACGCGCCGACACTGAAGACGGCGCGGATTCTTCTCGATCAATTTCACGGGCGGCTCGACGAGGCGTTTGCTCGAATCGATCGCGATATCGCTGCAGAAGATTTCGAGGCCGCTCGGCAGCAGATCGATCGTTTGCTCGCGCTCGCACCGCTGGGGATTCATCTTACAAGGCCTTGGCGGGTCGTGATTGCTGGTCCGCCCAACGCGGGCAAGAGTAGTCTTATTAACGCGATGCTTGGGTATCGTCGCGCGATCGTCAATCAGACGGCCGGCACGACCCGCGACGCGGTCGAGGCGGAAACGGCAGTTGACGGTTGGCCTATCACGCTCATCGACACGGCCGGGCTTCGCGAAACGGCCGATCCACTCGAGTCGGCAGGTGTTGAGCGAACCGACGCGAGTTTGCAGTCCGCCGATTTGCGGCTGTTGGTGTTCGACAGCAGCTTGCCGATCGGCGATGCGGAACTCGAGCTAATCGAGCAGCATCCCGACGCAATTCAAGTATGGAACAAGTCGGACCTGCCAGCGGATCGCGATGTTTTGAAGGATCGGCCCGGCCCGGTCGTCAGTGCACAGACGGGCGACGGCATCGACGGGTTGTTTGAAGAAATCGCCCGACGCCTCGTCCCCGAAGATCCCCCGCCAGGCACCGCCGTTCCGTTTACCGATCGACAGGTTGAGTGGTTAATGCAGCGAAATCGCCAGTTGAGCGAGTAGCCGCTAATGCCCGTTAGCGAAATTCGTGGATCACTTCGATCCGTCCGACGATATTGTCGTTTAGCTCCTCAAGGTCTTCGGCCGGGATCCACCATTCGGTATGCTGTGCCCCGCCGACGATATGGATTTCGTACCGATCCATAAACGACTTTTGTACCTCGAACCGTGTTACAAAACCCACACCACGCTCAGGTACGTTCCACTTCTGAGCGATCTCAATCGCGTAATCTTCATTCGTAACTGGATAAAAGATCGGTTGCTCGGGCAGGCGTGGCGGCCAGCGCGAAAAGTTGGTTTGCCGCAGAAGCTCCAATTCCTCCGGCCCGGTTGGGCGATAGAGTGTAACGGTTTCTTTCATGGTTATAAACCTTTTTCGGTCGAAGGATCTAAGTAATGTGGCGTGCTTGCTATTATCGACCGGAAATTGCTTTTGTTGGTTCGCTCCAATCTGTTTATTAAGGGTGCAGATGATAGCGTCCGCAGCGAATCTCAACCAATCAATCCCACCACCACGCGTTCCACGGCATCTTGCTTTTCGGTGCAGAGGCAACGTGGGCAGGTCGCATAGGACTGCTCGGGACGGCAGTGAACATGTTTTGTCGCAGGTAAGGTTTCGTGTGAATGATCACACCGCCGCTAACGCCCGCGATGATTTGCCCGCCGCCTATCATGCGATGGCGGATGACGGTCTCGACCGTTTTCGGTGCGACACCCAGGGCGACGTTATACGCACGGCCGTTGCAGAAATGCGTGCGGTGCCAGCCGACGCGGCTCGCCATGCCATTGGCCTCGATGACGGCGGCGACGAGTGCGAGATCGGCGATGTTTTGAAGCTCGGCGTAGATCGGATATCGTTCGGCCAATGCGTCGAAATGCTTCGTGAAGTCGCGAGCGAACGCGCGGTTCAGCGCATCCGATTTGCCCGTATGCACGCGTTCGCCCCTCGCGGTGAGCATTTCGTTTTCGCTGAGGACTTGGACGCCCGTGCCGCGAAACTCGAACGCGGTGCGATCTTCTGTCGCGTAAATGCCTTCGTAGTTGAGCGTGAACCACCAGCGGAGCACGTCAAGTGGTGGCGCGGCCTGCCCGGCGGGGACGACGATCCGATCGATGTAATCTTCGACGCCCTCGACGCCTGGCTCGATCCCCATGCCGACCAACTTCATATGGTAGTCGGCCTCGACGATAATCTTGGCCACCCGGGTTCGCGGATCGACACCATGCACTTCGATCGTTTGCTGGCCCATGTTGTCCCGCAGCTCGGCGAGCCAACGGTTGCGTGCCGCCGCTCCGGGCGGAAGCGATTTCTTGGCCGACTCGGCGAGAAACGCCTTGGTCCGCGCGAGGTTTTCCTGCGTCGGTGTGATCGAACAGCCGAATCGACCTTGCGTGGAGATCGCGTTGCGCATCAGTACGACCAAGTCGTCAAGACGCAGCGTGGGACGACCGGTTTCCGCGTTGACGAGCCGACCTTCCGCATCACGTTTCCACGGACCGGCTGGCCCGGCAAGCACGATGTCGCCCGACTCGGGGTAGAGCAGCAGATATTTTACCTCGGTCATACCGCCGAGCGAAAGCATCGCGTCGTCCGGCTCGCGACCGACGGCCCAGTACATCTGGGCAAGTTTTTCGAGCCTTGTAAGCGAGACTTTGCGAAGCGTCGCATCCTCGCCCACATTCGCGTTGCCGCTTTGATAGATCTTCGGTCGATAAGGTTCGCGAGGCGGCAGTTCGCCTGGTACAGTGCCAACCTTCTTCATCAGCCCCTTCGTGTCGAAATAAACGCCGCCCGGGAATGGAGCGACCGAACCGGGCCCGCCGACCTGGTCCCAGGTGTCGGGTTGGATCGTCGTCGTTACCATATCGACCAGCGATTGGAAGTCGGGCTGGGCCCCGCCGCCACGTGCCTGCTGAAGCGGAGTGCCCGCAATGTCGTGCAGCGAGTAGCTGCGGACCCGGTCGTCCTCGATCGACGAAAGCGTTTGCATCGCCCCGGAGGTTGCACCAGATTTCGCCTGGGCGGTAGCGATCGTTCCAAGCAGTCGGTCTCGTTCCGCTGGATCGACGATCCCTTGTGCAAGTGCGACCGCTTGTGGGAACTGCCCCGCATCGATGTGGGTCTGAATTTGCCCTGCCGCAGGTGCTTGAGCGAAGGCGGTTGCAGGAATCGACACGCTCGCCAAGAATGCGAACAGAATCAGCGACGCAAAAAGAAAGGAGTGAAGGTTACGGTCCGAATAGTTGTGTCTCAGTGACATGATCGACCTCTCTAAGATTTCGGGTGGCCGACCCGAAGAAACAGTTGCCCTTGTTTCAACTACCAGTCTAACAGGTGGTGCGGAAATGTCAATGGAAATCTTCCGGAAGCGGCCTGCGGCTACCGCGAAGCCGCTTACGAGTCGATCAACGCCCGAACGACATCGAGTGCCTCACGGCCGGCGGCGTCGGGGTCGTCTTCGTTCGAGTAGAGCTCGACGGTGACCCAACCGTCGTAATCGGTCCGGGCGATCGCTTTTAAGACGGCACCAAGATCGATCGCACCGTGACCGGGGATCAAGTGGAAATGCTCGCGCGTGGCGGCGATGTCTTCCAGATGGTAGTGTCGCGTATGCTGGGTGAGCCGTGGCACCCACTCGGCCGGATCGTCGCCCACGCAATACGCGTGTCCGATATCGAAGTTGAGCCCCACAGCCGGCGAGTCGATCCGCTCGACGAATTCGAGATATTGCTCGAACGTCTCGATTAGCAGTTCGGGTTCCGGCTCGATCAGCAGCGACACGCCTGTTTGTTCGGCGACTTCGACGCAGGGCATTAGCTCGTCGTAGAAGATCGTCAGCGCCTCGTCGCGCGACATCCCCTCGGGCAACGGTCCACCGGGCTCTGTCTGAATCGACGGGGCGCCGAGCTCGGCCGCCAGCTGCAACGAACGAATCGTATGCTCGCGGCGGATCGCTCTGTAATGCGAGTACGGTTCGATCCACGACGGATGAATAAACGTCTGTCGGCAGTCGGCGACAGCGTTCATCATGAAGGCGTTGATATTCGCGATCTGAAGATTGTGCTTTTTAAGCGTCTGAAGAATCGATTCCTTATGTGCAGGGAGCATATCAACCGGCCAAGCATGCGGCACGTCGGCCAGCAGTTCTAACCCCGCGTACCCGAGCGCAGCAATCCGTTCGATAGTTTCTTCGATGGAATATCGCCTGTAGGCGTTAGAACTGTAGGAGAGTTTCATGATGGCAAAGCTCCTGAGCTGATGGGGTGTCAGAAGCTGCTATCATAGCAGAAGCGGGACGGAAGTGCTAGTGTTGACCATGAAATGAGGCGTAGTTCGCTAGTCGATTTTAGCTTGTCAATGCTTCTTTGTGATTGCTATCGGATGTTTGGTGTTCAGACGCGGTGTTCTGTGACTCGTCGACAACAACAACGGTTGTTTGGATAACCGTTGGCTCGCCGGCGATGGTTGTTTCGGTTCTTTCCGTTCGGGCAAGAAAGCTGCCGGTGTCGGTTGCTTCAACACCCGATTTCCATCGCCCCAACTCCGGACTGACGATCAGATCCAAGTGAAAGAGTTGGCGGTCTTGTTGGCTTAATAAATTGCGCAGCAGGTAGCGGTTTTCTTCGGAGAGCTGACGGACGCGCGACTGCATGAAGCCGATGACGGCACCTAGGATGCAGAGCATGATGGCGAGCGTGCTTATCGCGACTGCAATGCCCGAGCCGGTTTTGAACTTCTGGAGCGACGGATCGACGAGAAACATGAAGTAACCGACGCGTGCCGCGAAGATTACTCCGATCGCCATGAACATCGCGGCGAGGGACATGAAAAATCGGACCGGGCAATATTGAATGAACGCCTCGGTCATCGAACGAAGCTGCCGCGAAATGAATTGCAAGGGCGATTTAAATAATCGTGACGGCCGCGTCTTCGGGTTCACGCGAATCGGCACGCTGCCGACACGGAATCCACCCCGGCCGGCCTGAATGAGCGTTTCAAGCGTGTAAGAGAATCGCGACATGACACATAGCCGCGCAGCGGTCGCGCGATTCATTGCGCGGAAGCCACTCGTCGTGTCGGGAAGCTTCACGCCCGCTAGCAGATTGACGACGCGGCTGCCCAATCGCTGGAGCAGCTTCTTTGCACGCGGAAACTCGGGATGCCCCGCGATGTCGCGACAGCCGACGACGTAATCCTTTTCGCCTCTGACGATCGGCTCGACCAGTCGTGTAATATCCTCGCCCCGATATTGGTTGTCGCCGTCCGTGTTGACGATCAGATCGGCGTCCAACTGAAGGCAGGCGTCCAGGCCGCGCTGAAACGTTGCTGCCAGTCCGAGGTTCGTGCGATTCCGCTGAATATAATCCACGCCCAGCCGACGTGCGACCTCGACCGTCCGATCCGTGCTGCCGTCATCGATCACCAGCGTCTCGATTCGATCGACGCCTTCGATCTCGCGCGGCAGATCGGCCAGCGTTTGTGCGAGCGTTTGCTCTTCGTTGTAACATGGGATTTGGATAATCAGTTTCATCAGCGGTCTACCACTGCGGAGATTTCTAGCGGGTTGTTTGTTGAGAGGCAATTCAGTGAGGGCAGTTTATCGAAAATCGGCCGCCCAGGTCAATGTCAGTGTGGCGCGGCATACCTAATATATGGAGATCAAGAATTGATCTTGAATCGAAAACCGATAATCGGTATTGTTCGCAGGCCGCTAGAACTGCTTTTCTTTTTCCAGATAACTCCGTCTTGGGCGTGAAAACCAATGTCCTGCAAGAATTTACAATTTTCGACCGCCACCTGCTTTCCGATCACGCTGGGGGCCTTGATTTGCCTGACGCTCAGCGGATGCGCCACGATGATGGCGGATTCGGCCAACACGGAGGGCGTCAAGCGATACCAGTCGAGACAGTATGACATGGCGTTAAGTTCTTTCCATGACGCGGCTTACATCAATCCGGACGATCCCGATTCGTACTATAATCTTGGGATGACCTACCAGAAAATCGCCGAGCAAACCGGCAGTGAAGCCGACTTCAGTCGCGCCGAGCAGAACTACGATTACTGTCTCATGCTCGCGCCGAATCATCCTGCCTGTTTTCGGGGGAAAGCTGTCATGCTTGCCAATCGCGGCCGAACCGAGGAGGCGCAGCGTTTGTTGGCCGATTGGACGAAGGATGCACCTCATCTGGCCGCTCCTGTTGTTGAATTGGCACGTCTGAAGTATGAATTGGGCGATACAACCGGTGCCGAAGAGCATCTTCACAAAGCGTTGCAGAAGGAACCGAAGAACGCCGTCGCGCTCGCAGCCTTGGGGCGAATCCGCGAAGACGCGGGTGATTCGAACGGTGCGCTCGAAAACTACGAGCGTTCTTATCTGGCCAATCGAAATCAACCTGGCTTGCGATTGCGAATCGCATCTCTTCGATCCTCAGTTCGAGGGGGAACGCCCGGCTCGCCAACTCGTGGTATCGATGCTCCTACTGGAACGAGGGTTGTCAACGAGCCCACGCCAGCCACTATTAGGTAGCTTTCGGACCCGGAATCTTTACTTTTCCATACGAATGCGAATTATGACAGCAATTCGTGTTATTATGAAGGCCGATATGACATAAATTACGGCCTACTCCCTTGACGAAAAGTGCCGCAATCGTTATCCTAGACGGATTGTTGATGATGGCAATTTGCGTAAGCTATCAAGCTTCGGGATTGCTGTTAAAGCAGGTAAGCTAGAAGCAGAGCGGCACGGAGTACGAAGAATAGGATTGAAAATTCAAGCGCCTGGTGTGAAGGTTCAGTCAGAAGCGACACCTGGAACTCGGATTTTGAATCTCCTACCTGGGAGAGACCGGAAAGCAAGCAGCATCCGAGGCTCTCTTTATTTACGCCATGCCGAACATTTGGCCCGGTTCGTATCAAATTCATAGAATTCCACGCCCAATAACCGGCGCTGATGCTTTCGTCCAAATAAGTGCAAGCAAAAGCAACTTTCTTCATAACCACATGTAGCGGAGAATTTTTGTGCCTTACGAAATTATTGTATGTGTCAAGCAGGTTCCGGACACCGCGAACATCACCGCCGAGGCGATGAAAGAAGACGGTACGGTCAACCGGGGTGCGCTGCCCGCAATTTTCAATCCTGAAGATTTGCACGCGCTCGAGACGGCGATCGAGATCAAGGATCGTTTCGGTGGTACCGTTACAGCGATCACGATGGGACCGCCCAAGGCGTCCGAAGTCCTTCGCGATTGCCTCTACCGTGGCGCCGATCGCGGGATCTTGTTGACCGACCGTCGTGCGGCGGC
>Ga0180430_10005338_pt1 | contig 10689 bp, 11 predicted proteins | sample SS_ome_9_FD_132999 | JGI IMG/M metagenome (GOLD analysis project Ga0180430, IMG submission 132999) | Hypersaline lake sediment archaeal communities from the Salton Sea, California, USA - SS_1_S_2 metaG | ecosystem: Environmental > Aquatic > Non-marine Saline and Alkaline > Hypersaline >... | reverse complement strand
GGCCGCGCCCAGCCGCCGGGCGATGCGCAGCGCCCGCCCGACATGCGGCAGCACCGCGTCGAAGCGGCGCGACTCGGCCTCGGTGAAGGCCCCCTGCCGCGCCGGGCGCAGGTAGGCCATCAGCACAAGGTGCCTGTCCGACCGTTCCACCAGCGCGCCGAGCGCGCGACGATAGCCCTGCGGCCGGACCCATTCGTTGAAGAAAGCCGAGTCGCCGAAGCCGGGCGGTTCGGCATGATCGGCGACGCTGCGCCCCGTCGGGAACCGTTTCAGCCCCTCGACCCAGAGGTTCGCGCCGAGGAAATCAGCGTCGTAGCTGTCGCGCAGCGCCGGATCGAACCCCAGCGTGCCCAGCGCCCGCGCCGCGCCGGCGGCGTAATCCTCGATCACGAGGTCGCCGGCCTCCGCGCCCAGCGTTTCGGCCAGCGTCTCGGTCACCTCCTGCCAAAGCTGCGGCTCCTCGACCGTGCGGTAGCACAGGTCAACGAGATCGGGCACGGCGGCTGCCGGCATGGTCGGCCCTCCGGGCTGTCAGGTCTGATACCCCGGCCACTGGGACTGCACGGAACCAAGGGTGCCCGAACCGGGCCGAGCCGGTCAAGCCGCGCGGCGCCGGCGCCTCAGCCGCCAAGGAGGCCGAAGAGCGGCAGGGCCATAGCGAGCGCACCCAGCAGCGCCCCGGCCAGCGCCGGGCCGGCGCGTTCGCGCCTCAGGATGCCGGCGAGGCCGAGGATGACGGCCAGCCCCGCGCAGCCCGCCGCCCCGGCCACCAGCGCGCGATCGACGGTCCAGCGCGCGGCCCGCGCCTCGCCCGTCACCATGTCGCCGATCAGCGCGAGCCCCTCCGCCGGGGTCTCGACGAAGGTGGTGCTATCCTGTCCTGTCGCGAAGGGCCCGGCCTGGCCAAGCGCCAGCACGGCAAGCAGGGCCGCCGCGCCGAGAGCGAAGCCGAGCCGGCCCAGCACGGCCCGCGGCCTTGGTCGCAGATCGAGCGTCATGGTCCGGCCTCCCGTCGCTGCCGTCGATCGCGCCCATCCTGTCAGGAAACGGGGCGCGGTCCAACCGGCAGGCCGGACACGAAAACGCCCGCTCGGTCGAGCGGGCGTTCCGGGATGCCGTGGCGGCAGCGCTCAGCGGCGGATGCCGAGGCGCTTGATGACCTCCTGGTAGCGGGCCTCTTCCTTGCCGCGCAGGTAGTCCAGCAGCTTGCGGCGCTGGGCGACGAGCTTGAGCAGGCCGCGGCGCGAATGGTTGTCCTTCGCGTGGGTCTTGAAATGCTCGGTCAGCGCGGTGATCCGGGTGGTCAGGATCGCGATCTGCACCTCGGGGGAGCCTGTATCGCCCTCCTTGGTGCCGAATTCCTTGATCACGCGGGCCTTGTCTTCGGCGGTAATCGACATCGGGGTCTCCTTTTCCGTCTGATGGCGCAAGCCGGGATGTCGTCCAGCAGGGCCCGTGGAGAAGCCGCAGGATCGCGGCAGATGCGGGCGTATAGGGGAAAACCACCCTGAAGGGAAGCGATTCCTGACCGCGTCGGCGGGGCGCGGCGGGGCGGCGCATGGACAGGACGGGGGCCACCGCCATATTGAGGGACATGGACAGGGATTACGACGTGATCATCGCGGGCGGCGGGCTGAACGGCCCGGCGCTGGGGCTGGCGCTGGCCGGGGCCGGGCTGACCGTTCTGGTCGTCGACGCGCAGCCCGCCCGGGCCCGCGCATCGGCGGATTTCGACGGCCGCGCCTATGCGCTGGCGCTGGCCTCGCGGCGGCTGCTGGAGGGGCTGGGGCTGTGGCGCCACCTCGCGCCGCTGTCGCAGCCGATCCGGCAGATCAAGGCCTCCGACGGGCGGCCGGGCGAGGGCGCGGCGCCGTTCCTTCTGCATTTCGACGGCGCCGAACTGGAAGAGGGCGCGATGGGCCACATGCTGGAGGACCGGCATCTTTACGCCGCCTTCGCCGATGCGATGGCCGCGCAGCCCGGCCTCACCCACCTGCCGGCGACCGAGGTGACCGGGCAGGAGCCCGCGGCCACCGGCATCGCGGTGACCCTGTCGGACGGCCGGCGGCTGACGGCGGCAATGCTGGCGGGCTGCGACGGGCGCGCCTCGGCCACCGCGGCGCGGGCCGGCATCCGCCGCACCGGCTGGGGCTACGACCAGACCGCGCTGGTCTGCGCGATCCGGCACGAGCGGCCGCACGACGGCACCGCGCACCAGTTCTTCATGCCGGGCGGGCCGCTGGCGATCCTGCCCCTGCCGCCGGGCGACCGGTCCTCGATCGTGTGGAGCGAGGAGGCCGGCGCGGCGGCGCGAATCGCGGCGCTGGACGACGACGCGTTCCTCGACGTGCTGCGCCCCCGGTTCGGCGATTTCCTGGGCCGGATCGAGCTGGCCGGGCCGCGGTTTTCCTATCCGCTGTCGCTGAGCCTGGCGGAGTCCTACGTCGCGCCGCGGCTGGCGCTGGTGGGCGACGCGGCGCATGGCGTCCACCCGATCGCCGGGCAGGGGCTGAACCTTGGCCTGCGCGACGTGGCGGCGCTGGCCGAGGTTGTCGTGGATGCCCGCCGCCGCGGCGAGGATATCGGCGCGATCGACGTGCTGGCGCGCTATCAAGGCTGGCGGCGGTTCGACGCGACCGCGCTGGCGCTGGGCATGGATGCGGTGAACCGGCTGTTTTCCAACGACAACCCGATCCTGCGCGCGGGCCGCGACCTCGGCCTGGGCCTGGTGAACGCGGTGCCGGGGCTGCGCCGGCGCTTCATGCGGCAGGCGGCGGGGCTGAGCGGGCCGCTGCCGCGGCTGATGGCGGGGCGCGCGCTGTAGCAGGGCCGGGGGTCGGGACTGGCGCCTCAGTCGATCTGCCGCGCCTCGTCGACCAGCATGATCGGGATGCCGCCGCGGATCGGGAAGGCCAGATGCGCGGCGCGCGACACCAGTTCCTGCCGGTCGGCATCGTAATGCAGCACCGCATGCGTCACCGGGCAGACCAGCGCCTCCAGCATCCGGCGGTCGAACTCCGGCGGCTCGACCGCCTCGGGCGGCACGCCCCCGGTCATTGCATCACCTCTTCCTCGCCGCCGCCGCGCAGCGCGTATTCCATCAGCGTCACCAGCGTCTCGCGCCGGGTGGCCAGCGTCGGCGCCTCCAGAAGCGCCTGCTTGTCCTCGGGTTCGAACGGGCACAGCATCGACAGCGAGTTGATCAGCAACTCGTCCTCCGCCTCCTTCAGCGCCTCCCAGTCGGTCGACAGCTGCTGCGCGGCGAAATAGCGGCCCAGAAGGTCGGTGAAGGCCGGCCGCTCGAAGCCCCGGTCATGTTCCACCTTGCCCAGATCGCGGGTGAAATCGCCCCAGGAGACATCGCCGCGCCGATACGGCGTGAAGCCCTCGACCTCGCGCGTCAGGCGAAACCGCGAGATCCCGGTCAGCGTGATCATGTAGCGCCCGTCCTCGGTTTCCGAAAACGCCGTCAGCCGGCCGGCGCAGCCGATCGCGCAAAGCTTCTTCTCGCCGCCCGGCGCGGGCCGCGGCTGGATCATCCCGATCAGCCGCGTCCGGGTCTTCATCGTGTCTTCGAGCATCTGCAGGTAGCGCGGCTCGAAGATGTGCAGCGGCAGCCGCGCGCGGGGCAGCAGCAGCGCCCCGGGCAGGGGAAACAGCGGGATCGTTTCGGGCAGATCGGCAGAGGTGATCATGGCCGAAAACCTAGGCCGCGCCCTGCGTCAGGCAAATATCATCGACGACAGCTTGCGCCGCCCCTTCAGCACGATCGGATCCTGCGGCTTGAGCGCGTCGAAGATCTTGAACAGCTGCGCCTTCGCCGCGCCGTCGTTCCACTCCCGGTCGCGGCGGAACAGTTCCAGAAGTTCCTCGACCGCGGCCTCGACCTTGCCCGAGGCATGCAGCGCCAGCGCGAGGTCATAGCGGGCCTCGTGGTTGTCGGGCTCGGCCAGGACGGTGGCCAGCAGATCGGTCACCGGGCCCGCCGCCTCGGCCTGTTTCGCCAGGTCGATCTGGGCGCGCACCGCCTCGATCTCGGGCGCGGTCGCGATCTCGGCCGGCGCGGCGGCAAGCATCGCCTCGACCTGCGCGTCGTTTCCGGTGGCAAGGTGTGCGCGCATCAGCCCGGCATAGGCGCGGGCGTTGCCCGGCTCCTCGCCGAGGATCGCGGCGTAGGTTTCGGCGGCATCGGCCGCCGCGCCCTGTTCCAGCATCTCGTCGGCCGCGTCCAGCGCCTCCGACAGCCCGCCATCGCCGGCAAGCCCCGCGACCTTGTCGATGAACTTCTTGATCTCGGACGCCGGCAGCGCACCCTGGAACCCGTCGACCGGCTGGCCCTGCCAGAAGGCGTAGACGGTGGGGATCGACTGGATCCGCAACTGCCCGGCGATCATCTGGTTCTCGTCGACGTTGACCTTGGCCATCCTGACCTTGCCGCCGGCCGCCGTGACCGCGGCCTCCAGCGCGGGGCCCAGCGTCTTGCACGGCCCGCACCACGGCGCCCAGAAATCGACGATCACGGGCACCTGCATGCTCGCATCGACGACCTCGGCCATGAAATCGGCTTCGGTGACATCCTTGATCAGCGCACCCGCGGCGGCGTCGGTCTTTTGACCCAGTTCCAGCATCTGAGGCTCCTCGATAGCGTGTTGCGCCCTATATGCGCCCGGCGCCGCGGCCTGCCAAGGGGCGGCGGCCTACAGGTCGAAACTCGCGAAGACCGGGGCGTGATCGCTGGGCTGCTCCCAGCCGCGCACGTCGCGCAGGATCCGGCTGGAATGCGCCGCCGCCGCGATGTCGGACGAGGCCCAGACATGATCCAGCCGCCGGCCCTTGTCGGCGGCGTTCCAGTCCGGCGAGCGGTAGGACCACCAGGAATACAAAAGCCCCTCGGGGATGTCGGCGCGGGTCACATCGACCCAGCCGCCGGCCTCCATCGCGTCGCCGAAATGCTGCACCTCGATCGGCGTGTGGCTGACGATCTTGAGAAGCTGCCTGTGGTTCCAGACGTCATCCTCGCGCGGCGCGATGTTGAGATCGCCCACCAGGATCGTGCGCTCGGGCCGGCTGTCGCGGAAATGGTCGCGCAGATCGCTCATGTAGTCGAGCTTCTGGCCGAACTTGTCGTTCACGGCGCGGTCGGGCACGTCGCCGCCGGCGGGGACGTAGCAGTTGTGGATCACCACGCCGTTGTCCAGCCGCGCCGCGACGTGGCGGGCATGGCCCAGCCCGGCGAAGTCGATGTCGCCGATATCCTCCAGCGGCAGTTTCGACAGGATCGCCACGCCGTTGTAGCCCTTCTGCCCGCGCGCCACCATGTGCGGATAGCCCAGCGCCGCGAAGCCCTCGGTCGGGATCTTCTCCACCGGGCTCTTGCATTCCTGCAGGCACAGGATGTCCGGCGCCTCCTCGGCCAGAAGCCGAAGCACCAGCGCCTCGCGCAGGCGGACGGAGTTGATGTTCCAGGTACAAATTTTCATGCGAGTGCTCTCGATTTAGAGATAGCAAAATCTCGACACTATTCGCATGTCACAATTGGACATTCAAGCGCCCTCAGCTGCGGAGCGATCTCCAGTTTCTAGATATCTTCCCTCGGGATGATATCATTTAGATTCATGCACACCGTTTCTGAGATTAGGTTGATGAATTTTTCACGTCGGTCCATGCAAAATAGCTTGAAGCCATCATGCGTAAACTCCTCAATGGCTAGAGAAGCGTCGCAGAAGTACTGCTCTTTCATATCATTCATAACCCGCGCATGAGTCAGACTTCTATCCTCTAGATATACCTGCGGGCTGAGGCTGGATAGTTTTTCGTTTGTGACCTTCCAAATTGGCATCCTATTAGCAATCTGGTTTGCCTCAGGGCCCTTAATTCCATTATTCTGTAAGAATTTTAACGGGAAGATGTGATGGTCGTGTATATTTTCTGCCGAAACTCCGTCTAGCGGCCGCCGATCAACGCCTAAATCGGCAGGCGCCCGACTCAGCATTAACGACATTAGCCCCTTGTAAACCGATGAATTCTTGGCTGCAGATTCCAAGGATGAAGGTCGGAACTGGAAGTCGCGTACGACCTCAGGAAGCACTTCGTCATTGAACAACCAACCCGAATCTCCCAACCATTCTTTGAGTGTCTTCGCTATCTTGCTTTCCGGAGCGCCGGCCAAATATTGACTGAAAACCGATGTCCAATACCACCTGTCAAGCTTGCTGCCATGTTCGTCCATATTGAAGCGTGGATCCGATACTATCAATGACAGCGGCGCTATTGCATCCATTGCCGGGATAAGATCAGACCTTAGGCATCCATAGCGAGAATAAAGAACCTTTAACGCTCTGTCCAATGCAGAAACTGACTGATCCCACTTCTCGCCAATTCTCTCCGGATCAAGGTTGAGAATGACGCCTTTCTTACATTCGCCTCTGATCAGCATCCCGAGTATTCGAGGAAGCTGGACAATTGCTATCGCTGATCCATCGGAGTCGAATTTCTTTAACCAAACATACTGCTCAAGCGCCTCCACAAGCTTGTCCCTGAGTCGAATATTCTTTTTAAAGCACTTCGCAACCAAGAGATCAAAGACAGTGAGCTTCACCCCTGTTGTATTGATCGTCTCAAAGATTGTGCATATCACATCAGGATTTGTATTCTTAATTATCTTCTCATAGTTGACTTGATAGCCCGTAACTTTCTCGATGAATCGCGTCTGAAATTGAGAGGTTATTTTGTGTAGGCGCTTTAGCTTACCCTCATCGCCCTTTGCCTCCGATGTCGCAAAGCTTGAGAGCCAAAACGCATAGTCCGCTCCCCGGGGTTCGCCGAAAATTATGTCTAGCGGGAACAGGCCAACCGATTGCTCCGCGACGGTGCTGTTCAGGTTCCTCGTTACGTAAGCAGCCCGTTTGAAAACAAAATACTCTTCCAAGGCCGACCCTTCGGGTACATCACCAGCCAGAGTAGCGTCTATGAACTTTCTCAAGTCAAAATAGTAGCGGCCCGGCAACTTAGCGTTCTTTTCAAGTGTGCCGTAAAACGACCTATAGCAAGACGTCAACCTCTGCTGGCCATCTAGAACAAGGTCCGTTTCCTTGTCATCGCTTTGTATCGAATCAGCTACGCCGTCAAGGAGTCGGAAGTCATATGCCCCGTTATTCTCCATAAGCAACAACGCACCAATAGGGTAGCCGTTGAAAATGGAGGTCATCAACTTCACTACAGCCGCAGGCTGCCATACGAAGTCTCTTTGGAACTGCGGGAGTACGACTTCGCCCTCGGCAACGCCTTCCAATAATGACTTTAGTGACTGCGAACTCATTTTCTTACCCCTAGCACTCGCACAAGTTGAATTTAGTACGAAACTCGTTTGCCGCGCAACCCGTGACGATTCACACTACGCGTACTGTTCCCTTGATACCGTAAAGGAAGACAGCCCCGCGCGGGGTTGTGAAGACCCGCCGCTGGACGGGGCGGCGCGCGCATGCGAGGAACGGGCGGCCCGAGCCTGGAGACCGCCCATGCGCCTGATCGCCGTCCTTTGCCTGTGTGCCCTCACCGCCCTGCCCGCCGCCGCCCGGCCGCTGGACCGCGCCGAGGCGCGCGGGCTGCAGCGGGCGCTCGATGCCTATTCCGACGCGCTGGTGTCGGGCGATGCCGCCGGGCTGACCGCCAGCCTGCCGCCGCGGCTGATGCGGTTCCACGCCCGGTCGATCGGTCTTTCGCAACAGGATCTGACCGAGGCGATGACCCAGCAGACCCGCGCGATGATGGCGCAGACCAGCTTCGGCCCGCTGCTGGCCGATCCCGCCGGGGCGCAGGCCGCGGAGGCGACCTTGCAGGACGGCACCCGCGTGACCTGGGCGATCCTGCCGGCGGCCTTCGAGATGGAACAGGGCGGCCAGCGCAGCCGGGTCGGCCAGCCGGTGCTGGCCCTGCGCGACGGCCGCGACTGGTACCTGATCCGAATCGATGACGGCCAGAAGGCGGCGCTGGCCGGTGTCTACCCGTTCCTGGCCGATATCGCGCTGCCGGCCACGACGATCGACCCCGTGAACTGACCCATCCGCACGGACGGGTTTCTCGCCGCGCCGCGGCGGTGTTCACTCCGCGCCGGGAGGCCCGGCATGACGAGCGTCGACATCACCGCGCCCGATTGGGCGACGATCCGGCCGGTGGCGCCGGGGGACTTGCCCGCGCTCGCCGCGCTGGTGGCGGCGCTGGGCGCCGATCACGGCGACACGGTCGCGCCCGACGCCGGCGCGCTGGCGCGCGACGTGCTGGGCCCCGCGCCCTGGCTGCGCGTGCTGGTGGCCGAGGCCGGCGGCACGCTGGCCGGCTACGCGGCGCTCTGCCCGCGCGCGCAGCTTCAGTTCGGGCTGCGCGGGATCGACATCCACCATCTCTGCGTGGCGCCCGACGCGCGCGGCTGGGGCCTTGGCCGCCGGTTGATCGACGCCTGCCTCGACCTCGCCGACAGCCTGGGCTGCGGCTATGTCACCGTCGATGCCGCGCTGGACAACCGCGCCGCGCAGGCGGTCTACGCGGCCTGCGGTTTCGAGCGGATCGACCCCGAGGCGGCGCGGTTCCGCCGGCGGCTGCCGGCGCCGGCGCTGGGCTGAGGCAAAAAAAGGCCCGGCGCGGGGCCGGGCCAGTCCAACAGGGAGGTTCCGCGCTTGCCCCGCGCGGAGGGGGTCCGTATCCGAAGATGTATCCGGGCCGCAGGAAAAGATTCCTTGACCTGAGTCAATTTCCCGCGGCCGATCGCGACGCAATGCCGCGCCCGGCCGGACGGCCGGATCAGGCCACCAGGCGGTAGCCGCCGCTTTCGGTCACCAGCAGCCGGGCGTTCGAGGGATCGGGTTCGATCTTCTGGCGCAGCCGGTAGATATGGGTTTCCAGCGTGTGCGTCGTCACCCCGGCATTGTAGCCCCAGACCTCGTGCAGCAGCACGTCGCGCGGCACCACGCCATCGGGCGCGCGGTAGAGGAACTTCAGGATGTTGGTTTCCTTCTCCGTCAGCCGGATCTTCCGCTCACGCTCGTCGATCAGCATCTTCATCGCCGGCTTGAACGTGTAGGGGCCAAGCTGGAACACCGCGTCCTCGCTTTGCTCGTGCTGGCGAAGCTGGGCGCGGATCCGCGCCAGCAGCACCGGAAACTTGAACGGCTTGGTGACGTAATCGTTGGCGCCCGCGTCGAGGCCGAGGATCGTGTCGGCGTCGCTGTCATGGCCGGTCAGCATCAGCACCGGGCATTTCACGCCCTGCTTGCGCATCCGCTTGCACAGCTCGCGGCCGTCGGTATCGGGCAGGCCCACGTCGAGGATCACGAGGTCGTAAAGCCCGGCCTTGACCTTCTCCATCGCTTCCGCGCCGTCGCCGGCCTCGAACACGTCGAAATCCTCCGTCGACAGCAGTTGCTCGGCCAGCGCGTCGCGCAGGTCGGCGTCGTCATCGACAAGCAGGATCTTCTTGAGGTTGGCCATGGCAAACGCCTCCGTTGTCTCGATCACGGGTCAGATCGGGCCGGTTCACGCCGGCGGCAAGGATTGCAACAGGTCTTTCACGCGGACGTGTCGCCGGCGCCGCTCATGTTTCAATTTCCCGATCCGGCGTCTAGATAGATGAGCCTTGAACCGGAAAGCCGATGCCGCTGGGACCGAGCCCGACCGAACTTCTGAACCGCGCCCGCGCCGATCTGCGCATGGGTGTGCCGGTGGTGCTGTGCGCCGGCGGGCGGGCGGTGCTGGCGGCGGCGGCGGAAACCCTGTCGGCCGAACGGCACGCGGCGCTGGCGGCCGAGGGCCCGCTGGTGCTGGCGATCACCGCGCGGCGGGCCGAGACGCTCAAGGCCCGCGCCTATGACGGCGATCTCGCCCGCGTCGCGGTCCCGGTCGAGGCCGGGGCGGACTGGCTGCGCAACCTCGCCGACCCGGCCGACGATCTCGACATGCCGATGAAGGGGCCGATCGCGACGCTGAGGGACGGCGAGGCGGGGCTGGCCCGCGCGGCGCTGGCGCTGGTGAAATCGGCGCGGCTTCTGCCCGCGGCGGTGCTGGCCGATGTTGCCGACGGCCCGGCTGTCGCCGCGGCGCGGGGCCTCACGGCGGTCGATCTCGATGCCGCCGGCCCGGCGCTGGCGGCGGATCCGGCGCTGCACCCGGTCGCCGCGGCGCGGCTGCCGATGGCCGCGGCCGGGGCCGGGCGGCTGCATGTGTTCCGCCCCGGCGACGGCGGCGAGGAACATTACGCGATCCTCGTCGGCCGGCCCGATCCCGGCGGCCCGGTGCTGGCCCGGCTGCATTCGGCCTGCTTCACCGGGGACGTGCTGGGCAGCCTGAAATGCGACTGCGGCGCGCAACTCGACGCCGCGCTGCGGCAGATGGGCGCCGAGGGCGCCGGCGTACTGCTGTACCTCAACCAGGAGGGGCGCGGCATCGGGCTGGCCAACAAGATGCGGGCCTACCGGCTGCAGGACCAGGGGTTCGACACGGTGGAGGCGAACCACCGGCTGGGGTTCGAGGATGACGAGCGCGATTTCCGGATCGGCGCGGCGATCCTCAAGGAACTGGGCATCGGCACGGTGCGGCTGATGACGAACAATCCCGCCAAGGTCGCGATGATGCGGGCTCAGGGGATCGCGGTGGCCGAACGGGTGCCGCTGGCGGTGGGCGAAACCGATCAGAACGCCG
>Ga0180430_10005337_pt1 | contig 10689 bp, 4 predicted proteins | sample SS_ome_9_FD_132999 | JGI IMG/M metagenome (GOLD analysis project Ga0180430, IMG submission 132999) | Hypersaline lake sediment archaeal communities from the Salton Sea, California, USA - SS_1_S_2 metaG | ecosystem: Environmental > Aquatic > Non-marine Saline and Alkaline > Hypersaline > Sediment... | reverse complement strand
GCTTAATGACTGGGCGTTGGAGGGGAAGCTGGAGATAACGGCCATCAGTGCGCATGCGTATCCGTACGTTCAGGAGCACTACGCGCTGCTCTCGAGCGGGGCGAGCATGGGTGCGGTGGATCTGGCGCACGGCGACGAGGCGGCGCGGACGGACGGGCGGGCCCAGGGGCCTTTGCTGGTCGCACGGGAGCAGTGTACGTTGGGTGACCTGGCGGGTCGGCGGATCGCGGTGCCGGGCAAGATGACCAGCGCGTTTCTGACGCTGCGGCTGGCGTTGGGGGCGTTTGAGTATACGGTGGTGCCGTTCGACGAGATTCCTCAGGCCGTTGCGGGTGGCGAGGCGGACGCGGGGTTGTTGATTCACGAGGGGCAGCTGACGTTTGAGCAGATGGGGCTGCACTGCATTCTGGACCTGGGGCGTTGGTGGTTTGAGCGCACGGGTCTGCCGTTGCCATTGGGTTGTAATGTTATCCGGCGTGATCTGGGGGAGGAGATGATGACGCGTCTGGGGCAGATCCTGCGTGACAGTATCGAGTTCAGCTTGACGCACCGCGACGAGGCGTTGCAGTACGCGTTACAATACGGGCGTGACCTGGATACGGCATTGGCGGACCGGTTTGTGGCGATGTATGTGAACGACTTTACGCTCGACTATGGTCAGACAGGGCGCGACGCACTGGGGGCGTTCTTCAGAGAGGCGCACCAGGCGGGCCTGACGCCCGAGGTAGCAGATCTGACGTTTGTGGGGCCTGCCTGAGCCACGTCATGCGTCCAGCACATGACGTTCGCCGGTGCTGGCGGGCGTGCAGTATGGGGGGAGGCAGAGCGTTTGCTCATACGCGTCATGGCGATCGCATGGGCCGTCTTAGCATTCGATTGGCGGCGTCGCCATTGAGGCACATTGCTTTTTGCGGGTCCCAGGGCAACTTGGGCTTGACTCGAATGGCCACGTCGCTGATCATGCAAACAAGATCACTTTGGACGGCGTCCTCTACGGGACTGACTGTAGTTTTGCGGGATTTGACACAGTCGAGGGAATTCCTTTCTTGAAGCTTGCTCTGACAGAGGCGACGATCATTGGGGCCCCATTTGGTCTCAAGTAGACTCCTGGGGTGGTTTTCTTCAAGAAGCGGTGCCGGGTTATTGTGTTCTTTATTCCTCGACTTGTCTCTCCGCGAGTCATGTTTTTTGAGGCGTGTCTTTTTCGGGGCTGACTTCTTCACGTTAACTCGTCAGCCGGTGGTGTCATCGCTTGTTCTTGGTCTGGGCGTTGAGCAGGCCGGGCGATGACCGTGGTAGGCGGCGGTGTGGCTCGGCAGTGCTACGAGGGTGCTGCGGAAGCTGGGGGGCACAGTGGGGTTGGCGAAGCGGGATACCAAGATATATGCGTACAGTCTACTGTCGTTCGACACGAATTGCGATGCGGCAGTAAATACGCGGGACTATGCGGAATTGGCCGAGTGCTTCAGGTGCCATGGCGGGCACGGCCCGGCCTGGGTCTGCTGGGTGTTGTGTGTGTGGGTGAGAAGTCCTCTGCCTAGCGTCGTTTGAAGTAGTTGCCGGGTAGTTGTTTGATGGCGCCTTTGAGTTGGAGGCTCATGACGGTGGCGTTGACGGCGGAGGCGGGCAGGTTGGTGCGGGTGACGAGTTGGTCGACGTGGACGGGTTCGTGGTCGAGTTGGGCGAGGATGGCTTGTTCGGGCTCGGTGAGGGGCAGGGCAGCGGCGTCAAAGAGGGAGGGTTCGTTTTTGTTTTGGGCGTTGGCGGTGGTTTGTTGAGCGTGTTCGTCGAGGATTTGGCCTACCTGGCCGAGGCATTCGAGGACGTCTTCGATGCGTTCGACGAGTTTGGCGCCTTCCTTGATGAGCAGGTGGGGGCCGGCGCTGCCAGGCGAGTCGACGCGGCCGGGGACGGCCATGACGTCGCGGTCTTGTTCGACGGCGAGTCGGGCGGTGATGAGTGCTCCACTGCGTGGACGGGCTTCGACGACGATGGTGCCGAGTGAGAGGCCCGCGATGATGCGGTTGCGCATAGGGAAGGTGGAGGCGAGGGGTTCGAAGCGGATGGGCAGTTCGCTGACGAGGGCACCTTGTCGAACGATCTGGTCGGCCAGGTCGTTGTGTTCTGGGGGATAGATATTGCCGAGGCCGCAGCCCTGGACGGCGATGGTGCGTCCTTCGGCGGCGAGGGCGCCACGGTGGGCGGCGGCGTCGATGCCCCGCGCCAGGCCCGAGACCACGGTGAACCCCGCGGCGGCGAGCAGGTGTGCCAATCGGGAGGCCTGTTCCTGGCCGTAATGGCTGGCGTTACGTGAGCCGACGAGGGCGACGGCGAGGCTGTCGCGTCGTGTGAGTTCGCCTTTGACATAGAGGATTGGCGGGGGATCGGGAATCTGGAGGAGCAGCTTGGGGTAGGTGGGGCAGTGGAGGGTGAGGATGTCGATGCCAAGTTGCTCGGCGAGGGAGAGCTCACTTTCGACGTCGGCGTTGTCGCGGGTGCGGACGATGGCCTCGGCGGTCTTGCGACCGATGCCGGGCACCGAGACTAAGTGGCCGGTCGGGGCATTGAGGACCTCGTCAATGCCACCGAAGTATTTGAGCAGCTTGGCAAAGGTCTTGGAGCCTACCTGATCGGCCAGGTGCAGGCGTAGCCATTTAGCCTTTTGCTGGCGTGTGAGAGGGGCCTGGGCTGGGTCCGTGGTCTTGTCGTGTGAAGGCTTGTGAGCCTGGTCATCTCGCTGCATCGTCGCTGACCCCGTCATTTCTGCCCGCAAGGGCGTCTCACCTGGACCATTTGCCAGGGGGAGCTCACTGGCAGTGAACCAGCGATTCAATTGCCCCTTTGAGTTCGGTCTCGGTCAAATCAGTAACAAACTCACAAGCGCCCAGCCCGCGGAGCAGGACAAATCGGAGCTTTCCCTGCTCGACTTTTTTGTCTTGGCGCATGGCCTGATATAGCCGCTCGACGGGCACGGGCGAGGGCAGGCTGGTTGGCAGGCCAAAGGCGTCTAGTAGTCCGATAATTCGTTGAGCGTCAACCTGCTGCAAGGCGTCTCGCTGGCGTGCCAGTCGTCCGGCGGCAACCATGCCCAAGGCGACGGCCTCGCCGTGATGATAGTCGCGTTGGGCGAGCACGGTTTCGATGGCGTGGCCAATGGTGTGGCCGTAGTTGAGGATGCCTCGCAGGTTGGCTTCGCGTTCGTCGGCGGCGACGACGGCGGCCTTGATGCGGCAATTTCGGGCCACCAGGTCGATGAGGGCGGGCGGATCTAAGTCCAGTATGGTCTGGCACTTATCTTCGAGGCTGGCCAAGAAGTCGGCGTCGCGTATGGCGGCATGTTTGACGGTTTCGGCCAGGCCGCAGCCCCACTCGCGTCGGGGGAGGGTTTTGAGGACGGCCACATCCGCGTAGACCAGTGCCGGCTGGTAGAAGGCTCCGATCATGTTCTTTCCGCGCGGATGGTTGACGCCGGTTTTGCCGCCGACGCTGCTGTCGACCATGGCGAGCAGGCTTGTAGGGACCTGTACATAAGGCATACCGCGTTTGAAGGTGGCGGCGACAAATCCGGCCAGGTCGCCCACCACGCCGCCTCCCAAGGCCAGAATGACATCGCGTCGCTCGGCGTCGTAATTAAAGAGGCTCTCGTAGAGTTGCTCGACGAGCTCCAAGCGTTTGCTAGCCTCTCCCGGGCGGACGGTGAGCAAATGCGCTTCGATGCCGGCGGTCTGTAGTGACGCGAGTACGGTTTGGCCGTAGAGGCCAGCCACGTTGTCGTCGCTGACGACAAAGGCGCGTGCCGATCCGGTAAGGCTTGCCAAGCGTTCGCCGAGGCCTTCCAGAGTGCCATAGCCGACACAAATGTCGTAACTGCGTTGGCCGAGCTCGACCTGGACCACTGTAGCCTGGTGGGAACCGGTCGTGTCTGCATGCGAGGAGCCGCAGGGGCCTGAAGCGTTTTGGGGTGCGTGAGGCGGTTTTTTCGGTTGGTCCATGAGTTACTCCCGTGAATGTGTCGCGGTTTGGGGCTCAGTCTAGCGGAAACTGGCCTTTGTGCCAAGTTATTGGCTGTCGGTGGGGTTTGGTGACAGGGTGTTGTGCTTGTAAAGTCTTTTTCAGAAATACTTTAGCAGGGAAAGCCCGCCTGCTTAGGGCGCAAGGTCGAGGTGGTTGCGATTTATGCGCGGATTTACTCAAAGATATTTGCGAACGTTGGCAGGTAAATTGCGTCATAAACATAAGCAAGCGGAAAGTGTAAGCGGATCCGGCCAGATGGTTTTCCTGGATTTTGGGTAATGTGAGGCCTGCGAGGCCGACAAAATAGTGGGCTCTGTTGCTGACCGGAGCGGTAGGTGTTGGGGTGCCGCAGGGCGAGATGACGCATTTGTTTTCGTATTTGCAATGAGAAGGGCCGGTGCGGCGGCGTGACGCTTGTTGGCGAGCACCACCGGAACAAGGCCCCGGGGGAGGAGGCAGGGTTTGGTAGGCCCATAAACCAAGTTCAGGACATGATTTACGGGCTTTGGAGGTCAGGCTGTGTGTCTTGTAACAATTATAACAGGGTTTTACTTGAAAAGATTGCGGATATGAGCTATTATATACGCTCAGGTTAAGTGCATCTCTAAGCAGCGGCGAGTCTCGTGTCAAGTGGGCAATGGGCTTGACAAGACCTTGAATTTTCGACGGAAAACGAGTATAGTGGTAGGACTATGATTAAATCGGCCCCCCGAAAAGAGCGTACGACACCGAAGCGAAGCAAGGAAGCCAGCAAGAGCAACCCTCGTCGCGGCTCAGGGATCTCAACGTACCGAGCCGCCCTGGATTTTTTGTTCAGCAACACGAATTACGAGACGGCGCGGCGGCTCCGCTACAATGCGGACACGTTCAGCCTGGATCGCATGAACCGGCTGCTCGAGTATCTTGGGAATCCCCACACCAAGCTGGCGTCCGTGCACGTGGCGGGGACCAAGGGTAAGGGCTCCACGTGCACGATGCTCTCGGAGATGCTGCGTTCGAGCGGGTACAAGGTCGGGCTGTACACCTCGCCTCATGTGACTGACATACGTGAGCGAATCCGCGTGGACGGCGAGATGATCAGCGAGTCGGCGCTGACGCGTCTGGTCAAGCGTATGGTACCGGCCATACGGAAGATGGCGGACGATCCCCCGACGTTTTTCGAGATTTTCACTGCGTTGGCGTTCATGCATTTCGTATCCAAGCGGGTGAAAATCACCGTGATTGAGACCGGCATGGGCGGTCGACTTGACAGCACTAATGTACTGACCCCCGAGTGCATCGGGATCACCAGCATCAGCCTGGACCATCAGCAACAACTGGGCAAGACATTGGGAGACATTGCGCGGGAGAAGGCGGGTATTTTCAAAGAAGGGGTCCCGGCGGTTTCGGTGATTCAAGAGGGCGAAGCGATGCAGGTGCTCAAACAGGAAGCGGGCAAGGCGGGCTCACCGCTGCGTTTCACGGGAAAAGAGATCGACTTTTCTTATCGCTTTGAGTCCTCCCGGGCCTTGGGTCCGCATAACCGGGTGTGCGTCACGACGGAGACGTCGCGTTATGAACACCTGCCGGTCCCGGCGCTGGGCGAGCACCAGGCCATCAACTGTGGTCTGGCATTGTCGCTTCTGGACTGTCTCAAGGCTCGGGGCTACAACATCGACGACGGTCAGGCGGTACAGGGATTGGCCAATACGCGTTTGCCCGGCCGGATGGAGATTGTGCACGACCATCCGCGTATTCTGGTGGATGGGGCGCACAACGCCGCTAGCGTGCGAGCGTTGGTGCAGGCTTGCGGCCAGCACATTCCCTACGACTCGATGGTTGTGATCTTCGGCTGCTGCGAGGACAAGGACGTACAGGGCATGCTCGAACAGATCCAGTACGGCGCAGACAAGATCATCTTCACGCGGGTCAATTCCCCGCGTTCGGTGTACCCGGACGATCTAGCCCAGATGTACTCGGAAATGTGCGGCAAGATGTGCCAGACGGCGACAACGCTCACCGAGGCGTTGAGTATCGCTCAGCGAGCCGTGACCACCGGCGACCTTATCTGCATCACGGGGAGCTTCTACCTGGTTGGCCAGGCGAAGGCCCATTTTGAAAAGCAGCCGTTGCCGGTCTAAGACAGGGCCCCAGAGCACTGCTATCGTTCGCGCAAACCGGTATTGCCTCCAGAGGTATCCTGGTGTGCGTGGGGCATCATCCTATGGCTGGGTGGGCACCTGACCCCATCGTTGCCAGATGGCAATCAGATCCTGGACGCCAAAGACGATCGCTGAAGATGGCCTGTGAGTATCTCCAGCGGAATTGCGGTCCGCGACAATTTGCCGGCAAGGATGCAATATCTAAACTGGAAGGCGAGGGCGGGCAGAATCAGACAAGGCACAAATGCACACGTGATCTGTGCGCCGCGAGTCACGCAGCGCCGTGAATTGCCTTTGCCGCCTTGAAGCCACTGTCCAGGGGAGGCGCAGAGGCCGCTTACGGTCGGCTACATGACTGGCCGCCCAGGTTGCCTACCAAAGACCGTGCAGGGACGTCGCCAATGGGCCACGCTGGTCCGCTCACAAACCCAAGCTACGGTGCAAGTTCTGCACCTCCGTGTCGCTGATAGCTCTTCGATAGAGTCGCACCTCGTCAATGGCGCCGTAGAACCCCTGGTGCCGGTAGAGCTCAAGGCCGTTGTTGCCAATGTCGGCCAAGGGCGCCAGCTCATCGAGGCCCGTATAAGTGCCCTGGCTGACCACGACGCCGTTGACGTACACCCGGAAGGTGCCCTTGTCCCAAGTGAGCGCGATGTGATGCCAGAGGAACATGCCGAGGTTTTCGATGTTGACGGCCGTGGTGTGGGAGTCGCCCAGGCCAACGCTTAGACTACCGTCATAAAGGTAGAGCTGAATGCGGTCCTGCCAGGGGTCGGCGGTGGCGTGGCCGAAGAGGTAGTGGTGATTGTCAAAGACGCCACGCACATAGGCCCACAGGGCGACCGTGCCGGCGGAAGCACTGAGACCGTCGGTAGGCACCTGCACGGCGTCATCGTCGCCATAAAACTGAAGGGCACCGTCCAAGACACTGTTTGGCGTCCAGAGGGGCCCATTGATCAAGAGGCCATCGGCATTATTACCAGACGAGTCGGCGGCTGTTGTTCCCGCCTGTTCATCGAGCGTGTAATGCACGGCGAGGCCCTGCGTAAGAGCATAGGGCGTAAACAGGCCTGACACCTCGGCGGAGGAGAGAGGCTGATTGTAGAATCGCACATCGTCGATATCGCCAACGAAAGACTGTCCCAGATAGAGGTCGGTGCCGTTGTTGCCAATGTCGGCCACGGGGGCCAGCTGGGTCAGGCCGCTGTAGGCACCTTGGGCCAAGAGAGTGCCGTTGAGGTGTAGGGCGCACTGGCCATTCTTCCAGGTAAGCACGATATGATGCCAGAAGGATAGTGCCAGAGGTTGGCTGTCACCGCACGTCATGTGCGCGTCCCCCATGCCCACCGTAAGACAGCCATTATCGAGGTAAAGCTGGACACGGTTTCCCCATAGTCCTGTGGTATGTCCCAGCAGATAATGATGGCCTGAGTCGATAGCGGTCGGTCTTGCCCAGAGGGAAACCGATCCCGCCTGTGCGTTGAGCCCGGTGGTGGGAACTCTCAGGGCGTCATCAGCGTTGGCAAAGCGTAAAGCGTTGTCAAAAAGACCGACGGTCCATGTGGGGGCCCCGAGGAGCACCGCGTTATTGTCTGGTGAACAGAAATCGGCAGCCACGTCGCCACCCATCTCGTCAAGCGGCCAATAGCTCGTCAGTTGGGGCATGCCGCCCGAGAGGCTGTTGATCTGCTCAACGTGAAGGGCCTGATTGTAGAAGCGGACGTCATCGATAACACCATGCCAACCGTAGAATCGCGAGGAGGCTTCGCCGATGTTGCCAATGTCGGCGGAGTAATTGAACTCTTCAAAGCCGACAAAACTGCCGGACGCCCGCTCGATACCGTTGACATAGACGGCGTAGTCGGGGCCATTCCACGTCAAAGCGACATGACTCCACTGCTGCACCGGCAAGGGACAGATATCGGTAACGGTGGTATGCGATTTACCCAACCCGAGTGCCAGTTTTCCGCTGATGGTATACAGTTGGATACGATTTTTCCAGTTGGCGGCCGTGTGCCCGAACAGGAAGTGCTGCACGTCGGGATAACCATCAGGGTAGGCCCACAGGGCAATCGTACCGGCGTTAATGTCGAGACTGCGCATACGCACCATTGCGGCGGCTTGTTCATTATCAAAGGCGATGGCGTTGCCTCTGTAACCGCTGGTGCGGGTGACGCCGTTGAGGAGCAGGCCGGTATTGTAGGCCCCCGAACTGTCATAGATGAAGACGCCCGATTCTTCCTCGAACTCCCAGTGGCCAACCAGGGCCTCTTCGGCCACAGGATCCTCCTGGGGCTCAGAGGGCAGACTCTCGGGCGTGAAGTGAGCGGTCACGGTCATATCTGACTCGATGACACACTCGACAGGGTCGGTGCTGCCGGAGATGCTGCCGCTCCAATAGGAAAAGACATAGCCCGTTGCAGGCTGGGCGTCCAGAGTAACCGTCTCGCCTGCCAGGTAAGACGCCTTCGCGGGCGAGACCGCGATGTCACCGTCCTGGGCCAACAGCACGAGCGAGTAGGTCGGCACAGGCTGGCTCTGTCCGTCGTATTCAAACGAACCGATATCGACATACTGGGACCCGTTGCTATCGCCGTCCACGGTACGGTCGCTGCCGTCATAGTCCGCTTCACCGGTATCATAGGGGTCATAAAGCCCGTCGTACCCCCCCGCAGGTCCGCCCGCGTCGACCTGTGGGCTTTGCTCGTTGAGGGCGCGGAAGTCGCGAATTGACGCATCTACGAAGGTGGGCGTGGCCGTGGTCGAATGGACTTCGTATCCGCGGCTTTTCATCTGAGCAACGGTATAGACGCTTCCGAAGAGGCGGTAGGTCGCAGCGGGGGGAATCAGATTGTAGTCGGCGACCAGGTCCTGGGTAACGCCGGCGTGCCAGGGGTCTTCGGCGAGCAAGCGGTTGCTTGGCGTGACATTGCCGTAGAAGAGGTTGTTCTTGACGACGGGATTGACGTTGGGGGTATTGTTGGCGCTGTACAACTCCATAAGGGTGCGTCCCTCGCCGGAGAGCGAACAGTTGGCCACAATGTTGTTGACGAATCGCCCCTTGTAAGATGACTGGAAGAGAACAACGTACCAGAGGCCATTGACGTTGCTGATAAGATTATTCTTGGCGACGACGTTTTCCGACTCGTATCGGCCGCGGGCGGAGTTGTCAGTACCGCCGCCGATGGTAATGGCGCCGAAACCGGCCATCGGGATATCGTGAATGTAGTTGGCCTCGACGACAACATTAATCGCGGAATTTTTGATCATAATGCCGCTGGCTTCGGAATAGAACTGGTTGGGCAGGTAGCCCCGGTTGGCCACGCCGTTGTGGATGTCGTTGCCATAGAGGACCCAATCGTCGCCACCGGTCACGTCGATGCCCGTCTCGCCGAAGTTAAATATCTCGCAATCCTGGATCAAGCCGTACTGGGCGTTCCAAAGGTCCAACCCCGAGAGGTCTCCGATGACCTTGACGCCATCGCCGAAGGTATTAGAGATCTTGCACTCAATGATCTCGATGTGATTGGTGCCAATATAGACAGGATAGTAGCCGCCCTGAATACTCAGGTTTTTCAAGGTGATGTAGTCTCGCCCCGAATTGGCACTCAGAGTGATTGTGCTTGGGGAGTAATTACCATTGGTGAACTCGGCGACTTCCATCGCATGGCCGCTGGGAGCGCTGTCGTCAGTAGTGCGAACGTAAAGCCGGCCAACACCGTCTTCCGAAATGTTGCGGGCCCACTGGCCTTTGCCGGTGATGCTGGACTGATATCCGGACGAGGCGACGGACGTTGCCAGTTTTAGCGGGACGCCATCCTGCGAGCAGTTCGGGATATTATAGATACTACTGGGGTCATTAAGGGGGGCGGACCAGACACTGGAACCTTCGTAGGTCCAGTTTGTAACGACACGCATACTCGTAATGACGGCCGTCTCGCCGGGATAGCCGGCGATGGTGACGCGACTATTCGCCGTGGCGTTTGTCGGCAAGTCGGACCCCAACCCTTCGGTCACGCGGTAGATACCCTCCCGAAAATAGACGGTGTCGCCAGCCGAGAGAGAACGAAAGGCCTTGCCGGCTGTCCGCCAGGGACTACTGATCGATCCAGGGTTGCCATCACTGCCGCCCGGCGCTACATAATAGGTGCCAGCCTCCGCCGGCGTAATGGCGCCAAGAGCCGTAACGGCGAGGGTGAACACGACGGCCTGCGCCGCCCGCCTAGACAGATTCCTCCAGCTTCGCATACAATTAAACTCCATTCTCCCGTCCTTGTGTGTGGACCCCGTCATTATACAGGGTTTTTGGCAAACATGGTAGGTTCGTTCCTGCGGTTGGTTGTACTTTCCACTCCCCCAGCGGTTACATGTCGTAAAGTACAAAAAGGATTTTAGTTGGGCTTGGAGCCCATTGCAAGGACCTTTTTTTACAAATGTGGACCTACCAACAGCTTGAAATATAGACTTTGGGGCTATACGGAACGCCCCCTGAGCACCCCATTTGCCGCGGTCTCGACTTGGTCCGTCCTGGCCG
>Ga0180430_10005336_pt1 | contig 10691 bp, 10 predicted proteins | sample SS_ome_9_FD_132999 | JGI IMG/M metagenome (GOLD analysis project Ga0180430, IMG submission 132999) | Hypersaline lake sediment archaeal communities from the Salton Sea, California, USA - SS_1_S_2 metaG | ecosystem: Environmental > Aquatic > Non-marine Saline and Alkaline > Hypersaline >... | reverse complement strand
GTCCCCATCGTCTAGGGGTTAGGACACCGCCCTTTCACGGCGGCAACACGGGTTCGAATCCCGTTGGGGATGCCAGTTAGCAGAAAGGTCGTCGGGAGGTGCTCCGGCGGCCTTCTGCTTTCTATGTCTCGTGGCTGCAACTGCCAGCAGGCCGAAGGGTTGCCGGTACTCCACCTGCAGTGCTCCGTGCTGCCATGTGCAGTTCGAGAGTAGATGCTGCAGTAGGCGGCGCTTCTCAGCCGGGGTTTGCCGAGTGAACAGCTCGTAGGCTCCCCTCGCAAGCTCGAGAATCCGGATCCCATCTTCGACGAAGACCTCGCTCGCGCGCCGCTGTCTCTCCATCTCTCGCAGAATCTCTGACTGTCTGTGTCTAGCCTCTGCAGATCGCCTGGCGAAGTAGGCGTCTTCGATCTTCCCGTCGAGCTTGTCGTCGTACATGCGGTCAATCCTGGTCTCCAGATTGTCATACTCGGACCGCATGCGTTTGGAGGCTTCCGCTTGCTCGCGTCTCTTGTCGCGCTGGTTGTCCCTCAGGGCTTCTGAGATCCAGTTGACCACTTCAGCATCGAATACAAGTCCCCGAAGAAGCTCTGCGAATGCTTCCTCAAGGACTTGCTGCGGTACATATGGTTCCCCGCAGTTGCCCTTGTACCCTGAGCAGTGGTAATAGGTGTACTTCTGCTTCTGGATCTGGCCGACGAGCGCACATCCGCAGTGACCACACTTGACCAGCCCGGAGAACGCGAAGTTGTGCTTCTGCCGATGTCGGCTGGTTACCGATCTCCCGGCGAGCGCGTGTTGCACCTGATCCCATAGCTCTCTCGAGACCAGAGGTGTATGCACGCCGCGGAGCAGCTTACCCCGCCACCTGAAGTCTCCGTAGTAGATGGGGTTCCGAAGGGTCTTGTGGATAGTGCTCTTCGGGACCGGTCTGAGCGATCGGCGGGACCTGAGACCGGCCTCACGTGCCATTCTGGTGACGTCCTTGAGCGAGAAATCACCACCGGCATACCACTGGAAGAGCTTGGCGATCGCAGGAGCGCACTCAGGATCAGGAACGATGACCTTCCTGCCCTGCTCGTCTCGCCGGTTCGTGTATCCCAAGGGAGCATATGAGGGCCACATGCCCTCTTCTGCCTTCTCCTCCATTCCCTTGCTTGTCTCTTCGCCCAAGTTGCGGACGTAGCCTCGGGCGAGAGCGACCTTGATCTCGTGCATCGTCCACTTCGACGAGTGCGAGTTCCTGGACAGGATGTCTCCTTCCTTGACGAAGTGAATCTCGAGGTCCAGATCATCCAAGGTCAGGTAGTCTCGGAAATTCCGGTACAGCCGATCTGTCTTCTCGACGATGAGCGTGGAGCAGTCGCGATGGTCCTCCAAGAAGTGGACCATCTGGCCGAATGCTGTGCGGCCGGCTCGCTTGGCAGTCTCAGTCTCAACGAACTCCCTGACGACCGTGAAGCCTCCAGTCGCAGCGTAGTGCCGGAGGAGTTTCAGCTGTGCTGGAATGGAGTAGCCTTCCTTGTCCTGTTCCTTCGAGGACACGCGGGCATACGTGACTGCCGTCCTCGCCAGACTACCTCTAGGAGCCGATTCACGAGCGCTGTTGGCCACTGATCCAGTCCTCTGTTGGGTTCATAGGGTCTGACCGTTCCCCACGTATATACCTCAAGCATCGCGACACAGCTACCCGAACAAGCCCCAGGGCCCGTCGCCCGCCAATGTCTCGAAACGCGCGTCGTTGATCAGCCCTTGCCGACATCCTCGGTAGCGCGCCTGCCGAATCTCTCCATGCACCTCCGGTACTCCTCTCCAACGGAAGATCCCGGGGGCGTGGGGATTCCTGCCGCCGTTGAGTCGCATTTGCTCTGCGTATGGGTCCCGGGGTCAACTGCGTTCCTCTCACATGCGCTACCTGTCTTGTGGTTTCGGTCGATGGCCGATCGATTGTTGTTCTTGCTTATTACTTCTATGTTCCTTCTTGCGTGTCGCTCGGCGTCTTCATCCGCTGCCGGCATATCTCGCAACTGGCCGTCAGCATCATAGTTGAGCAAGGTGATCAGCGTACCTGCGTGCGTTCCGGGTGCAGTACCAGATTCGGGGCCGCGTGGTAGCTTCTCCAGCCTTACAAGGCCGGACCGCTCGAGCCTCTTAAGGAACCTGCTGACCCAGGACAGGTTCTTCGTCCAGCGTGTCGCGAGCCGCCGGTACGTGGTCACGTATTGTCCTCTTTCGAGCTGGAGCTGGTGGTCGCCGAACCGATAGAGCCTGCGCTCGTATGATGCTTCCATGAGCAGATCCAGGTAGTACCTCATGTACTGATCTCTCCAAATGTCCGTTTCTCTCACCGACCGAAAGAGCATGACGAATCCGCTGTTCTTCACGGTCACGCCCTCTCGGTGGGGAGTCCCACGAGCCGCAGAACTCTGTTGGTGTTCTCGTCAGGTGTTTGAGCACCAGGCTTGTCAACTCCATCTGTGGGGCGGCCACCGGTCGCGTCGGCTCGGGCGCGATCCCACTCAGACAGGATCGTGAAGAAGCGTGTGATGTTGCCACTCATCTCCACAGCATCCTGTGTCGTCAGGACTTGCGCCGTCTTCGGTTGCCAGATCGCGATTGTCTTTGAGGTGTGCTCATCTGGGGGTAGAGAAACGGAATGACGCGACTCGTCACCGTGGGGAGGCGTGCCGTTCGGTGTTGGCGGATCGATGCTGGGTTTGGTGCCGGTTGCGCGAGAGCACATTCCCAACGTACCTCCATGGTCGAAGGACGTGAAAACAAGAGCGCGCTCTCCCTGGTGTCGCAAGTGGGTAGCGAGACTTCCCACGAAGTGCTGCTGACACCAGCAATCAATATGGCAGGCTGCAGGGACTCAGTCAATAAAACGATACGGTAGCTCGGTCGCGATTCCTTCCCGCTCGGCGTCCTCCTCCACCCCCTCGACTTGCAGTCTTTTGCAGTCACACTTGTTCGTGCTACGATGCCCCATGTTCACTGACCGCTGTCGACCTCTGTCACGGGTTGGGGAGAGAGCATCGTATGAGCGATCACTCGCGGTTGTCTGAAGCCGATACATGTCGCCTGTACGTCACACCCGCTATCACGAAGGAATGGGACAGCAGGACGCAGGTCGCGGAGCAAATGCGGATAACTGACGGTCGCGTCGTGGTGCTGGGCAGGAGGGCTCAGAGGAAGCGCCCCAAGGTTGCCGACTACGTCCTGTCGCTTGCGCCCAATATCCCGATCGCAGTCGTTGAGGCCAAGAAGCGGAGCCTGTCCGCCGACAGCGGCATGCAGCAGGCCATCGCTTACGCCCAGATGCTCGGAGTGCCATTCGCCTACTCCACGAACGGAGCGGAGATCGTCGAACGCGACCTGCTGAAGAGTTCAGAGAGGCGCTTGATCGAGTTCCCGGCTCCGGATGATCTCAGGCGTCGCTGGGCTGAATCCCACCAGCTCACTGACGACGTCGAACGCGTCGCGCGCACGCCGTATTATCACGACTCCAAACGCAAGCCCCGCTACTACCAGATCACGGCGATCAACGATGCAGTGAGATCGATTGCCAATGGCCGAGAGCGCGTCCTGCTGACGCTGGCAACTGGGACAGGCAAGAGCTTCGTGGCGTTTCAGATCTGCTATCGACTGTGGAAAGCGCGGTGGAATCGACAGGGCGCGCACCGCCGCCCGAGAATCCTGTACTTGGCAGACCGCGTGGTACTTATCGAGCAACCCAAGACCGGCGTGTTCGCGCCATTCGGGGATGCCTTGCATGTGATTCGGGGCTCGGCAGTGATGAGCAGGGAGATGTACTTCTCGACGTATCAGGCGATCGCGGAGGATGAGACTCGCCCAGGTCTGTATAGGGAGTACAAGCCCGACTACTTCGACCTCGTGGTTGTGGATGAGTGTCACAGGGGCAGCGCGCGCGACGACTCCAAGTGGCGGGAGATCCTTGACTACTTCACCGGCGCTGCCAAGCTTGGCATGACTGCGACTCCTCTCCGAGAGGACAGCAGGGATACCTACGAGTACTTCGGCAACCCGCTAGTTCAGTACAGCTTGGGGCAGGGTATCGAGGATGGCTTCCTAGCGCCGTACAAGGTGCGACGGGTGGTGACGAATGTCGATGCCACAGGCTGGCGTCCCACCGATGGGCAGACTGACATACACGGGAATGTGATACCGGACGATGAGTACGTCACGAAGGATTTCGAACGGACAATCGTCCTACCGGAGAGAACCGAGGCTACTGCTCGCTACCTCACGCGCTATCTCCGAGACACAGACCCGCTTGCGAAGACCATCGTATTCTGTGTGGATCAAGACCACGCGCTGCGGATGCGGCACGCCCTGGTTGACTTGAACCAGGATCTCGTGAAGCTGTACTCGGACTACTGCTGCAGGGTGACTTCCGACGAGGGAGACCTTGGCAGAGGGCATCTCAGCCGATTTCAGGATGTTGACACTTCATCCCCAGTCATTCTCACGACGTCTGACATGTTGACTACTGGCGTGGACGCCCCCACAGTCCAGAACATCGTGCTCTGCCGTGTCATCGGTTCACTGAGCACCTTCAAACAGATAGTTGGCCGCGGAACGCGTCTGAGAACAGACTGCAACAAGTGGTACTTCAACATCGTTGACTTCACGGGCACGGCAACAAGGAACTTCGCCGATCCGGATTTCGACGGGTTCCCGGCTTCGATTGTGGAGGACAGCATCGATGCCGACCCCGCAGAAGCGGAAGAGAGCATACCAGCGGGGTACAACATCGATGAGGATGAGGACGTTGACTGGGACGCAGGACCCATCGGTCAGAGCGACGGCAAGTCTTCAGGGCCGACGCGGTACATCGTTGAAGGTGTCGGCGTCGAGATCGTCGCGGACCTGGTCTACGAGCTCGACGCGAACGGCAGCCGACTGCGGACCGTCTCATACACCGAATACGCGGGGACCAGCATTCGCAGTCTCTTCCGCAACATCGACGCGCTTCGGAGTGACTGGGCAACCGATACCTATCGATCGAAGGTCGTCTCGGCGCTTCAGGCGCGAGGCATCGACATCGCTGAGCTCGCAAGGCTGAGTGGACACCCGGATGCCGACGGTTTTGACCTGCTCTGCCACGTGGCCTTCAACGCTCCTCTCAGGACGAGGAAGCAACGAGCCCAAGCGCTTCGGGGGCAACGCAGCGACTTCTGGGCGCGGTATGGTCCTGAAGCCAGGGCGCTCCTTTCCGCCGTGCTCGATCAGTATGCGGAGCACGGAGCCGAGGAACTAGATTTCCCGGAAGTGCTTCGGATTCCGAGCATCGCGAGGTTGGGGAATCTCATCGAGCTCTCGGAGCACTTCGGTGGTCCCGCGGGCCTTCGAACTGCGCTCACAGAGCTCCAACAGGCACTCTACGCCGCATAGGAGGCGTTACACCCCATGGGACGATCCAAAGCGCCGGGTTCGGCACCAACGACGCCTGAGAGGCTCGCCAGTATCATCAAGACGTGCCGGGACACGATGAGAAAGGACAAGGGGCTGAGCACCGACCTGGACCGCCTCCCTCAGCTCATCTGGATGATGTTCCTCAAGTTCCTGGATGATCTTGATGTTCAGGACGAGACCGCGGCAGTTGTGTCAGGCACGTCTCATCGCCCGCTCGTCCCGGCGCCTTACCGATGGAGAGACTGGGCCTCCAAGCCTGACGGAATCACGGGTGACGAGCTACTGGCGTTTGTCAACAACGACGAAGCCACACGTCCTGACGGTTCCCGTGGCCCGGGGCTGTTCACCACGCTTCGTGGTCTCGAGAGCACGAGTGATCAAGACAGGCGAGGAGTCGTCGCTCGGGTCTTTCAGGGAACCAACAACAGGATGCTTTCTGGCTACCTGATGCGCGAGGTGCTCAACAAGATCGAAGAGCTTCGGCTCACTTCTTCTGACGAGCTCCACACGCTCTCCGCTCTCTATGAGACGATGCTCGCTGAGATCAGAGATGCTGCCAAGAGCTCAGGTGAGTTCTATACGCCGCGCCCGCTCGTGCGATTCATGGTCTCGGCGCTCGCTCCGGTTCTTGGTGAGGTCGTGCTCGACCCCGCGTGTGGAACGGCTGGCTTCCTTGTGGAGTCCTATGAGTACCTCAAGAAGCAGGTGGCGACAACAGCCGACCGCGAGTTGCTGCAGAGCCGCTCTCTGTTCGGGGGAGAGGCCAAAGCCCTTCCGTATCTGCTTGGCGAGATGAACCTCCTCTTGCATGGCGTACATGTCCCGAACATCGACTACGCCAATAGCCTCGCGATCAAGGTCACCGAAATTGGTGACAGTGAACGCGTGGACGTGATTCTCACGAATCCTCCGTTCGGCGGCGAGGAGGAGGCCAGCATCAAGTCCAACTTCCCCCGCGACTTGCAGACCAGCGAGACAGCGCTTCTCTTCTTGCAGCTGATCATGAGGAGACTGCGGCGCCCCAGTCCCACGGCCCCGTCGGGTGGTCGAGCGGCTGTTGTCGTTCCGAATGGGATGCTCTCGGGGGACGGTGTCTGCGCTCGGGTCAAGGCGCAGATGCTACAGGACTTCAACCTGCACACGGTTGTTCGTCTACCTGTTGGTGTCTTCTCACCGTACACTCCAATCCCGACCAACGTGCTCTTCTTCGACCGAAGTCACCCAACCGGGGACATGTGGTTCTATGAGCACCCACTCCCGGACGGAAGGAAGAGCTATACGAAGACGAAGCCGCTGCGCTTCATCGAGTTTCAGCCGTTGCTGGAGTGGTGGAACAACAGGGAAGAGAGTGAACACGCTTGGAAGGTCGGCGCATCCGATGTGCTTGAGTTCGACAGCCAAGGTGGCGTAGTTGGGTGCAACCTGGATCTCAGGAACCCTCGCTCGACCGGCGACGACGAAGCAATGCTTCCAGCGGAGCTGCTGAGCCTCATCTTGGATCAGGAACGCAGGATCGTGGACCTGATCGAAGAGGTCCGTGACACTCTGGAGGCTCGCAAGTGACGTGGAGTACGCTGCGCTTCGGTGATGTTCTCACGGACAATCGGCGACCATACGTCCTAGGTCCGACAGAGAACGCGGACCTTGTGGGCATGCGCTTGTACGGTCTGGGGCCGTTCCACAGGGAGTACAAGCTTGCGTCGAAGATCCGGAAGAAGAGCCACTTCGTTGTCAGAGAGGGAGACGTCATCTACAACAAGCTGTTTGCGTGGCGAGGCACATTCGGAGTCATCCCCGCTGAGCTCGATGGGATGTTCGTCAGTGACAAGTTCCCCACGTATAGCCTTGATGAGACAAGAGTGTTCAAGCCATTCCTAGCATGGTACTTCCGCTGCCCCGAGCTATGGGAGAGCGCCCGGCTCATGAGCAAGGGCTCGGCAGCTCTGTCGAAGCTGACCCTGAACCCGCCCCAGTTTCTAGACCTTCCACTCAGGATCCCGTCCACTCTGGATGAGCAGCGCCAAATCGTCACCCGAATCGACGCGGCAATGACGGCGATCGATGAAGCCCGGGTGCTCCGGAAACGAAGCTCCAGTCGTCTCGCACAGCTTCCTCAAGCTGTGGTGGAAGAGATGGTACTCGAACGCAGCAGCGATCTGGGATCTCTATCGGAGTTCCTTGCCGAGAAGCTCAGGAACGGCTGGTCCCCAAGGTGCGATCCCAGCGCTGAGAGCGGCGCCGCTGTGCTCTCTCTCGGAGCAATCACAGGCTTCCGATACCGTCCGACGGAGCACAAGCTCACCACTCTCCCGGTCGATAGCGACGCCGACTACTGGTTGCGAGAAGGCGATCTGCTAATCAGTCGCAGCAATACGCCCGAACTGGTCGGTCACGCTGCAATCTACAGTGGCGAGCCCGCTCCGTGCATCTATCCGGACCTGATGATCCGCGTGCGGACCGACGCAGACCGAGCCCTGCCCGAGTTCGTGCATGCGTGGCTGCAGACGGGGATTGTGCGTCGTTTCATCGGCGAGAGCGCGACCGGCACGAGTAGCACGATGAAGAAGATCTCACAGGGTACGGTCCGGGCGATTCCTTTTCCCCTGGGCATAGCCATCGACGAGCAGAAGAGAATCGCGACCGCCTTCAGGCGGGTCGACGCTCTTGTGGCGTCCGTCTCTTGTCTTGATGAACAGGTGTCCGCGGATCTCTCTCGTCTCTCCCTGTCTGTCTTGCGCGCTGAGTTCTTCAACTGCCGCTAGCATGCTCCGGTGCATCAGGTTCGAGGCTGTGAGAGTCCTCGCAGGCTCAGCTCTGCAGCCCCACCGATGTCTGTGGTCTGGAGAAGGCCCCGGCCACGGGATGCCACAAGGAGAGGGGCCGCTGAGCAACGGTGAAGGAGGACCATGTGGATCTGAAGGATTTCGTGGGAGAGACGCTGAAGCAGATCATTGATGGTGTCATCACTGCTCAGCAACACGCTGGTCAGGCAGGGGCTGCCGTGAACCCCGACAAGCTGTTCACCAGCGAAGCGGCGCCCGGGCAGATGTTCGTTGGACACAATGCATTACCGGCGAACGCTGTTGACTTCGACGTGCTTGTCTCCACGGCTCAAGATGACAAGGCGAAGGGCGGCGTCGGTTTGTTCGTCGGGCCCATCGGCGTCGGAGCTCAGGGTGAGGCTGGGTCTGCGAGTAGCACCTCCAATAGGATCAAGTTCTCGGTTCCGATCCTGCTGCCGCGGCAGTAGGTGTAGCGGCGACGCCAGCTACCAGGCGCGTGCAGCTCACGCCGCGCAAGTTGCATGGCGTAGCTGAAACGCGTTTCACTAGGCTTCCTCCCCAAGGAGTCAATGAATGGGCGACGGTGGGCAGATTCCGGAAGAATGGGGTGACGACCCGCTGTCCGAGCACATCGCGGTAGCGTGCAACAAAGCTCGCGTCTCCTTCGTCCAGCGTCCGTCACAGTACAAGCTGACTCACGACGTCGATGCCGTGTACAGGGACGTGCTGGGGCGCGCCGAGGAGCTCAGCAACACGGAGGCGTGGATGGCCCCGCTGTTCATCCATGGTTCGCATGCCTCGTTTCTCGCGTCCGTTCAGCTTGCACTCGCTGGTCAACTCCCGCAGTCGTTCATGGTGCAGCGCGGGACCTTGGAGTACGCACTGTACGGGTTCTATCTCGCGGCCGACGAGAAGAGGCAGGAAACCTGGTTGAATCGGCACAAGAGTGCCGAGCACCTCAAGGCCGTGAAGCAGGAGTTCAGACCTAGCACCTTCCTGAGTCTGGTTACCAAGTGCGACTCGAAGATCGGGGTGAGATGCAAAGAGCTCTATGAACTCGCGATCGACCACGGGGCGCACCCCAACTCCCGCGGTGTCATTCAGGTTCTCACAGAGGAGCGCACGGAGAGCACTCGCCGCATCGGTGCCGACTACTTCTCGCATGAGCATCCGTTCTTCGAAAATTGTCTGAGATGCACTGTCGGCATTGGCATCACGTCCATGCGCGTCTTCGGGCTGCTGTGGCCCGAGCAGTTCGAGGGGTGGGGTACCTTTGAGGAGCTTTCGAGGCTTGATACCGTCTGCTACGGGGCTGAGGAGGCCTAGCTGGCGTTGGCAGAGCTGCCGGAGTCGGGTGTCGCCGTAGTCCGAAGGCGTGTGCCTTCGGCGCCGGTTCGGGGGCATATCGCAGTTGGCCCAGTGAAACTCGCAGTTCGAAGAACGTCCACTACGGGATGCCACAACAACAAGCGGGCCGCAATGCGGCCCGCTTGTTGTTGTGCCCCCGGGGATGGAGAACCCGTAGGGTTCGATCGCCTGTGCGCGCTTGCGCGCACATTGCAAGAGAGGCGGCGAAGCCGCCACCTCAGGCAAGGGTGGCGCGGTCGCGCAGCGGCCGACGCCAGCCAATCCCGTTGGGGATGCCACAACACAAGAGGGGCCGCTTTGCGGCCCCTCTTGTGTTGTCTGTCCGATGGATACTGAGAACCCAGTGGGTTCGGGACCCAGCGCGCCGTCAGGCGCGTATCACAAGGGACTCGCGAAGCGCGACATCAGGGTCCGTGAGCGGCCGGTGCGAAGCACCGGAACGCGAGCAATCCCGTTGGCGTTGGTGGCGCGGTCGCGCAGCGGCCGTCGCCAGCCAATCCCGTTACCTCTGCTACAAAGAGAGAGGCCGGCAGCTGCCGGCCTCTCTCCAGTCAAGATGACTGTGACCTTGTGGAAGCTGGTGCCTACTTGAGCAGCACCATCTTGCTGGTAGCCTCAAACTCGCCCGCGCGCAGCCTGGCGAGATAGACACCAGTCGCGACCGGATGACCCTCGTTGTCTCGCCCATCCCACAGAACACTCTGACGTCCTGCGGGAAGCTCGCTCGCCTCCAGCGTCCTGACAAGACGGCCGCTGACGTCGATCACATCGATCCGCACATCCGCCTGGCTCGGCAGCGCGAAGGAGATTCGCGTCATCGGGTTGAACGGGTTGGGGAAGTTCCCCTCCAGCGCGAAGGCCATCGGACCGTCGGCAACCGAGGTGTCGTCGTCGACTACGAGGTCGACCGTCACGACCTCCGGACTGCCGGCGGCGTTGTGGCTGATCATGACGTAGGCCCGGTAGGTGCCATCGGCCATGCCCGTCGCGTCGTACTCCAGGGTCAGGATGTCGGTTTCGCCCTGCGTGCACTGACCCGACCCCGGCGTGACAGCCAGCCAGTCCACCGGCTGGAAGATCGTGAAGACATCGTTGCCGGTGTCC
>Ga0180430_10005334_pt1 | contig 10691 bp, 7 predicted proteins | sample SS_ome_9_FD_132999 | JGI IMG/M metagenome (GOLD analysis project Ga0180430, IMG submission 132999) | Hypersaline lake sediment archaeal communities from the Salton Sea, California, USA - SS_1_S_2 metaG | ecosystem: Environmental > Aquatic > Non-marine Saline and Alkaline > Hypersaline > Sediment... | reverse complement strand
TTGTGAAGAATAAAACCCCCTATAATCAGGATCATATTTGTCTTGATCCAAGAGAAAGAAAAATTAACAGCTCCACAAAAAAAGTGGCTTAAAAACTTGTAAATTATTAGAGTATATGAAAAGAAGAACATTTCTTAAGCATTCTGTGAAAGGGGCTGCTCTGGTGGCTGTGCCCGGGATGCAGTTTGCCTGTGCTCCCGGAATAAATGTTGATTCCACGGCCTTTATTGACCGTCTTTTACCCGCACCTAAAGATGGGGGATTTCGAGACGACAGCTACTGGATATGGGGTTCATCAGTTATTAAAGGAGAAGATGGTAAATACCACATGTTCGCTTCACGCTGGTCCAAGGATGTGGGTTTTGGGAACTGGGTAAGCAATTCGGAGGTGGTTCGTGCTGTATCAGATACGCCCGTGGGGCCTTATACCTTCCAGGAAGTGGTCCTGCCTCCGCGCGGACCTGAGTTTTTCGATGGCATGTGCACACACAATCCCCGGATTGTAAGATACCGTGATAAATACCTGCTTTATCATTTCGGGACCACCTACGATTTTCCGATGCCCACCAAAATTTCCCCCGGTGTAGGTCGTGAAAACTGGGCAAAGTCCTGGATGAATAAACGCGTTGGACTGGCCATCAGTGATTCCGTATTTGGCCCCTGGGAACGTGCAGATAAGCCGGTGATTGAACCCCGTCCCGGTCACTGGGATGCTTCCATTACTTCCAATCCTGCCCCGGCTGTGGATGAAAAGACGGGTAAGATCCTGTTGATGTACAAGTCATCCACCGAGGGATTGACACCTCCACTTCTGCTGGGTGTGTCCATGGCAGATAGCCCCAGGGGGGAGTACAAACGGCTTAGCGAGGAACCTGTATTTCGTTTTGAAACACCTGATAACAATCTGATCGATGTGGAAGATCCTTATATCTGGTGGACGGGGAAGCGCTATGAGGCCATCATCAAAGACCGCTCCGGAGAGATTTGCGGGGAGGAGGGCGGAGGAGTACATGCCTGGTCAGCAGATGGAATAGAATGGAATTTATTCGAACAGCTCAAGGCCTATAGCCGCAGCATCCTCTGGGAAGATGGCACCCGAACGGTTCAGAACCACTTTGAACGCCCCTTTCTGCTCATAGAGGACGGACAGCCCACACATTTATTTGCAGCTGTGGGAGAAGGCCCTAAGGCATGGAATTTTGAAAACACATGGAACATGGTTATTCCATTGCACAAGTAGCCGCTTAATTAAAGAAACCTTAGCCTATTCCCGAAGTGTCACCGAATCAATTTCGTTGAGCGTGTCGGGATTGAGCACCCGCATTTTTACAGTGGGGCCTTCCACGTAAAAAAGGCAGAGGGCATTTTCCACACTGAAGGATTGGGTGTGGTCGCTCCAGGGCAGGATCTCCTGGGCGTAGTAAGGCGCTCCGGCCGCCCCATTGTTGATCTGGTAAATGGGCCGACTCACATGGAGCTTTTCCAGTGGCCAGATCTCCGGATAGATGGGAACCTCGGGTGTCAGCTTGAGCCAGTTGTAGTTATGTTCATCCCCGGTAAGAATTGCCAGAACCTTGGTACTCTCGTTGATAAGGATGTCCAGGTATTCGTCTCTTCGTTCAATGATGCCCTTGACCACCGGTTTACCATTAATAAAGGGCCGGTACTGGTTGTTGCCACTGTACCACATATCATCCCTGCTGTGACCTCCGTTTGGAAATGCCGGGGTGTGCTGGGTAACAAATACATGATCGATCAGCGAGTCTTGCTCATATCTGGCCACTGTCTTCCTGAGCCATTCCAGTTGCATATCCATGATATATCCGTGAAGCCCCCCGCTGCTAAAAGGAAATTGCTGCAGGGTAGGGGCATACCAGTAATCGCTGTTAAGCACGATCATTCCAACATTTCCATAAGTATAGGTATACACGTTTTCCGAATAGGTGGGGAAGTCCTGGCTATCCGGGTCCGGGTCGTATTGGGATCCATCCTCACTTATCAGCTCGCTTACAGGATTCACGAAGGCCTCTGCATATGAGGCCTCAGCGGAAAAGCTGTCGTAGGGAAAACCATCAATAAATGCTCTCATTCGACCAGCTGTATCGGTGAAAATATACCCCAGAGCCTCGTGGTTTCCCATCCCTGTATTGATCGGCATGTAATGCCAGAAAGGCTCAACAGCCTTCTTCCAGTTGGTATACTGTAATTGCTGTTCCTCGTTGTTGGTCAGGTAACCGTTGATCATATCTCCGGTAAACTGAAGAAAGGCTGCGTCATTGGCATGTGCCAGGGCTGCCATCTTTTTCATAATATAGGCGTTGGCCCCGTAGATCTTTCGTTCACCTCCGCCGGTGGCATGCCTGCTATCGCTTGTGTAAGCAAAAACAAAGGGCTCCTGGCTTCCTGCCTTGGGAGCGGTTTTAAAATGATACTGCTGCTCCTGCCCGCCATATTTCACCGTATATGTGTATTCCGTTCCCGGATCCAGTCCTTCAATGGTCCATTCATGGTGCAGTGAAGCTTTCCGCTTCGACATAAGTTCTCCATTGACTTCAAGCTTTGCCTTAACCGGAAGAGTGGTCCGGCACCAGATCACAGCACTGGAATCCGTCAGGCCATTAATAAACGGACCTTCTGCAATGGCCGGGACCACCTCAAAAGGGCCGGTTCCCGACAAACTGACTTCCCCGTCATATACGATCATGCCCTCCCTGTCCTGCAACCTGTATCCAATGGTTAAAAAGCCGGTTTCTTTCCACCCGACAAAATCGTAGGGGTAGCGGAAATCATAGGGGATGTTTATTTCTGCATTTCCATTTTCAATGGGTCGGGTGAAACGGAATACGGGCACCGGGTGCGGAGCCTTGCCATAGGGGATCAGACCATAAGTAAGGGTCCCTTCAAAATCGCCGAAATCAAATATGAGCCCGTTTTCTGTACCCAACGGATTCCCATATAACTGTTGAAGGGTGTATAGAGGCGGACTGCTATAGGCATAGTAGGTATTGTCCTTATGCTGCAGAATCAGATTTCCTGCCTGGTCATAAAATATGTTGCTATTTACTGCAGGAACCTCATTGTTTTGTTGTGCATTTATCCAGCCGGGTCCGGTTGACAGGACCAGGATCAGGGCCCATTTTTTAGCATATGTCATAATCGGTGCTTTTATTGTATTGGATGCTTGATCATCAAACAAACACAATCCATGATTTGTTCTGAGCATTCCCGATTATCGAAACTAATGGACAGGAAATAAATCCGAATTCGGAGCAGGGATTTCAAGGGGAATTGTATTCCTCCGATGGCATCACCTTCTCCAGCTTTACAACAATCGGATTGGGCCATTGACGATCGTTGTAAATTCTTTGTCCCCTGAAAACAGAAATTCTCAATCCTTCATCCCTTTGTTCAAAGACAGTGGCTGCATTCACCTCCGGATTGTATTCCAGGGTCTTGTTGTCATGTCCGATTACCGATACCCGTGTATTTTCTGTGGCTCTCACCGATTTTAAAAGGATTTCTTTACGCCCTCCGTGCTTTATGGCTTCTCCGGTGATAAAGGCGAACAGGGTAGGTTCATTTTGCTTTTTTAAAAACCAGACATCCCCTTCCCTGATTGTATGCCATGGTTCCACTTCTTCAAGGGCTTGCTTATTAATAAAATACCAGAGTCCGAGTTCATTGAGTAAGCCTTTTTGAATGTCCGGGATTTCTCCTTCTGCATCGGGACCAACATTAAGCAAGAGATTGCCTCCCTTGCTCCGGATCTCAATAATGGTTTGTATGAGCTCCGAACCGTTCTTGTAGTTTTCATTGCTTGGCCTGTACTGCCATTGCTTTCCCATTGTAATACAGGCTTCCCACGGAGAAGGAAGGGCCTGGTCGGGTACCTGTTGTTCGGGGGTCTCCATGGCTCCGCGGGTTACCACAACATCCGGATTTTCTTCCCAGCAGATCTTGGCCAGTTCCACATTGGCCGTCACATCCACACCATCTATAAAAACAATGTCCACAGGGGCATACTGAGTCATTAACTCTCCCATTTGCTTTTTCAGATATTCCATGAGATCGGGAAGATCGGATGGCATCAGTCCCGGTTTACGGCGTCCGATCTCCAGATTATTGGAGTACATGTACCAGAAATCGTCGGGTGAAAAATAAAGTCCGCATGCCAGACCTTCCTTCCTGAATGCCTCCAGAATTTCCCCGGTTGCATCCCTCTTGAAAGGGGTGTTCATACTGTTGAATCCGGTGGTCCTGGTGTCGTACATACAGAAGCCGCTATGATGCTTGGCAGTGAAAACCACATATTTCATCCCGGCCATTCTGGCCATTCTGGCCCATTTTTCCGGCTGAAAATTTGCAGGTTCAAAGGTCTCAGGCAGCTCATTGAAATACCTGTCCTGATACTCGGGGGATGCTCCCACAACAGAATGAGATATTACCATACCCAGCTGAACATCAAAACTCCAGTGTATGAACATCCCCAGTCCCAGGTCGGTAAACCATTCTTCCTTTTCGGGCTTATTCTGATTCAGGGAGCTGTGATGCTGGGCATTCAGGGATAGATTCAGGCTGAGGATTATGAGAGCGAAGAGGACGCTTAATTTCTTCATGAGCAGATAATTTGATACGTGTTTCTATACTCCAAATCTGAGATTGGATAGTTCCTGTTGCAGCAGCCTGGAGAAAATATGAAAGTCATGCTTATCCATTTTTTCATTTGTCATTTGTACCAGTGCACGTTTCAGTAGATCATCCAGCATTGTGATCATTTCTTTCTTACTGAGCTCCTTTGCCTTGATATCCAGAAATTCCAGGAAGTAAAGATCAATCCGTTCTTTCTTCTGTCTTCTGATTCTGTTCCTGACTGCCTGGACCACACCAAGCAATACCAGACTGAAGGAAAAAAGCAGAGCCAGAATATCTGCATGGCGCTCCACAAAGGTAGGTTGATGACAACGAATATAATTATTCGTTCCTTCGTGAAGGGGATACAGGAGCTCCGAAACATCAAAGGTCTCACTGATGGACCTGTACATCAGATCGAATTTCAGCAGATCCAGGCGATGCATATAGATATATTTACTGAGTTCATAGATGGACTTCTCACCAAGATCACTACTGCAAACAAGAAGAGTCTGAGCACTCAGGGTATTTAAATTCTTTGAACCTTCAACTCCGGGGATGGCGGGCAGGGTATAGGGATTTAAAGCAGGATCGTTCAGGGTAATAAAGTTTATCCAGGAAGGATTAATAGAAACTTCCTGCCAGCCGGATTCTAACAGTTGAGTTGCCCTGGGACCGTAGTAGGTGCCCCAGAAATGAATCAGATCCGGATCCTGCTCTCTGTCAATTATTCTTACATCATCAATCTTACCTGATAGTAGAATTTCCTGAAGGTTTGCATGGGTTTCTCCCCCTAGCACTTCAATACCCACACTTTTCTCTTCCAGAAGTTCTCCAGCATTCAAAGTATCTCCCACCGGCTCCTTTGAAAACAGAAACAAAAGCCGCTCATACATGGGACATATGGTTCGCAGTTTCCCTGCTTCAGAACCTAATTTTTCCGGAATAAAGTTACTGTGGTTCATAATGAAGGTCAGGTCGGCCTTCCCCTGCGCAACTAGATGGTTTGCTTCTATGGCATTTTCTGCCGGAACGATCTTCACATTGTATCCTCCTTGTTCCAGCAGAGACATCAGGTGCTGTGAGGTCTGATTATAGGAATGATCGTTTTCCGGAATTGCCAGCCGAAATGTTTTTTTTGGTCTGAGGCTGTCACAGGCGGATAGCAGCAGGAGCAGCACAAGAAGTAGACTTAGTGTCCTCAATGCAGGTCATTTTTGATGATCAATCAAAGATAAAATATTGTAACAATTGTAAGTGATTGAGAGCGTAAAATCATTGAATCCATTTTGTTAAGTGTGAAAAGCCTTAAAAAACAGGAAAACTTGTTATTCTGAGATGTGCGGGTTAACTTGTTTAAGTCTAACCTAAAATGACCCTGAAATGAAAAAAATTATCCTCGCATTGTTTGCATTTGGTTTGCTGGCAGTTGTTTGTTGCCAGGACGAAAGTGGTATTGAAAAGGAAAAGAAAGCAATTGTAGCCCTTATTGAAGCAGAGAAGACCGCCTATTACAAGGCGGATGTAGCCGGTCTGGACGCATCATGGCTTCAGGAAGCTTCCTCGAGAAAGCTATTCCTGACCCCCCACGGGATTACAGAACTTAAGGGATGGGAAGAAATTCATCAAAACAATGCTGAGACCCTGGAAAGAGATTGGACGGAGCATGTTGAGACTGTTCAATATTCAAATTATTCCATAAACATATATGGGAATACTGCTTTGGTTTACCACGACAGCGAGCACCAGATTACCGATCATGGGAATGAAAGCGTGCTCAACATGAGACGGATTATCCATCTGGTTAAGATTGATGAAGAGTGGAAAATCGATTTGCTGGCCATGTATTTCATGCCACATAATCCCATGGGACAGGAAATAGAGATGTAGTTTCAACACAAGTATTGTTTTTCTATATTGCGGTCAATGAATTCTGCTTCTCTGATCAAATCCCGGCATTCGTGATCCGCAATTATCTTCTAACAGCCACCCGAAACCTTATAAAAACAAAATGGCTCTCTCTGGTAAATATGGGAGGCCTCTGTATTGGCCTGACAAACAGAGTAGGTTTAAGAATCCTTTTCAAGTATGAGATCAAGCAAAACTAAATGACACTAGTAATAAAATTGAATAAAATGCAGAGTATTTTGGGTTTTCCTTATGGGAAGTTGAAGGTGACATTGGTTTTACTGTTTCCATTTATGTGCAGTGCATTCTCCCAGCAAATAGATTACAGCTATCGTGATGCTTCTTTAGCTGTTCAGCAAAGGGTCGAGGTATTGCTTTCTCAAATGAGTCTGGAGGAGAAGGTGGGTCAGCTCAGACAATGCAACCTTTCCTCTGAGGTAGAGAACGGTGAATTTAAGCCGGGAGCCTTTGAACGCATTTTTGGCGATCGGGGAACTGGTACGCTCGAAAGTCCCTTCTTCTATACCGAAGATATTGCCAGGCTCTATAACCAGGCGCAGCATTACCTGGTGGAGAAAAGCAGACTTGGGATTCCCGGCCTCTTGATTGCTGAATGCTTGCACGGACATTTGGCAGTGGGTTCAACCGTTTTTCCTCAGGCCATAGCTTTAGGTTCCACCTGGAATCCATCGCTTATTGAGCAGATGGCTTCAGCGATTGCCCTGGAGGCCAGTTCAGTGGGTGTAAGGCAGGCCCTGTCCCCGGTACTCGATCTGGCAAAGGATCAGCGCTTTGGCAGGGTAGAAGAGTGCTATGGAGAAGATCCTTATCTGGTATCGCGTATGGGTGTGGCCTATATCAATGGAATGCAAAACGGAAACAAGCGGGAAGCGGATCGCGTGATGTGCATGGCCAAGCACTTCGCAGCCTACCCCGTCCCCAATGGTGGAATCAACCTGGGACCGGCCCTGATTGGAGAGAGAGAACTCCGGACACTCCATTTGCCACCTTTTAAGGCGGCAGTCACAGAGGCAGATGTAAATGCAATCATGCCTTCCTATAATGAGTTAGATGGAATCCCCGCGCATATCAATTCCTTTTTGCTGAAGGATATTCTCAGAGATGAATGGGGATTCGAGGGCTATGTTTTCTCAGACTACGAGGGAATCGCCATGCTCAGATACTTTCAGAAAGTGGCTTCCTCAAACAAGGATGCAGCGTGGCAGAGTTTCATGGCCGGGGTAGATCTGGAAGCCCCTTCAGATGAGTGTTTTCAACATTTAACAGCACTTGTGGAAGAAGGAAAGCTGGATGAAAGTCTTATTGATATGGCGGTCAGCAGAATTCTTACAGCAAAGTTCAAGGCGGGATTGTTTGAAAATCCCTACGTTGATGAAAAGCGGGTCGCTTCGATCATACACAGGGAAGAGCATGTTGAATTGGCCGAGCGGATTGCTGAAGAGTCCATCGTACTTTTAAAAAACAGTAAGGGCATATTACCACTTGATGCATCCGATAATGTAAAACTGGCCATTGTTGGTCCCAATGCGAACCGCGTTCAGTTTGGTGATTACAGCTATAGCAAGAGAAAGGAAGATGGTGTAACTGTGTTGGAAGGTATATCCCCCTATGTGAAGCCGGAAAACCTATTATACGCAGAGGGATGTGATCTGACCTCTCAGGATCAATCGGGATTTAGTGAAGCCCTTGAATGTGTTGAAAAGTCAGATATGGCGGTCGTCGTTGTAGGAGGTACTTCTGCAATTCTATCTGGCATCGGATGGGGAGGTGGAACCAACGATGTTAATACCAGTGGCGAAGGATTCGACCGTGCATCTCTCGGTCTGCCCGGTGTTCAATTGCAGCTGATCAAAGAAATTAAGAAAACAGGCAAGCCTCTGATTGTAGTTTTACTAAATGGCCGGGCTTACAGCATTCCCTGGATCAAAGAGCATGCTGATGGGATCGTAGAAGCCTGGTACCCCGGTGAAAAGGGAGGGGATGCCATAGCAAGCATCTTATTTGGACAGGTAAATCCTTCAGGTAAACTGACCGTCAGCTTTCCGCAAATGGTCGGACACAGTCCTTCTAATTACAACCGGAAGCCCTCCGGACATGGATTCTACCACAAGCCAGGTAGCCTGGAAAACCCGGGGCGGGACTATGTATTTTCATCTCCAAAGCCCCTCTTTCCCTTTGGCTTTGGTTTGAGCTACACGGAATTTCAGTTAAGCACCTTAAAACTCAACAAAACGGAGTTTGCAAAATCAGATACCGTGGTACTTGAGATTGATGTGAAGAACACAGGTGAAGTATCAGGAAAAGAAGTCGTTCAGGTGTATGTAAATGATTTGATCAGCAGTGTGACAACGCCTATTATGGAATTAAAGGAATTCAGGAAGGTCAAGTTAGAAGCAGGTGAAAAGAGGACCCTGACATTCAAGATACCAGTCAGTTCCCTGTCTTTAATAGATATAAACATGCAGGAAACTGTGGAAGCGGGTGAGTTCGAAATTATGCTGGGAACCAGTTCGGAGGACATCATATTACAAAGAAAAATCAGGGTAATTGATGATTAATCAAAAAAAATTTAACACAAATATTAAGACATGGAATAGCAGATTATTGGGTTGCTTCTTCTGATTATAAAGTGTTGTCTTGGGTAACTTCACCGATCCTTTCATCGAACCATTAATGAAGTGAATAATTGTGAATCTGCATTTTACAAAATTCTAAGCCTCTACTCCTTCCTGCTCTTTGCCCTGTTCTCCTTCAAACTGAGCACACTATCGATGCATCCATCGCTTAATTGGTCTTTATGGATGAGGTTGGGGATCATATCCACCCGTTCCATCATACCAGGGTATTCCCTGCCAAATAGTAGGGATTACCCCCAGATTATTTCGGAAACTCCCCTAACCATGGCAAGGCAGTCCGGCATACCTTTGTACTGTATCAATACTTCAAGGTAGAATGCAACTGAAACAGAAACAGAAGAATACCAATCCTCAGATAAGTCAGGATATCCTGGTTATTGCTGACTGCATTTATGGAGCCGAAAACGCCGCCTCGTTTGCATCAAGGAATTTGCACCATGATGACTCAACTATGGTGCTGCTACAAACTTATCAGAAGCAAGCATATGGCCAGAGTATGCTCCGAAATATCACGCCCTTATTGGAGAAAACCGCCCGTCGGGAACTTTCTGAACTGAAAAATCAGATAGTCAGGAACAATGGCATAAACCCAGAAAGCATTACGAAAGTAGTGGTAGAGGGTGAGTTGCTTTCAGTGTTGAAGCAAAGGTTTGGGAATATGACAGATACTGCAGTTGTCCTTGGATTTGATCAGGGAATGCCCCAACCAAGTACATACTACAAGAAACTGATAGGATCCGTAATAAAATCAGGGATAAGACCATTTTATATTGTTGGCCATGGCATCACCTTGATTAGTAAAGATAGTGTTACCTATTTCTCCGGAGAAAAGAATTTGCAAGATGGCGCATACTACAAGTTTTTAAATAGGATTTTTAACGGATTTGGCTTAAAACAATCGATTATGGTGACCAGTGCAGACTCTCTTTTGAAATCAGAAACGAGCCAAGAGGACTACATGGATTTTAATAGCTGGAAATTGAAAGATAACTACCCCCTGGCTGAGAAATTGTTCAGAAACATGAGAGAAGGCAGGGATGGTGTTGAAGTACAAACAGTTAAGCTATCATAGCATGAAAGATATTACTCAAATAGGACAAATTCTTGTCCCGGTACCCCTAAACCGGAATATGATTGCGCCAATTAATCAAGCCATCTATTTCCATGAGAAATTTGGGTCAGATATAGTCCTGCTCCACGTTGAAAGTGAACTGCCGTTTATTCAAAAATGGTTTCCATGGCGAATACAGAAAAAACACCGGAAGAAGGCTTTGAAGAGATTTCGTCGGCAGGTGAAGCATTTTTTTCCTGGGAACCCGCTTGTAAAGCAATTTGAATATGACCTTGTAATTGGCAAGCTTATCCCCTCCATTCTAAGGGTGTCAAACAGGAGGAAATCCGATTTGGTTATTATAAAAAAGGCAAGAAGAACACAGGGTAAAGCAAGTATTTTCAGGAAGGAGAATGCTGATAAGTTAATCTCCGATTCCAGATGTC
>Ga0180430_10005333_pt1 | contig 10692 bp, 6 predicted proteins | sample SS_ome_9_FD_132999 | JGI IMG/M metagenome (GOLD analysis project Ga0180430, IMG submission 132999) | Hypersaline lake sediment archaeal communities from the Salton Sea, California, USA - SS_1_S_2 metaG | ecosystem: Environmental > Aquatic > Non-marine Saline and Alkaline > Hypersaline > Sediment... | reverse complement strand
CACAGGCGCAGGTGACGAAGTCGGACAGCGGCGTTGTTTTTCCGCCTTTGACGGCTGCGATGAATTCTTGCATATGCCCTGGCGACTTTTCGTACTCAACCTCTGGCAACTCGGCACCTTCCAAATACTTGGGATTAGCACCGTAGGAACCGGAGAGGAATGTCCCCTTGGAACCAACGATTAGCACACCATTTTTGTCAGGTTTATTACCGGCAAGCAGGTCGCGAGGCGGTAGCATTCCACCATCGTGCCAGAAGAACTTGACTGCGCCACGTTTTTCGGTCTTGGGGAACTCCATCTCAATCTTCGACCAACTGGGGAAACTGACTCGGTTGTGTCCCGAGGTCGTTGCCTTAAGCTTGGTAGGATTGTAGAGTTCAAGCCCGAAAATCGGGAGTGACATAATGTGGCACCCCATATCTCCTAGGGCACCGCAACCGAAGTCCCACCAACCTCGCCAAGCAAACGGATGATAGTCTTTGGCGTAAGGACGACGCTTCGCACAGGAAAGCCAGTCATTCCAAGCGAGGTCTTCTGGACACTCCGACGGAACGGGTTCACGTGGACCTTGCGGCCAGATCGGACGGTTCGACCAGGTGTGAACTTCTTTTACGTCACCAACGGCACCGGCGCGAATGGCGGCAACACCTTCTCGCAGTTTGCTTGAGGCGAGACCTTGGTTACCCATCTGGGTGGCAACCTTAGCTTCTGCAGCAACCTTCTTAACAACGCGAGATTCGTAGATGGTACGTACCAAAGGCTTTTGCGTGTAGCACGCGATGCCAAGACGCAATGCTTGGAGCGTTGCTGGGCCGTGTGTGTGGTCGGGCGTGCTGATGGTGATGGCATCAAGCTTTTCGCCAAACTTATCAAACATTTTGCGGTAGTCAGTAAACGCTTCATCGGTAGCGAGCTTTTTCTTTGCCCCATCCGAGCGTTTGCCATCCACTTCAGAAAAGCAGATAACCTTGTTGCCACTAGCGATGTTACTCGAATCGCTACCACCTTTACCACCAACTCCAATACAGCCGACGGCAAGCTGTTCGTTGGGTGATTTGCTATCGGCAAGGGCGATGCCACCGGCGGCCCAGAAGCCAGCCGAAGCGACAGCACTTGTCTTCACAAAATCACGACGTGTTCTTTTAGACATTTTCAATTCTCCTATATCGGTTTATGTAGAGGAAGCACAATTTAATTCGTGTCCAGCTCCCCCTATAGTCGGCCACCTGAAAAGAGACAAGTTACAAAGCCAGCATTTGGGGGGTCTCCTATTCTACAAAAAAAGTTGCCGCTGAACCAGCCCCCCCCCCGCAAATGTTAGAAATTTGCAGATTTTAGACGTTTTTTCTCATCCACCGCACGAAACTAGGGTTCAACGGGATAGATTTTGAATTGAATTTTGGGAAAAATGTTGACAACCTCTCCCGCTTCGTCGGGATTATCCGAATTCACACGTTCGCCGCTAACCGCCGAGAGGGCTTCGATGAGATAATGGTAACGGACCTCCTTCGAGCAAAAAATCGTAATCTGAGGATCTTTCCACTCACCGGAAGCCTTGATTTCCTTCATTATCTCACGCAGCTCGCCAAAGATCTTCGTCAGTTCGGCACTGTGTGCTTTGTTTAGTGGTGTCTTCGGGTCTTGGGACTTCGGGTCGGGCTTCGTTGTCGGTACCACCTGCCATTTTTTCGGAGCAAAGAGCTTCTCACCACGTGACGATTCAACGAGAGCCACCTCACGGAGATCCCCATTCTTGGCACCAAGTAGCCGGACGGCAGGCAATGGCTCCTCAAGGATCTCCTCCCCCGGTGGAGATTGCAGAAGCACCAGCGAAAAATTTGTCTCCGGCTTAGTCGGGTTGAATGTAAGAATAAAGAAGATGAGCAACATAAAAACGATGTCAATCATCGACGTCATATCCAAATCGCCTTCCAAAACTCCTTTTTTCTTAGCTCGATTTGTACTTTGGGCGTAACTTGTCATAATACAGCCTCCTAGTGGTGGTCCAAAAAATTACCGCATTGCAACGATTTATTCGCTCGCAATGCGGTAAATTATTCCGTAGGATTGCTGCTTACTGCCAATTTTACCCTAAATAGGCTCAAACTTAATTTTCTGGAAGATGGTGAGGATATCGAAATCTTTTTCGGTACCCACTTTTTCACCACTGATCGCGGAGACCGCCTGAATGAGATAATAATACTGAAGGCTCTCCTGACAAAAGATAGTGATCTGAGGGTCTTTCTGTTTGCCCTTAAACTTCTTCATTCTTTCCCGTAATTGGTCAAAGGCGGCTTGACATTCAGCTTCGTGAGCAACAGTCGCCGGGTCTTTCGGATTTTTTCCCGGTTCTGAAGTAATGGTGATCTTCCAAGGGTCGCCAGGAAATGGGGATAAGCCCTTCATCGATTCTACCATCGCAATCTCTTTAAGAAAGCTACCTGACTTCGAGGAGGATTTCAGTCGCACCGCAGGGAGTGGCTCGGGAAGGTCCTCGACACTCTCTGGTGGTGAACCGGCGGATGGAAGCGAAAGTGTAAAGTTTGCCTCCGGCTTGGTTGGGTTGAACGTGAGGATAAAGAAAATGAGCAACATAAAAACAATGTCAATCATTGAAGTCATATCCAATTCAGTTGGCTCAACTTTTTTCTTTTTACGCTCTTTAACCATTTTAAGGAACTCCTTGGAAAACGAATGAGAGATTTTATAGGGGAAGGCCGCAGGCAACGCGACACTGAACAGGGGAAATCAGTCTATCTTTTGTTGTGTATTAAACTGGAAGTTGTAGAACTTTGCGTTCCTACTACGTCCCGCCTCAACAATTTCAAAGACATCACCAAAGGGAGCACTACGATCACCACGGATGACGATTAAAACATCCTTGTCGAGAACAAGCCCCGAAGCAACCAATTCCGCTGACAAACTTTCCATCTGTGCAACCAACTGGTCCTTGCGGAACGGTTTACCGCGGTAGGCATACTCGGTAATACCATCATCGTCCTGTTTCACATTCCACACGAGACGAGTGATTTCGTCTTCAATATCACCGTCTGGCTGCGCAATCGTGCTGGGAGGCACTTGAACCGCTTGGTCATTCACGTTCTTATTGAAGTTAATCAATAGCATAAAGAATGCGATGAGCATAAAGGTCATATCGATCATCGGCGTCATATCTGCCGCTTCGGGTCTCGTGTCTCGTTCTTTTTGTTTAGCCATAACAGGAACTATGGGTTAAGGGCTTTCTAAAATTAAATACCAGCAAGGTTTTAGAGCCGTATCGCTACGGCTCTAAGTCGTTTTCCTACTTAGCACCGCCACCAACGACCTGCTTCATAATGCCCTCTGAGAAGAGTTGCAATTCGAGGCCGAGTTTCTGTAATCGGTTCTTGAGGATCGAGAAGACACCCATCGCTGGGATCGAGAGGCAAAGCCCCATCATCGTCGTCCACAACGCGGTACCAATGTCCTTCGCCAACTCCTTCGTGTCTGGAGCGGTGCTGGAACTGGCCATCGTGCCGAACGCACTAATCATACCATAGACCGTACCGAGTAGCCCAAGCATCGGAGCGACGGAACCGATCAGGGCGATGTAGCTGAGCATATGCTCGAGCTTCAGGGTTTCTTCGTCGAGTACTTCATTCATAGCCTCCATCGCGGGATCAAAGCCAGCGTTTGCCTTGGCCAGGCCAGCAGCGAGGAGCAATCCGAGTTGCGATTCGTCGGCAGCAACGAGTTCATAAGCTTCTTGATACTGCTGTTGCTCGATCAGTTCGTTGAACGTATCTATAAGCATCTGCGGCATCATCGCGTCGCGTCGCACCTTGATGAGATTCATCACAACGAGAGCAACGAGCGAGATAGAAAGAGCCAAGAAGATAAAACCGAAGACGAGACCGAGAGCCTCATACATTTGGACCAGCAAATTGGTACTCTCCCCATCGGCTCCGCCTCCCTCTTCCTGTGCATAAGCAACGGTAGGATTAGTCAAGACCGTGCTGGAGACAACGGTACCTGCAAATGCAAAGATAATGAGGGTTAGTAGCGTTAGCTTACGCCAAGGAGTTGGGGTTGCGAGTTTTGTCATAGTGACCTCCGAAAGAAAATAATGGTTCCTAGTGAAAATTTTAAAATCTTATATATACATTAGCGTCCGGTTCGCGCCTTTTGCGCCCAGATACTTCTGGAATAACGTTTCTCTAATTCTTGAACATAGGCGGTTCGTTCCTCCACCTGTTGCAGTCGTGAACAGATGAGTGAGAGATAGTAAAGTGCTTCTGCGTGCAGATCGCCACCACCTGCCGCGAAGAGCAAGTGCGTCTGCAAATAATCGAGCTTAGCCTTCTTCCACGCTTGGGCATTGTAGTGTGCTCGTCCTAAGGCGTTGTAGGCCTTAGCTTGAACCGCTGCGTTCTCGGCACTGTTACTTTTAATAATGGTGTTAATCGCTGTTTCAGCAGCTTGTGTGTTTCCCAATGCGGCCAGGCAAAAAGCAATGCCCAACTGTGCGCTGGTCTTCGCTTCCATCCCTTCGGGACCTGGTATCGTCGCAGCTATTTGAAGTGCCTTTTTGTACATTCCATCAGCAGTAGTGTAGAGGGCCCTTCCATTCGCTGGAGTTTTCGCAGCTTCGGTACAGGCAATATCAGCTAGGGCCAACGTTGCTCGCATTTTGTCGATCGGGGTGGGGGAATTCGCGTAAAGCCCGTAACAGGTCTTCGCGCCTTGCAGATTCGACTGCATTGCGTAAAGGTCACCGAGCAACTTCACACAAGAATAGTAGGCGTAATGCGATCGGCCACGGTTGCCTAGGAAATTGCTAAGCCCTGTGGTGGCTGTACTAATAACGGTTCCGCCGTCACCTTGCATCGCACTTTGACCGTAAGCATAATTGAGGAGGTAATCCCGTTGCATCAACAGGGTGTTGGAGTTCCCCAATTCTGCAACCTTGACGGCTGAGGCAGCCGCAACAGCGTCGGCATACTGTGCTTCTGCAATAAGGTCAAGAGCGTCGCCAAACGCTTTCGGTTCTCCCTTGAATACGACCTTAGAGATCGACGCGCAGGAGATTTGCGATGGCACATCTTCTTTGGTGATGGTAAGTGTCACGGGCGTCATCCCCGTGATGGTTCCCGATATAGTCTGGTTTTTTCCTTGTTGGTCTCGCCAATAGACCTTGTCTTTGGTTTGGGCGGAAGCAACGGAACTGGCCAACAAAACCAAGACCATCGTCAGCAGAATTCGTTTAGAATTATTCATAGGAAATGGGAAAGGTTAAAGGTGAACACGAGCGGGGGAGTGTAAGTACATTCGCCCCAGCGTTAATTATTTTATTTTTTATTTCGACATCTTTGCTTGAATCTCTTCCTTGAGTTTCCGATATTTCTCAAACCAGACCGGATAGGCCTCAGTGAGAGCCGTGGATCGGATTGGGATACCTAGGCATTTATCTACGGCTTTTTCGTATAAGGCTTTCTTTTTCGCTGGGTCCGCTTCGGCATCGCCAGCCTTCATATTACAATAGGCCATATTATACATCGCCTTCAGATAGTAATCTTTCATCGTGGGATTTCCACCGATGGCCTGCGAGCTCGTCTTTTTCATAAGGCCTAACCAACCCCAGACGACTGCGGTCTTGCCACTGGCGGCCACCTTCTTCGTATAACCACGGTAAGCTTTCTGGAAGAGTGGGGCACCCTTAGCAATTTTCTTCGCCTCGGCCATTCCCATCAAAATTTCCAAGCAATTGATTTGAACACTATAAAGCTTTTCATTCAAGGAGACCAACTCTTCAAGGATAGCGAGAGCTTTTTCGGGATCGCCCAGCTTACCGAGAATGGTGGCTTGCCTAGCTTTGAGGTGGGGAACGAGACCTGCAATGGTGTAGGTGTTGTTTCGAGTGGTGTCTCGCAACTTCTTTAACTCAGCATCATAGCTACCTTCGCGGAGCTTTTTGATGAGTATATTATTCGCACGCTCAGCTTCTTTATAGAACTTTTCCTTCTCGGGTGTCAAGACGCCCGGCTTGCCAATGTCGTCACCAAGTGTGAGGAACTGCCGGACCAGCCAGTCCATTTTGGTATAGCTGAGTTTTTCGTCCTTGAGCATCATTTTCATCAAGGTTACGGCACAAACACGGGCACTTCCGTATTGAGCACCGATGTTGGTCATTTTCTCTTTGAGCGCGGCCAGTTCAGCTTCGGACTTCTTGGCTCGCACCGCTGCCGCGTTTTCGCGACTCACCGCGTAGTAGGAGTCACGCAGGGTGACCTGTTCCGCCATCGCCTTACGAGCAATGGAATAAACGACTGCCTTAACCTCACGAATGATTGGTTTCGGTGGTACGGGCTGCCCTGCCTGTTCGGCCGCCGCCTTTTTAGCCTCATACTCGGCTCGCTGTTGCTGCTCGACTCTGCCAAGCAAAGCCAACGCAGCGTTCAGTTTTGCATTATTTTCTTTGGTGAATACTCGTGTAGCACGCTCAATGGCGATGTTCGCCACATAGTCACGCAGTCGAGACGATTTCATCTGCGGGTTACCCTTCTCAATCAGCACAAACATACCATAGTTGGGGTCGTTGAGCCATCGGTCGAGATCGCTCTGCTGATCTTTAGTGACTGGTATGTCCGGATTTCCACCGTAATAGTTCGCCATATTGAAGAGCGTAAAAGCAATGTAGCCTAGGTAGGGAGCGTTTGGGGAATCCGCCGTCGGACCAACACTGGCAGGATCGCTACGGTAGATTTCCTTCACGACCAATTCAAGCATACCCTTGGTCGCCGTGTATTGCGGATTGATTTCTTTCCACAATTTACTACGCTCCATCTTCAACTCTGTCAGAAGGGAGGTACCAAAAGTTGGTGGTGCGGCACCTTGCGGAGTTCGTGTCCACAACTTGCGGTGCATATGGTCGCTATTGAGGCGGATACCGCTTCCGAGACCAATGGCAAAACCTTGATAAACACTATTGGGACGGAAGTCCAGCTTCGAGAGCGGGGTTTCCTTCTTCTTACTGGAGTCCGCCACGGAAAGACTGCTGGTCTTAGTCGTGAGGGTGCTGGCTAGCATTGAGTTAGCTTTTTTCAACTGGTCTCGCTCGTCAAAGTAAGCGGTCGTAAGACGATCGTAAGACGCAATGACCTCGGAATCAATCTGTTCGAGTTGGCGTTGCTGCTTTTGCACACGTCGATTGACGTTATTATAGTGAAGCATTCCATCCTCGAGAGCTTTATTCCTAACCTTCTTGGCCGCTGTGGCATCGGCTAGCATCGAGTCGCTTGGGCGACGGTTCGAGGCGGTAGGCTTCGCTGCTGGAGCCGCTTTGGGAGCTGCTTTGGGAGCCGCAGCAGGAGCCGTCGTTTCGGATGACGTGGGGGTCGCAGGCACCGTCTCGCCACGCATTTCAGCGTAGGCCTTTTTCAGTTGGTCTCGCTCGTCAAAGTAATCCGTTGCAAGACGCCGGTAAGGTATAATGGCATCGGTATCAATGCGGTCGAGTTGACGTTCCAGTCTTTGCACACGTCGATTGATGCTATTGTACTTGAGGATTTCATCTTCAATGGTGTTCCATTGCGTTCTCGCACAGATGTAGGCAAGCTGATTTCTCGCAACGCCACCTTGGGGGTAAGCTTTCGCAAGTTCGGCCAAGGCTTCTTTAATATCGCCTTTATCAATTTTATCCTGAACGCGTAGCGTAATGATAAACTTCCGCAGTCCAGCAGCTTGGGGGTTCTTCTGGATCTCTTGGTTTTTGTTGAGAAATTCGGCCATCTCCAAGAGACGCTGGTGTTCAACAGCACCATTAAAGTTTGGATTGTTGAGGAGATTGGCCTTGGGATACTTTTTATGGAGTTCCGCGACATCCTTCTGGCATTGGCGTTTGACCTTATTCCAGCAGATCAGTGAGAGTGTGGCACTCTCAATGGCGTACTTCGTGCCGGGGTAACGTGAGGCAACGAACTCACCGATAATTGCGGCTTCATAAAACTTGCCGAGTGAATTGTAAAGATTCGCCAAGACAAATCTCAATTTAGCGAGTTCCTCCGTGGAAATGTTCTTACCGTACATTTCTTGCGCCCGGAGAAGGTCAGAGATGGCTCCGAGATAATTTTTTTCGCGGTCCTCTTCCATTCCCGGCGGGATGGCGTCACCATCTTCGTTTAACCGACGGATTTTGGTCGAGAGATCACCAGCGATCTTCATTTTTTGGTAGCCACGAATGTGCCACTCCTGCGGCGTTTTAGGCTCATCTTCGCCAGTCGTACTAATACCTAGGAAACGAGCAAACTCCTCATTCTTCTTAAGAATCTCTTTCGCCTTAGTGAGAAACGCCACTTCTTTACTCTCATCTCTAAAGAAGTCGAAGTATTTTTTCATCTCATATTTGAGGTAATTAGCATCAGTAATTTTGATGGTGCTTTTACCCTTCCTAGCGATATCCTTTTCTCTTGTCTCAAGAAGTTTCTTGATGTCTTTGTAAGGCTTGGCGGCCTTGAGCTTGGCGGTGGAAATGTCACCACTGTCAAACCATTTTAAGCCAAACTCGAAGGCTTCGAGTTGAACCTTCAGGCCATCGAAGGTGAGTAGGTCGCCAGGGTTACTCTTCTCGGCCCAGTCTGCGATTTTATCTAGTGCAGCACGGTAGCAGTTCTCTGGCAGCGTGACATCCCGCAACTTTTTATCTTGGCTCTTTTTGGGAGGAAGAGCCGCGTCGGCTTTAAGCGTTTTTTCAACGAGCTCACGGTTGGCTTCTAAAACCTTCTGGTACCGCATATAGCCGAGCATATATTTCGATGTGGGTGCTGCGAAGGCTGGCTGATACTCGCCGCCAATGTAGATGGCTTCGTAATTCGATTCCGATTCTCCGGCCTTACCGATGGCTTTGATTTTTTGTTCGTCCGTACCGACCTCAGCCAATTCCGCGTAACAATTGAATGCGTCGGAGAGTCCATACGCACTAGCACCCGTGCCGGGATAGTTTTTGTAAAGGAAGATGTTTTGCTCGGCGGCATCGGAGAGGCATTTCCGGTAGAGCTTTTTGTCCTCATCGGTGTACTCTTCTTCGGGAAGATAATCGCCTGGCTTGTAGGCCATTGCGAGCTGGAAGAGCAATTCGTTACGGAAGACGAAGGACATAATAATCTTCATCTGCAACTCTTCTATTTGCTTCTTCTTCGCCTTCAACTCTGCAGGCGGCAACTTCATCATCGCGACGAGTGTTTTGATGGCAAAATTACGGTAGCTCTTGTATTGCTCGGCACCAGCTGCGTAGAGAGTTTGCACCTCTTTCAGTGCCGTTTTTCGCACTGGCATTGGCTTGTTTTCGAGTCGTGCCTGCTGCGCGAAATACCGACCACGAATCTTGAAGACATTAACCAATTCGAGACGACAGTCAGCAATTTGCGCTGCCTTCGTCGGATCATTTTTGAACTTTTCGATGAAGGCGTTGAGCTTTTCCTGTGCCTCGCGGACATACTTCAATTTCTGCACGCCATCGTTTGTATCCATCGCGGCCTTGAGCATCGCTTTGGCGTGATACAGGTCGAGTGCCTTTTTCCAGGCAGGGTCAATCAACGGGTTCGTAGGAGCTTCCTTAAGATAGAGCTCTGCCTCATCAAAATAACCGTTGGCTATCAATGCCGCAAGGAATTCGTCTGACTTCTGGTAATACGTCTTCGGTTTCGCCGGGGCAGCTGGCGCCTGGCCAAACGTTGCATTACCCACAAATGTCAGCAGAAGCAAAAATGTCAGTGCAAAGGTTATTCTACGCATAGTTGATAAATAACACGAGTGGAGGGGTGTAAGCAACCCACCCGCTGGGGTAAAGGGGTTAATATCAAATCTACCAATTCTTATATTCCATTCTTATATTCCATCAACTTCCCAGCCCTTGCGGAATTTCGGGAAGATGAATTCGTCAATATTCTTATTACCGGATGCTTTGAACGCCTTGGCATCCCAGTCGAAGCCGCCACCCGAGCGGAAAGCGGCGTTGGCCAATAGTACGGACTCCGCCAGTGGCCCGGTGTAATCAACAAAATCGCACGTGGCACGTTCGCCACCCTTCGCGGAAATGAGCCATTCCTTATGGAAACCGGGAGACTTACGGAGGTTGTCTTCAACCTGCTTCGGCTCGGAACCGTCGTCCATTTTAATCGTAGGATTATCGAATCCGCAGGAAAGTGTACCTTTATCGCCGATGAAGAGGACCATACCTTCCTTCACGCCGCGACCATATTTTTTGAAAATCTCATTACGCGGACCACCGTGCCACCAGTGGAGCGTTACGGCGTCGTGCCCTGCTTCTTTCGGGAACTCGAGGCGTGTGAGCATTTTCTTTGGGGTTCGCTGTGCGTCGATTTCTGACTTCAGCGGGATTTCGTCGAGACCCACCTTATTGGGATACTTCAAACCGAGTGCCCAAAAGGGGATGTCGAGAATATGGCAACCCCAATTACCGGTTTCACCGGTTCCGAAGTCCCACCAGAATCGCCATTTGTAAGGGCAGTAGTCGGGTGAGTAGGGTCGGTCTTGTGCCGGGCCGAGCCAGAGGTCCCATTTAAGATGCTCAGGCACCTTCGGGAATTCGGTTGGCATCTTGGGCATTCCGCGTGAGCCGCCCATAAACGCATAAACCTCTTTAACCTTACCAATGACACCCTGCTGGATGCACTCGGCGGTCTTCCGCATTCCACT
>Ga0180430_10005332_pt1 | contig 10697 bp, 27 predicted proteins | sample SS_ome_9_FD_132999 | JGI IMG/M metagenome (GOLD analysis project Ga0180430, IMG submission 132999) | Hypersaline lake sediment archaeal communities from the Salton Sea, California, USA - SS_1_S_2 metaG | ecosystem: Environmental > Aquatic > Non-marine Saline and Alkaline > Hypersaline >... | reverse complement strand
CAGTGAATCATGCTCTGATCATCGTCTTGCTCTGCTTTGCGAATAATCTCAAGATTCTTATGATAGCGCCGAATACGCTGACGATCCAGTTTACGAGCGATTCGACGAATCAGTGCATAACGCTTTACTTTATCCATGATGTTTCCTATTTATCAAAGGAGGAGTGATTATACTTTATTCAAGCAGAAAAGTCAAGCTGTTTTTTGAACCATTCAGGGACAGGTCGCGAAGACCAGACCATCTTAAATCTCTTCTGCTTGGTCATATAGAAATTGCGATATGACTGAACAGGATTTTCTGGATCAACGCACTCTGGGTTTGATCCCATAGCAAGGCGAAAGGGAGTCAAAGGACCAATAGGAATATTGGTTGGAGGAACCTTCAGAATCGTCCGAAGTTTCTTATCGGTTGAGTGAACCTTTCCATACCGATGCGTATATTCTTCACAGAGAGCAACGAAGTGCTCCCAGTGCCACTCGTAATTTGAACTACTTTCCATAGTCCAAAGAGTTGAGGGATGCTTTGGATGAACGGATTGATAATAAACATCATCGAATAGAGAGAGACGATAGCGAACAATCTTTCGACCATTGCTTGTCTTTTCTTCATGAGGAATGCCATCGAGAATCCGATGAGCAGTTGACAGCATCTGAGCAGACTCAACAATCATCTTGACGACATGCTTATCACACTGTTGAATCGCTGCCTGCACAGGATTGTTGTCAAGAACAAAAATATTCATCGGGGATAGTCACCTTCATTCAACAAATCAACTGCCGAATTATACAGCATCTTCTTGGCAGTTTCAACATTACGATCATTTATAAACAAGTGTGCTGCTTCAAGGATATCCCTTGCGGTGTTATCGTCTGGATACTCAGCAACGATACCTTCAACCTCGGCAGGAGTGGAACGATCTAGGTGGTCGTCCACTGCCTCTTGGATTAGTCTAATAGACATGCGCTTCTCCATATTGCCATCACTCACTTTCCTCCAGTCCCTTCAGTTCCGCTCGCAGGTCGCGGAGTCGCTCAAGGTCATTATAGTATGCCGGACCATCGGCATACGGCAAACGAAACTCAATGTCTTCCATCAAACGCTTGATAGATTCAATTTGCTCAGACTTGTTCTGTATAGTCATGATCTTCCTTTGTTTCTTTACGATAAAAATGATATTCTCTACAAACCTCTTCAAATGTCGACCAAGTCCTTTCGAATTTCATTTGATAGAGACTTTGAATACCCAAAAGTAAGTTTGCAATTTTATCATACCCTTCTGGCGGTTGAATGTCAATAGAAGGATCTTCTAAAACAAAATTATTGATATCACGAAGATCATCAATAATATTCCAGAGATTTAAGATTTGTTGTTCAAGATCAAGAATTTTCATAGTTTAGTCCCACAATCCTTCAAGGTATTTTCCGAATAAACGGAAGCCATTAGTTATACGAGCCTGATAAGATTTCATCCCGTCATAATCCACTTGGAATGTATCATTAGGTCCGTGTTTCATCTCACTCATACCAGCCTCGCCTGGAATTTTTTCAAAGTAGATATCCGATTCTCCAGAAATAAACTGATCTTCCCAGTCATTGAGTTTGCTCTCAAATGCGAAGATCATTTCACCCATGACCCAGTCCCATCGCTCAAAAAACTTATCGTCAGTTGAGCCATCTTCTTCGTACGCTTTCTGCTCTTTCTTTGTTGGGCGCAAGTGTTCAGGTACGTCTTCTAAGTCAACATACGGAGCGCCGTGCTTGGTTTCTTTCAGTTGCTTGAGCATGGGAACAACGATATGTGCCAGCGTGACGTCCATGCTCCAAGTATCCCAAGGATCAATGCGCACACTGACTTTTTGTTCGCGACGATCAAACCAAAGGCGATTGAAGATATCATAAAAGTCTTGTACACGATCTTCTAGCCACCCAAAAGCTTGCTCGTATTTCGTTCCCTTCGGCCAGTCTACGAACCCATACTTTTTATTCATATGGTTTTCGTAGAACTTGGCACGAAGTCTACTAGGAAACTTTCCGATTTTTACTTTCATCTGCCCACCGTATTTTTCGTTTTAAACACTTTCTCTCAAAAGTATCTATTATCTCGTCATAAGTCCAAAGTTCTGGAGTTTCATGATAGTCCAGCCAGTGCGATAATGCGCCCCAATCTTCTTTGTGCATTGGAGAAAGGGAATACTCCAGAGGGTAATCTTCTCCTGGTACACCATAAATGTCAATGCGTCCACCGCTCCAACAATCTCCGTGTTCTTCAATCCACTTTTGATTGATCGGACCCATCCAGTTCGTGCTGTACGTTATCATCGTCTAGATCCTCTAGTAACTTTCGTGCGCGACGAATATAATCGTCTCGCTGAAGTCGAACTTTATCATGGCTCAACTCGACATAATCGTGAGCAATAAACTCTACGAAGCGAATCAATCTTTCATAATTATCTAACATTTTAACTAAAGTTCATATGTACTTGGAGTTTAAAATTAAAATTACCTGGACCTTCGCCCGAAGTTAGAATTTTTCCTACATACGGAGGCAAATGATTACTAAAGCGCTGAAGAAACTCTTCTCGGCTCAGGTTTTCTGCATAATTTGCATACCATCCTCCAAACTCTTTTAAAAATTCTCTTGCTGCACGAAACTCGGCACTATTACTTAGCTTGCCTGGAACGAACTTTATACCGTCAAGAGACGGTGGCACTTCATAGTCTTCCTGAACAGGATAGGCACGAGTAATGAGAATGCAAACCGTGCTACCTTCGCCTGTACCGAAATAATCAGAAACTATAAACTGATAAGGATCATTCATCGCTGGTTCGTTCATCACTCACTCTCCTTTATAGTTCATAAGAACAGTAAGTAACTCCCACTCGCCGTATGTGAGACTGAACGTTTCTGAACCACGCTTGCGATCAATGTTAATATCGTATCCTTCGCCATTCGCCCACTCGGTGACTTCCATGTAATCATGATCGCCACTGTGCATGCAGTAAGGTTTCAGTTCAGCGAACACTGATCGTCTTTTGTTTACTTCAATGCTCATTATTCAACCCAATAAAAATCTTTAGTGTTTGATCATCATCTTGCAGATTATAACTTACTACTTCTGATTTGTCAAGGTGTTTTGTATAAGAACGTCCTTTATTATCGATCACTTCTACTCGAGTGACTGCCTTCATTGCTTCGTATTCTAAAGCTTCATGAAGCATGTTATGTAGAGTAAAGAATCCACACTCCATTCCTGCTCGATACATGTAAGGAGCGAACCCGAACTTATCATATAGTGTACCACGGTAGCTACGGTTATCCTTCACACGAGCCTCGAAAATTCGCTTACAGACAGCGTAGAAAGCTTCTTCACGTTCGTTTTCAGTGAGACCGTTCCACCACTCATCATTTTTCTGTTCGTATTCTTTTTTGATCAACTCAAAAAATCTTTCGTCGCTGTGCATCACTCACTCTCCCTTTGTAAATTCTTCTTCGTGAACGAGCTTCCATGCCATGTTGTGCCGATGTTTCGGTTCAAGATGAGCCTCAACCCAGTCCATAAACGTATCAAAGCAAATCGGCATCTGGTCAGTGTCAAGTGCTAAGGAGATCTTAAAATTTCCAGCTCCATGATCGTCTCGGAACGTGTATTTTTTAAGCATCACTCACTCTCCCTTTGCTTTTGCGATGGCGGCTCGGGCAACGTCCTCTGCATACGCTTTGCCGAAACCTCCCATCTCGCTCATCTCCAGCATCGTTCTCAACGCCTCCAGAAGCTCAGGCGCCGCCAGCATCATGCGCGTCTGCACCCATTCACTCTCAACCGCGTCTTGCAGGTCTTCGTAAATCTGCTTTTTCTTTGCCCTAAGACGCTCCACTTCCTCCTCCAGCTCCGCGACCCTCTCAGCCTGCACGTTCAAAATCACCGGATCGCCTGCCGCAAGGGCGTCAGGCATCAAAAGCGGCAACTCGTATGTTCTCCGGAGTCTGTGGTCTTCCTCAGTGAGATGATTGCCGTTGAGATACCAAACCTGCGTGCCGTCTGCCCGCTCAATCGCCGGGCCATCCTCACGATGCAGTTTGCCGTTGAGGTACCATTCCTTTCTGCCGTCTGCCCGCTCAATCGCTGGACCGTCTTCCCTGTGGTACTTGCCGTCTAGGTACCAAGCCTTGGTGCCGCTGGAAAGCTCAATAGCCGGACCGTCCTCGCGATGTCGTTGACCATCGAGGTACCAAACTTTACTGCCGTCCTCAAAGACTTTCACCGTGTACTCTTTCATTGCTCCTCTCCCTTTGCTTTTGCGATGGCGACTCGGGCTACGTCCTCTGCCGCCGCTTTGCCGAAGCCACCCATTTCCGACATTTCCAGCATCATTTCCAACGCCTCTAGCAGCTCAGGCGCTGCGGCGATTAGGCGGGCGTTGCCGATCCATTCTCCGTAAGTATACTGATTTACTCTTGCAATGCCTGCTCGGATGGGAAGTCCGGGCTCCATATCAACTGCGCAGATTTCGCTCCCGTTAGTTGCGGGATAAATGACCCAAGGGCCTGGCGTATGGTTACTCATTGCTTTCCCCTTTATCATCGAGTTCCAGTAATCTTCCGAAGGGCGGTGTCAACGTGATCATCATTAGCGAACTGATAAACTCGATCAAACCACTCTTTTCGGTCTTTGTCGTTGATAGCCCAGACACAATCCCAACGATATCGCCGGTCTGACAGTCCTTTTTCTCGATAGTCCATCAGCATGGGAAACACTGGCGAACCTCGTACCATGTCTAATAGTTGCGCAAAGTCTTGGCCTCGAATTTTCATCAACTATACTCCTAATACGCCTTGATTATCTTGCCGTCACGTACTTTGTATATCACAACATTTCCACTCGAATGAATATAAGCACGTCCCCCGTCAATCATCTTTTCGCCGATTATCTTGCAGTCATGACGATGCGCACTGTAATGAAAGTCCCCGCTCTCGTCCTGAATCATACCGAACTCTACGTCTTCGATACGATCAGCATTAGTAATCATCAGACGACCCGAAGAGTCCTTGAAAATACCAAAGTAGCGATTGCCGAACTCTGGGTGAGGAGTTTCGCGATAGAAGATATCCATCGCTTGAGCTTCACCACCCAGCGCACTCGTACAAACATAACGAACGTCGACACCGTCTTTATCGGTGTACATCTGTTCCAATTTGGCAGTGTCGAAAATTGGATTGTGCTTGATCATAGACAAAAATTTTCCAGTTCATGGGGACGGAACATTACTAACACATCTTCGCTCATACCAGCAACAGTACAATCGAGGATGGGATATCCGCTCGTATCCTCTCGAACCTTCCGAATCCCAACATAGGTGCCGTAAAGAGGAGAGAAAGCAGTCTTATAGAGATGCAACTTCTTTCGGAAGTCAGAAAGAGGGTTTTCAAAATCAGAAATTAACATTAGATTTCCTCCTTAGTAGTCCAGATACCCACCGGGGACCGACTCTGCCCAGGACTCTAACTCATCCAGGGTCACAGGCTCACCGACCACGGTGCCCTCCGAAGCGTACATCACGCAGCACACCCGCCCAGTGTTCCCACGGGCAAAGAGGTGATACCCCATCACGGGCGAAGAAAACTTCTGACCCGTGATATCGCACTCGGAAATCATCGCTTGGATCATCATAATTTCGATACCCTCTCAATCAATCAACACCGCTATTGTCTCACGAACCAGGGCGTTTGTCAACCACTAAAAACGCCCGTTCGTCGGCTCGCTAAATCATTCTACTTCTTCTTCCACCCGATCAATACTGTAGCCTACATGGTCCTCAAGGAACTCTCCAACGAAGTCATCTATAGAGTCATAGCTACCATCGTTGAACACGCTGATAGAACCTTCGCGACCTTTGGGCGAAGTGTAGTGCAGTGTGAAACTACCAAACATTTTGTTATCCTCTCAATCAAACTTATGAGACTATTCTATCTTAACTCACCAAAAAAGGCAAGCACTAAATTTCTTTATAAATCAATAGGTTAGCGAATCTCACACGTAACCTATTGATTTTAAAAGAATTCTTTTTTGATTGATTTTTCCTATCGAACTTTCGTTCATCATAGGTTTTAATTATCGAAGGGGATATGGATGGGGAAGGTACTGTTGAAGATTTCCGCCTCCAGGCGGAATGCCTCTACCTCCCAGGGTTGATTTTCGTACTCAATATGGTCTGCAGGCTCTCCCTTCCAGACCCAACTCCCCTCTGCTCGGAGCTCTCCGCGGAGAAATTGACGGGCATGAACAAGTTCGTGAGTCATTGTACGCATTAATTCTAAGAATGTAAAATTTCTATTAGTAAATGGACATTTCTTTGCGATGTACAAATAAGCATATTGTTTATCGCCTTCACATAATCCTAATTGACCACCAATATTATTCTTGAATTTAATTGTAATCGTACGAGTTCTAATTTTATGTAACTTTAATTGTTCTAAAACATCTAGGGCATATATCCGGACAAGTGTCTTATTTTTCACTCTACCTTTTATAAACAAATTCTGCATTACTTATTTTCCAATATGCTTGATATTATCTTTGGAAATTACTTGATATGCACCTTTATTATATGCAGGAGCGATAGTATAATTCTTACTAATCTCTTGTTTATTAATTAGTTCTTTATCTATAGAATGATCTACTCCCATTCTAATTGGTAAACTCGGGATCCTTTCTTCATTTAATCGGAAGTTTCGTTGTGGTTTATAATCAGAGAATGTACGGGTATATGCCTTAGACTTACCCCACACATTATAATTCTTTTTACGACCACTAGAATAACTGCGCATGTCACCGTGTTTAATCGAAGGCATCAGTCACTCCTCACTATCCAAACAAACCATAGTATACCTCATGCCGACAAAAAAGGCAAGCACTAAATTTCTTTATAAATCAATAACTTATAAATATCATTGAAATTCTATTCCCCGAGGAACAAAAATGAGATATAACTCTGAATCAGAATTGTTAATTACTTCGCGTATAGAAGGTGTATATCATTCTTCGGTTTATAATCAGTACGAGAAATTAGCATTTAAGAGAAGATTAGAAGAGAGCATTAAATCTATTGTCAAAGAGAGAAATTTATATTTAGATTACGAGAATGCTGTTGAAGAAATTATTAATCTCTGTCCTCTTTATCTAAACTTTCTTGCTTCTAGAAATTACACTAATGTTTTGTTTGTGGGATATTATGATGCAGGCAAAATTGATTGGATGAGAGAATATGGATCTGACAGTTATTATGATGAGATTCCTGCAAATAAAAAGACGTTTATGGACTATAATACGTTGTTTCAGTTTCTACCCATCGTTTGTAAAGAATGGGGATATAACATCGACTTTAAAGTATTGAAACCAATTGAATCTAAGCACACGATCTTAATGCATGATTTGTATGAAATATTTATTCCGAATCACATAGAGAAAGTCGGCAAACAATATACTCATGGAAAGAAACCAGCGATTACAAATCATGGTTATGAGGCAATTGTGTTTTTGGGAGTTCCTAATTTCTCAACAGTAGAAGAAATAAAGAAAAATTGGGATGGATTTGGGAGACATTATATTGAGTACATTGACCTTTTCTATGAAGAGGAAAAAAGGTTTACAAACTCAAAAGATATATCTCCCGAAATTGCAGTAGCAATGTCTACTCGAAGTCAGTGGGATTACTCTTCTAGAGTCTCAGACGTATCAATTGATTATAAGATTCTAGAAAAGACAATTAATATTCTTTAGAACACCAGTTGTAGAATAATGATGCTTCCAAGAATAAAGAGAACAGATGGATAATTAAAAAACACCACCTCGAAGTCTTTTGCAACATTCTTAGAAAATTCTTTTAAACTACCCATTTGCTACACCCTTATTTTGTTTTTTAACAACGACTTCAACATTATTTGGGATTTCAATTTTAATATTTGAATGTCCATGATGAAGATAAAACTTTCTGTCTTTAAATTCTTTAAAGAGATTCGTAAAGATCGGTCTCCAATTATTTGCGAGTCTATGTGTATTATTTACACCACGATCACTCGAAAGAAGTAAGTCAGTATAACTACGTAAGTTTAGATCAAAGATAGAATCGAAACCGTAAATGTGAATCTCTTCTGCCTTCATGACTCTCGCCGCATAATCGACTGCCATATGACCACAACTGTAGTTTGTTGCATTTTGAGCATACTTAGGAACATGCTGATGAAATGCTTTAATACAATGAGAATATTTTAGGTAAAAATCAGGTCGCATTTCCATCCATCTACGAGGACGAGTTCCAAGTACCCAATCATACATGTCGAGTTTTATCTCACCTTTGGTCAAAGCATCCATCATTTTAAAATCTACCATGCATGTTGCATGGACTTCCTTTCGAGGCAAATCAAAAGGAGGCATGTTACAAATTAGCAGTTTTCCGGGTGTGCCTCTGTTAAATAGAACCGAATTATCGCCATTACCTAAAACATTGACTCTCATGATTTATTTCTCTTCTCCATAATGACAACTGCTTTATCATATTCTGCCCGATCAACGACACCTTCGTCCAGAAGTTTCTGACGATTAACCATGTGCTTCGCCCGAATCTCTTCCTTGCTGCCGCCATAATAATCAACGCAATGTCCTTCTTCCATCATGACCTGAGTTACAGGTCGCCAGGAATCGCTTTTTGCGTCATAGACACTGAAGTCTCCGAGGACTCTACCAAACTTACCCTTCATGTCCTCGCCATCCTTAGCGATCTGAGTCTTAAGAACGGGTTGCTTACCCAGTAGCTCCTTGAGTCGCTTTTTGGCAGCAAGACCAAACAACTTCTCAACCTTATCAGAAGTGCGAGATTCTGGAGTATCGATACCCATGATTCTTACCCGCTCATCTGTTAGGACAATACCAAATCCAAGGTCGATGTCAACATCAACAGTGTCGCCATCTAGAATCTTTAGCAGTTTGGTTCGATACTCATACATCTTCTTCACCACCCTTTTTAAAGTGGTCCTCCCAGAAAAGTCTAGTTCCAACTTCCGGGTCATTATCAGGAGTATGGTCATACCATCCGTCTTTGTCAAAATACTTATCAACCATTTCAAGCATCTCATGATACTCTGCCATCTTGGTCAGTTCGCTTGTAACTGCTTCCATAATGTCAGGATGCTCGCCGATACCCGTAGGGTTCTCAAGGTATACATCAACATTCATTCGGTGCTTTTCTAACTGTCCTTCCGCAAAACTACGGATTGCGAACAGCATCCTTTCCCGTCCCAGCTTCTGATTCATTTTGTTTCTCCTCTTTGGGCGCTGCATCAAGATCTCTATAATAGACAACCACTTCCTTTAGTTGGTTTATATAGCGGCGTAGTTCCTGCATGTTATATGCCATCAACTCATAGTCGCCGACAGACATGGCAATAAAAACGATACCGCCATTGTTCTCTTTCTTAGTTCGCTCTACAAACTCATCGAAGTTCTTCTCAGAAACCACATACCACTTAGGATCGCGAAGAGTGATCGCTCTTGGCATTGCCGGATGAGTGATCGGAATCTTTACTTCGACTGTCTTGATTTCTACCGGAATCGGTTTGGGCGGATCTTCTTTTTTGCCAAAACCAAAGCTGGGGAGACCAATGCTGGTGCATCCGCTAATCGTCAATACTGTCGATAAAAGCACTATCTTGTTCAATAGTCCTGAATACATCACTTGTCCCCTTATTAATCCGAGTTTCAATCAATCCTGGTTTTGCTGCTGCAAGTTTTGTTAGATTATGTCGAGCAAAGATTGCCAGATATCGTTGTGCTTCTGCTTCAATTTCAGCATTCCGAGTCGAGAGTTTGTTCAGAGACTCAGTAGTTTTCTGAAGATTGTTCTGAAGTGCTTCGAGCGTTTTCTTTTGCTCTGCTTCACGCAACTCAAAAGCATTTAGCAGATTCTTCTGAGTCTCCAACTCTGCTTCTTTTGCTGCGATCTCTCGTTGAGTCTGCCCATAATAAATGTATCCAACTGCACTCATTACAAGCAGAATTACGAATAGTAGTTTACTCATTCATCATCTCCTTTATGACTTCCTTACCCTTCTTTCCTGTGTGATGGACGATCAAAGGATTTCTAACTGCAATACCGTCCAGATAATCAAGTCTTAGCGTATTGTACTTATGAGGCAGAGGTTCAATCACCGCCATCTTAAGAATCTCATCTCCATTCATCATCATATATAGAACCTCTTGATCTCCCTGTACGGGATTCTGAAGGCATTCGTTTGCCCAGGACTTTAGGATACTGGGTTTGTCTTCGAAAGCAACAACACCAGAGTTGTACCATGTCCCAAGTTCTCCTCGACGACGAGTCCAAGGGCGGTCCTCGACCATGCAGATCTTATGAGGTTGAGTGTATTCAAAGATTCCAGAGATATCTCCCATCACCTGACAGTCAGTATCCAACCAACAAACCTTATCAAATTTCATATCAAAAATTGTTTCTGTTGCAAGAAGCATTGCAAAGGGTTTCTTAAACCAACCTTTTGCATTGCTTTTTAGGGTTTTATACCCACCAATCTCTTCTTTGCACCACTCACGCATCTCATCGGACATACCAAAGTCAATTGGTATAAGAACTGTGTCATTGTGCTCTTTGTAGTTTTTCCAGAACCAGGGAAGTTGCCACTCGGTGTT
>Ga0180430_10005329_pt1 | contig 10701 bp, 13 predicted proteins | sample SS_ome_9_FD_132999 | JGI IMG/M metagenome (GOLD analysis project Ga0180430, IMG submission 132999) | Hypersaline lake sediment archaeal communities from the Salton Sea, California, USA - SS_1_S_2 metaG | ecosystem: Environmental > Aquatic > Non-marine Saline and Alkaline > Hypersaline >... | reverse complement strand
GCAACTGATTGCCAATTGCCAGCGGGAAGGGCTTTCGCCATGCGAGCAATCGGATGCGATTGCAGGCCTCATGGAGAAGACCGGCTGGTCCCAGACGGAAGTCGGTGAGCATCTGGGGATTAGCGGTGCAACCGTCACGCGGTTGCTGGCTTTGCAGGTGTTACCGGAGCCGATCCGCGAACAGGTGCGAGCAGGCACGATTGCAGCTTCTGCCGCCTATGAGCTGGCTCGCGTCAGTGATCCGGCAAAGCAGCAGGAACTGGCCGGGCAACTGGCCTCCGGCAAACTGACACGTGACGGCCTGGCTGGCTCACTCAGGGCCAGAAACAAGCCACGCCCCAAGACTTCCAGCAAGCCGGTGTCGCGGGCGACCGCCAAACTCGATGTGCGGCGGGCGGTCACCGTGGTGGGGGAGTCGCTCTGCCTCGAAAGCTTCATTGAAACACTCGAAGAGTTGCTCGGCCGGGCGCGGAAAGTCCGCAGCCAGGGCGTCGAGCTGAATACCTTCACCAAGATGCTGGCCGATCAGGCAAGGGGGTGAGCGATGTTGACGGTGTTTGGTTGGTGCGTGCTCGGCTTTTGCTGGTACGTGATTGCATGGATGACGGTCCTGCTCATCATGCACATGCGAGTTCCGGCGGAAAGATACCGCGAACTGGACGGACTGGGCCGCGTGTTGGAAGGCAGTCGCGATCAGTGGGCAGAAGTGTGGGAAGGCCGGATGAGCTGGCCTTCATATCAGGAATGGTTCCGTGGGCGGCTGGCGGAGGAAGAAGCCAGACCGGCCTCATTCAAAGAAGGGTTCTTTTATGAGCTATTTGCCCTGGGATTGGAGCTTGTGGACGTGGTGTTTCGTTTCCGGAGTGACGCTGTTCGTGCTCGGTGGCGTATGCGTGGCCGTTTCCTATCGCGGGTATAGGCGCTACTTCCGCATCGGCGAAGCCGTGGAAGCATTGGGAGAGCCGTGGCCATACCAGCGCGAGATGTTCAACGACTGTGACGAGTTCCTGTGGGCGGCAAGGAAGAAAGTGGAAAGGGTGTGAAGACGATGGACACAGCAACATTCGACCGGCTGTTTGAGTATGGCGTGAACGCAGCTCCGTGGCTGCTCTGCCTGGGATCGCTTGCCTATATCTGCATCGGCCTTTGGCTGGATGAGTGGGCGATGCGACGAACGAACCGCCTGGCATCCACGATTGAACTGTCTGCGGAAGCCTGGGAGATAGCGACGCATGGCGAGCTGACACCAACTGAGTATTGCCAGGGCGTTGAGCGATTGTATGCCGCCCTGATTCGCGAACCTGATGACCCGAGTGAGGAGTTTCGTAATGAGTTCTTTGAATGCCCTGTTTACCTGGCAACTGCCCTTGGTGCTTTTTGTCGCCGCGTGGTTAGCGGGTGGATTTGTCGAGTGCGTCAACTCGTATCGACGTCACAAAAGGAAGGAACGGCTGAAGGCAGCGATGACGCTGCTGAGCGATCCGTGGCCGTCGGAACCGGTGGAGCTGAAGTCCATTAACGAGTTCGTCGGCAAAGCGATTGAACGGCTTCGTCCCCTGCAACATCAACAACGCCTTGAACGGCTGAGCGTGGAAAGCTGAGGTGAATCATGTGGCTATTGAAAAGAAAACCGAAGGCACCGGCGGCGCCGTGGTCGCTTTCCGATCCGCTGTTGCGATGGTCGGGGCACGATGCATGGACCATCGGAGACGCGTGCCAAGGTTCGTGCGTCTTTGGGGCAACCGGTGCCGGAAAAACATCGGGAAGTGGCCAAGCCATCGCTCGCGCCTTGCTTCGCAGCGGCTTCGGCGGTCTGGTACTGACCGCCAAGCCGGACGACGGTCAGGTCTTCGAGAATTACTGCCAGCTCGAAGGCAGGCAGGATGATGTCATCCGCTTCGATGCGACCGGACGGCATCGCTATTCGTTTCTGGATGAGGAACTGAACCGCAAGGGAAGCGGAGCCGGGCTTACCGAAAACCTTGTGCTCATGTTCTCTACGGTGCTGGAGATCGCCGAACGCAACGGCGGTCAGGGCGGCCGTGAGGATGAAGGCTACTGGAAACGGGCATTGCGTCAGCTCTGCCGCAATCTGATTGATTTACTCGTGCTTGCTCGCGGGAAGGTCACAATTCCCGAACTTTACCGGCTGGTCGTCTCCGCCCCGACATCGTTTGATCAGATTCGCTCTGAAGAATGGAAACAGCAGAGCTTTTGTTTTCAGTGTCTGGCGGAAGCGGATGGCAAGGCCAAGACGGATCGGCAGCAACGCGACTTTGAACTGGTCGCCGACTATTTCATGCAGGAGTTCCCTGGCCTCAGCGATAAGACGCGCAGCGTCGTTGTCTCGACGTTCACCAGCATGGCCGATGTCCTGAATCGCGGAATCCTGCGCGACCTGTTTTCGACCGATACAACGATCCGGCCGGAAGATGCCTTTGATGGCAAAATCATCATTGTCGATCTTCCCGTGAAGGAGTTCGCGGAAGTCGGCCAGTTCGCCCAGGTGCTCTGGAAATACTGTTTCCAGAAAGCGGCCGAACGTCGGGACATCAAAGCCAGTAATCGTCCGGTCTTTCTGTGGGCGGATGAGTTTCAGCTCTTCAGCACGTCGAATGACGCGTTGTTTCAGACAACCGCCCGCAGTGCGCGGGTGGCAACCGTTTATCTAACGCAGAACTATTCAAACCTGCTGGCAGCGTTCGGGGGAGAGCAGGCGAGGGCGCAGACGGACTCCCTGCTGGGCAACCTGCAGACCAAAGTGCTGCATGCCAATGGTGACCCGGTGATCAATGAATGGGCAGCAGGACTGATTGGTCGCACGCGGCAGTATTTCTTCTCGATGAACAGCTCGTGTGCGCCGACCGATCCCTGGCAGCGATTGATTGGCAGCTACGAAGACCCGCAGGTCACGGCGGGCATGTCAGAGCAAATGGACTTTGAAGTCCAGCCTCGCGTTTTCACATCGCTGCGAACAGGCGGGCCTGCCAATGGTTGGAAGGTGGACTCCATCGTCTTTCAGGGCGGTCGCGTATTCAGCGGCAGCGGTAGGACCTGGCTTCCGGTCTCGTTTGATCAGAAGGGCGGCCGCCCTCTGGGATGAAGGCGGCCTAAAGCATGAAAAGCGTTCTTGATCTCGTCGGTCACACGGAGAGCAAGCTTCGAAATGGATCGACCAACATGACAGGTCGCCTCCCCTTGGTAAGAGGAAACCTGTTTGTGTTGAACAAGCCATAACAAGAATTCCTTAGCACGAAAGAGGAGAGTTAGCAAATGAATACGAATCTGCGTGAAGCCGAAAACAGCGCCGCCAATTTCGGCGCGGCACTGGTGATGATCATTGTGGAATCGTGGGGATATGTGCTGGAGACCTTCCTGCACCGGCGATTCGGACACAAATACATGGACTCCCGTGCCGGATGGGGCCTGTGCCTGTTGCTGTTCTTCGGCTTGTGCTGGGAAGGCTACGACCTCGGCCCGTTCATCTGGTTCAGTTGGGCGTATCTCGGTTGCAACCTGATGCACAAACTCGGCGTTGCCGTTCGGATGGCACGTGGCCCAATGGTGCATTCCCACTATACCGGCTGGCCTCTCTTCAAATGGACGGTGCCGTTCTTCAATGAGGCTCAGTTCAAGCAATGGGTGGAGCCGGTCGCCGTCGTTGTCGTCGGTGCGGTGATGGCTCATGCCAGTCCGCCGGTCGGCGTGTTCTGGATCACCGCCGGACTCGTGCTCTTCATCAAGAACATGGATGAGAGCATGCGAAGGTGGCACCGCACGGTGGCCATCAATGACTCAATGATCGATAGCCAGATCACCCTGGAACGGTTCCGGGGCCAGGTCGGCATTCTTAACTGAAAAGGAGACGAAAGATGAGTGGTCGAAAGATCGGCGAAGGACATGCCGGTGCCATGTTTCGCCAGGGGTTGCGTGAACTGCGCGGAGCAATCTACCCGGAATCAAATGTCGCGCAGCAGACCGAATACGGAATCTTTGGCACGAAGACGCCGGGAGAAGTGGCCCAGGACCGCAAGGGCGATGGCCGTGAATTCGGGGAAGAAGCAAAAAGGACGTCTCTTGCTGACAAGGTTCGTGCTGCGGAGGCGCGGACTCAGGACTCGAAACCGATGGAAATGGAGCGTTAAACCATGTTGCTTGCTGAAAATGTTTTGTCGGGCGGGATGCAGACACTGTGCCTCTTCGGGCTCGTGCTGTGCTTCGCCTTCGGGCTGGGCATCAACCTGCTGTGGTATGACCCGAAACTGCGGGACCAGACCGCCGACCGACTGAAGAATAGTATCAACGGCTGGAATCACCGCCGTTGATGTTCCCGTCAACAATCACACTCTTAAGGAACAATGCCAATGTGGAGTTACCTGCAATCGGTGTGGGACGCAGGAGTGAACCTCTTCGTCCTGTTCGTGGTGCTGGGAATCTTCTGGTTCTGCGAACGCAGCATGAAGTGGAAGTATGTCGCTGGAACGAAGGAACGCGATGTCGGGATGCTCAAAATGGGCGTCGGCGTCACGCGGGCCTTCTTCGGAAAATGAAATGGTGGGGAGGCACGAACATGACAACCCCGGATTCGTCACCACAACGGCCTGCTGGCATCGTGCCGCCGGGAAGTCCGTCGTGGATTACAGAAGAGTTGATTGAAAAGACGCTTGCCGTCTGGCAGCGGTTCTATGCCGCACCGCTCACCGTGGAGGACGCGGTTGAGATGCTGATGCGTGTCAGCAATCTCATGAGGGTGCTGCATCCGGACGCTGCTTTACTGAAAGGAACGTGAACTATGAGTGCGTTTATTGGAAGCAATCCCGATGCGATCGTCATGAGTCCCACTGTTGGGCCAGAGACTCCCGAGGCGAAGTTCGCGGAGTCGCTTGCACGCGGTGCCGGATATGCCACCGGGGCTGCGGTCGTGGGTGCCATCGTGACAACGATCCTGGCTCCTGTCCCCGGATCAGCGGAACTGGGAGCTGCAATCGGAAGTGTCGTGGGCGGAGTGATCGGTGGCAGCAATGCCCCCAGCTGAAACGAAGTCTGCTGACTGACCAACGCCATACCGACTGCAGCGGTGTGGCGCGTCTGTCGGTTATTCAAGAACTTGTAGAACGCCCGTTCTGCCATATAAGAAAAACAACAGCACACGCTACTAAAACGAATATTGGTATTGAGGAATAGGTGACGTCTCCTTCGCACTCTGATCGCAGGAGGCACTCGGTTCCGTTGCTTTCGCAAATAGCCGAGAGGTTGACGTCAACACAGCACAGCTCTTTCCCGAGTTTTTTGCAGTATTCGTGCGGGGAATCACTGCTCCTGTAGAGGCTATTCATCTGCATGTCAGCGTTGCTCGCCCTTCCTCGATACCCTTCGGGGCACCGTAGAAGAATAAGGCGTTGTATTCAACATGAGAGTTTTCTAGTTCGCGCAAGCGGCTTTCGCGCGGATGACATGGCCGAAGTGGCGTGGCGTCTAAACACCTGGGGCCAGTGATCTAGATCCGTTTCGAAGAGCAACGCGGAACTCAGAGAATTCTGGGGACTCGTTAATGCCGATGCCGATGCCGATTCTCGCTGGGTATGCATTGGTCTTCTGGGGCCGGAGCCTGGAACATCAGTTCCTGTCGGGTAGAATACGTAAGTCTTTTGAAATTCCGGCGGTTGCTGTGATCGGGGTGCTCCATGAAACAATTCGTTGCCCTGGCTCGGGTCAGTTCGCGTGAACAGGAACGCGAAGGCTTTTCGTTGGATATTCAGGAAGATGCCTTGCGGCACTATGCTGAGTCCAAAGAAGGAAAGATTGTCCGGCTCTTCAAGATCGCCGAGACGGCCAGCAAGGCGGATGAGCGGAAGACGTTCCGCGAAGTCATCGCCTTTTGCAAGAAGCACTGCATGGAACTCGATGGGCTGCTGGTCTACAAGGTGGACCGGGCAGCTCGCAATCTCTTCGACTTCGTCGAGATCGAGCGTTTGGAATCTGAATACGATGTTCCCTTCATCTGCGTCTCGCAGCCGACGGAGAACAACCCGGCAGGCCGCATGATGCGACGGACGCTCGCCAACATGGCGAGCTTCTATACCGAACAGCAATCGGTTGATGTCCGCGAAGGCCTGGCTCGTCGGGTACGTGAAGGCTGGTTCGTTGGCCTTGCTCCGTACGGCTATCGCAACGTCCGCAAAGATGGTCGCGGAATTGTCGAGGTCGATCCTCAACAGGCCCAAAACGTCCGGCGAATCTTTCACCTTTACGCATACGAAAATCTCACGATCGACCGCGTGACCGAGAAGGTCAATTCCGAAGGCAGAGTCTGGCGGAACTCCGTTCCGACATTTCCGCGAAGCTCGGTGCATAACATACTGAGAGACCGGGCCTATATCGGCGAAATCGAATACCGGGGTGAATGGCATCCCGGTAAGCACGAACCGCTGATCGACCGTTCGACCTGGGACCGCGTGCAGGCCTTGTTGCGTGGCTGCAACTATCATTCGCACGCCCTGACCTATTCCGGCGAGTTCATGACCTGTGCTCACTGCGGCCGTCCGATCACCGGCGAGTGCAAAACAAAACAGACGAAGAGCGGCCCCCGCGATTACATCTATTACCGGTGTGCCCGTTACACCAAGGATGGGCATCCCCGCGTTCGGGTCCGTGAGGAAGAGATCGACCGGCAGGTGCTCGCCATCTTCGATCGCATGCGAATCGAAGACGAATCAGTTCGAGACTGGTTCCGTGCCGTGCTTGCTTCACAGACGAAGGACTCTCAGGCCGAGTCCATGTCGATGCGGTCTGAATTGCAGCGTCAGGAAACGCTGCTGGTTCAGCAACAGGACCGCCTGCTCAACCTGAGATTGGACGGTGAGATTGAGCAGGAAGCCTACGCTCGCAAGTCGACGGAACTCCGGGACCGGCTGGCCTCAATCAAGCTTCAGCTCGATGCTCTCGACCGCTCACACGATGAGATGGCCGAACTGGCCTCGAAAGTGTTTGAACTTTCGCAAACCCTTCGGGAGAAATGGCTTACCGCCGATTACGCGGCAAAGCGTCGAATCCTCGAAATCGTGTGTTTGAACTGCACGCTCGACGGCGCAACTCTTTGCCCCACAATAAGAAAGCCCTTCGACGTACTCGCCGAAGGGCTCATTTCTAAGAATAGTCGAGACAACAGGATTTGAACTTATTATGTCTTCAATTTAATGCAAAAGTTGAAACAGCAATGCTTGAAGACACGACCAATTCAAATTCAATCTTGGCAGTGAAGTCTGTAAGGTCCTTTTACCCATCATGTTAGGGCGGCATGTTCGTGTCAATCGGCGGGCGTCGAACTCGTTGCAGACTCAGTTTTGGCCTTCATCGTGGAATTTGCCGCCACACTATCGGAAAAACTCAAACCTGCTTATGGACGTCATGTGCCGACCGGGACTGACCAATTTGGCAACCATCTCAACGAAGATTGTGAAAAGGTTGGACCGCGACTACCACGGTCCAACCAGGATTTGCGGATCACTTAGTTCTGTTCGGCAGCCATTTGCCCCTGCTCAAACGCCAGCCAGGAATCCTGAAGTTCCCGACGTTTCTGGGAGATTCGAGCCGACGAAACCTGGAAACGTTTAGCAACTTCCTGAGTTGAGGAACCATCAGAGAGTGCTTCGGCAATTTGTCGGTCGCGAGGTGCTAAGGAAGCTAACCATTCCGCGAAATCAACGCGTGCGGCTGCCGTGTCAGCTGGCCCCGCATGTTTGCCTTCGACAATGATTTCTCGCCAAACTTCTCGTTCGGGATCGTATTGGTGAAGGGACTCAACACACAAGCCTTTCTTACGCTGTGCGTAGGGAGACATCGTGTCGCGGCAGTTCATTTTCTCACCCACTCGGCGACCGTCACGATATCGAGCAACCGCATAGCGGGCCAGCACACTGGGGAAAGCCCGTTCGATTTTGCTTTGCTGGTAAAGTCGATAGTAAGCCAGCATCGAACTAACCAAGACTTCTTGCATGGCCTCAGCACGAGCTTCCATGCCCATAGACTGGAACGCCCAGCGAGCATATTTCGTGATGGAAGGCATCATGGTCAGATAGCCTGCGTGCCAGTCGTTGACATGCGTCGAGTTCTTCGTTGGATTCGAAATTGCAAACATGGGAAACAATCTCCTATTGAAGGTAAGACCGCTTCCAGCGGAAGCGGTCGTTTGAAAACAACCGCCCCGCTTTGACGAGGCACGATTTCAGTCAGGGACTAATCCCGACTCGAATTTCCTAGGGAGACATCACGATCTTGCGAGTCACTCGAATTCTCTGAGCTGAGGCGTTTCAGCCACGTTTGTGCGAGCAAACGTCCGATCTGTCGCGCGAGTTGGCGGCGTCGATCATTGCGAGGGATCAGCGTCGGGGGCTCATTTTCTTGATTCTTTGCCATAGGCAACTCCTTCTGTTAGCGCATCAAAAATGCCCGATGCGGATGGAATTCTGCACCGGGCATGAGGTTGAGAAATAGTCGCTCCTTACGCCTGTGTCGTAGAGCTTGGATTATCTTTGGCAAGGTGGCCGTTAGCCTTAGCGCCTGTGGCAGCATTGCCCCGACGCGAACGACCATCTGGCATCACCTGCCCAAACTTGTCGAAGTAAGCCTCCAAAGCCAGCTTCAGACCACGTGGTGAGTAGCCGAACTCAGTCGCAATATCCTTAAGTAATGCTCCTTGTTCGTACATTCCCTTGGCCCGCGCGAGTATCTGGTCACGCCGATCGGACGCTTTGGGAACAGGCAAATCACGCGAGCGGTACCACCAGGCAATCGCCTTAGCGACCGTTACATCGCAGGTTTTGAGTTGCTTTGCGATGGCGAGATTGGAATGCCCCGCCTCGACCAGCTGAACCGCTTGCTCCGCCAACTGTTTGTAGAGAGGCGTGGCTACTTGCTTGTCTTCCAATCGGGCGCGCCGTTGGCGTCCGTCAATGGGCCGCTCAAGCCCACGGGAGTCGAACCAATAGTGGATCAACTTGGTCACATAGCTACGACCGCATCCCATTTCCTTGGCGATCAGTTTGCTAAGCAGTCCGCGATCGTACAGCTCTTTGGCTTGGTTGGCCTGCTGATCGATCAGCTTCTCCCGTTTGTAGTCGATGACAACGTCGATTCGATTATCAACGTGGTTGTTCAACTGCGCGCCAGTGATCTTCGCGATCACGGAGCCGAGGATATCGACAGAGAAACGTCCCCTTAGCCAACCTCGCCTCTTCTTTCTCTCACCCATCTGTGACATCTCAATGCGCCCGCCGGTCAGATCGTCGATGATTCGCCGCGCGGCACGCATCTGCTCGTCAGTTTTCGCTGTCGCTGCAGTGGCGAGCACATCGCCGAGCTCATTCAGCATCGCGATTACTTCAGCCCGATCGGGAACACAGAGTTCCTGCTGGCTAGCTTTGTCGTGAGCCGCCAGCTGAGCCAACCAGGCTGCACGTTGCCGCTGCAGATCCTTGAGCAGCCTTGAGGTCTGGTGTTGCTCATCTTCTGTATCGCCCGGATTGCGACGGTTGAAGTCAATGGTATTGTTCAGCTTGTTGATCCGTGCACGCAGGCGGTCAAGGACTTCAGGATCAGGCCGCTGAACCAGTTCCGCTTCCTGTTGACAAGCCTCGATGATCTGACTTACGAGGTCATCATCCGCACGAACGAGTTCCGCCAGTTTTCGGCACGTCAACTCCATCGCTAAGGCGCGATTAAGGTGTGTAAACAGGGGGCGTGATTGTGTTTTGATCGCGCGGCAGACGGGGCAGAACAATATGTGACCTTTGTTACCGCCCACGACGAGTTGTCGCTCATGCTCTGGGCAGATGAAAAGTCCCCGCAACAGCCGCGGACGTGTTTGTCGGTTTCCATCCTTCGAGCGACGACCCGAGTTCTTAACTTCCTCGGCGAGCAGTTGTTGAGCTCGGTACCAAGTCTGGTCATCGATAATCCGCAACTCCTCGAACTGGTTCGTCTTTAGCGGTACGTCTCGAGGTACACGTCGTGCGTAGTCTTTGTCACTTAACCACTTGGTCTGTTTCGCTCCGTAGCACCAGGCACCACGGTATACAGGATTCATCAGATGATTGCGGACCAATGTGTGTGTCCATAGGCCAGTCTGAGACCGGTTCGGTGCAGGAGCCAAGGGGGCGTCATTTAACTCGCGGGCGATACCATCCAGACTCTTCGCATCATTCACAAACCATTCGAAAATCTGCTGAATCCACTTGGCGGCATCGCGATCGATGACGATTTTTTGACGGGGGCGATTGTGCCTCGTTAGTTCACCCGGGACGTCTTCTCCCGCGTAGCCCAAGGATAGTGTGGTGCAGACCATTCGACGTGCGAACAAGCTTTCATGAGCAGATTGCACGTGTGCTCCGATCAGCTGCACCTGATATTCATCCATAGCAGCCAACTGCTGAAACGTCATTCGCCAATGCTCACCGTCGGCGGTGTCGAGGTGAGACTTCAGAAAGATGGCCCGAATGCCTCGCTCGACCAGCTCTTCCTGAACAAACTGCATCGCCTTGTAGGCACGGCGATATAACCGCGATGTCGTAAAGACCATGAACACCTGGAAGGACTTCTGACGGATGGCCTGACGTAGAGCGTCCAGTCCGGGACGACGAGTCTTCCACCCGCGCACGGCCTGATCAAAAAAGATATGGTCGCGAGGAATGAAGATGCCCCTCT
>Ga0180430_10005327_pt1 | contig 10702 bp, 8 predicted proteins | sample SS_ome_9_FD_132999 | JGI IMG/M metagenome (GOLD analysis project Ga0180430, IMG submission 132999) | Hypersaline lake sediment archaeal communities from the Salton Sea, California, USA - SS_1_S_2 metaG | ecosystem: Environmental > Aquatic > Non-marine Saline and Alkaline > Hypersaline > Sediment... | reverse complement strand
GCCACCTGCATTCCCAACGAACTGGGCACAACGCTGCAGATCGCCAGCGGCGCGGCGCTCGCCGCACCCAAAGACCTGCTTCCCTACCTCAGCAACGCCGAAGAAGGGTCGGTGCTGTTTATCGATGAGATCCACCGGCTCCCCGCGGCGGTCGAGGAGTTTCTCTATCCAGCCATGGAGGATTTCCGCATCGACATCACGCTCGGAGACGGGGTGTCGGCCCGCACGATCAACATGCCGCTGCGGCCATTCACCCTCGTCGGGGCCACCACCCGCCCTGGGCTGCTGTCAGCGCCGCTGCGGGATCGCTTCATGATGCGAGAGCACATGGAGTTTTACACAACAGACGAGTTGGCCGAGATCGTCCGCCGCTCCGCCAGCAAGCTCTCGATGCCGATGGATGATGCCTCGGCCGAGGAGATCGCCAGTCGCAGCCGCGGCACGCCTCGCCTCGCCAACAATCGCCTCCGCTGGATCCGCGACTACTCAACAAGCCGGGCGGATTCGTTACTGAATATCGAGGTCGTGCAGGCCGCCCTGGACATGCAGGGCATCGACAGCCTGGGCCTCGACGCCTTTGATCGCCGCTACCTGGAGACTATCTCCCGGGTGTTTGCCGGCGGGCCCGTGGGCATCGAGGCGATCGCCCACACGATGAGCAGCAGCCCCGACACCCTCGAAGACGACGTGGAGCCCTATCTGCTGCGGTGCGAGCTGATCATCCGCACGCCCCGGGGCCGCCGCCTGACGCCGCGTGGCGAAGCCCATATCGGCGGCACACCCCGAGCAGACAGCCAGGGGCGTCTCTTCGGCGGAGGCTAAACACGGCCCGCAACGAGGCCCTGATTGACGCAACCGCCCTCTGCGGGCTACTCTTCAGGGCTCTCCAGGGCCGGCGCCCTGTGAATAAAGCGGCTCTGCCGCTGTGTCCGTGTGAGTTTCCTCGATTCGAGAATGTTCTGATGGCCGTTCCCAGGCGACGTCATACCAACCGCAAAACCGGCTCCCGTCGGGCCCATGACTTTATCACGCCGAAGCAACTGACGTTCTGCCCCAACTGTGGCAAGGCAGCTCGTACGCACCGCGTCTGCGACAACTGTGGCTACTACATGGGCCGCATCGCCGTGAAGACGGCTGAGTGAGAAGGGTGAGCCGGCACGGTGACTGATTCGGTGAAGGCGGAAACGCCTCAAAACCCCACGCCTGGAGCATCCGCCGGGTCCCCCGGCCCTGCCCTGCTCTTTCCTGGCCAAGGCGCTCAGTCGGTCGGCATGCTCGGCTCTTGGGCCGAAGGCCAGCCCGCGGTTCTGGAGCTGTTTGAGCGAGCCTCGGGCATTCTTGGCTACGACTTGGCCGAAGTCTGCCGCGGCGGGCCTGCGGAGACGCTCAACACAACAGCGGTCAGTCAGCCCGCGCTGCTGGTCACAAGCCTTGCGGCGCTTGAGGTTCTCAAAAATCGGAGCGACTCTCCGCTCGCGGAGGTTCGCATGGTGGCGGGCCTCTCTCTGGGCGAATACACGGCCCTGGTGTTTGCCGGCGCGCTCGCAGTTGATGACGCGATTCGCGTTGTTGCCGAGCGTGGCCGAGCGATGCAGGACTGTGCCGAAGCGACCCCCGGTGGCATGGTGGCGGTGCTCGGTTTGGAGCGGGAAGCCGTGGCGGAGCTCTGCGAGACGTCTCGCCAGGGAGACGTGCTTGCTGTGGCCAATGTGCTCTGCCCTGGCAATGTGGTGGCCTCTGGCGACCTGGCGGCCTGCGAGCGGCTGGAGGCGGCCGCGGAGCAGGCTGGGGCGATGCGGTGCGTGCGGCTGGAAGTGGCCGGCGCGTTTCACACGACACGCATGCAGCCCGCAGTGGAGCGGCTCTCGGCGGCCCTTGATGCGGTGGAGATCCGCCCGCCGCAGCTTCCGGTGGTGAGCAACGTCGATGCGAGGCCGCATGACGACCCCGCTGAGATTCGGCAGCTGCTCGCCCGGCAGGTCTGTGGGGTGGTGGAGTGGCAGGCATCGATCGAGTATCTGCTGGCGGCAGGCATTGACAGCTGCTGGGAGGTCGGCCCTGGCCGCGTGTTGCGGGGGCTGCTCAAGCGGATTGCCCGCAAGCTGCCGAGTCATGGGGCCCTCGACTGAGCGGCGGTGTCGCGTTGGGTCTGTTGGTTGCCCTTTGGAGCCTCGTGGGGTTTCTCCGCCAGCCGCCGATGTGTATCAACCGCCCCGGGTAGGCTATCGTGGCCCGAAGGTCCGCCCAGACAGACTGCGGCGTGCCGTTCCCCCGAACACCAGCATCGAAAAAAGGATCATCACAGGATGGCGGAGAAGAATCAGACCCCCCCGGCCCGATTGGCAGTCGATCTCAGTGGTCAGGTGGCGATCGTCACCGGGGCCTCGCAGGGCATCGGCCGCGCGGTGGCTGAAACGCTCGCAGCCAACGGAGCCAAGGTGGCCGCCGTGGCTCGCAATGCCGAGAAACTCGCCTCGCTCGTCGCTGCCGTGTCCGCAGCGGGCGGTGAGGCCCAAGCTTTCCCTTGTGATGTGTCAGACTCGGAGGCCGTCACCGCCACGGTTGACGCGATCGTGGAAGCGTTTGGCAAGGTTGACATCCTGGTCAACAACGCGGGCATCACCCGCGACACGCTGCTGCCTCGGATGGGTGATGACGAGTGGGATGCGGTGATTGGCACCAATCTCCGCGGTCCTTTCCTTTTCATGCGGGCCGCCAGCCGTCCGATGATGCAGCAGCGATATGGCCGCATTGTCAACGTGGCGAGTGTCTCCGGTATGATTGGAAACCCCGGCCAGTCGAACTACTCCGCGTCGAAGGCCGGCCTGATCGGCCTGACCCGCACGGTGGCCAAAGAGCTCGCCGGCCGGAAGATCACCGTCAATGCCGTCGCTCCCGGCTTCATCGCCAGCGAGATGACCGAGGCCCTGGGGCCCGCCCTGCTCGATGAGGTGAAGAAGCGGGTGCCCGCGAAGCGGCTTGGCGAAGCATGGGAGATTGCCGATGCGGTGCTCTTCCTGGCGTCGCCTTCGGCCAGTTATCTCACCGCTCAGGTGATGGTTGTTGACGGGGGGCTGATCGGCTAGAAATTTCGCGAAAATGGCTGCGAGAGGGGCATGCCTCAGGTCTAGACAGTCTCGGGAGCAGCAGGTATATCTGCCTGCGTCACGCGCTGGTCGGGCACGGCACGAAGCCTGTCGAGGTGGCGGTCTTCTCGTCTCTGAACGAGCACCGATGCAACGATGGCAGCAGTTGTTCGCAGGAGCTCTTGGCGCCGCTCATGGAGTGGCTTTTGCAGGTTTTGCAGGTAGTTTTCAGCATTTGCAGGCGGTGATCGTGGGCCGCACTGCACGCATCGACCACACGCGACACGAGGAGACGACACGTGGCATCTGTTCAGGAACGAGTGATTGAGATCGTGGCTTCCCAGCTGGGGGCCAACAAGGACCAGATCACTCCCGAGACGTCGTTCATCAACGATCTCGGTGCCGATTCGCTCGACACCGTCGAACTCGTCATGGAACTTGAGGAAGAGTTCAAGATCAACATTCCCGACGACGCGGCAGAGAGGATTCAGACCGTCGGCCAGGCCGTTGAGTTTATCGAGAAGAGTCAGGCCTGAGCGAGCGAGAGACCGTGTGTCTTTCGTGAGCCGGAACTGGTGGGGCTGCTCGTTGTCGGTCCCTGCAACCGCGTTTTGGATTGAGCTGGCAGGATGAAGCGTCGTGTCGTGGTGACGGGCTTGGGAGTCGTGACGTCCCTGGGCCGAAAGGTCGACACGTTCTGGGAGCGGGTCGTTCGGGGTGACAGCGGCGTTGGGCCGATCACGCTCTTCGACGTCAGCGGCTATCGCGTGCAGTTTGCAGGCGAGGTGCCCTGGAAGGCGGAAGAGGAAGGGATTGCCTCTCCGAAAGAACTCCGTCGCCTCGACCGCTTCACGCAGTTTGCCCTGGGAAGCGCCACCGACGCGGTCACCGACTCCGGGATCGATTTTTCGAAGGAAGACCCTTTCCGGTGTGGCGTGGTGATTGGCTCGGGCATCGGTGGGCTGGCCGAGTTTGAGGCCCAGCACGAGCGGCTGCTCACCAAGGGCATCGACAAGGTCTCGCCCTTTACGATCCCAAAACTGATGGTCAACTCCGCCAGCGGGCACGTGTCGAGCAAGTATGGGATCAAGGGCCCCAACACGGCGGTGGCCACGGCCTGTGCGAGTGCTGCCAACTCCATCGGTGAGGCCCTGCGGACCATCCAGGCGGGCGATGCTGATGTGATGGTCACCGGCGGCAGCGAGGCGGCTCTCACGCCGATGGGCCTGGCCGGCTTCCAAAACATGCGGGCCCTCTCCTTCCGCAGTGATGCGCCGCAGCAGGCGAGCCGGCCGTTCGACGCCGGTCGCGATGGCTTTGTGCTGGCCGAAGGAGCCGGGATCATCGTGATCGAAGAGCTCGAGCACGCTCGCGCCCGTGGGGCTCGCATCTATGCAGAGTTGCTCGGCTATGGGGCGAGCGGCGATGCCGGGCATATCACCCAGCCCGACGAGCATGGCACGGGGGCCGCACGGGCGATGAGCATGGCGCTCCAAGATGCTGCCCGGTCGCCGGAAGACGTGCAGTATGTCAACGCCCACGGCACGAGCACGCCGCTTGGCGATAAGGCGGAAACCGTGGCAATCAAGAAGGTGTTTGGTCCACACGCGAGCAAGCTCGCCGTCTCGAGCACCAAGAGCCAGCTCGGCCACACGCTGGGGGCCTCCGGCGGCATTGAGATGGTGGTCTGTGCGCTGACCATCACCAGGGGAGTGATCAGCCCGACGATCAACCTGGAAAACCCCGACCCCGACTGTGATCTCGACTACACCCCCAACCAAGCCCGCGAAGCCACGGTCGACCTTGCGATGAGCAACAGCTTCGGCTTTGGTGGCCACAACGGGTCGCTTCTGCTGGGGCGGTTTACAGGCTGAGCTTTTTTGAGCCCGTGGCGGTCGCTGCTGCATGGCGGCCTGCCGCGAGCGGCGTGAAGCCCGCGCTGGCCTGGGACGACGTCGCCCGGTCCCTGTTGAACTCGCCTTGCGGGGTCTGCCCTGCTCTGCCTACGGTCTGCCGCCTTTTGGGAGCCAAATGCGGTGGTCAATCGAGCGATCGTTTGTGTCTGTTGTGTGGGCTCTGCGCTGCTGCCGTGGACGGCGAACGCGCAGCCTCCTCGGCCACAGGCTGGGATGCAGGCGGTGTCGATTCAGCCCACGGCGTGGACAGTCGGCAGTTCGCTGCCGGCGGATGCGGGCCAGGAGTTGAAGACCTACGCGATCGCCCCTTTCGTCGAGCAGGCGGGCGTCGGAAGTGAGAAGCTCGTTGTCGATTGGGTCTTGCAAGACACCGGGTATGCCAGTTGGCACGGCAGCCAGTTGGCCGCCCTCGCCGCAGACAGCACGACGCTGACCTGCTTTCATGTGCCTGAGGTGCAGGCCCGGGTTGCCGAAGTCGTGGAGCGGTTTGTGGCGGATGCTGCCTCGCCGCATCGTTTTCTGGTGCGGGTGGTGGGGGTGGGGAGTCCGTCGTGGCGGGGTGATGTGGCCTCGGCAATGCAGCCGCTTCCGACCACGACCCCAGGTGTGCAGGCCTGGATGATGCCCAGGGAGTCGGCTGCGCTGCTGTTGGCCACGCTCCGCGGCCGCAACGATTTTCGTGAGGTGCCCACAGGGCCGGTGCTGGCAGCAAACGGTCAGCCGGCGGTGATCTCCGGTGGCAGGCGGCGGCCTTATGTGCGGGATGTGGCCACCGGAATGCCCGCGGCTCCCGGCTGGCAGCCGGTGACCAGCGGCTGCGACGAGGGGCTCTCGATCGAGGTGCAGCCGTTGATCTCCTCCGACGGGTCGGCGGTGGAAGCCATTCTTCGCTGCCGCATTGACCAGATCGAACGGATGGCGAGTGTTGCAGTCGATGTGCCCACAGCCGAACGCGGCCGGGTGACGATTGAGGTGCCGCAGTCGTCATCGGTCCGCGTCGGGGAACGCTTCCGCTGGCCGGCGAATCAGGCGTTGATCATCGGCCTGGGGCTCGTGCCCTGGCCTGTTCCCGACCCATCAAAGCCCGGTGGCCCCACTCTGCTTCCCCCCGCGGCGTTGCGGATGGATGTGTTGGTGGTGGTGGAGCCGAGGCTCGCGTCCGGCCCTCCGACGGCAGGCGGCTCGTGATGCTGTCTGCACCAGCTCGACAAGACACGGCCGCCGGCCTCCGCCTATACTCCGCGGCTTCGCGGCCGCGCTGTGCCACGGCTGCCTGCGGCTGTGCGGTCCCCCCGGTGGCAAATCGCTCGCCGCATGCAGCGGCCTTCGGGCGACCGCAGAGGGGCAACGGCGGCGGAGTTCTCTGGACAATCGGTTGATGCAACCTCGGATAGGAATCGGTGCATGAGTTCGTCCGCACAGCGGCGTGTCGTGGTTACGGGAATGGGGGTGGTCACACCGCTCGGGCTCGACCTGGATCAGGTGTTTGAGGCGCTCGTCGCAGGCCGCAGTGGGGTCAGCGAAATCAGCGGGTTTTCGACCGCTGGTCTGCCGCTGCATCACGGCGGTGAGGCTGGTGAGTTTACGGGCGACATCGCCAACTACGGTCCTCTGCAGCCGCCGCAGAAGCGGGCGATTCGCAAAGGCCAGAAAGTGATGTGTCGCGAGAGCCAGATGGCCGTGGCGGCGGCCCAGCGGGCACTCCAGCATGCGGGCATCGTCAGCGGTGAGCATGAGCCGACCCGGTGCGGCTGCTCGTTTGGCTCCGACTACATGCTCACCATGCCGGACGACTTCACCACCTCAGTCGCCCACTGCCGGGGCGAAGACGGCAGCTTCGTGTTTGACAAATGGGCTGATGAGGGGCTGCCGCGGATGGCACCGCTGTGGCTGCTGCTGTACTTGCCCAACATGCCGGCCAGCCACATCGCGATCTACAACGACCTCCAGGGACCGAGCAACTCGCTCACCATGCGGGAGTCGAGCGGCCATCTGGCGGTCGGTGAGGCGACGGCAACGATCCAGCGTGGCAAGGCTGACGTCATGCTGGCCGGGGCCACCGGCACCCGGATCCATCCGATGAAGACTGTCCACGCCCTGCAAAGCTGCCAGGTGGCGATGGGGGACGGTGATCCTGCCAGCTGGAGCCGGCCCTTCGATGCCGGCCGCTCCGGCATGGTGCTCGGCGAGGGGGCGGGAGTGCTCGTGCTCGAAGAGCTTGAGCATGCCGTTGCCCGCGGGGCCACGATTCATGCGGAGGTGTTGGGGCATGCCGCGGGCACGGCCTGCGACCTCCGGTGTGTCGGCGACGACCGCCGGGCAATGGGGGTGGCCATGCGGCGGGCACTGGAGAATGCCGCGGTGCCGGCCGCAGCGGTCGGGCATGTGCATGCCCGCGGCCTGAGCACCACCCTCGGCGACCGCGGGGAAGCGGCGGCCCTCGTCGATGTGCTCGGGGAGTCGGCCGGCCGCGTGCCGGTTGTGGCCGCGAAGAGCCATATGGGCAACCTGGGAGCCGGCAGCGGCGTGGTGGAAATGGTGGCCAGCATCATGGCGCTCAAGCAGGGATCGCTTTTCCCCCTGCTCAACTTTGAAGCGGCGGATACCGACTGCCCGGTCATGCCTGCCCGTGGCGGCGAGGAAGCCGGCGAGAGCTGCCTTTCCGTGGCCGCCACCCCTCAGGGCCAGGCTGCGGCGGTTGTCTTGGGACGGTGGGCCAGCTGAGACGGTTGAGGGCAGATCGTCCGCCGAGCGGGGGCGGCTGCCGTGGGTTGACAACCCATCTGGCCCCCCGTACCGTGCGATTTTCCGGTCTTCGGGCCGGACGGGCTGTACCGCTGGCTGCGGTCCTGGGACAGAGGGTTTCGCTCCTAGGAAAACCGTTGAGGCGGCTCGCAAGAGCCGCTCGGCGTCCATGACGTGAATGGCGTCGGCTGAGCCGGCAATACTGCCCGGCACGACGTCCTCGTCCTTTGTGGGCTTTCGTCGCGTTGGCCGTGTTGCCATTGCGGGAAGGCTGAACCACAGGAGCGCCATGAAGCCCGACGAAATTCTCCGCGTCGTAGACGCCATCCACCGCGACAAGAACATCGACAAAGAGATCGTCTTTGGTGCGATCGAGTCGGCGCTCGTCACGGCGCTCACCAAGCAGTACGGCGAAAACGCTGAGATTGCGATCTCGATTGACCGCGAGAATGGACGTGTGAGCGGCACGCACGACGGTGTGGAGATCGACACCCAGGAGTTGTCGGGCCGCATCGGCGCCCAGACCGCGAAGCAGGTGATCATCCAAAAGATCCGCGAGGCTGAGCGGGACGCGATCCACGACGAATACGAGGAGCAGGTCGGCTTCATGGTGTCGGGTGTTGTTTCGCGACACGAAGGCGCCATGGCGACCGTGTCGCTTGGCGGCACCGAGGCGATCCTGCCCCGCAGTGAGCAGATTCCTGGCGAGTCGTACCACCCCAATGAGCGGATTCGGGCCACGATCTTCGAGGTGCGGAAGCAGGGCAGCCGCGTGAAGATCATTCTCTCGCGGATTCGGCCGCAGCTGGTGCAACGGCTGTTTGAGCAAGAGATCCCCGAGATTGCCGACGGTGTGATCGAGATCCGAGCGATTTCGCGAGAGCCCGGCTACCGCAGCAAGGTGGCCGTGATCAGCTCCGACGCCCGCGTCGACTGTGTCGGGGCGTGTGTCGGCGTGCGAGGCAACCGCATCAAGAACATCGTCGAAGAGCTTGGAGGCGAGCGAATCGACATCGTCCGCTGGAGTGACGACCTGCAGGTGCTCGTCCCCAACGCTCTCCAGCCGGCAGAGGTCGATGAGGTGATCCTCTGCCAGATGCTTGGCCGAGGCATCGTGCTCGTCCGCGAGGATCAGCTATCGCTGGCGATTGGCCGTCGCGGGCAGAACGTGCGGCTGGCCAGCAAGCTCTGCGGCTGGGACATCGAGATCATGACGCGTGACGAGCTCGATCAGCAGATTGAAAAGGCCGTCGAAGGTTTCTCCTCGATTGAGGGGCTCGAGCCAGAAGTTGCTGAGCGGCTCGTTGGCGAAGGGTTCCTCTCCTATGACGATCTGTCGGTGATTGAGCCGGAAGACCTGATGGAGATGGGCGGCCTCTCGGAGGAGGCGGTCGACCTGATTGTGACCGAAGCCGAGCGGCGAGCAACGATTGCTGAAGAGGCCGCAGCCGATCAGCGGCGTCGCCAGCGGGAGCAGGAGCAGATTGAGGCAGCCCAGGCTGCTCAGGCGGCAGCAGAGGCCGCTGCCGCGCCGGCTGCAGCTCCCGAACAGGCTGAGGCCGAAACGGCTCCTGTTGACGGTGTTTCGGAGGAGGCGGCTGCTGAGGCAGACACAGGCAGTGAGGCCGACGGAGAGGCTCCGGCAGCCGAGTAGGTGGCTGCTTCCGAGGAGGAAGCCCGGCGACGGATGGTCGAGATTTGACCGTCGTCGCAGTTGGGTTCGATTTTTCGGCGTCGGGGATGATAGACTACAAGCCCGAAGACAGGACCCCCAGAGGTGGAAGAGGTGAGGCACGTGACAGGATGAGCGGACCATGCACGACGTCTTGAAGGTGTCGGCACGGAGGCCAGGTTGCCAGCAGGCAGCTCCTGGTCATGCGTCTGCCACTGGTGGTGCCGCCGCATCAGGGGAGGCACGAGCAGCGAATCGTTCGCCGCTGGTGTTGAACTGGTCGGGTGATGAGCGACGACAGGGTGATCTGAAGCAGGATGAGTGGTTGGCGTGGGCCGGTGATCCCGGCGCCACGACCGGAAGGGTAGCGAGTGGCAGTTCGTATCTACACATTGGCCAAGGAGCTGAAACTCGACAGCAAAGAGCTCGTCGAGATGTGCTCCCGTGCCGGTATTCACGACAAGGGGTCAGCCCTCGCCAGTCTCAGCGACGAGGAAGTCGCCAAGCTGCGGGAGTTTATGTCGGCAAAGTCGAAGCCGCCGGAGCGACCTGCCGTCGCCCAGGCTGCTGTGAAGCCGCCCGCGTCGAAGACCGCCTTACGGCGTGAAGACTACATCGCTCCCACGGGAGTGACGGGCCGCACAGCACGGCCTGCTCCTCCTGCCCCGAAGCCGCCGCCGACTCGAGGGCCCGCCAGACCAGCGGCAAAGCCGCCTGTTCCGTCTGTCTCGAAGGGCAGCCCGCAGCCTGTGCCGCCACCGGTCGCGCCGCCAGCGGCTCCGCCGTCTCCCAAGCCGATCGCCAAGCCATCGAGCGTGGCCCCTCCCACGCCATCGATATCAGCGCAGTCGCGGGCGAGCGGTGGCACAAAACCCTCAGATACCGGTTCCGGCAGTGCCTCGGGCGACAAGCCCCGCCCCACAGTCAAGCCGAAGTCGGCCTCCCGGCCGGCGCCCCGGCCAACCTTCAAGCTGGCCCCGATGCCGGCGGCAAAGAAGCCTGCTGCCCGGGCGCCACAGGAACCCGCGCCGCAAAAGCCGGATGTCAAACTGCCGCTCGATGCGATTCGCAGTGCCAAGGCCGGCGGGTCGAAGCCGCTCGCCGAGCACATGCGAAAGCATGAACAGCGCCAGGCGGACGCTGGTCGGCAGCGATCGGCGGGCGGTGGCGGCCGCGGTGGAAGTGTTGCCGATGTGCCGCCCCTGATGGAGCCGGGTGGACGTCTCCGTCGCTCGCCTCCGGGCAAGGGGGCAGGTCGTCCCGGTGGCGGTGACCTGCTTGGT
>Ga0180430_10005324_pt1 | contig 10710 bp, 9 predicted proteins | sample SS_ome_9_FD_132999 | JGI IMG/M metagenome (GOLD analysis project Ga0180430, IMG submission 132999) | Hypersaline lake sediment archaeal communities from the Salton Sea, California, USA - SS_1_S_2 metaG | ecosystem: Environmental > Aquatic > Non-marine Saline and Alkaline > Hypersaline > Sediment... | reverse complement strand
TTTCGTTGAAGTAGATAAGCGCTTTAACGCAATCGACAAGCGCTTCAAAGAAATAGACGGGCGCTTAAACAAAGTAGAAAACCGCTTAAACGCAATGGACAAGCGGCTGAATCGGCTTGAAACAGATATAGATGAACTGAAAAGAGGACAGGAGAGGCTCCCGAAAACGATCATCGAGAACATCGGACAATTTACGGAGAACATTGTCGAACATGCCGATGATAAGGCGGCTGCCTTGAATGACAGGGTTTTTAGCGTCGAAACCGCAATACAGAGAATATACAGGTTATCAAGTTAAAGAATCAAACAGGATTCTTTTTTTTTATTCTTCCGACAAACACCCGCACAGCAAGGGATAAACTGCATATAATGCTTTATCGCTTAAAAGCGTTTTGGTAATAAAGAATTTTTTCGTGACATTTTAAGAAACATTGTTTATAATAAACACTAATCAATTGAATCATTCTTATTCTCATAGAGGGTGAAGTTAAAAAGAAAGGATGGATAACATGAGCAACACTGAACTTGATTTGCTGAGGCAGCAGGCGAATGAATTAAACTTGCAAATATTAAAGCTGATTAATGAGCGAGGAAGAATCGTTCAGGAGATTGGAAAAGCGAAGGAAGCGCAAGGCATCAACCGCTACGATCCAGTCAGAGAAAGAGCGATGCTGAACGAAATTATTGAAAATAATGACGGACCGTTTGAAAACTCGACGATCCAGCATATTTTCAAAGAGATTTTCAAAGCTGGACTTGAGCTTCAGGAAGACGATCACAGCAAAGCACTGCTCGTTTCCCGCAAGAAAAAGCCTGAAAATACGATCGTTGATTTGAAAGGCGAAAAGATCGGCGACGGAGAACAAAGATTTATCGTCGGTCCGTGTGCGGTTGAAAGCTATGAGCAAGTAGCCGAAGTTGCAGCCGCAGCTAAAAAGCAAGGCTTGAAACTGCTTCGCGGCGGAGCCTTCAATCCCCGTACAAGCCCGTACGACTTCCAAGGCCTCGGTGTTGAAGGCCTGCAAATCTTAAAGCGTGTTGCTGATGAGTATGATCTTGCCGTCATCAGTGAGATCGTGAATCCGCAGCATATTGAAGAAGCCATTGATTACATTGATGTTATCCAAATCGGCGCCCGCAACATGCAAAACTTCGAGCTCTTAAAAGCCGCCGGTTCAGTGAAGAAGCCGGTTCTGCTGAAGCGCGGACTTGCCGCAACGCTGAAGGAATTCATCAATGCAGCGGAGTACATCATGTCACAGGGCAATGATCAAATCATCCTTTGCGAACGCGGAATCAGAACGTATGAGACAGCGACTAGAAATACGCTTGATATCTCAGCTGTGCCGATCCTGAAGCAGGAAACTCACCTTCCTGTATTCGTGGATGTCACTCATTCTACCGGACGCCGCGACTTGCTGCTTCCGACAGCAAAAGCAGCGCTTGCGATCGGAGCTGACGGCGTCATGGCCGAAGTTCACCCTGATCCTTCTGTCGCGCTTTCCGACTCTGCTCAGCAAATGGATATCCCGACATTTGAAAAATGGTTAAATGAACTGAAGCCGCTCGTTCAAGTAAAAGCATAAGATTCGTTTATGGACCGCTTTCGAGCGGTCCTTTTTTTAGTTGTCATCAAAAATTGTCGAAAAAATGTCTTATTTTTAATTAAAAAGCTGTTTATTCTTATTTAAATTAATTATAAAAATAAAGGGAACGTTTTCATATTAGGTAAAACCGTGTATAATTTCAGAGAGCCCCTTTTGTTTTGGCAGGTTATGAAAAATAATGTAAACTTGAGTTCTGTTTATTTTACATAAAGTTTTACATTTTGACATTTCTCTACATGAAAATGTTTATGCTATAGGAAAAGAAAAGTGTACCCAGTTGAAGGAGTGGTAAAAATGAGTAATGTGACAATATATGATGTAGCACGCGAAGCAAATGTAAGTATGGCAACCGTTTCCAGGGTTGTGAACGGAAACCCGAACGTCAAGCCGACGACGAGAAAGAAGGTGCTTGAAGCCATAGAGCGTCTTGGCTATCGTCCAAATGCCGTGGCAAGGGGCCTTGCAAGCAAAAAGACGACGACTGTCGGCGTGATCATTCCCGATATTTCCAGCATCTTTTATTCAGAGCTGGCGAGGGGAATCGAAGATATCGCAACGATGTACAAGTACAATATTATTTTGAGCAACTCCGACCAGAATATGGACAAAGAACTTCATCTTTTGAATACGATGCTAGGAAAACAAGTTGACGGTATCGTATTTATGAGCGGAAATGTCACTGAAGAGCATGTGGAGGAGTTTAAGCGGTCACCAGTTCCGATCGTGCTTGCGGCATCTGTTGAAGAAAAAGGGGAAACGCCGTCCGTTGCTATCGATTATGAACAGGCGATTTATGATGCGGCTACCATGCTGATTGAAAAAGGCCATAAGCGCCTTGCGTTTGTATCAGGACCTATGACTGAGCCGGTCAATCAAGCGAAAAAACTTCAAGGCTTTAAAAGAGCGCTTGAGGATAAGGGGCTGACATTTAAAGAAGAGTATGTCGCAGAAGGCGATTATACGTACGATTCAGGAATGGAAGCGCTGGAGGCGCTAATGAAGCTGGATGAAAAACCGACGGCCGTCCTGTCAGCGACAGACGAAATGGCACTCGGCGTTATTCACGCAGCACAGGATAAAGGACTGGCTATTCCGGATGACCTTGAAGTGATCGGCTTTGACAATACAAGGCTTTCATTAATGGTTCGACCGCAGCTGTCGACTGTCGTCCAGCCGACGTATGATATCGGTGCCGTAGCGATGAGACTTCTGACAAAGCTGATGAACAAAGAGGAAGTCGAAGAGCATATTGTCCAGCTGCCGCATCGCATTGAACTCAGACAATCAACAAAATGATCATGATTAAATAAACGAGAAAGAAAGCAAGTGTTCACAGCTTTTTTCGTGAATTGCTTGCTTTCTTTTCCTTGAGCTGGAGAGATTATGAAAAAATGAAACGATTTGATTATCTGACACCGGTCGGTTTGATTTTGGGTATTTTCATTTTAGTAATCGGCGTTGTCTCTGGAGCGGGGCTTTCCGGTTTTTATTCATTTATCGATTTGACGTCTTTCTTTATCGTGACGGGCGGATTGTGTGCAGCTGTTTTCATCAGCTTTTCCCCGAAAGATTTAAAAAGAGCGCCGGCTGTGCTGAAGCAGGTCTTTATTTCGGAAGAAGACGATGTACGCGACTTGGTCAAAACCTTTGTCAGCCTGTCTGAACAGGCGCGCAAACAAGGAATTTTATCATTGGACGCCAATATCAATGAAATGAAAGACCCGTTTTTGAAAAAAGGTCTGCTTCTTGCCATCGACGGATGGGACGAGGAGACGATCCGTAATGTGATGAACTCGGAAATCGCCGCGATGGAAGAAAGGCACAGAAAGGGAAGAAGAATCTTTGAAAAAGCGGGGGAATTTGCCCCTGCATGGGGAATGATCGGAACCCTTGTCGGACTCGTCATGATGCTCAAAAACCTGAACAAGCCGGAAACGCTCGGTCCGAATATGGCGATCGCCCTTTTGACGACGCTTTACGGATCCCTTTTAGCCAACATGCTGTTTATACCGATCGCCGCAAAGCTTGAAGAAAAGACGGAGAATGAAATCTTTAAGAAGCAGGTCATGATCGAAGGCATCATCGGCATCCAGTCGGGAAGAAATCCGCGAAATCTGGAAAGCCAGCTTGTCGTTTTCAGTTCAAAAGAAGAATGGGCAAAAAAGCGGGCGGATCATATAAAACAAAAGGACAGGGCTCATGAGGCTTAGACATGAACGAAGAAAGCGCGAGCAGGGTCGCAAATCGTCAAACTGGATCATCACGTTTTCGGATTTGATTACGCTCATCCTCGTGTTCTTTATTTTACTGTTTTCGATGTCGCAAATCGATTTAAACAAATTTAAAGCAGCAGTCGGTTCATTTCAAGACAGGGCCGACGGCAAATCCGCCGCAGAGCTGAAAAAAGAAAACGCGGACGATCAGAAGGCTGAAAAAACGGCTAAAAGCCAAGAAGATTTATTAAAGAAAATCAACGACTATATTGAAAAAAATGAACTGTCAAGTTTGATAGCGGCCAAGCGTGATGAACGGGGCATCATCCTCGTCCTTCAGGAAGCGGTTTTGTTTGATTCGGGAAAAGCGGATCTGAAAGACCAGGCTCACCCGCTTTTGCATAAAATCGCCGTCCTTCTCAAATCAGTGTCCAACCCGATCCGTGTGGAGGGGCATACGGACAGCCGCCCGATTTCGACTTACCGTTTTCCATCCAATTGGGAGCTTTCTGCGGCAAGGGCGAGCACTGTGATCGGCTACTTTACGTCGAAAGAAAAGCTCGACTCTTCACGTTTTCTTGCCATCGGTTATGCCGATACAAAACCGGTCAAGGACAACCGCACAGAGAGCCATATGAAGGAAAACAGGCGCGTTGAAATTGTCATCGCAAAAAAATAAATGAGAAGAAAGCAAGGTCTTGCATAAAAGCAAGGCCTTTTCTGTACGCCGGGATTTTTCGCATTAAGTGGCGCGCTTGGCAGAGCGAATCGGATAAAGAGCTTTGGCAACGGTTTGGGCGTTTTTTTCCGTTATTTCGGATTTTCTTGGAATCGAAGGATACAAATCTGCCGGGTCGGACCAGTTGGCAGGAAGTCGGACAGATGCCTGCTTCCCCCACTTTTTCAGCCATTTTTCAGGCATCTTATCCTCAGGTTTCATTCCTTTCATTTCAAGCCAGATTCTTGCCCATGCCCTCGGTACGACGCGCCAAATGTCGTACCCTCCTCCGCCGACAGCAATCCATCTTCCGTTGCAATAGGTGTGTGCAAGTTCGTGAGCGAGCTTTGGAATCTCTTCGTAAATCTTCATCGTCGTGCACAAGTGTGTCAGCGGATCGTAGTAATGCGCGTCAGCTCCGTTTTGCGACAAAATAACGTCCGGTTTAAAAAACTCGGCTATTTCAGAAACAGCCGTCCGGTAGGATTCAAGAAAAGACTCATCTTCTGTGAAGGCATCGAGCGGGATATTAAAAGCGTAGCCGTAGCCTTCGCCATGACCTCTTTCCTGTACTTGCCCCGTTCCCGGGAAAAGGTAGCGGCCGGTTTCATGAATCGAGACGGTACACACGGAAGGATCATCATAGAACGTAAACTGCACCCCGTCGCCGTGATGGGCGTCCGTATCAATATATAAAACCTTCGCATGATATTTTTTCTGCAAATATCGTATCACAACTGAACTGTCGTTATAGACGCAAAATCCTGAAGCTCTTCCTCTGAATCCGTGGTGGAGCCCGCCTCCGAGATTGAGGGCGTGTCTTGCTTTGCCCGTCATGACATAGTCTGCAGCTGTCAGTGTTCCGCCCACCAAAAGGGAGGCGGCTTCGTGCATCCCGGCAAAGACAGGGGTATCTTCTGTTCCAAGCCCGTAGTTTTCGCTTTCGGCTGCCGGGAGTTTTCCCGCCCCTGCAAGCTGGACGGCCTTGATATAATCGCCTGTGTGAACAAGGGCGAGCTCGGCTTCTGTCGCTATGCGCGGAGCAATCGTTTCTCCCGGTTCAAATGCGCCGACCGTATTCAAAAGATCGTATGTTACATAGACTCGCAGCTGATTAAACGGGTGATCTTGATGAAATTGATAGGTTTGGTAAGAGGGAGAAAAAATAAATACGCTGTCCTTCATGGCAAATCCCTTTGAACAGCCGGCCAAAGAACCTGATACCCTTTGGACTTCACGTCTTTGATGATAGAGGCGGGATTCATCGTTTGAACGCGAAACACGAGTATTTTCGAATCATCTTCATCACCGGGATATACGAGCACGCTCAATATGGCGATTTGGCGCCTGCTGAAAATGGCGCTGATATCAGCGAGGCTACGGGCGATATGATCGGTTTTGATTTCGATTTGGGAGCCTGGAAAATGGGCTCCTGTCAGCTGGACGAACGTATGCAGCAAATCGGATTTTGTCACAATGCCGACAAGCTTCCCGTTTTTTACGATCGGGAGGCAGCCGATTTCGTGTTCGAAAAAAACAGCTGATATTTCTTCGGCAAAATCAAGCGGGTGACCGGTGATCACTTCTTTTGACATAATCAGTTCCACCGGCTTTTTTAAATCTTCGTGAGATCTGTTTTGGGCAAAAATACTCGGACTTGCTGTTTTGACGTCCCTGTCCGTGACAATGCCTATGACCGTTCCCCGTTCATTGATGACGGGAAGGTGTTTAATATGAAATGTTCGCATGCGTTTGATCGCTTCTTCAATCGTATCCGTTCTGGAAAGTGTCACAACATCCCGTTTCATGATTTTTTCAACAATCATATTCAGGTCCCCTTTGCTCCCTTAATACATAAAACGATTGTGGAATCTGAGTCTGTCAAAACGCTCGATCGACTCCTGACTGACCTCTTTTCCGATGCGGGCCATTAAACAGTTGGCGGGATGGGAGCTGATTTCCGGATCGTCTGTCGCAAACCAGACAAGCCCTCCGGCATTCATCATTTTCTCCATCATCTTTCTGTATTCCCAAACATCTTTATTAGTCCCCTTTAGATCCCAATGCCAGTAATATTCAGTCGTGATGATGATATATTTTTCCATCTGTGGATCCATCATGCTGACCGCAAGCAGCGTCTTCCCGACAGAGTGACCCCTGAACGCCGGAATGACTTCGATGGCTCCAAGCTCAATTAAATTTTCCATGTTTCCTTCAGACCATCTTTCAAGCGGGTCTGGATAAACATATGTCACATAGCCGACAATGGTTTGCCGGAAACGGGCGATGATGATCCGTCCTTCGGGAAGCCCTGCGATTTCGATTAATGCTTCATGTTGTTTTTGAGATGGGCGAAAGGCTGTAAGCTCGTTGTGAAATTCATATTGTGCGAGTTTTTCGGGACTGATAGGGCCCTCTATCAGCACGGAGCCTTTCTCGGTCTGCAATTCTTTGGCATGATAAGTTTTGTGATGGTCCACGTATCCACCGCCTTACATCTTAGTTGAAGTCTTTTATACATAACATACCAAAATATTAAGCGTTTTCATAGGATGGAAGAGTATTTTTTTAAAATTGAGAAAATAAAAAATCTATACTATAATATATTTTGATGAGCGAACAAAGGGGGATGGGCATGGAATTGAAAGCGTTGCCAGCAGAAAAGGGAAACTACAACTTGAAAGACTATGATGAAGCATACCGGACATTTGACTGGAAGGATGCCGAAAAACATTTTTCATGGCACAAAACGGGAAAAATCAATGCAGCTTATGAAGCGATCGACCGCCACGCTGAGTCAAATTTGAAAAATAAAGTGGCATTTTACTACAAAGATCCGGTCCGCGAAGAAAAGTACACCTTCAGAGAGATGGAAAATGAAACGAATAAAGCCGGGAATGTCTTAAAGCAGCATGCCAATGTGGGAAAGGGAGACCGTGTGTTTGTTTTTATGCCGAGATCACCCGAGCTTTATTTTATTCTTCTCGGCGCTGTCAAATTGGGAGCGATCGTCGGGCCGTTGTTTGAAGCATTTATGGAAGGCGCTGTCAAAGACAGGCTTTTAAACAGCGGAGCGAAGGTTATCGTGACGACGCCGGAATTGCTTGAACGGGTGCCGGCCGGCGAACTTCCGGATCTTGAATCAATCATTGTCGTTGGAGAAGGCGTAAAGGAAGAAGGGTCTGTCATCGATTATTACGCGAAAGCGGCGGAAGCAGATACTGATCTTGAGATTGAATGGATGGATCAGGAAGACGGGATGCTGCTTCACTATACATCGGGTTCGACCGGCGCGCCAAAAGGGGTTCTCCACGTCCACAAAGCAATGATTCAGCATTATCAAACAGCCAAATGGGTTCTTGATCTGCACGATGATGACATTTATTGGTGCACGGCTGATCCAGGCTGGGTTACCGGAACGGTCTACGGGATCTTCGGTCCGTGGCTGAATGGAGCAACGAATGTCGTCGTAGGCGGCAGATTCAGTCCCGAAGCATGGTACGAAACGATTGAAAAAATGGAAGTGACGGTATGGTACAGCGCGCCAACGGCTTTTCGGATGCTGATGGGTGCTGGCGACGATCTCGTGAACAAATATAATCTGAGCTCATTACGGCATATTTTAAGCGTAGGGGAGCCGTTAAATCCTGAAGTCATCAGATGGGGGCATAAAGTCTTCAGCAACCGGATTCATGATACATGGTGGATGACCGAAACAGGAGCGCAGCTCATCTGCAATTACCCGTGCATGGAAATTAAACCGGGATCGATGGGCAAGCCGATTCCAGGCGTAGAGGCTGCAATCGTCGATCACCAGGGAAATGAACTGCCTCCTTACAGAATGGGAAATCTCGCCATTAAAAAAGGCTGGCCGTCGATGATGCATTCAATCTGGAACAATCCTGAAAAATACAGCTCCTATTTTATGCCGGGGGATTGGTATGTGTCAGGAGATTCCGCCTACATGGATGAAGACGGATACTTCTGGTTCCAGGGAAGGATCGACGATGTCATCATGACATCGGGCGAGCGCGTCGGCCCGTTTGAAGTGGAAAGCAAGCTTGTTGAACATCAAGCTGTCGCTGAAGCAGGCGTCATCGGCAAACCGGATCCCGTCCGCGGTGAAATTATTAAAGCATTTATCGCCTTGAGGGACGGTTATGAACCGTCAGATTCGTTAAAAGAAGAAATCAGGCAGTTCGTGAAACAAGGTTTGGCCGCACACGCCGCGCCAAGGGAAATCGAATTCAAGGATAAACTGCCGAAAACAAGAAGCGGAAAGATCATGAGACGCGTCCTGAAAGCTTGGGAGCTGAACCTTCCGGCAGGCGATCTCTCATCGATGGAAGACTGATGTCTCATTGACAATGCAAAAATATTATGTTAAAAAAGATTTAGTCGAATATTCAAAAGGTGAAGACTGAGATTAGTAAAACGCATCCTTCCCTGTCTTAGAGAGCTGATGGCCGGTGAAAATCAGCACATATGGATGGTTTGAATTACACTCACGAACCGCTTTTGCGAAAAAAGCCTCCCGGGCTTTGTGTAGCAGAAGAACGGAAGCTTTTCCGTTATCATTGAGAGTGAAAAGAGCGCGGCCATGCGTTCTTTTAAGCAGGGTGGTACCGCGATTTTTATCGTCCCTTCGTTTTTGCGAAGGGGCGTTTTATTTTTGGAAAAAAGGAGCTAAATGATGATGACACACTTACTTGATGATTTGTCCTTCAGGGGACTGATTCAGCAGCAAACCGATGAAGCAGGCTTGAGAGAACTGCTGGATAAAGAAAAAATCAGCTTATACTCCGGATTTGATCCGACAGCTGACAGTCTGCATATCGGACACCTGTTGCCGATATTAATGCTTCGCCGCTTTCAGCTGGCCGGACATCGTCCGATTGCGCTCGTAGGCGGAGCGACGGGCCTGATCGGCGATCCGAGCGGAAAGAAAGCGGAGCGCACGCTGAACAATGAAGAAATCGTCCGCGAATGGTCGCAGAAAATCAAAAACCAGCTTTCGCGTTTCCTGGATTTTGAAGCTGAAAAAAATCCGGCGATTATGGCGAACAACTATGACTGGATCGGCAAAATGAACGTCATTGATTTCCTGCGCGATGTCGGCAAAAACTTTGGAATCAATTACATGCTTGCCAAAGATACGGTAAGCTCCAGAATCGAGACGGGCATATCTTATACTGAATTCAGCTACATGATCCTGCAGTCTCTCGATTTCTTGAATTTGTACAGAAACCAGGAATGCAAGCTGCAGATCGGCGGAAGCGACCAGTGGGGCAATATCACGTCAGGCCTCGAGCTTATCCGCAAATCTGAAGAGAATGCAAAAGCTTTCGGATTGACGATTCCGCTTGTGACAAAAGCAGACGGCACGAAGTTCGGAAAAACGGAAGGCGGCGCGATCTGGCTTGATAAAGAGAAGACATCGGCATATGAGTTTTATCAGTTCTGGATCAATACCGACGACAGGGATGTCGTGAAATACTTAAAATACTTCACTTTCTTGTCCAAAGAAGAAATTGAAGATCTCGCTGAAAAAGCAGAGACGGCGCCTGAAAAACGCGAAGCGCAAAAGCGCCTCGCCGAAGAAGTGACCGTTCTTGTACACGGCCGTGAAGCGTTTGAGCAGGCCGTCAACATCTCAAAAGCACTCTTCAGCGGAGATATTAAACAGCTGACTGCTGAAGAAGTGAAGGTCGGCTTTAAAGGGGTTCCTTCCATGGAACTTGAGAAAGCGGATGAACTGCCTCTTGTTGAGGTGCTCGTCCAATCCAAGCTGTCTCCGTCTAAACGCCAGGCGCGCGAAGATATCACAAACGGCGCGGTATACGTTAACGGCGAGCGCCGCACCGATGTTGCGGACGTCCTCACCGGCGACGACCGCATCGAAGGACAGTTTACTGTCATTCGCCGCGGTAAAAAGAAATACTTCCTGCTGACTTATAAATAATCAAAAAGCTCTTGCCAAACGGCAAGGGTTTTTTTGTGTCCGTATGTTTCATGTATGTTCATTCAGGAAATGTCAAAAATATAGATGTAATAGGTAGAGCATTTCCATCGTTGAAGAGGGAGGAATGTAGCATGAACCTGTTCATTGCAGCCAAAGAAAAGTTTATGGAAGATTACAACAAGCAGCTGGAAACGGAACGAAAACAAGAGG